>Ga0181518_10003088_pt1 | contig 15603 bp, 7 predicted proteins | sample PEATcosm2014_Bin_28_FD_119751 | JGI IMG/M metagenome (GOLD analysis project Ga0181518, IMG submission 119751) | Peatland microbial communities from MTU Mesocosm Facility, Houghton, MI, USA - PEATcosm2014_Bin01_60_metaG | ecosystem: Environmental > Terrestrial > Soil > Wetlands > Peat | place... | reverse complement strand
GACAGCTTGGTTTTGATGGCTACTGGCGCTCGCCTTTGCCCTTCCATATCGTCGTTGAAGTGAAAACAACCGAAGCGTACGCGGTCAAAACCTCGACGCTGGTCGGTTATGTTGACGGACTTATCTCGGAGAAGAGAATTCCCAACTGGGATTCAGCGCTCGGCCTTTATGTTGTCGGTCGTCCTGATCCCGAAGTACATCAGCTTGAAAACGCCATACTCGGTGAGAGAAGGTCTGGCCAACTGAGGAGCATCTCCGTCAAGTCGCTGCTGTCTCTTGCTGAGATGGCTAGTGAATACGATGTTAGCCACGGTGATTTGCTTGCGGTAATTCGACCCTCAGCCCCCTCTATCGACTCGGTGGTGGACCTGATGGCCCGCCTCATTGCGGAGCGGCAGGCCGAGGTGCCACCAGAAAGCTTTGCTGTACCGCCGGAGGCTCCAGCCGAGAAGGAAACGGCTTATTGGCTGACACCAGTCAGAGACGATGAAAAGCAGACGGCCGAGGATGTGATCGAAAGTTTGGTAGGTCAGGAGAAGATATACGCCTTCGGGGAGAAGACACCAGGCAGAAAATACATGAAACCCGGCGACTGGCTGTGCTTTTACGCTACAACTAAGGGCGTGGTTGCCCACGCCAAAGCGGCTTCAAAAGCAGAGAGAAAACCGCACCGAAGGGTGCGGAATCCTGAAAAGTACCCATGGACAATTCGTTTGGACAACGCCCATCTTTACCTTGATAAACCAGTTGTCATTGATGCCGCCACGAGATCGAAGCTGGAGGCATTTCGGGGTCGTGACCCCGAGAAGTCTTGGGCATGGTTCGTGCAGGCGACACGGAGGCTGACCGAAAGTGATTTTAAGACTTTAACTCGACCCTAGCCAACGCAGCCACCAAGGTTTTGGCTGGGTACTCGCTGAACAACGTTTTGCCTGCCCTTCTGCCCGAAACGTCTTACGACGGGATGGGAGTCGCAGAAGGCAACGCGGCAGGCATCGCCTGGGAAGAGATGCTTCACTCAGAGGTGAGAAGCGAGGTGAGAAAGAGGCTGAGGAACGCCCTAGCGGCTTACTGCAAGCAGGAAACGCTGGCGATGGTGCGGCTGATCGACGTCCTGCGAGCCAGGTGAGGGTGGCCGGTCTTGAGCAGCCGGGCCTGAAACGGTTTCGATCTGGCCGTTGACCAGCGCAATGACTTTCCAGTAGGACATGGGTGTTGAAAGGGCCCGTCATGGTGCCTACGCGAACCGTTCCGGTCTCAAGAAGGCGCAACGATTCAAATGATCGGTCCCGTGATCATCGAAGTGGGCGGAGAGGAAGAGCTAAAGCGTCCTGCTTGTGGCAAGACAATCGTGACTGCCGAGGAAGTGGTAGTTGTTCATACCAAAACGGACGCCCCTCTCAGCTTCAGTGATTCTGTTGCCGCTTCCAGCAATTTGATAACACGCAGTCCGGCCTCACCGTCGTTAATGGGCGTTTGGTTGGTTTCGATACACTCCAAGAAGTACTCCAGTTCGATCTTCAATGCTTCTGTCTGCTCGATCTTGGGCGCCCACATGTCTCCCGAGCGGTAGCTGACAAGCAATTCATAGACTCCTTCCCTGCTGGCCATTTGCACGCCCTTGTCGTAGACCTTAATTTTCTCGTCGGCTTCCAAGTCGTTCCACACCAGCATCTTTTTCTCTCCCCCGACCAGCGTGGTTCGGATCTTCACGGGAGATAACCAGTTCACGTTGATGTGAGCAATAGTGTTGTGCGGGAAATACACAGTGATAAATGCCACGTCGGCATGGACGTTCAGGTGAGCCTGGCCGGTCGCAACGACAGCCTCGGGTGCCTTTCGGATTAGGTGGTCCATTATGGACAAATCATGAGGCGCGAGATCCCAAATCACGTCAATGTCGTGTTGGAAAAGGCCCAGTTGGACCCTCGTGGAGTCGAAATAGTAGATGTTGCCCAGTTCACCTTGATCGATCAGTTGGTGGATCTTCTTCACCGCTCCGGTAAACAGAAACGTGTGGTCCACCATAATCTTGAGGTTTCTTTTCTGTGCCAACTCGATCAGCCTCTCAGCCTGGATCGCATTCGAAGTAAGTGGCTTTTTAACGAAAACGTGCTTGCCGTGTTCCAGGGCAGCCATTGCCAGCTCGAAATGCGTCCAGACGGGAGTGACGATGGCCACGGCATCAATGGATGGTGAATGCAAGATTTCAGATGCGTCGGAGGTAACCTGCGCATCCGGATAGGCTTCTTTTGCCCGGCTTTGACCCTTTGGGTCACTGTCGCAAACGGCAGCAACCCGGGTCGAATCGAGGGAGTGCAGGTTTCTGACTATATTTGGGCCCCAGTAGCCGTAGCCGATGACCCCGAACCGAATCATTGTTTCTCCCCGCCAAGTTAGAGTCGTGACTGCCTTCGCATACGCGGCACGTCCGGATACGGCCGATCCTCTGCCATCCTCCTGCGCTGCCCGCGAGCACCAACCCCTTAGACTGCCAGCCCGGTGGGCACTCTATTGTTCGATCCCCCATCCTTTGGTGGGGGTTGTGCACGTTGGTAGTTTCGCTGCCTCATCTCAGAGCGTCAAAAGCACAAAAGTACTGGACAGTGATTTTCCGGAGCTTGATAAAGACCTACCATTTGACCCGGTCGAAACCAGCGCTCAACGCATGCAAGGATATATGCAAGCTCTGGAGCGCCGTCTCGTAACCGCCCATGCATGTGACGTGAAACCATTCTTAGTTGGCAACCGGCGCGATCCGGTTTGTCCCCCAGATGCTTTGTGGGTATCTTCCTCTAGACCCGATCTTCCCGGTTGTGATTCATGACATCAAGTCCGATTGACGTTAACCGCCAGTGCGCATAGGTGCGCGCATGATACTTTGAACTTGCGGTTTCTGCCACAAAGCAGTGCGCTGAAAAGAGCAGGAATTGGTCAAATGGCGAAGTGTGAGCGTATAACCCTTCTTCCCCTACCGTTCTGATTGTCGTTCGCCCGTTGAAGCTGCTCGCGTGCTCTCGAAAGAAAACATATAGGATCAGGCAGTGCTTTCGTGTCATAGACGTCAGTCCTGGGTAATCGTACCGACAGTTGTGCTCGTGGCATGGGAACTGCCAGTGACCAAGGGGGGACAGGAACTCCATCGGAGGTCGGCGGGTCGCAGGCTAAGGAGCCAGTCGGTATGGAAACGAGGGCGCCTCAACTCGACCTCGGGAATGCAGCGATTCTCGCCGTGGCCTGCCTCGCCATCACCTTATGGTCCATGTCCTGCGGAGGTGCAGGAAGCACGGAAGTCGTTCCTGCTCCCAGCGCAGGTTTCTCTTTAAGTTCCACAACTCTTAATTTCGCCGACCAGGGTATAGGTAGTACCAGCACCCCTCAATCCGTCACGTTGACTAACATTGGCAACGCGGCATTGACCCTTTCTAGCGTTCAGGTGACGGGCTCTAATGTCGGCGATTTTACCTTAACCAACCATTGCGGCTCCTCGCTGGCGGCTTCCGCGCAATGCGCGCTTGCCGTTACGTTTGCGCCCAGCGCTGCCGGAACCCGCACGGCCTCGGTGGTGTTCACGGACAATGCCGCTGGCAGTCCCCAGTCACTCAACATGACCGGCACGGGCACGGGTCCTGGGGTAAGACTTTCCGCCACGCCTCTGACATTCGGCAGCCAGCTAGTCGGGACAAGTAGTCCGGCTCAGACGGTCACGCTGACGAACAATGGGAACTCGGCCTTGGGCATCAACAGCTTGGTGGTGACCGGAGCGAATCCCGGCGATTTTCCCGAGAGAAGTACGTGCGGCAGCTCGGTGGCGGCGGGCGCTAGTTGCTCGATCAGCGTTACCTTCACGCCGGCCGCCGCCGGGAGCCGCAGCGCGACGCTGGTTGTCACGGATAATAGTGGCAACGTTGCGGGCAGCACGCAAAATGTGGGCTTGACTGGTAGCGGCACCGCTTCCTCCGTAAGCCTTTCAGCCACCGCATTGACTTTCGCCAGTCTAGCCGTGGCGACGACGAGTGCAGCCCAAGCGGTCGCCCTGACGAACACGGGGAACGCGAGTTTGAGCATTCCCAGCATTACGGTGACGGGCACGAATACCAGTGACTTTAGCCAGACCAACACCTGCGGTAACTCGGTAGCGGCGAATAGCAGTTGCACGATTAGCGTCACCTTCACGCCGGCGGCCACAGGCGCGCGCACGGCCGCAGTCAGCATCTCGGACAACGCCGCTGGCAGCCCGCAGACGGTGAGCCTCTCCGGGACGGGCACCGCGCCGGCGGTCAGCCTTTCACCAACCAGCCTTTCTTTTGGGAGCCAGGCCGTCGCCACGGGCAGCACGGCTCAGACGGTCACCCTGACTAATAGTGGTAACGCCACGTTGAGCATCACCAGCCTCGTGCCCACGGGCGCCAACGCCAGCGACTTTGCTGAGACAGCAGACACCTGCGGCAGTTCGGTGGCGGCAGGCGGCAACTGTACGATCGAGGTGACGTTCACCCCTTCTGCCTCCGGGCAGCGCACAGCCACACTCAGCATCACGGACAATACCAGCGGCAGCCCGCAGACTGTGAGCCTCTCGGGCACCGGAAGCCACGACGTGATTCTATCCTGGGCTGCGAGCGGGACCTCTGGCGTCGTGGGCTATAACGTTTACCGGGGAACCACCTCTGGGGGGAGAGTTCGGCGCCGCTGAATTCCACGCCGATTAACGAGACCACCTATGTGGATGCGAATGTGACGGCAGGGGCGACATACTACTACTCTGTTACGGCTGTAGGCTCGGACGGCGAGCAGAGCGCGGCCTCGGCCGAAACTGTAGCGACCGTCCCGACAAGCTAGCCTTCACTCCCAAGCACGGGCGAAGCACGACGAGAAGCGCGCAAGTGGGCTCGTCGACCGACCCGGGTACGGCAAGCCGCCACCCTGACAGTTGCCGGGCTTGCCCCGCCCTCCAGACCAAGAACCCATCATCTGAGGATAAAGCAGGAAAACCAAAGGCGACCTGATAGTCGACCCTGTCCTGTTCCCATTCATGGGCTGCCGGCCGGTCTTGAGCAGCCGGGCCTGAAACGGCTTCGATCTGGCCGTTGACCAGGGCAATAACTTTCCAGTGGGCCATGTGGTTGTCAATGTTCCTTACGATGCATTTTAACAGAGGCGGGATTGTGCCGCTGCGGATTAACGATTGACCGGGTGAGCTTGTTCGAATCAGTGTGTATCAAAGGGTCGGCAAAACAGGGCTCCCAAGGTATTGAGAGAGCAACGTCGGCATTCTCTGGTTTCAACCGTATCAAAGGATTACGTTTGGTACAAGCTTTAGGCTTACGCTTGCATCATAAACCGATACGCCTGTACCTACCAGGTTGTGTTAGACTTGCATCGCCAACCTTGATCGCGTGAAGAAGGGGTTTTTGACGCTCGCAAACCCTGGACGGGTTTCTCCATGCCTGGACCTCCTCAACCAGGTCAAGTTATCACGGGTAAGTTGTTCAGCGAGGCGATGCGTGTCGAGACTGCCATCCAGACCGGAGATGTCACGTGGCGGCTCGGCCTAGTTGGCGCTCGAACAGAGAAATTCCGAAGTGTGATGCTCACAAGTGCTGACCTCGCCGGCCTCACCGTCCTTCAAACTACTCGCAGTTTCAATGGCGATGGCGCGATACTGCGGCTCGGGGTCCAGGCCTACTCCCTCGGCATTGCCTTTGAGTTTGACCCCTATTTCGGCCTCTCTATGTCCCGCGTGGACCCTCTCCCGCATCAACTCGAAGCGATCTATGACCACATGCTCAAGCTGCCGCGTGTCCGGTTTCTGCTTGCGGACGATGCGGGAGCTGGTAAAACTATCATGGCGGGTTTACTTCTGCGCGAGCTGAAACTTCGCGGCCTTGTGGAGCGAACGCTTGTTGTTTGCCCGGCGAACCTCACGTTTCAATGGCAGCGGGAGTTGAAGGAGAAGTTCGACGAGCAGTTTATTGTGATGCGCGGTTTCGAGCTGCGCGTTCAGTATGGCGTCAACCAGTGGCTCCAGCACAACCAGATTATTACCTCGCTCGATCTCGCTAAGCGTGAAGACATCTTGGCGAGTCTTCGCCAGGCCAAGTGGGATCTGGTGATAGTCGATGAGGCTCACCGGATGTCGGCTGCTGCGGAAGACAAGAAGAGCATGCGGTACAGGCTGGGTGAGCTGCTGCGTGACACCACTGACCACTGCTTGCTTTTGACGGCCACTCCCCATAAGGGCGACCCCCTCAACTTCACTCTATTCCTGCGGCTCCTCGACGAAGACGCCTTCGCTGACGTGCGGTCCATTCGCGAGGCTATGGAGCGGCGGCGCGCGCCGTTCTATCTCCGGCGACTCAAGGAGGCCATGGTCTACTTTCCGGAGCAGCAGCCGGACGGCACCTGGGCCGCTAAGAAGATCTTCACCAAGCGGATTCCGCACACTGTCAATTTCACCATCGACGGCGCGGAGTTCGATCTCTACCGCGAGGTCACGCACTTCGTGAAGTCTCAGAGCGCCCGAGCAGCGGCTCGTGAAGACGATCCCCGCGCTCGCGCCGTCGGGTTCTTGATGACCTTGTATCAGCGGCGTCTGGCTTCAAGTACGTTCGCCGTGCAGCGCTCGCTCGAGAATCGTGCCCGGCGTCTGGATACAGCACTCAAACGCGGGAAGGAATTGCTCGAAGAGGTCGTCGATATTCCCGATCCCGAGGACCTCGAGGAAATGGACGAGGCCGAGCGAGAGAAGTGGGAGGAGCGGCTCGCCCTGATGTCAGTCGCTAGAAACCCACAGGAGCTTCGCGACGAAATTGACGACCTGCTCCGCCTGGCAAAGATGGCGGAAGATGTGGAGTCCGCGGGCATCGAGGCGAAGCTTTCGAAACTTAAGAAAGTGCTCCATGACCAGGGCTTCTTCGACCACCCCGACCAACGGCTCCTGATTTTTACGGAATTCAAGGACACCCTCGATTACCTCGTGGACCGCCTGCGTGACTGGGGCTTCCGTGTGGGGTTCATTCATGGTGGCATGAAGTCCGGCTCGCGCGAGGAGCCTGGCTCACGCCTCTGGGCTGAGCAGCAGTTCAAAGACGGAAACATCCAGATCCTCGTTGCCACAGAGGCGGCAGGGGAAGGCATCAACCTTCAGTTTTGCCACATCCTGTTCAACTACGACATCCCTTGGAATCCCAACCGCCTCGAACAGCGGATGGGGCGCATTCACCGCTACGGCCAACTTTACGACTGCCTGATCTTCAACTTCGTTGCCACCAACACCGTCGAGGGCCGCGTCCTGGAAAAGCTCCTTGAGCGGCTTCAGGAGATTCGTGACGCGCTGGATGAGGATGCTGTCTTCAACGTGGTGGGCGAGATCCTGCCTGCTGCACACATTGACCGCATTCTGCGTGATTACTATGCTGGGAAACTTGGCGAGCAGGACCTTGAGACTCGTATCCTCCGCGATGTCAGCGAGGATCGCTTCCGTGCCATCTGCCGAACTGCCCTCGAAGGGCTGGCGACGAAAAAGCTTAATTTGGCAATGGTGGTCGAGCGGCGCGCGCGTGCGCAGGAGCGCCGAGTAGTGCCCGAGACAATCGCTCGCTTCCTGGCGGAGACCGCACCTCTGGCGTCCCTTGTCTTAAATCCTCACCCTTCGCTGCTTCACACCTTCGACCCAGGCCCTACTCCTTCCCGCTTGCGCCGATTTGAGCAGCAGCCCGACTGGCGCCTTCCCGCCCTGGTCAATCGTTATCCCCGTCTCTCTACGGATCGTACAGTAGCTGATGATAACGCGCTGGAGTGGGTGACGCCCGGCCACTCCCTTTTTGAAGCTTTGCGACGCGACGTGTTGGAAGAGGCGCAACCCGTCTTTGCAGATGGCGCTTCTTTTTACTCGTTGCGCCACGACCAGCCCATCCGCCTTGACTTCTACCGCGCCCGGGTGGTTGATGGGATGGGTAAGGTCATCCACGAAAGGTTGTTCGCGGTTGAAATTCCCGAGGGTGGTGAACCCATTCTCCGCGAACCGACGATTGTTGGTGATCTCCAGCCGGCATTCACGCCCCAGCCACTCCCTGGGGTCGCCGGCGCGCCTGAAGCCACGAGCGTTTTGCAGCAGCAAGCATTGACTCCTTTCCTTGAAGAGGTTAAGGCCGAGCGAGTAGAAGAGATTGAGCGCATCCGGCAGCACGTGGAGATTTCCCTCACCGAACTCATTGCCCGCGCAGACTTGGACATCGGGCGCTGCGAAGAGCAGAAAGACCGCGGAGTGGAGGGAGCAGCTGGCCTTCTGAAGATCGCCATCGATAAGCACGACGAGCTCTGCTGCCGTCGTGACCGCCGCCGTGAAGAGCTTGAGCGGCAAAAGGCCCTTCACCTGGAAGGAGTCGAGCGATTCGCCTCAGCGCTTGTGCTGCCACATCCGGAGCGCGAGCGCCCCGACCTGCGCAACCTGCGCCCGAATCCGGAGACGGAGGCGACCGCCATGCGGGTCGCAATGGAGTACGAACGCGCGGCGGGCCGTGCCGTGGCCGACGTACATGAAAAGGACCTCGGTTACGACCTCACGAGTCTCGATACCCGGAAGGGTGAACTCCGCCTTATCGAAGTTAAGGGACTGGCCAGCAGCGGAGGCGAAATCATCCTGACGCCCAACGAGCATCGCGTCGCCCAGGACCGCCGCGACTGCTATTGGCTTTACCTTGTCACCGAGTGCGGAACGGATGAACCTCGACTGCATGCCTGCCAGGATCCAGCCCGCTATGGCTGGCGGGAAGTCACCCAGGTGGAGCATTACCGGCTCGGGACTAATGATATCAGGCGAGAATCCGGAGCAAACCAGGGTCCGACCGCCGAGGGCTAGGACATATGATGACACTTCGGCAATTCCTCGCGGGCATCGAAGCTGGCCTGCCCCGGTGTCGGCCGCGAGTGGATTCGAGCGTTGCTTGCGGGCCTCAAAAGATCCGGGGAAGTCACGTTCCAAAGGAAAGGCCCCGCCGCCGGGTGGCATTATACCAGGGGTAAGAATTGTACCCCTAAGTAAGGGTATTAGTCAGGGTATGATCCAGAAATCAAGCAAGCTATTGGCGGAGGTGAGGCGGAAATCGCCCGCGCGGACATACCCCGGCCACACACAGCAACCCTAGACTTGTGGGGGGCACATTATGAGCAAGCGTGAAAAGTTATTGGAATCGATTGCTAAAACCATCGCGGATTACCGGGAAGGCGAAATCCCAGCGCCGACATCAGACCATGTGGATACGTGGATTCGGCAGTTCGACGACGATGCTCAAGCGCCCATGCTCGCCGAGTTGAATCATGTCCTAAAAGAGACATATATCTCAAGGACCCAAGTTCGAGAATTCCTTTCAGCACTCGTCAAGAACAAGGACTTCGTGGGCGAAAATCCCCGATCATTTTGGCGAAAGACATCATTGCTCAATATCCAAGAAGGGGGAAACAGCCAGCAAGAAATGCTCGCAATGTTCGACGAAGTGCTCCAAAGCGAATGCGATTTGACCATTGCCAAGTGCGGGAAGGATGCCGAGACATTCGTGTACATCGATGACGGGATATTTACCGGCAACCGGGTGCGGAACGATCTAACAAAGTGGATTCAATCCAGCGCACCACAAGAAGCCGAGGTGCGAATCGTCGTGATAGCGCTCCACCGAGGAGGGGAGTACTACGCCCGCACGGGTCTCAAGAAAGCGGCAGAACATGCAGGAAAGGAAATCGAGATTGGATGGTGGCGGTGTGTGTCAATCGAGGATCGTAAGGCTTATGTCGATCGATCCGATGTCCTTCGCCCTACAAGCCTTCCGGATGACGAACGGGTACGGGCCTATTCCGAGAGCTTGCGGTACCAACCAGTACTTCGTAAGCCTGGCAGCATTGGCGAGAATAAGTTCTTCTCCTCCGAAGAGGGGCGAAACCTCCTCGAGCAGGAACTCCTAAAGGCTGGGGTAATTATAAGGGACCGGTGCCCATACTTGAATGTTTACCAAAGACCGCTGGGGAACATGATTCTCGAAACCCTGGGATTTGGTACCTTGACTGTAACTTTCAGAAACTGTCCGAATAATTGTCCCCTGGCCCTTTGGGCAGGAAACCCTTGGTATCCACTATTCCCTCGAAAAACGAACTGATGCCCCACACCGTTCAAACTCGCACCTATCTGCGAGACGAATGCATCGTCTTTCGCAAGACTAAAGAGCGTTTCGGTGGTCTCTCAAACATGGCTTCTGGTTTTCCCCTTGAAGTCAATGGCGTAAGTGTGTGGACCGCTGAAGCGCTCTACCAAGCCTGTCGTTTTCCCTATCTCCCCAGAGTCCAGGAGATGATTATTGGTCAGCGCAGTCCCATGACTGCCAAAATGAAAAGCAAACCCTTCCGCAAGGATTCACGTCCCGACTGGCTTAACATCCGAGTTAAAGTCATGCGCTGGTGTCTGCGTGTGAAGTTAGCGGAGAACTGGGAGAAGTTTGGAGAGCTCCTGTTGGTGACCGGGGATCGCCAAATTGTCGAGGAGTCGCCTAAGGATGAATTCTGGGGTGCGAAGCCCGAGAATAATGAAACCCTGGTGGGAGCAAATGTCCTTGGCCGTTTGCTGATGGAGCTTCGCGAGGAACTACGAGGGCCGAAAAGAGAATCCCTCCAGAGAGTTGGACTGCCCGAAATCCCTGACTTCTTGTTCCTCGGGGAACCGATCAGGACAGTTGGAGGTCGCCTGTTGACCTCCGAGGCCGCGCCTAGCACAACCTTGGAAGCCGAAGTCGTCCCTCATTTCCCAGGTTCCGCGGAGGTAACGAACGGTATTGATGCCACAGGGCTGGAGCGGCAACTATTAAGCGCTTCCACGGAGACTAAAGAATCGGACATGGTTAAGCCAGGAATCCCAAAGGAATGTAAGAGGCTGGCGGAGGTGGATTTTCCGGTTGCCGAGGTCAGCAAGCACTCGGCGCGGGAGAAGTCTATCCGCCGAGGGCACCCTTCGACCCTCCACCTTTGGTGGGCGCGGCGACCTCTGGCGGCGTGCCGGGCGATGCTGATGGCGCTGCTTCTTCCTGACCCTTGCGACGTAAACTGCCCTGCTGAGTTCAGGGAAGAAGCTCGCCAACTGCTGAAGCCCATGCCTAACTGCGGGTCGACCAGAACCAACAAGGAATTAAGGGATGCACTCATAGGGTTCATTGCCGACTTTGCCAACTGGGACAACGCTGCTAAGCCAGCTTATCTCGAATGCTCTCGCGGCTTGGGGAAGGCTGCGCACGGCGAGGAACTGCCGCTTGTGGTCGATTCTTTCGCCGGTGGCGGGTCGATTCCCTTGGAGTCGTTGCGAGTTGGCTGCGACACCTTCGCTAGCGACCTCAATCCGGTGGCGTGCTTGGTCCTCCGGACAATGCTCGAATCAATCCCGAGATATGGGTCGGAGTTGGCGCGACTATTTCGAGCAGAGAGCACGCGGCTGGAGCAGGATGCCGAAACGGAAATCGCACGTTACTACCCAAAAGAGCCGAACGGACAATACCCCTTCGGCTATGTCTGGGCTCGAACGGCGCGCTGCGAAGCACCAAGCTGTGGATTAGAGATCCCACTGCTCACCTCTCTCTGGCTTTCCAAGAGGCGGAACGCAAAAGTGGGTCTCCGTTATACGGTCAGGGAGTCTGCGCCTGGCTCATATAAGGTCGATTTTGAACTGTTCCGGCCGACGACTGAGTCGGAGGTGGGTTCTGGTACCGTTCGTCACGTACGAGCAGTCTGTCCCCGTTGCGGCGTTACGCTTCCAAACGCAAGGATTCGAGCGCAGTTATGCACTCGTCGCGGCGGAGCATCTGATGCACGCCTGATCGCGGTAGTCGTCCGCGGCCTTGATGGACATCTCAGTTATCGCTTGCCGAATGAACATGACTATTCGGCTTATATCGAGGCAGCTGAAACGCTGCGGAGACAGAACGCCGACGCGACCGCAGCCATTCCCAATGAACCACTTCCTCAGCGGTTCCGAGCGAAATCTAGCTTCGATGTCATTCCGTACGGTGCATCAACGTGGGCTGACCTATTTAACGCGCGTCAGCTGTTATCGCTGACGACAATCACACGGCTCATTCGATCAGATCATTCGCGTACCGATTGCGAGAACGCCGTTTCGGAGCTTCTCGCTCTGTCTGTGAGCAAGCTGGCGGAACGATTCTCTGCAGGTGTCTCCTGGATAACACAGACGCAAGCGATAAGGGGCACCTTCTCACGTCAGGCGATCCCGATGATTTGGGATTATGTGGAGATTGTGCCGTTCGGCGACAGCACGCAATATCGCGAAGTCGCCGAAGCTATGGCTCGGGCCATAGAGACCGAAGCGGCCGCCGGGCTCCGCCCAGCCATGGTTCGGGAAGCTAACGCAGCTGAGACCCTGCTGCCAGACCAGAGCGCTGCCACCTGGTTCACGGACCCCCCCTACTACGACAACATCGCGTATGCAGACCTCTCCGATTTCTTTTACGTCTGGCTTAAGAGAGCTCTTCCGGGACACCCGCTACTCCGAGATCCGTACGATCCCTCCAATACGCTGACTCCTAAGGTCAAGGAATGTATTCAATCCGAGGAGCGGATTGTCGATGGTCGCCCCATGGATCGCGACCATTTCGAAAGGTGTGTACGTGAAGCGTTCCTCGAAGGTAACCGCATCTGTAGTCCCAATGGGATCGCGTCCGTCGTTTTTGCGCATAAGAAGACGGAAGGCTGGGAGGCACTACTCGCCGCCCTACATTCAGGACGTTGGACGATTACTGCTTCATGGCCAATAGTTACTGAGCGAGCGGCACGTCTGGTAGCACGTCAGCAGGCTGCACTGGCGGCTAGCGTCCACCTTATTTGTCGGCCTCGAGCCGTAGATGCTGGTGTGGGTGATTGGCGTGAGGTTCTTCGCGAGCTGCCCGGACGGGTCGGGGATTGGATGGAACGGTTGCAAGACGAAGGCATTCGCGGCGCCGATTTGGTTTTCTCCTGCATCGGCCCCGCCCTTGAGCTTTTCAGCAAGCACGACAAAGTCGAAACCGCCGAAGGCCGGGAAGTCGAGCTGCCGGAGTTCCTGGAAAAGGTCTGGGAAGTCGTGGGCCGCAGTGCCTTACAACAGATACTTGGCACGGCCGAGGCTCGCGCACGCAACAGCACCGCTGGCGCGCTCGAAGAAGACGCGCGCTTGACAGCACTGTTTCTCTGGACACTCCAAAGTACAAATGGCCAAGTCGAGAGTCAAAAGTCGAAAGTTGAAAGTGAGGAAGAGACATCTGAGGACGAGGAAGAAGAGGACGGCGCCGGGAAACCCAAGAAAGGTTACGTGCTGATCTATGACGTAGCGAGGCGATTTGCTCAACCGCTTGGAATCCACCTGGAGAACTGGGAAGGGAGAATCATCGAGACTAAGAAGGGCGCAGTCCGGTTGATCCCCGTGACGGAGCGTGCCGAGGAGCTCTTCGGTCAAGCCGGGACAGAAGCCGTGGCGCGCGCCATCGAACGCACGCATGGCGAGAGCCCCCAGTTCACGCTATTCCCTGACGAGGAGCGCGCCCCGGAGACGCCCATCAAGACTCGCAAGGCTAGCCGGGGGCCTAAGGCCGATACCGCCGGTGCCGGGCAGAAGCCCTCCGTCACGCCTCGAGAGGCGACCACACTTGACCGCGTGCACGCCGCGATGCTCCTCCAAGCTGGTGGCCAGGCGACAGCCCTACGCGCCATGCTCGAAGCTGAAACCCAGCGCAGCCCCGACTTCCTTCGTCTCGCCAACGCCCTGTCCGCCCTCTACCCAAAGGACAGCGAGGAAAAGCGATTGCTTGACGCCATGCTGCTTACGGTGGCTCGACACTAAAGGAAGTACACCAGATAGCAGGGTTTATCCGGGCATGGGAAAGAAGAAGAAAAGCCGGGTTCGTCAGAAGCAGCCCTTTCTAAGGGCATCGGGCTTGCCAATCCAAACGCTTGACTGGCTGTACCATATGCCGGAGATGATCCTCATTCTGGGCCTTCTCGAAGAGATGACAGCCCAGGACGTTGGCATTGTGTTTGCGAATCTGCAAACGGAACTCAGGAAGCTATCGGGCTGCCGTCCGTGTCAATCGCTCACGGCGTGGGTTAGTGAGCTCGCAGAGTGTCTTGAATCCGACGCTACCGTAGCCCAAAAGGCGAAAGCGTATTTGGGTAAGATATTTAGCGGAGCTAACGGCGCCTTACTGCGCCGGTTCGACGTACCTGGAAAGACGATCATTCTCAACTTGATCAATCTTCCGGATGCAGATCCGATGGAAGATTACAAACAGATCATGCGTGTCGTGGGTAAGTCCTTTGATGGCAGCGGCGGTCGCGCAACGCGCGCCAAGTTAGTTCACTTGATTCTTCTTGACCCCGGACTCAGAGGGTTTCATTCAATCAACAAGGAGAATCTCGCGCCGTTGCTAGCGGCGAAGGATGACTCTCTCCCGCAGAATGCCATCCCCGGACAGGTGAGAGCATCCTGGGGTGACCTTGTGGCCATGAAGGATGGAGTGATATCTGGTTGGCCCCTGGGCTTCTGGTTACAGGGAAGCAGCGAAACCCCCTGCATGAAAGCGCCCGAGCCGACGATAGTCGAGACGGTGGAGCCTGATGCTGAGCTGTTTCACGTAGTCGGGGAACTCGACCGGCTCTGGCGCGCAGTGGTCGCGGAAGAGCCTCGTCATGCCATCGCCTCGGTCGCGAGCGTTACATTGGGCCTTATGGGACGTGTTTGGCGCATGACGCACCATATTATCGACCTTAGCAAGGCAGGGAACGGCGAAATGGCGGAAATAGCCCTACGCTGCCAGTGCGACACTTACCTTACCCTGCTGTGGCTTATCAAGCAGAATGACCCTGCCCTATTTCAAAGGTTTGTTGAATACTCATCCGGCAAGGATAAAGCACTTCTGGAATACGTAAGGAAGATGGGACACAAGGACGACCCGAAGTTAAAAGACTACAAAACCACAATGGAACGAGATCTAAGCGCAGACATTTGGCGAGAAGGCATTTGGGAGCAGCTTGCTGCTGAAGAGCGCGGCGCATGGACAAATGCCAGCCCGCACGCTATGGCCACGGACATAGGCCGTGAGCATGTGTACAGAACTGTTTTCTCAAGAGCAAGCGACATTGTGCATGGGTCATGGCGCGATCTTAAGCGCTACCATCTTCAGAGGTGCCTAAACCCCCTGCACCAGTATCACTGGATTCCTTATGTCGGACCGACACACGACGCAGGCTTGACTCCGATTGTAGGGGGAATCATGAATGCGTTGGAAGCTCTGCGCGCCATTGTGCGTGCGGTTTGTACATCTGAATCTCCACTTATCGAACCAATAGAAAAGCTGATGAAGTTGTTCCGCTCCATTGTCAGTTCTCGTTCTCCGCTGGAAGGATTTCGAAAGGCCGCAACTCCCGATGGCAAGAGCATGGAGACAGGAGCCGGACCAAGTGAGGCATAAGCATGGAACCCTGGTACAAAGTTACTACACCGCGCACCGAGGTGCGAGAGGGGCGCTCGTTCAACCCCGACGAGTTTGCCATCGCTCTTGAGCAGGTAGCTGCCAACAAGGG
>Ga0181518_10003087_pt1 | contig 15604 bp, 15 predicted proteins | sample PEATcosm2014_Bin_28_FD_119751 | JGI IMG/M metagenome (GOLD analysis project Ga0181518, IMG submission 119751) | Peatland microbial communities from MTU Mesocosm Facility, Houghton, MI, USA - PEATcosm2014_Bin01_60_metaG | ecosystem: Environmental > Terrestrial > Soil > Wetlands > Peat | place... | reverse complement strand
AGTGCGAAACGTTCACTCTCCACCTCACACTTGGCGTGCCCGTCGTCGGGGCCCCCTGAGCGCGTCACGACGAATGGAATGTGGAGTGCGACAGTGCGGTGCGGGTAGCGGCCGGCTGCGATGCTGGCCTCGCGTGCCCACGGAAGGCCGTACCCGGAAAACGGAAAATTGTGCTTGCAGTCACATCCTGCTTAGGCCCGCCGTAGTAAGTAAACAATGTGCGAGATGGAGTGTGCCATGAACACGATCAACTCGGACCTGAGGAACCTGACAGTTCAGACCCATAGCGGCTTGCGCTGGAGCGATATCAAGCGGCAGCTCGCGGACTGGCAACACAACATTCGGTCGCGTAGCGAATTGGAATGCCTCGACGACAGGTGCTTGCAGGATATCGGAATCTCACGCGGCACGACGAGCCTTGAAGCGGCCAAACCCTTCTGGATGTCCTGATGACCTAAAGCTTGCGGCAAGGAGAAGGCAGCAATCGTTCAAACATCCGCTCGGTTATTGAACAACGTCAACTTTGACCTTGGCAGTACCCTGCTCAATGATGCCCAATGCTGCGGCCGCAGAATGTGAGACGTCTACGATCCGTCCAGGTACAAAGGGACCACGGTCGTTGACCCGAACGATCACCGATTTACCAGTCGTGACATTTGTCACCCGCAACTTGGTTCCAAACGGCAAGTCGGGATGAGCCGCTATTAAAGCTTGCGGGTCGAAATTCTCTCCGCTCGCCGTCTGTGTTCCCTCCTCATAATAGCTGGCGAGACCATATGACGTCGTTCTAAGAGCCTGATTGTTCCCTACGATGGGTCTTTCGCGCGAAGCTTGGCGACCCATCGAATGCATTTCTGATTTGCTAGTAACAGTAGGTGACTGAGCGCAGGCAGCAAGGACCGCCAATGATACAAAGACAGCAAGTCGTCCGGCGACGTGCTGCACAGAAATTGGGATGAAATATCGGCTTAGAGGCGCGCATATTCGCCCACTCGACGAGCCGATCAAAGACATTTTCGAACCCCCACTCCCAACTTGCAAGATTAGGTCAGAGAATAGGGGCGGAAGGATGACTTGCCGATTAAGGGCTTGATTTCACCGCGCTCTTTGGAGGCGGGTCGCCGATTTGGTCGTTATTGGGGTAAGAGCCGACATGGTCTGAGTAGGTCAAAAACGTCGCTCGTGACCCTGAACGGCGCTTTTGGACGAAGCCTCGCTGCAATGCAGCAGGCTGCTTTGTCAGCGAAGCACATTAGTGGGGATTATCGCCGGTCCTGGATTGCGATTACCGGCCGAACTATCGATCATTGCGAAACAAGATACACCGGGGCGGCCGAATGTCTCTTTCGCTGGCGACACAATTCGAAGCCAATCTGCCTGGCCTCAACAAACCAATCCGAATAATGACACGACATGATGCCGAGGTTTTCACATGCAGATGGGCCATTAGGGACAAAGACCCTGAAATAAAGGCGCTTCTTCGGGAAATGCAACGCGCCAATAGTTCCGCAACAGTAGCCAGCGCGATCTTGGGATTGAAGCGCGCCCTTGCGTCCCGAGGATTGCTAGCTCGTGTTCACGGACTCGCCTAACGGCATTTATGGAATGTCGGGTTGCGAGTGGATCGGCCTCAATCGGGCTTGATGCCTGCAAACTTGATCACCTTGGCCCATTTTTCGATGTCTTCGGCGATGAGCTTGCCGTACTCGGCGGGCGAACTTGCGAACGCAACATAGCCAAAGTTTGCAATCCGCTCTTTCACCACGGGGTCGGCGAGAGCAGCGTTGATCTCCTTATTGAGCGTCTCGATGATGCCGGGGGGCGTGTTCTTTGGCGCGCCAATACCCAGCATCAGACTCGCATCGTAACCCGTCAAATAATCGCCCAAGGATGGGACGTCCGGCAGCGCCGCCGAGCGCGTTGCCGTAGTGACTGCCAGCGCGCGCAGTTTGCCGGCCCTGACCAATTCGATCGACGCAGCAAAGGTATCGAATACAACTTGGACCCGACCTCCAATCAGGTCGGTCAGCGCGGGTGGCGCGCCACGATAAGGTACCCGCACCATGTCAACGCTGGCCATCATCATGAACAGTTCGCCGTAAACATCGAGCATGCTCCCGCTACCGGCTGTCCCCACGTTGATCTTGCCGGGATTGGCTTTGGCATAGGCAATGAATTCAGGAACGGATTGGGCCTCAAACGTGGGGTTCACCACCATTATACCCGGCCCGCGCCCTATGCTTGCTATCGGCGCGATGTCGTGGATCAAATCGAAGTTGAGATTCTCATAGAGCATTGCATTGACCGCGTTGACCGAAGTGATGAGGAGGAGCGTATGGCCATCCGGAAGCGCGCGCACTACCGTCTCGGCGGCAAGATTGCTGGCGGCACCGAGCCGATTCTCGACGATGAATGCCTGACCAAGCCGCTCCGACAGCCATTGACCCAGCAGCCGCGCAGTTACGTCAGACGCGCTGCCAGGGGGAAAGCCGGCGATGATACGCACCGGCCGCGACGATAGGTTTGCGCCCAAGCGAAGCGCGAGACGGCCGGGAGGGCGGCAGCGCCCGCTGCGAGATGCAGAAAGTTTCGGCGGGGAAGTCTCATTGTTCACCTCATCGGCGCGCGCAATGAGGAACGTTATCATGCCTCACACGGCAGGTCTGTGACCGACTTCACGGTGGTCCGCTCGCTACTTTTGCTGCGGGTGCGTGCGGCAGAAATTGGCCCATCGCGACCGATATTGCGCCGCAACCGAATGTCCGCTTTTATATGATAGGCGCGCGCCGGAAGAGAGACTAATGGCCGAAACCGCGATTCAATTCCTCGAACGCTGGCGACAAGCCCACGTCTATGCGGAATTGCGTGCGCTCGAACAACTCGACGAGACTGTAGCCGAATGCATAGGCGCCGCGGCAGAGGACGATATTTCCGCCGATGACTTAGAAAAAGCGGCCGGCGGCAGCCTCAAAGAGTATCTTCGCACCGCAATTATCAATACGAGCGAATAAAGCCCCCAGTGGCCCCAAAGCACGGGCCGCGCAGGCCATACACACCGAAAAATTCAAACTGAGAAATTGCCGCGCGGTGACGGGTAGCTGGATTGTGCGCTTAGCTAAACCGCCTTGTCGACTAATCTGCCGGTGCCGGGCGGGTGCGGTGATGGCGACGTATGATTTGGCTCGGTCCTGCCGTCGTCGGTGTCGCGATCATTCTCGGGCTGACGCTTAGTAACCCGCCGCGACGCTCCGGTTGTCGGCATAATCCTTGGGACGCCGATGCTGGAAATACCTAACTGGTCTCGCGTCTCTGACATAACTCGCCACGATAGCGAGGCGATTCTCAAAAGAGCGAGATCGACTTGCCCGCAATCTGAGACATCGGCGAGAGGATTCATAAACTAAGGCGATGACTCAGAAACGCGCAGAAAATGGAGAAGCGGCAGGATGAATGGATCTTTCAATCTCATCCTCTACGAAATATCGATTTGGGCGATCCCGGCTCTCATCGCCATTACGTTCCATGAAGCATCCCATGGCTATGTTGCTCACCTTTTGGGTGATGACACTGCTTGGCGCCAAGGTCGAGTGAGTTTCAACCCGCTAGTCCACATCGATCCGTTCGGAACGGTCGTGCTGCCGCTTATGCTGTTGATGCTGCGTTCGCCGTTCTTGTTCGGCTATGCAAAGCCGGTGCCGGTTAATTTTCGCGCACTTCGTCATCCCCGCCTGGGCACGATATTGGTGGCAGCGGCCGGTCCTGGCATGAATCTGCTTTTGGCGACGATCGCAGCGCTGGCCTTTCATATCGTTGGCTACGTTCCGGCTCCGGGGGCGCAGTGGTTGGCTGCAAACCTAAAAAACGCTCTCCTGCTCAACGTCATTCTGGCGATTTTCAATCTATTGCCGATTCCGCCCCTCGATGGAGGACGCATCCTGGTCGGCGTGCTTCCGGGTGTCTTTGCTCGTTCGCTGTCCCGTCTGGAGCCTTATGGCTTGCTGATACTGATAGGTCTGCTTTTCATTCTGCCGCTGCTTGGTGCACAGTTCGGCATTAAGCTCGATCCAATATCGCGGCTAATCATGACGTCGACCAATGCGGTCTTCGGCATCATACTTTGGCTGACGGGAAACATTTGACCTGCTTTTGGCCCGGAGCGGAACCCAGTCCGAGCTCGTTAAGCTTCGGGGACAGCCAGTCAGAAACTCAAGCATTAGACCACCATAGCGTCCCAGCCGCCGTCGTGGGCAATGACTTGGCCGGTGACGTAGTGCGAAGCGTCGCTGGCGAGATAGACGACGAGGCCGATCAGATCGTCCGGCACCCCGCGATGCTTCATCGGGATGCGCGCGTGTATCGCCTCCTCGAACTTCTTGCTGCCCTCGGGGCCGGCCGCGGAGCGGCGCTCGGCGCCGAGCGCGGTACCGCCGTGCCAGCCGGGCGCGATTGCGTTGACACGGATTTTCTCCTTGGCGTATTCGGCCGCGACCTGCCGGGTGAAGCCGATGATGCCGGCCTTCGAGGTGGAGTAGCTGATTGACATCGCGGCAAAGTCCGGGAAATAACCGCGCAGCCCCATGATCGAGCTGAGGTTGATGATCGAGCCCGGACCCGGCAGCATCAGCGTGAGCGCCTTGCGGGTGGTCAGAAAGACACCGCGCAGGTTGACAGCCATCACCCGGTCCCAGTCTGCGACGTTGTATTCGTGGGTACGCGGCGTGTTGGTGGCAATACCGGCGTTGTTGACCACGATATCAATTCGCCGATAGTCCGCCGCGATCTTCTGCCAGATGTCGTCGACCGAAGCCTCGTCGCCAACGTCGACTTGGAGGGGCTTGGCCTTGCCCTGAGACTGCTTGACCAGCGAGGCGGTTTCGTCGGCGCCTGCAAGGTTCTTGTCGGCGCAAATCACGGTCGCGCCGAACGCCGCGAGCCCTAGCGCGAACGAGCGGCCGAGGCCATTGCCGGCGCCGGTGACCACCGCGATCTTGCCGTCGAGGCGGAAGATATTTTCAAACATGAGCCCCCCAAAAGAGAACTACTTCACTGCTTTGGCGAAGACATGGGCCGTTTGCTACGCATGCGCGGCGAGTGAGCCCCTCAACAAACGCTGGAAGTGCGGAAGTGCCCGCGGAGGTACCTGCGCTGAAAAAAGCAATGCGATAAACCTTGCCGGGCTGCTGCGCGCGCACCGCGAGCGGCCAGGCGAGCGCCGTGCTGCAAAGCGCGGACATGAATTGCCGCCTTCCGATTTCGATTGCCATTGACCGTCCCGACTAGGGCCATGCCCGCTGCAAGGCCGAGACGGTATCACGCCTCAAAATCGAGGTCTGTGGCCATCAGGCGCGGCGGCTATTGGGGGTACTTCCGCCGCGCCTGCGGCAAAGCGGGGCGGCGGTTCCTGACCCATGACGTCACTTCGCCACCGGCAATTGCCGCATTGCGAAAGATTCATGTCGCAGAACGGGAAATATGGAATGTTGTCCAGATCATTCGGGTTTGATATTGGCGAATTTGATCACCTTAGCCCACTTTTCGATATCATCAGCGATGACCTTTCCGAAGTCGGCAGGCGAACCGGGAAGAGGAGTTGCTCCCAGATCGGCAAGCCGCGCTTTAAGCTTCGGATCGGTGAGGCTGGAATTGATTTCGATGTTTAGTTTACTGATGATCTCGACAGGTGTATTTTTCGGGGCACCGATGCCGCCTACGCCGCTCACCTCGTAGCCCGGCACAAATTCGCCCATAGTCGGGAGGTCTGGTAGCGCGTCCGATTTTGTAGTTGTGGTTACCGCCAGCGCTCGCAGGGTGCCGGCCTTGATGTGCTCGATCAATGTAGGAATGGTATCGAACATCACCTGTACTCGTCCATTGAGCAGATCGGTTTGCGCGGCCGGGGAGCTTCGATATGGAACGGGGACCATGTTGATGCCGGTCATCATCTTGAAGAGTTCACCGGAAAGATGGCTCAAATTTCCAGTGCCGCTCGATGCTATGTTGATCGTGCCTGGATTGGCTCTGGCAAAGGCGATGAGCTCTGGAATGGTCTTAACTGGAAGTGATGGATTGACCACTACAACTTGGGGAACGCGGACAGTACCCGCGACCGGTGCAATGTCACGCATGAAATTGTAGCTGAGATTGTCGTAAAGCGAGGCGTTGATTGCATTAGCCGAACTGACAGTGAGGAGCGTATAGCCGTCCGGCGCTGCCCTCACGACTGCCTCGGTAGCGAGGTTTGTGCCGCCACCCGGCCGGTTCTCGATGATAAATTGCTGGCCGAGCCGTTCCGATAACCACTGTGCCGTCAGGCGGGCGAGTATGTCAGGCGAACCACCGGCGCCGAAGCCGACAATGATGCGCACCGGTCGCGAGGGATAGGTATCCGCCCTTGCGATTGGGGACACGGCGGGGAGCGCGGCGGCGCCTACCGCCAGATGCAAGAACTTGCGGCGGGGAAGTTTCATTCGACCACCTCGTCGGTTCGGGCGAGGATCGACTGCGGAACCTTAAGCCCGAGCGCCTTGGCGGTCTTGAGGTTGATCACAAGTTCGAATTTCGTCGGAGCTTGGATCGGTAGGTCGGCGGGCTTGGTGCCGCGAAGAATGCGATCGACATAAGTTGCCGCACCCCGCTCTAGGTCGAGAAAGTCGATGCCGTAGAATGCAAGACCGCCTTCGCTAACGATGTTGCGCTGAGGATAAATCGCGGGAAGTTGGTACCGGGCGGCTCGTTCAATCACCGAAGCGCGGTTGTTAAGGCTTACGTCCGCCGCCATCACAAGACCTCCATTCGGCTGGAGTGCGAATGCGTCGATTCCGGCCTCAACATCCGCGGCGCTGTCGATGCGGATTGCGGTAGTTTCGACGCCAAGCGATCCTGCCGCCGCCTGAAGCGAGTGATAAAAATTTTCGCCGACGGGCTGCGTCGCCTTTGCAAGTATCATTGCAACCCTCGAAACGCTCGGTGCCAGCTCCTTAAGAACTTCGAGCCATTTTCCGGCCGTCGCAAATTCATAGGCTGTAAATCCTGTGAAATTACCGTCCGGTTTTGCGAGGCTGGAAACAAACCCCATGACAACGGGATCGGGAAGATTGGCAAAGACCATCGGGATGGAGCTCGCATCGCGACGCATTGCCAAGAAAGCCTGCAGCGTTGCGGCAACGGCGACGTCTGGAGGGTGCGCTACAAGCTCCACCACATAGGCTTTTGCCTGTGCGGGGCTTGCGGCTCCCCATAGAACGTCGATCTTTAAATTCTGACCTTCGATCCAGCCGAGCTTGTGCAGTCCGTCGCGAAAGACCGCAATACTCTCTTGCTGCCGTGGATCGCTTTCCGCACCAGACATTAAGTGCGCGACCCGCCTCAAGCGATCCTGCTGTGCCGGTGCTCCCCGCGGCCAAGTGCCCACGGCCACCGCTCCGCCAAGTGCGCCAATGAATCGCCGCCGTCCGATGCCTATTGCCATTTGCCCCGCCCCAGCTGGATCGTGCCCGCTGCGATGTGGAAGAGGATATCACGCCTCAAAATGGCGGTCTGTGCCGTCAGGCGCGGCGGCTATTGGGGGTACTTCGGCCGCGCCCGCGGCAAAGCAGGGCGGCGGTTTCTGATCCATCTCGTCACTTCAACACCGTGAATTGACGCAGTGCAAAAGGTTTATTCGATCACCTCGTCGGCGCGAGCGAGGATCGACTGCGGAACCGTAAGTCCTAGCGCCTTGGCGGATTTTAAATTGATCACCAGCTCGTATTTGGTCGGCGCCTGCACTGGAAGGTTCGCGGGCTTTTCGCCTTTGAGGATGCGATCGACGTAAGCGGCAGCGCGCGTAAATTCATCAATCGCATTGGGTCCGTAGGAGGCAAGGCCCCCACTCGCCGGGTAGTAGCGGAACGCATAAACGTTTGGCAGACGGTACCGCGTCGCCAGCGAAATGATCAGGTCGCGGTGAGTCACCGCCTGCGGACTCGCCGTCACAATCAGCCCGCCGTTCGCCTCTCTCCCGAATGCAGTGATGGCTCGCTCGATCTCGCTGGGATCGCGCACGTCAATTGGGGTTAATTCCACCCCGAACGAAGGCGGCGCCAGAGCCTGGATTGCGGCGAACTGGCCGATCCCCGCGGCTAGTGCGGGATCGCGAAGGACGGCAGCACGGCTCACGCTGGGTGCAATCTCTTTGAGCAGTTCGATCCATTTTCCGCTGATGCTGTATTCGAACGCGCTAAACCCAGTAGTGTTGCCGCCCGGCCGAGCCAGACTGGCAACGAATCCCGCACCGACTGGATCGATAACATTCGCAAACACGATTGGCACGTCGCGAGCGACGCGCTGCAATGCCGCAACGCTCGGGCTGGCAGAGGCAAGAATGACGTCTGGTGCCAGCGCCACCAATTCAGCAGAGTATCGGCGATCACGATCGGCGTCGTCCGCGGCCCAGCGGGTATCAATCTGGACGTTGCCGCCCTCCGTCCAGCCAAATTTTTGTAAGCCCTGCGCAAATGCCAATTCGCGCGCCTGACCCTCTGGTTCACCTGCTTCGAAATTCATGAGCACGCCGATGCGCCGCATTCGCTCGGATTGCTGCGCGCGTGCCGCGAGCGGCCATGCAACCGCCGCGCCGCCGAGCGCGGACATGAATTGCCGTCGTCCGATGCCGCTTGCCATCCGCCCTGTCCCCAATGGGATGGGGGAAGATTATCACGCACCAACCGGCAGGTCTGGCCCCAGCGAGGACGACAGGCGCGGCGGCTTTTGGGGGTACTTCTGCCGCGATTGCAGTCAGGTGGCGCGGCCGAATCTGACCCAAAGCGACACTTCGCGACCGCCAATTGCCGCATTGCGAAGGCTCATTCGTCCTTGATCTTGGAGGCGTGCTCCCTGTCCTTGGTCGCCATGGCCAGCGTCGATTGCTCGCGGTGCAGCAGCACCTCCGGACGATCCCATTCGCGGACACAACGGTCCTCGAACATTGGTAGAAGCAAATCCGACGGACCATGCGCTCACTATGTATAAATGGTGGTCCCCGTTCATTGCGATCAGAAGGGGGCATGATCCATCAATTAAAAAAGAGGGGCACTATCCATCAATTAGGATTTTCGCTTGCGTCCCTCCTGCTGCACAATTCCTGATCTGATGAAGTTACGGAGATGAGTAAGAAACAATTCAACGACCGGGTTCAACGTTCGATATTTCAACGTCAGAATTGCCACTGGCCATGGCCGGTTCGACAGCGCCACGGGGAGTGCCTTCAATGAAAACCGATCAGCGTAGAAGGCCAAAACTGAATTCGGGAACGGCGCGATGAACTCCCCAGAGGCGACCAGGTTTGCGCGCAGATGCGTAGAAAGTGTCTTTAGAGCTATTCTGGGGGCACCTAAACCGCGCTCTCGGAATGCCTCGGTTATGACCTTATAATTCGTCGTGTCCGGTGGTGCCAGAATCCAGGCTTCGTCGGTCAGTTCAGCAAGTTCGATCTTACGGCGGTGGGCCCATTGGCTCCGTATTCCAGCAGCAATGACCAACCGATCGTCGAAAAGCACTTCCACATTCAGGTCATCAAAGAAGGGATCATTTGGCTGGATTGGATTGCGGAGTCTCTGCAGAACGAAGTCGAGGGTACGGTCGCGCAGCCTTGCTGCGAATCTGTCAAATTCCTCCTCATAAATGTCGAGAACGACCCGCGGATATTGCTGTAAGAAACTTTCAATCACCGGCGAAAGTATCGCGGCAATTGCCTCTTGGCAGCCGACCTTCATCTCGCCTGCAGTCGGATCGGACAAAAACTCAATTTCCTGTATTCCTTGCCTCAGTTCATCAAAGGCTGATTGTCCGCGCACGAGCAGAGTACGCCCATAAACCGTCGGCGTGACGCCGCGAGAGCTGCGATCAAACAGTTTGACACCAACAACACGCTCTAGGTCGATAATCAGTTGCGACACGGCCGGCTGCGAAACATGTAGGGTGGCGGCCGCCTTGGCTAGGCTCCCCGTCTGCACAACGGTAAAAAACACGTGGAGGTCACGGAGCCTCAAGCGCCGACCGATACGGCTGTCCCAATCGAGTATTTTCGACATTTGATATAATCAAAATCTTTTGCGGGCCAAAGATATTTGGGTATTCCGCTGTTGGCAATGCAGGGTCTATTCTACCCCGGGCTCTATATTTCATTCTGCGAGCCCATGAAAAAATGGACCTCACATGAAACCGCGAATCGTACTTCGCGTGGCCACCATTGGCCTTTCAGCAACTGTCCTCGCCGGCCTGCTCGCCACCGTCGCACATGCAAATCTGCTCACGCAAAAGACCATGCCCGCGTCTATGGCTCTGGCGATCGCTGAATCAGCGTTCGAAAGCTGTACGAAGCAAGGCTTTCATGTCTCCGTGCACGTGGTTGGCCGCAACGGCGAAATGCTCGTGGCGATCCGCGGCGACGGCGCCGCGCCGCACACGATGGAGAATAGCCTGCGCAAGGCCTATACGGCGTTCACGTTCGGCGCGCCTTCGGGCGAGTTCGCAAAGCGCGTGAAGGACAATCCGACGCTCGGTCTGGCGCGTCTCGCTGGCGTCATCGCAAGCCAGGGCGGGCTGCCGATCAAGGTTGGCGACGAGGTCATCGGTGGGGTCGGCGTATCGGGCGTCCCGAACGGCGCCGACAGGGAAGAAGCTTGTGCCAAAGCCGGGATCGACCGCGTGGCCGATGAACTTAAGTGACCAGCAGGTGGATTTCTATTCGCGCGTTGAGGAATGAAAGCAATGCTCGTTTCCGGGTCGGTTTCAACTACGGCGCCGACACAGGCACCTGCGAAGATTGCGAATCAGGGCGCATATTCCCGACACTTGACGAAAGCATACCGCACATGCTGAGCGATTTTTTGAGCTTGGCTCTGCGTTTAGCGGAGAAAAATCATGTCTAAGCAACGAATAATCGCGGTAGCCTTCGGGGCCGCTCTCGCCGCGAACTACGCCCACGCGACCACGCTGAGCGGGGATTTGACGGCGGATAACGCCTTCTACGCCTATCTCAGCACAAGCCCTGATACACTTGGTACGTTTCAGACAAATGGGAACTATTGGGGACAGGCCTACAGTTTCACGTCGTCCACACTGCCCAACCAGACGCTTTATCTGAACATTGAAGTAATCAATACTGGCGGGCCCGGCGCATTTCTTGGCACGTTCACGCTCAGCGATCCGAACTTCCAGTTTGCCAACGGCACGCAGACTGATTCGACTGGGTTAGGTAGTGCATCTGAGACTGGTTGGTACGGCAGCTACAACAGTTCTAATTCGACTGTCTCACCGCAGACGTGGGTCGTGCCCACTGGAGGGGTGTTGAATGAAGCCGGGTACAACGGGGCTAGGGGGGAGTACCCATATCAGTCGTCAATTTGGTATTACGCAGAGTGGATTTGGCCAAACGACGCTTTGTCGTCTGCGTGTGTTACTGGGAGCGGGCTCTGTACGGTCGATTTTTCCACGACGATCAGTTATACTGGTCCGTCAGATACTCCGCTGCCCGCCGCCCTCCCACTCTTCGCCACCGGCCTCGGCGCGATGGGTCTACTCGGCTGGCGCAGGAAACGGAAAGCCGGTGGTTCGCTCGCAGCCGCCTAATCAAAATACCTGATTGAATTTTGGAAGGGCCGCCGCACTTCGGCGGTCTTCCTTTTTGGGCTGATCATGTTGCAGTGCATGAGTCCGTTGTTGGCCCCTAACCGCCGCCCCAGGGACGGCTAGGCGCGGCAGGTATTGGGTGAAGACCGGTCACGGCAGCCAATGATCGGCGCTGCGGTTCATGACCCAACTCAGACACCGGTAGTGCGTCAGTCTGAATTTTTTGGCATCCATTCGATCTGTTCGAGTGCCAAGTCCATCGACGCCACGCGGCCATACGCTTGAACGGCCACCTTTGCCATCGAGGTAACTTCATCCACTTCTTTCACTTCGCCGCGAAAGCCCGTTAGCGGGCCATCAACAACTCGGACTATCTGACCTTCACGAATCTGACGTTTGCTCATGCAGTCACCCTTTCCTGATAAGGGCCGCGCTTACCGGGCTTGGGCAGCGCGTCGTCAAGCATAACCGCAAGATCACTCATTGACCACAGCCGGTCAGTGACGCACTACATAAACTACAATTTCTGCCGCATCCACAAGCCGCTGCGAGTTACACCGGCGATGGCCGCTGGCGCCGCCGTCCGATTTTGGTTGCCATTTGTTCCGCCTGCAATGCCGCGAAGAATATCACTCCCTAACAAGCAAGTCCGTGACCAGTTTCACGGTACTCCCACGGCGAAAAGCTCGCTGCTTTTGCTGCACCTGCTTGCGACGGTTCTTGGCCCTGAACGGTCGCCATGGCTGGCCGCATTCGAGGCCGGTGTTGGAGGTATAGCGGTCGCGGAAGCCGGTGACCGGCGCGGCCGAGTCTGACCCATCTGCGACATTAAGCTTGCCTTACTGAGCAGTTGCACAATGCCCGTCCGAGGCCCTTCCGGAGCATTGGACCGAACCGATACGATGCCACCTCCTAAGCCTGGGCCGGTCATGAAGCGGCGGGGGTTTCCTGCTATTCTTGGCGTCGCGGCTGCGGGTTGGCCACTATCGGCACGCGCGCAGCAGACAGCGATGCCATGAAAAACCGGCGACGCACTACGACAAAGAAAAAGCGCCCCAGTGCGCCAAAGGCCAGGGGGCGTCGCAAGACTTCCAGCACCAACGCCAGCGCGACGATTGCGTCGCTCAAACGTGAGCGGGACGAGGCGCTGGAGCAGCAGGCTGCAACGTCAGAGGTGTTGAGCGTCATATCAAACTCGCCGCGGGATCTACAGGCGGCGCTGGAGAAAATTTCCGAAACCGCGGCACAATTGCTCGATGTGAAAGATGCCGAAATCATGCGCGTAGAAGGCGACGCCCTACGCCTTTTGGCAAAGCACGGGCCAATGCGGCAATTCTGGCCACTAGGAGACCTACGCCCGATAAACCGCAATTGGGTCACCGGTCGTGCCGTGGTTGATCGGACTATTATCCAAGTCCCTGACTTGCAGGCAGCCGAAGCCGATTTTCCGGAGGGCGCGGTTTATGCCAAACAATATGGGCACAGAACCACGCTTGCGGCTCCTTTGCTGCGGGAAGATGAGCCGATTGGGGCGATTTTGATTCGTCGCATGGAGGTTCGGCCATTTACGGCGAAGCAAGTTGCATTGCTGCAAAACTTCGCCGCGCAGGCCGTCATCGCCATCGAGAATACGCGGCTGCTCAACGAATTGCGACAGCGTACCGACGATCTGACTGAGTCGCTGGAGCAGCAGACGGCAACCTCGCAGGTACTTCAGGTCATTTCCAAGTCGCCTGGCGATCTAGTTCCGGTATTCAATTCGATTCTCATCAACGCCAAGCGCATCTGCGAGGCCAAATTCGCACACCTGCTTCTCTATGACGGCAAGGTGTTTCACGCCGCAGCCATGGAAGGTGCCTCAGACGCGTTCGTTGAATTCTGGCGTCGGGGTCCGCACGCCCTGGATCCGCGCACAGGTCCAAGGCAGGCGGTGGCGACGAAGCAGGTCATCCATATTCCCGATATTCAGCAGACCGACCGCTACCAGAAGGGCGATCCGCAACTGACTGGGCTAGCCGATCTTACGCGTGCCCGCGCTGTTCTCGTCGTTCCGATGCTTAAGGACGACCAAGTCATTGGCACCTTGAACATGTACCGAGAGGTGCCGGTTCCGTTCTCCCACAAGCAGATCGATCTCGTCAGCAACTTTGCCCGGCAGGCAGTAATCGCCATCGAGAACGCGCGACTACTCAACGAATTGCGTGAATCGCTGGAACAGCAGACGGCGACATCGAAGGTCCTCCAAGTCATCAGTAGTTCTCCAGCCGAGTTGGAGCCGGTCTTCAAAACGATCCTGGAGAACGCAACTCACATCTGCGAAGCCGTATTCGGCAATCTGTTCCTGTGCGATGGACCAATTTTCCAAGCCGTCGCCGCCGTACACAGCCAGCAGAGTTACGCTGACTATTGGCGACGTGAAGTGGTCGATGTGCGCGACAATCCGGGGATACCGCTAGATCGCCTCGCCAAGAGCAAACAGGTCATCCACATCCCCGACCTTAGTGCCGACCCTTCCACAAGAAACAAACGCATCGCCTCTCTGGTCGAAACCGCTGGTGCGCGAACTTTTGTGGCCGTGCCGATGCTCAAGGAGGATGAACTGATCGGTGCGATTGCCATGTATCGCCGGGAAGTCCGTCCGTTCACCGACAAGCAGATCGCGCTGGTGCAGAACTTCGCCGCCCAGGCCGTAATCGCCATCGAGAACATGCGGCTGCTCAATGAACTGCGTCAGCGCACCACCGATCTGTCCGAGTCGTTGGAGCAGCAGACCGCGACATCCGAAGTACTAAAAATCATCAGCGGTTCGCCGGGAATGCTTCAGCCGGTGTTTGACGCTGTGATGGCAAATGCGACGCGGTTGTGTGATGCAAAGTTCGGTGGGTTGTTTCTTGCTGAAGGCGATAAATTTCGTTGCGTCGCCATGCACAATCTTCCGAGCCAGCAGGCAGAGATGCTACAGCGCGAACCTCTTGTCGATTTTGCATCCAATACGGGCTCTGCACGAGCCATGGCGGCCAAGCGAGTTATTCAGATCGCGGACTTAACGAAAGAACCTGGATACATCGAGCGTAACCCGCGCTTTGTAAATCTTATCGAACTTGGTGGAGCCCGCAGCGCAGCATTTGTGCCGCTGGTTAAAGATGCAGAGTCGATAGGCGTCATGGTCGTCTATCGACAGCACGTGGGCCATTTTACAGACAAGCAGATCGAGCTTGTTCGCAATTTCGCCGCCCAGGCCGTCATCGCCATCGAGAACACTCGGCTGCTCAATGAACTGCGCGAGTCATTGGAGCAACAGACTGCGACATCAGAGGTACTAAGTGTCATCAGTTCGTCCCCTGGCGAATTGGAGCCGGTATTCCAAGCCATGTTGGCGAACGCAACGCACATCTGCGAGGCCAAGTTCGGCAATCTCTTGCTTTACGACGGAAATGTCTTCCACGTCCGGGCTATGCACAATGCGCCACCCGCATGGAACGAATTGCGGCGACGCGATCCCAGCTTTCATCCCGGCCCCAACCATCCCCTTGCCCGCATGGCCGCGAGCAGGGAATTACAACACATCACCGATCTGAAATCCGACGTGTCATATTTGGAGCGCGACCCCACGCTAATTCCTATTGTTGACCTTGCGGGCGCTCGGACCGCCCTTGTCGTGCCGATGCTCAAAGACGACATGTTGGTCGGTGCTATTGTCATCTACCGGCAAGAAGTTCGGCCCTTTACCAACAAGCAGATCGCGCTGGTGCAGAACTTCGCGGCTCAGGCCGTCATCGCCATCGAGAATACGCGGCTGCTCAACGAATTGCGGCAACGCACGACCGACCTCACCGAGTCGCTTGAACAGCAAACGGCAACATCCGAGGTACTCGGCGTCATCAGTAAATCCCCCGGCGAATTGCAGCCGGTCTTTGAAACCATGCTGGCGAATGCGACACGGCTCTGCGATGCGCCGTTTGGTCAATTGCTCCTTCGCGAAGGAGATAACCTT
>Ga0181518_10003080_pt1 | contig 15624 bp, 11 predicted proteins | sample PEATcosm2014_Bin_28_FD_119751 | JGI IMG/M metagenome (GOLD analysis project Ga0181518, IMG submission 119751) | Peatland microbial communities from MTU Mesocosm Facility, Houghton, MI, USA - PEATcosm2014_Bin01_60_metaG | ecosystem: Environmental > Terrestrial > Soil > Wetlands > Peat | place... | reverse complement strand
GCTCTCCGAGGCGCCGACGTTCCTCCATCCATAACCGCCGTTTGCGCCAACGTAGAATCCGGTCCAGCTTGATACCGGCGGTGGCGGTGCCGGTGGGGCCTTAACGGGCATATCGGCAGCCAATACCGGCGTTCCGATTAATGCGGCGAAGGTAACAATTCCAATCGCGGCTTTCCTCATGGCTGCCCCCTCAAAGGATTCACTGAGTATATGCCGGCCACGGCTTCCCAGTTGTTGCCGCCAGACCACAGTGGATAGGAATTCGTTAGTTCTGGGGCCCAGCAGTATTGCAGAGCCGGTGTCGCTGATGGATCAATCGCGTCATTCGCGCGGCTTCCAACGGCGTCTGGATTGCCCCCAATCGCGACCAAGTAGGTGCGGGCAACAAACGCCGCTCTGGGCCAGAAGCGACCAAAGTGCAGCGCAGCAAATTTTCAGCCTATGCGACAATTTGGTCCGCGGTAACTTGTAGACTCTGCGGCACGGTAAGGCCAAGCGCTCGCGCTATTCCTCGCTGACATTGTCATCGACCCCGGACAAAAACTCCTGAAGTAGTGGCAAGAGAGTTCTTTCTCGAACGAGTGGGTCGACGACGTTATGGTGAGCGCTGTGTACGGCGATGAGCTTCACGCGGGACAAGCCAGCAATTCGTTCAGCCTGTCGCCGATCGTCGGAATGACGATCGCTGTAAACCAACAAAACGCGGGGTCTGTTGCATGCTCTCGTGAGCGGGCCGCTCAAGTCTGATGCGTATTCCGGCGCCCGTTCGCACATTTCCAAATAATCGTCCGAGACTGGTCCTAGGGTGCGGACGAAACTGGGCGTATGATCCGTCGCGCCCGCAAGGCTCAACACCGCGGATGCTTTGAGTTCGAGGCCGTAGTACAAGGCCGCGAAGCCGCCAAGCGAAACTCCTAGCGTATAAATGTTGATAGCACCGAGGTTATTGGCAACTCGGCGGAACGCCGTGATGGCAGAATCTCGATCAGGGCCGAGGGTCGGAAATCCGCAACCTCCGCGCAGATTACGAAAATCCTTGATGTAGACCAATGACGCCGGCAATCGGCCAAGCCATTGATGAACAAAATTGAGCGGGAGCCCAAGTGTACCATTCATTGCGCAGAAGCATAGGATCACCTTATCACAATTCGGTCGCCCGACGATCTGGATTTCAGCTGCAGGATCGTCCGCGAATGCAAGCGCCGGAGGCGGGTCGCTCGGCAGCGCATCAAAATAAGCCACCAAAGTTCGAAAATAGTCCAGCCCAGGAAATTTCTCGTGCAAAGCCCGCGCGGCAAATTCCACGATTTCGATGCGACCCGCTTCCCATAGTGCGTGGCACGCATTCCCCCACCGATTGGGCGAAGCACGCCGAAATGCCGGCGTTCTGTCTGCTGCGTAGGCGGTTTCCAATTCATCGACCAGGGCGGTTATCCGGCTCGATGGAGTTTGAGGCAATCCGGAGGGCGTGCCACCTCTCAGCACCAATCGAAGTAAGTCGGCGAAAGTCGGGGATGCGAAGAAGTCTTCGGCCGCAATTTGCTGACCAAATTGCTCTTCGATGGCGGTGTACAGCATCAGAGAACGCAACGAATCGCCGCCGAGATCTAAAAAATTCGCATGTTTGTCGACGTCGCCGCGAAGGTTCAAGGCCTCTTTCCAAATTCGTAGCAATTTTTTCTCGACGTCCGAGCGATTTTTCTTCTCTTTGATTGATTGCAGCGCCGGAAATCTTCGGACAACCCGGTCTGCCGAACCCAGCAATCCTCGACGCACGCGATCAGCAAGTTCGCTGCGCCGCAGTTTGCCATTGGCCGCCAGCGGAAGGGTGTCGAGTGCTACCCCGATTACCGGATCCACACGAAGACCGAAACGACGCCCTACAGCTGCGCGGATCCTTTCGAAAAGCTTTTCACGATAGTCTTCCGCTTCGGCGGCGACGACAACGGCGAGGCGCTCGTTGGCCTCTCCCGGCCAATGTACGGCGCAGCTGAAGGCGCGACCGCCAGCCGACAGGACCGTCTCGATTTCTGTGTCGATTTCTGCCAACGAAAATTTCTTACCGGAGACGACGAGTACGTCCTTAGCCCGTCCATGAACCGAAAGCATCCCGCCTCGCAGTCGACCCAAATCGCCGGTGCGCCACCAGCCGTCGCCGGTGAAGGATTGGCGCGTGGCCTCGGGCTCACCCCAGTAAGACGAAAAAATTCTTTGCGGGCAGTTGACCTGTACCTCACCAATTTCGTCCTCCACAACCACGGTGTCGTTGACGACGAGTCGCAGTTCAACGCCAGGCGCACAGCTGCCTAGGAGCACCACGTCATCGTCGTAGTTTGTTCCCTTGAAGGGACGTGAACCTGTGACCAGAAACCCCGTTTCTGTCGTGCCGTACCTCGCGGTTATAATTCGGCGCGACGAACCCGATTGCTCCAGAAACTCGCCGACGGTGCGCATGGTCTTGATGGCAACTGTTTCGGCGCCGACGCCGAATTCATCGAGCGAACCAAGACGCCATTTGCGGCCGCTCCGTTGTGCGGCCGCCACGATTGTTTTCGCGGTAGAAGGTGTGCAGCCCGCCGCCGTTATTTGATGGCGCTCAATAGCGTCCAGGACAAACGTTGGTTGCGCTGTCAGTGCCATCGGCGATATTTGGGTCCATGATCCGTATCTTAGGAAAATTCCGTGTTGGGCGGCGCTAACGCTGTCGAGTGCCACGGTGCCAAGATAGGCGGCCTGCTTCTCAAACCTATCGGCGAAATGACGATTGAGAACGCTTCCATGGCTCAGGGCAACAAGCTTGAGATCGCCAGTCGAGCCGGAACTGGGGATGAGGCACAGCGGCTCGGCGTGCGGACCATCTTCACCCTCCCGCCCGCCATTCGATTCGGAGATGCGCAACGGCAGAACGCGCAATCCGCGCCGCCGCGCGTGGTCAGTCGCAACCGCGGCGAAGGCCTCGTCGGCGACCAGTATCGCATTGCTCAGACGATTGAGAGCTTGCCCCAGAGCGTTGCGGGACCGCTGCCGATCACGCGCTGCGCTCACCAATGGCGCGACGATGAAACCGCCGCGAACGCACGCCCAATATGCCGGAACAAAGTCGACGACATCATCGATTAACAGAACGACGATCTGGCCTGGCGCAATGCCAAATTCGCCCATACCCGCGAGAATTCGGCCTGAGCGATGCCACGTCTCCGCGTACGATTGGGAACGCCCCAATCCCGCTAAACCATAACTGCGGATGATACCATCCGGTCGCTGGGCGACCCTGGCGGCCAGATTTGCCGCAACGGATTCCGGCGTCCCGGGAGCAATCAGCAATGGCGGCCCACGATCGGCGGCGAACCTGTTAGATCGCGGGACGGCGCACATTCAGTTGGCGCTTCGCATATAGTTCGAAGCCGACGACATTATGCGACGGCCGTCGTCAGACAAGCGCCCGAAGCGCTCTACCGTTTCGCACCCGTCCAGGAATTTCTGCCGATAGTGATCGACACGCTGGTCAATTTGGTGCCGTTCGGTGTCGTCGAGACTGCTGTTCGCAGCATCCCGCAATTGCACGTAAACGTAATGAATTCGGGCGCACACAAACGTGGCATGGAGGATGCCGTCCATGGGTCTCTTATCGGTTCGCAGTGGCGAGCCAGAGCGTTCGCTGATCGGATTTTCGACTAAAGGTCTGTCGATCGAAAGGCCGAATAGGATTTGGTGCGCCGCCTCGTGGACCAACCCTCCGATCACATCGAGCCTGGTGCGGTGCCGAGGAGCATTGAGGAGAACGGCGCCCCACAACATAAAAGAGGAAGCGCCGCTGAACCCGCGGCCGCCGCTTTGCGAATCCAATCCAACGGCAACGACCTGAGCCAGCAGCGTGCGCAACTCAGCCGCCAGCGCGGGATTGGCTTCATCGAGCAGAGCCATTGCCGCAGCGATATTGGCCTGAAAATCGCGCCAGTCGTCGCCGCGTGGTGACGTCAGGTCCGCGCCTGTCACGGTCTCGAGGCCGATGAGGCGTGCATAGCGCTCCTTGTCGCGACCGAGAGCCTCGTCGGTGAATGGCACAGCCTGGAAGGCCGGTTCCTCTCCGGCAAGGGCAGCGATCTCTCGAAAGAGTTCACCGGCATCTTTGAAGCGCCGTTCCTGGAGCGCAAACACGATGTCGTAGTATCTGCCGAAGACCCCGGGCTTAACGCGGTGCGTCTTGATGGCCGACAAACAGCCGGCGCACTCATCGGCGCCGATGTCGATCGACCGGGCAGCGGCAGCGTGAATATGCGCCAGGCTGTCGGCTAGTGCTCCTCGCATGGCGGCATCGAGCGCGTGCGGTGACAATTCACCTGGAATAAACACCAAAACCACCAATCGTCTGAGTGCAGAGCGCCGGCGAGCCCGCTGCCAGTTCTCGCCAAGCGGTTAGCCCTGTTTCTGTGCCGCGCTCAGTCAGTAACATCTTGCAAATGCAGGCAAATTGCAATGGCCGCCGACAGATCGATTGACCCTGGGGGTTTCAGCAAGAACAGGGCTGCATTGCAACATAAGTCTTGGTATAATCCAACTAATTAAGTTGCTTGAGGCGGGAGTAGGGAATGAACCATCTGGAAGTAAGAATCGACTTTCGCAAATTGCTCGGCTTTCGTCACGTCGTGACTCTCACCAGCGCGAGTGATCTGCGTTCCGGGCCCGCGCAGTCCGGTGCGACAGCATCGTTAGCCAGGGCCGCCGGTGCGATCTTCACAAAAGGCGGCGAATTGTCGACCTGCGAGTCCGAAGGGACATCGTGAGGCTCAATCGCCTCGAGGGCTGATTTGGTCGGCATAGCTACGGCGACCAATAAGTCGCGGACCTCCCGAAATGGCGCAAGCGCCCGTTTGAGTGCAAGCGTGTTACTATTGCTTGCGATGGGCGGCTTGTCGGCGTTGGCACAGACGTCGATGGGCATTCCGGGCGTGCTGGCACCGGGTGTTGCGGCGGAATTGGTTCAGGACGGTTTCGTTTTCACCGAAGGGCCGGTCGGCACAGCTGATGGCGGCCTGCTGTTCTCCGATCTTCGCGGTAACCGCACCTACTACCTCGATCCAGCCGGAAAAATTTCCGTCGTGCGGGAGCCGAGCAACGGCGCAAATGGTCTCGCGCTGACCAAGGACGGTGAACTCCTGTCGGCGGAAGGTCCTGCCAAGCGGATCACGCGACGCACCAAGGACGGCGGCATCGCGGTGCTCACTGAGGGCGCTCCCGGAATACCGTTGCTTGCGCCTAACGATCTCATCGCGGATGCCAAAGGCGGCGTCTATTTTACTGATCCCGGAGCGGGTCCGATTCCACCGAATCCAGGCCAACCGGCGCGCGTCTACTATTTGCCGCCAGACACGCAAATCCCAGCGCTGATTGACGCCCGGAATCCGCTCCCAAACGGTCTGACGCTGACCAACGATTGCAAGACGCTCATTGTAGACGACACCACCAGCTCCATCGTGTGGGCATTCGACGTCCAGCCTGACGGCGCCGTTACGAATCGGCGGGCGTTCACAACGTTGCACGACGTTCCAGCAGGTCAGCTGAGCTTCGCCGACGGCATCGCGATTGATCGCGAAGACCGCATCTTCATCACGACCGTAACGGGAGTGCAGGTATTCGATGCGCACGGCAAGTACCTAGGAGTCATCAATGTGCCGCGCCAACCTGCAAACGTCGCTTTTTCGGGGCCCGGCAAACAGACGCTGTACATCACGGCGCGGGAGGGCCTCTACCGCATCAAAACGTTGACGGAGGGGCCAGGTCGCCTTGGCAAGTGAGTACTCCACAACAGATGGATGCCAAGCCGCCGGACGACAAGGAAACTGGGCACGAACGTGGCGCCAGCGAGTTCGGCTCGTTTTCCTCGACATCCCCGATGCGCGCCAGCGCGCTGACGAGAAGCGCGACGCAGCTAGATTCAGCCCCTTGCCATGCGGGGGCACGTCTATTCGTTCGTGCTCAATTCCCTGTTCGTGAGTAGGTTCTATTGTCCGCGTGTTGCGTCGTCGGAACGTTGCTAAGCCCATGAATTTTCATCACTGCCGAAGTCGAGCTGTTGGCACAGTCATGAAATTCCCTGTTCTTTTCCCTGTTAGCAGGGAATTTAGGAACAGCCGCTGGGGGACGGCGATGCGTCAGGGAGCCGGCCCCTGTAACGAATTGAATCCAAACGTGTTCCGGTTCGACGCCGGTTCGGGTCGCCAGCCCGCCCTGACCGTGCTAGGGAAATGCGGGGCGCAGGGGGTCGAGCGGGGGACCTTTCATGAGTGAGTCGGACAAGGCAGGCGCATTGCGGATCGGCGTGGTCGGCGTCGGCGTGATGGGGTCGAACCATGCGCGGGTGCTATCGGAACTGCCTGGCGTTAAGCTGGTCGGCGTCGTCGATCCCGACCGCAAGCAGCGCGAGCACGTCGCCCGCCACCTCGGCTGCACCGCCTTCGCCGACATCGATGGCCTGATCGAGCGCGGCGTCGATGCCGTCACCATCGCGGCGCCGACCCACCTGCATCGCGACATCGCCACCGAATTCGCGTCGCGCGGCATCCATATCCTGGTTGAGAAGCCGATCGCCTCCACCATCGAGGAGGGCAACGCCATCGTCGCCGCGGCGCGCCGCGCCGGCGTCACCCTGATGGCCGGCCATGTCGAGCGCTTCAATCCGGCGGTCGAGGCGATCAAGCGCGCGATCAAGGGCCAAAACATTCTTTCGATCGCCGTCACCCGGGTCGGACCGTTTCCGCCGCGGATGTCGAATGTCGGCGTCGTCATCGATCTGGCCGTGCACGATATCGACCTGATCCGCTGGTTCACCGATTCCGAGATAGTGGAAATCCATGCGCAGACCTCGAGCGCGGTCGCCGAGCGCGAGGACATCGCGCTGCTGCAGTTCCGCACCGCCTCCGGCGTGCTGGCCCAGGTCAACACCAACTGGCTCACCCCGTTCAAGGCGCGCAACATCCACATCGCCACCCGCGACAAATATCTCATGGCCGATCTGCTCACGCTGCAGGTCACCGAATGCTTCGGCTTTCAGCCCGACGGCTCGTATTCGATGCGGCACCTGTCGGTCGGCTATGCCGAGCCGTTGCGCTCCGAAATGCTGGCCTTCATCAGCGCCATCCGCAGCGGTGAGCCGCCGGCGGTGACCGGCGAAGAAGCCGTCGCCAGCCTGGAAATCGCGATCCGTTGTCTCAGCGCGCGTACCGCGCAATCGAGCGCGCCGCGCAAAGGACCGCGCCGCGTTGTCGGCTGAGCGCGCGTGAATCGAACGATGAATCAGCATACCCGCCTCGACGGCAGCCCGATCCCGTTCATCGACGTCGCCGCCCAGCGCCGCCGCCTCGGCAGCGCGATCGACGACGCGGTCGCCCGGGTGCTCGCCCATTGCCAGTTCATCCAGGGGCCGGAAGTGCGTGCGCTCGAGGCTGATCTCGCGGCATTCTGCGGCGCCAAGCACGTGATCGGCTGCTCGAGCGGCACCGATGCGCTGCTGCTGGTGCTGATGGCGTGGCAGATCGGACCGGGCGACGTGGTGATCTGCCCGGCATTCACGTTTTGCGCCACAGCCGAGGTGGTGGCGCTCCTTGGCGCGACGCCGGTGATGGCCGACGTCGCGGCCGACACCTTCAATCTCGATCCGGCAAGTTTTGAGCGCGCGGTGGCAACAGCGAAGCAGCGCGGCCTGAAGCCGAAAGCCGTGATCCCGGTCGATCTGTTCGGCCTGCCGGCCGATCACGATGCCATTGCGGCGATCGCCGCCGCCCATGGCATCAAAGTGCTCGACGACGCGGCACAGGCGTTCGGCGCCACCTATCGCGGCCGCAAGCTCGGCACGCTCGGTGACGCGACGGCGACAAGTTTCTTTCCGGCAAAACCGCTCGGCTGTTACGGCGACGGCGGCGCGGTATTCACCGACGACGATGCGCTGGCAGCGCGGATCAAAAGCCTGCGCGTGCATGGCGAGAACGCCGGCGACAAATACGATGCCCTGCATATCGGCATCACCGGCCGGCTCGATTCGATCCAGGCGGCGGTGCTGATCGAGAAGCTGAAAATCTTTCCCGACGAGATTGTGGCGCGGCAGGCGGTGGCGGCGCGCTATGCCCAAGGCCTCGCCGGCGTCGCGACGACGCCGCGCACCGGCAATGAATCGACGTCGGTGTGGGCGCAATACACCATCCGCCTTGAGCCCGGACGGCGCGATGCTCTGGGCGCGGCGCTCAAGGCCCAAGGCATCCCGACCGCCATCTATTATGCCAAGCCGTTGCACCGCCAGGCGGCCTATCGCCATTATCCGGTGGCCGACGGCGGCGTGCCGGTCAGCGAGAGGCTGTCCGAAGAGGTGATCAGCCTGCCGATGCACGCTTATCTCGAGCCGCCGGTGCAGGACCGCATTATCGAGGCGGTGCGGCGGGCGCTCGCGGGCTGAGGCGAGAGGCGCACGCACAAGCTACGACACTGGTGTAAAACCTCCCGATCCCCACCCCTACCCCTCCCCACTGGGGGGAGGGGAACAAAGGCGGCGAATGCTCAATCGCATCCTCACCGTCGGCGGCTATACGCTGCTCTCGCGCCTGACCGGTTTCATGCGCGACATCATGCTGGCGGCGATCCTCGGCGCCGGTCCCGTCGCCGACGCCTTCTTTGTTGCGTTCCGGCTGCCGAACCATTTCCGCGCCATTTTCGCCGAAGGCGCCTTCAACGCCGCGTTCATCCCGGCCTATGCGCGCATCCGCATCCAAGGCGGCGATACGGCGGCGAAACTGTTCGGCGACCGCATCTTCACCTTGCTGTTGGCGACGCAGATCGTGCTGCTGGCGCTGGCGCTCTTGTTCACGCCGCAGGCGATCGACCTGTTGGCGCCGGGTTTTTCCCGCGACCCGCAGCAATTCGCGCTCGCGGTCGGCCTGACGCGGATCACGTTTCCTTATCTGCTCCTGATCACGCTGGTGACGCTGTGGGGCGGCATCCTCAACGCGCTCAACCGCTTCGCCGCGGCGGCGGCGGCATCAATTCTGCTCAACGTTGCGATGATGGCGACGCTCGCGGTGGCGTGGCTGTTTCCGAGCGCCGGCCATGCCGCCGCCTGGGGCGTGCTGATTTCCGGCGTGCTGCAGGCAGCCCTGGTCGGCGGCGATGCTTGGCGCGCCGGCGTGATGACGTCGTTCCATGCGCTCACCTGGGACGATGACGTGCGCCGCTTCTTCAAGGCGCTCATTCCGGCGACGGTCGGCTCGGCCGGGACGCAACTGGCGCTGTTCGCCGACACCATCATCGCGAGCTTCCTCACCACCGGCGCGCTGTCGGCGCTCTATTACGCCGACCGGATCGACCAGTTGCCGATCGGGGTGATCGGCATCGCGGTGGGCACCGTCCTGGTGCCGGAGATGACGCACCGGGTCGCCGCCGGCGACCACGCCGGCGCCCGCTCGGCGCAAAACCGCGCCATCGAATTCGCGCTGCTGTTGGCGCTGCCTTGCGTCGTCGCCTTCCTGGTCATTCCCGGCACCATCATGCGCGGCCTGTTCATGCGCGGCGCGTTCAATGCGGAAGATGCGCATGCCGCCGCCATGACGCTCGCGGCCTATACCATCGGCCTCGTTCCCTTCGTGCTCATCCGCAGTGTCGTCGCGCCGTTTTTGGCGCGCGGCGATACGCTCACCCCGGTCAAGGCGGCGCTGACCGGCACGGCGGTCAACATCGCTTTCAAGGTCGCGCTGATGGGCTCGCTTTCCCAGGTCGGGCTGGCGCTGGCGACCTCGATCGGGGCCTGGATCAATTTCATTCTGGTGTTGTGGTTCGCCGGCCGCGCCGGCCTGGTCGCCTCCGATGCGACGCTCAAATCGTCGCTGGTGAAGCTCGCGGCGGCCGGCGGTTCTTTCGCGGTCTTCCTTTTGATCGCGTCGCCCGTCGTCACATCTCTGTTATCGTCGATGTCCAGGTTTCGCGATGAGTCGGAATTGCTGGTGCTGGCGGTGCTCGGCGGCGCGTTTTACGGTGGACTCGTCGTGGCGCTGTTCGGCCGGCGTTGGCTGTCGCTGATGCGCGGGCAGGCGCAAACTGCGCCGTCGGCGCCGCTGGACGCATTCGAAGGCACGTCGGCACCGGCCGCCGGGCCGGACGAAATTTAGCCGGGGAAAAAAACGATGCGCGTGACCATGATCGGCGCAGGCTATGTGGGGCTGGTGTCCGGCGCCTGCTTTGCCGATTTCGGCCATCACGTCACCTGCATCGACAAGGACGCGCAAAAAGTCGCGGCGCTCAATCGCGGCGAGATTCCGATTTTCGAGCCCGGGCTTGCCGATCTGGTCGAGGCCAATGTCCGCCAGGAGCGTCTGCGCTTCGCGGTCGACACCGCCTCCGTCGGCAGCGCCGAAGCGGTGTTCATCGCGGTCGGCACGCCATCGCGCCGCGGCGACGGCCATGCCGATCTGAGTTTTGTCTATGACGCGGTGCGCGAGATCGCGCCGCTGCTCTCAGCTACAGTGGTGGTCATCACCAAATCCACCGTTCCCGTCGGAACCGGCGACGAGATCGAGCGCATCCTGCGCGACGCACGTCCCGACGCCGATATCCAGGTGGTGTCGAATCCGGAATTCTTGCGCGAGGGCGCCGCGATTCAGGATTTCAAGCATCCCGACCGTATCGTCGTCGGCACCGACGACATCCGGGCGCGCGCCGTGGTCGCGGAGCTCTACCGGCCGCTTTATCTCAACGCCTCGCCGATCTTCTACGTCAACCGGCGCACCGCCGAGCTGATCAAATACGCGGCCAATGCCTTCCTCGCCACCAAGATCACTTTCATCAACGAGGTCGCCGATCTGTGCGAGCAGGTCGGCGCCGACGTCAACGAAGTGGCGCGCGGCATGGGGCTGGACAACCGCATCGGCGGCAAATTTTTGCACGCCGGGCCGGGGTTTGGCGGCTCGTGCTTTCCGAAGGACACCACGGCGCTGCTCAAGACCGCGCAGGATCACGGCGTGGCGCTGCGCATCGTCGAGGCGGTCGCGTCGGTGAACGACCAGCGCAAGCGCGCCATGGCGCGCAAGGTGGTCGCGGCGCTCGACGGTTCGGTGCGCGGCAAGACCGTCGCCGTGCTCGGCCTCACCTTCAAGCCGAACACCGACGACACCCGCGATTCGCCGGCGATCCCGCTGATCACCGCGTTGCAGGACCAGGGCGCCACGGTGCGCGCCTACGATCCGGCCGGCATGGAACAGGCCAAGCCGCAACTGCCGGGCGTGCAGTATTGCGACGGCGCCTATGCCGCCGCCGAAGGCGCCCACGCCATCGTCATCGCCACCGAATGGGAGCAGTTCCGCGCGCTCGATCTCGATCGCCTCAAAACCGTGATGGCGCAGCCGGTCATCGTCGATCTGCGCAATATTTATCGCGCCGATGAGATGAAGCGGGCGCAATTCAAGTATGTCGCCGTCGGTCGCGCCGGGGTGGATTGATTGTCGGCGACCCTCGATCCACACTGCCTTCAGCATGAACGACCAAACCCCCTTCATCGGCCGCTCCATGACGCGGCGGGAGGACCGGCGGCTCTTGACCGGCCGCGGCCAATACATTGCCGATCTCGAATTGCCGCACATTTTGCATGCGGTTCTCGTCCGCAGCCCGCAGGCGCATGCGCGCATCAAGGCCATCGACGTCACGCGCGCCGCCGTGGCGCCGGGCGTCTTCCATGTGCTGACCGGGCCGGAGCTTGTCCGCGAGCTGCCGCCGGTATCCGACACGCAACTGGCGCTGCCGAGCAAATGGACGGCGCTGGTGCAGCACAAGTTCATCAATCCGCAGCAGCCGCTGTTGGCCCACGACAAGGTCCGCCACGTCGGCGAAGCGGTGGCGGTCGTCGTGGCGGACAGCCGCTATGCCGCCGAGGACGCCGCGCAACTGGTCGAGCTTGATCTCGATCCGCTGCCGCCGGTGCTGGATCCCGAACAGGCGCTTGAAGCCGGTGCCACCATCGTCCACGACAAATTCTCAACCAACTTGATCGGCGCCTTCACCGTCGGCAAAGGGGATGCGAATGCCGTCCTCAAACGCGCGCCGCGCCGACTGCAACGGCGTTTCTACCATCACCGCTACGTCGCATTGCCAATGGAATGCCGCGGCGTCGTCGGCCTGCACGATGCGCGCACCGACGCGGTGACGATCTGGTCCTCGACCCAAGTCGTGCATTGGCTCAAGCGCGAGGCGTCGGGCGTGCTGCGCCTGCCCGAGGCAAAAATCCGCTGCGTCGCGCTCGACGTCGGCGGCGGCTTTGGCGTCAAGGGCCATGTCTATCCGGAAGATTTGTTGATCCCTTATCTGGCGCGCCGGCTCGGCCGGCCGGTGAAATGGATCGAGGACCGCCACGAGCACATGCTGTGCTCCTGCCATTCGCGCGACCAGATCCACGACGTCGAGATCGGTTTCGACGACGACGGCCGTATCCTGGCGCTGCGCGACGATTTTGTCGTCGATTGCGGTGCCTGGAATCCGATCGGCGCCGGCATCGCCTACAACACCGCGGTACACGTGCCGGGGCCCTACAAGATCGGCGCCATCGCGATTTCCGGCCGCATCGCCGCGACCAACAAAGTACCGAACGCGCCGTATCGCGGCGCCGGTCGCCCCGAAGCGGCGTTCGCCATGGAGCGCAGCATCGACCTCGTCGCCACGGAGCTCGGCCTCGAGCCGGCCGACGTGCGGTTGCGGAACATGATTCCCGCCGCCGAAATGCCCTACGCGGTCGGCATGCCGTATCGCGACGGCCAGCCGATCGTGCTCGACGGCGGCGATTATCCGGGCGCACTGCAAAAGGCGCTGGCCGCGCTCGGCGGCGTCGACGCGTTTCGCGCCCGCCAGCGCGCCGCGCTGCAGGCGGGCCGCTATCTCGGCCTCGGCATCGGCTGCTACGTCGAAGGCACCGGCGTCGGCCCGTTCGAGAGCGCGCTGGTCCGCATCGATCCGTCCGGCAAGATTTTCGTCACCTCGGGAGCCTGTCCGCAAGGTCAGGGCATGGAGACCATTTTCTCGCAAATCGTCGCCGATGCCTGGCAGGTCACGCCCGACGACGTGGTGATCGCACTGGCCGATACCGCGGCGATTGCCATCGGCTTCGGCACCATTGCCAGCCGCAGCACGGTGACGTTGTCGGCGGCGATCCACGGTGCCACCGAAAAATTGCGCGACAAGGTGTTCTCGATCGCCGCCAACATGCTGGAATGTTCGGCAACCGATCTCGAATTGCGCCGCGGCCATGTCGGCATCGTCGGCGTGCCGGGCGCCGAAGTCTCGCTCGCCAAGGTGGCGCAAGCGGCGCGCCCGGGCTGGGACAGCGCCCGTCCCACGGGCGTCGATGGCGGCCTCGAAGAGACTTATTACTTCGAGCCGCCGACGGTGACCTGGTCTTATGCGGCGCATGCCGCCGTGGTCGAGGTCGACGTCGAGCTTGGGCGGGTGAAGGTCGAGAATTATGCCATCGCGCATGATTGCGGCGTGGTGGTCAATCCGATGCTGGTCGAGGGCCAGATCGTCGGCGGCGCCGTGCAGGGGCTGGGCGGCGCGCTGCTCGAAGAGATCAAATACGACGCCGAGGGCCAGCCGCTGACCACGACGCTTGCCGATTACATGCTGCCGACCGCCTGCGACCTGCCGCCGATAATAATCATCCACCAGCACTCGCCGTCGCCGCTCAACCCGTTCGGCGTCAAGGGCGTCGGCGAAGGCGGCCCGATCGCGCCGCCCGTGGTGATCGCCAACGCCGTGTCCGACGCGCTGCGTCCGTTCAAGGCCGAGTTCAATCGCACGCCGGTGACGCCGCAGGCGATCGATGCGGCGGTGCGCCGGCGCCTCACTTCTCCGCCGGCGCGATGACGGCGTCGGCCTGGCCGGCGCGGGCGAGCGACTTAGCGACGAAGCCGCTGGCCTTCATCTCCTCGACGAAGGTTTTGAGATATTGCAAGCCGGCGTCGCGACCGAGCGGCGTGCCCATGGCCTCCCTGATCTCCTGGAAATGCTCCGGCATCACGCGCATATCCGGACGGGTTTTGGCGAAGGCGTCAAGGAATTGCCGCACCCCGGCTGCGGCATCAAGTTTGTCGGCGATAAACCCTTCGAACCCGAGCGGCGGAGACGGATAGCGCACCAGCGTCGCGTGCTGCAGCGTGCGCGTCAGATAGAGGTCGTAAGCCGAACCTTTGGCCACGGCGATGCGGATGCCGTTGCGGTCGACATCGGCAATCGTCTTCAGCGGCGAGTCGGCGGCAACCATGTAGGTGCCTTCGATGGTGACGTAAGGCGCGGTGAAGCCGATGACGGCGGCGCGTACCGGCTCGATGGCGAGAAAGGCGATGTCCCATTCGCCGTTCTTCACCGCGTCGGTTACCTTTCCGGCGGCGTCGTAAACCGTAAGCGCAAGCGGCGTGCCGAGGCGTCGTGCGAGTTCGCTGGCCAGATCCACCGTCACGCCGTGCACGCCAGATGCATCTTTTTGCACGAGGACGACATTGCCGGCATTGATCGCCGCGCGCAGCGTGCCTGTCGGGGCAAGGTCTTTGATGACTTCGGGTGGGGCAACGCTCGCCGGCTGGGCGACGGCGGCGATGGTTGCGATCAGCGTGGAGATTGTTGCCGCAGCCAACGTCTTGTACATTTCAATCCTCCCCGAAAGCATTAGCTCAGCAGCCGTCTTACCGCCGATTTCCATGCCGTCATTTTTTTCTCGCGCACGGCGGCGTCCATCTGCGGCGTAAACCGGCGCTGCAATTTCCAGTGCTCGGCGAAGAGATCCGGCTCGGGAAAAAATCCGGCGTGGAGCCCGGCGAGATAGGCGGCGCCGAGCGCGGTCGTTTCCCAGATCTGCGGCCGGTCGACGGTGCAGCCGACCAGATCGGCGAGCCGCTGCATGGTCCAGTCCGAGTTCGCCATGCCGCCGTCGACGCGCAATGTTTTCAGCGCGCTTGCGCCATCGTGCCAATCCACTCGCATCGCGTCGAGCAGATCGACGGTCTGAAAGCAAACACTTTCGAGCGCCGCTTGCGCCAATTCGCGCGGCCCGGTGGCGCGGGTGAGGCCGAACAGAGCGCCGCGCGCCTCGGGCCGCCAATAGGGCGCGCCCAAGCCGACGAAGGCCGGCACCAGCACGACCTCCTGGGTCGGATCGGCGGCCGCGGCGAGCGCGCCGGTTTCCTCGGCGCTTCGCACGACGTGCAGGCTGTCGCGCAGCCATTGCACCGCCGCGCCGGCGATGAAGATCGAGCCTTCGAGCGCGTAAGCGCGCACGCCGCCGAGCTGATAGGCGATGGTGGTGAGAAGCTTATTTTGCGAGGCGACCGGCGTCGCGCCGGTATTGAGCAAGGCGAAACAGCCGGTGCCGTAAGTGGCTTTGATCATTCCCGGCGCAAAACAGGCCTGCCCGATGAGCGCCGCCTGCTGATCGCCGGCGATGCCGTAGATCGGGATCGCGGCGCCGAACAGTTCCGGATCGGTCATGCCGAACGCGGCGGAGCAATCCAGCACCGCCGGCAAAATGGCTTTGGGCACGCCGAGCAGCGCCAACAGCCGATCGTCCCAGTGGCCTTCATGGATATCGAACAACAGTGTGCGCGAGGCATT
>Ga0181518_10003079_pt1 | contig 15628 bp, 15 predicted proteins | sample PEATcosm2014_Bin_28_FD_119751 | JGI IMG/M metagenome (GOLD analysis project Ga0181518, IMG submission 119751) | Peatland microbial communities from MTU Mesocosm Facility, Houghton, MI, USA - PEATcosm2014_Bin01_60_metaG | ecosystem: Environmental > Terrestrial > Soil > Wetlands > Peat | place... | reverse complement strand
GCATCGAACTCCCGGGCCTCGGGCATACTCTCGTCCTGCATCGGGGAACCTCCCGGTGACACGGCCGGGGGGCAGTTCGCGCTGTCGCCCCGGCCACTTGGTTGATTGGGCCGGGAACGCTAGGGCGCTTGTCGGATGGTGGAAGTACCTACCTCTAGTACACATGTGTGCTCGATCGCACACTGCGCCGCCGAGAATCGACCCCGAGCGCGCCTCACCAGCCGTCGACGTTGGGGCGCTTCTTGCCCGCGCGTCGCCACCACTCGCCGGTGTGCTCGTCGAACAGCGTCGCGATCCAGCGGCGCGAGTCGGCGGGGTCGATGACATCGTCGATCTCGCCATAGGCGGCCATGTTCACGCCCTCGCCGCGCTCGTACGCGGCGGCGACCAGCTGCTCGAACACGCGCTCGCGCTCCTGCTCGTCCTCGATCGCGTCCAGCTCGCGACGCATGCCCAGGCGCACGGCGCCCTCCAGGCCCATCGCGCCGAACTCCGACGTCGGCCACGCGACTGTGAACAGCGGCGCCTTGAAGCCGCCGCCGGCCATCGCCTGCGCGCCGAGCCCGTAGCCCTTGCGCAGCACGATCGTCCCCGTCGGCACGCTCACGTTGGCGCCGCCGAGGAACATGCGCGCGAAGTGGCGCACGGTCGCCGTGCGCTCGGCGTCCGGTCCGACCATGAAGCCGGGGGTGTCGCACAGGAACAGCAGGGGCAGCTCGAACGCGTCGCACAGCTGCATGAAACGCGCGGCCTTGTCGGCGCCGTCGGCGTCGATCGCGCCGCCGAGATGCGTGGGGTCGTTGGCGATGACGCCGAGCGGGCGGCCGTCGACGCGCGCGAGCGCGGTCAGCATCCCCGCCGCGAAGCCGTCGCGCAGCTCGAGCACGGAGCCCTCGTCGAACAGGGTCGTCAGCACGCGCCGCACGTCGTACACGCGCTTACGCTGCTCCGGGATCAGATCGCGCAGGAGCGCCTGGTCGGGCACCGATGCGGGCTGGCCTGCTCCTGTCGCCCCCTGGAAGTAGGACAGGTAGCGCTTGGCCAGCGCGACCGCCTCCGCGTCGTCGGCCGCACGCAGGTCCACGACGCCGTTGGCGTGCTGGACGTCGATCGGGCCGACGTCCCCCGGCTCGAACACGCCGAGCCCGCCGCCCTCGATCATCGCCGGGCCGCCCATGCCGATGCTCGAGTCCTCGGTGGCGATCACCACGTCGCAGCATCCGAGCAGCGCAGCGTTGCCCGCGAAGCAGTATCCGGAGGCGATGCCCACGAGCGGGACGAGGCCGCTCAGCCCGGCGAACAGCGCGAACGCCCTGCAGTCGAGTCCCGCGACGATCGGCATGTCGACGTCGCCTGGGCGCCCGCCGCCGCCCTCGGCGAACAGCACCACCGGCAGCCGCCGGCGCTTGGCGAGCTCGAACAGGCGGTCCTTCTTGGCGTGGTTGCGCATGCCCTGCGTGCCCGCCAGGACGGTGTAGTCGTAGGACATCGCCACGCACTGGCGGCCCCCGACGCTGCCGACCCCGCCCACCAGCCCGTCCGCGGGAGTCCGCTCGATCAGCTCCTCGCGTGAACGCCTGCGCTCCTGGGCGGCGAACAGCAGCGGCCCGTACTCGACGAACGAGTCCGCGTCCAGCAGGTCGGCGAGGTTCTCGCGCGCGGTGCGCCGCCCGCGCTCGCGGCGCCGCGCGACCGCGTCCGGGCGTGCGGCGTCGAGCCCGATCTCGTGACGCTCGCGTACCGTCCTCAGATCTGCGCGCTCGCCGCTCGGCCCTTGCGCGGATGGGCGCGCCGCGCGACCATCCGCGTCCGCATCCGCGCCGGCACCGGCTCCCGGCTCCCTCTCCGGGGACGAAGCGAGCGTCAGCAGCAGCTGGCCCTCCTGCACCGCGTCGCCGACGGCCACCGCGAGCGCGCCGACGACGCCGTCGATCCCCGCGATCACCTCGTGCTCCATCTTCATCGCCTCGAGCACGACCACCGCGCTGCCCGCGCCGACGCGCTCCTCGCTTCCGTACGGGATCGCGACGACCACGCCCGCGAACGGGGCCGTCACCGAGTGCTCGGGAGCGCCAGCCATCGCAGGATCATCGCTCACGGGCGCATGCGCCGGTCGGGCCGGGCCCGCCCCCGAGCTCAATGCGCTCGATCGTGCGGGCTCTCGCCGCCAGCAAATACCATCCGGCGCGTGTCCTCGCAGGAGCGTGAGCGATCGGCGTCCGAGCGGCGCGAGGCCCTCAAGGAGGTGCTTGCGCAGGCGCGAGCGTGCACGCGCTGCGCCGAGCTCGCCGCCACTCGCAAGAGCGTCGTCTTCGGCGCCGGCAACGCCGACGCGGATCTGATGTTCATCGGCGAGGCGCCCGGGGCCAGCGAGGACGAGCAGGGGCTGCCGTTCGTGGGGCGGGCGGGGAAGCTGCTGGAGAAGCTGCTGGAAGAGATCGGCATGGCCCGCTCGGAGGTGTTCATAGCCAACACGCTCAAGTGCTTGAGATACGACGCGCTCGTGCAGCTGGGCGATGGCTCGTGGGAGCGGATTGGACGCCTGGTCCGCTCGCGCTACGCCGGCGAGGTCATGTCAGTGGGTGCGCGCGGGGAGCTCGTCCGCCGGCGCGTCAGTGGGTGGCACGCCACGCCGCTCGCTGATCGACGCGTGTATCGGCTCACGTACCGGTCGGCTAAGAACGCCGGTGCTGGCCGCGTGGGGATTCAGCTGACCGGTGATCATCAGGTCCTCACCGAGCGTGGGTATGTGCCCGTCGAAGAGCTGGGCAGCGACGACCGGATTGCCACTGGTCAGGGACTCAGCGCGCTGGAGCGAGACGTGGTGTGTGGCACGGTGCTCGGCGACGGTTGTCTACAGGCGCGGTCGTCGAGTCTCACGTTCTCGCATTCACAGCGTCAGGGCGCGTATGCGCGTTTCAAGGCGGACCTGCTGTCCGCGCTGGGAGTCGACGTCGACGAGCGCGAGGTTGCAGCCGTTGCCGGTGGAGACCGCGTATATCCGGCCGTCCACGTGCGAACCCTGGCTCACCGAGCGCTCCGCACAATCCGGCAGGACTTCTACCGCCCGAAGAAGGTGGTCCCCGCCTGGCTCGCCGACGAGCTCAACCCGCGGATGCTCGCCTTCTGGTTCATGGATGACGGCTACACCCGCATCCGAGAGGGTGGCCGCCGCCCGCTGGCCGAGATCGCGACGCATGCCTTTTCCGACGCCGACCTCCAGGTGCTGATCTCGGGGCTCGCTCGTCTGGGCCTGCCCGCGAAGGCCTCGCGGCGGCGGCTGTACTTCGACGTCAACGCCACAGAGCGGCTCAGTGAGCTGATCGCTCCGTACGTCCCGCCGTCGATGCGCTACAAGCTCCACCCCGACGTCGAGGCGCGCGTCGCGTTCGATCGCACGCGCTTCGATCGTGGGCCGACCACCGTCCTGTACGACGACGTGGAGGTCGAGGACATTACGGATCGCAAGCGCGATGACGTGACCTTCTTCTGCATCGACGTCGAGGAGACGCACAACTTCGTCACGGCTGGCGGCGTGGTCCACAACTGCAGGCCCCCCGGCAACCGCGACCCCCTGCCGATCGAGATCCAGAACTGCCAGGACTACCTGCTGCGCCAGGTCGAGCTGATCGAGCCGACGGTGATCTGCACGCTGGGCAACTTCTCGACGAAGCTGCTGCGCGGGGACCCGACGGGGATCACGCGCCTGCACGGTCAGCCGGAGGTGCTCGTGCTGGGCCGCCGCGCGGTGCGCCTGTACCCGATCTACCACCCGGCGGCGGCGCTGTACACGCCGCGGATGCTCGAGACGCTGCGCGAGGACTTCAGGCGGCTGCCGGCGCTGCTGGCCGAGGGCGCGCCCGAGCAGCCGCCGCCCGAGCAGCTGCCGGAGCTCGCGGCAGAGGAGTCGGCGCTCGCAGCGGAGCCCGCCGACGACCCCGCGAGCGGCGCCAGTCAGCCGCCGCCGACGGGTGAGCCGGGCTCGGAGGTCGACCAGCTTGGCCTGTTCTAGACGCCCCTGGACGCTCGTCCGCTGGCATTCTCCCTGCAAAGGAGGGGTTTTTACGGAGGCGTCGAAAAATGTTGCTCAGGTCCTAAAGTAGTCAGGCACGGCTGCCGATGAAGGTCCTGTCTCCATCCCTCCAGGAGTAACCGACCGGCCCGCGTCCCATTCTCCCGCGGGCCGGTCTTTTTTGTGGCAAGCCGGACGGCGGGGAGCGGCGCGCACAGGCTTTAGAGTCTCGGGGTGGCCGCGCGCAGCGTCGAAACGACTGGTCCCGCTGAGACCGAATCGCTGGGCGCCGAGCTGGCGGGCATCCTCGACGACGGCGACGTGGTGCTCGTGCGCGGCGAGCTCGGCTCGGGCAAGACCACGCTCGTGCGCGGCGCCGCCCGCGCCCTCGGCGTCAGCGATCCCGTGACCAGCCCGACGTTCAGCATCGGCCATCGCTACACGGCGCCCGGCGTGACCGTGTCGCACCTCGACCTCTACCGGCTCGCCGGCCTCGAGCGCGAGGACCCGGCGCTGCTGGCCGACTACCTCGGGCCGGGGCGGATCGCGTTCGTCGAGTGGCCGCAGGACGCGCACGAGGAGCTCGCCGGCGCGCGCATCCGCGTGACGCTCAGCCACGGCGGCGGCGACCGCCGGCGAATCGACGTCGACGGAATCGACGTCGATGAGCTCCCGCGAGCCTCCGACGGTGGTGCGTCGCGATGATCGTGCTCGGCTTCGACACGTCCACGCCGTCGACGGCCGTGGCGCTGCGCCTGGCGGACGGCAGCACGACGCAGGCGCGCGACGATCCTCCCGCCGGCGCGCATCCGGGGCACGCGACGCGGCTGCTGGCGATGGCCGCCGAGGTGCTCGCGCGGGCGGGGATCGGCTGGAGCGCGATCGACCGCGTCGCCGTCGGCGTCGGCCCGGGGACGTTCACGGGATTGCGGATCGGCGTGGCGACCGCGCGCGGTCTCGCGCAGTCGCTGTCGGCGGAGCTCGTCGGCGTGTCAAGCACGAGCGCGCTCGCCGCGGCCGCGCTGGGCTCTGGCGAGGCTTCCGGCAGGGCCGTGCTCGCGGTGATCGACGCGCGCCGCGGCGAGGCGTTCGCGGCGGCCTACCAGGCGGGCGAGGGCCGACTGCCGGATGAGCTGGCGGCCCCGCGCGCGCTCGCTCCCGAGCGGCTGCCGAGCGTCGTCGCGGAGGCCGAGGAGGCCGCCGGCGGCGGCGTGTCGCGCGCATGGCTGGCGGTGGGCGACGGGGCGATCCGCTTCCGCGCCCAGCTCGAGGCGGGCGGCGTGCAGGTCGCGCCCGACTCCTCGCCCCTGCACCTCCTCAGCGGCGCGGCGATCTGCGAGCTCGGCGCTCAGCTGGCGAGCACGGGCATCGAGGAGATCCTGCCCGACTACCGCCGCCGCCCGGACGCGGAGCTAGCCTTGGAGGGCGCCGGGACAGGGAAGCGCCTTTGACATGAACGAGCGAACCGCCGCCCAGCCGCCCGTCGACCAAGCGCCGCCGATCGAGATCAGGCCGCTGAGCTACCCGGACCTGCCGAACGTGATCGCGGTCGAGCGGCGCGTGTTCCCGACGCCGTGGTCGCTGGCGATGTTCGTGCTCGAGCTCTCCAAGCAGTCGGGCATCTGCCTCGCGGCGACCGTCCGCACGGAGACCGACGAGCGCCGGCTCGTGGGCTACCTGATCTGCTCGCGCTACGACACCGTGTGGCATGTGATGAACGTCGCCGTGGACACCGACTACCAGCGCCGCGGGCTCGCCTCGGCGATGCTCGCCGACCTGTACGAGCGCGTCGGCGACCCCAGGGCCCGCTTCACGCTGGAGGTGCGCCGCTCCAACCACGTCGCGATCCATCTATATGAACGTGAGGGTTTCCGCGCGGCCGGCATGCGCCGGCGCTACTACCAGGACAACGGCGAGGACGCGCTCGTCATGTGGCGCACGCCGGCGACGCTCGAAGGCTCGCTCGGCGACGTGCCGAACCCCGGCCCGGTGGGGCCGGTATGACGATTCTGGCGCTGGAGACGAGCTGCGACGACACGTGCGCGGCGGTGCTCGACGCGGGCGGGCGCATGCTCGCGAACGTCGTCTCCTCGCAGGAGGCGCACACGCGCTTCGGCGGCGTCGTCCCCGAGATCGCCTCCCGCCACCACCTCGAGCTCGTCAACGTGGTCGTCGAGCAGGCGCTGGCGCGCGCGCATACGACGCTCGACGAGGTCGAGCTGGTGGCCGCCACACAGGGGCCGGGTCTCGTGGGAGCGCTGCTCGTCGGCCTGTCGACCGCCAAGGCGCTCGCCGCCGCTAGGGAGCTCCCGTTCGCGCCCGTCGACCACCTGCAGGGCCACGTCGCCGCGAACTTCCTCGCGATCCCCGGCGCGAGTCCCGACGGCAACGGCCGCGAGCGCGCCGACGCGTCGCCCGCGGTCCAGGCGGCCCATCCGGCCGAGGCGGCCCCGTTCGAGCCGCCGTTCGTGTGCCTGATCGCGAGCGGCGGGCACACGCTGCTGGCGCTCGTGACCGAGCACGACGGCTACGAGGTCCTCGGGCGCACGCTCGACGACGCCGCCGGCGAGGCGTTCGACAAGGGCGCGCGGATGCTCGGTCTCGGCTACCCGGGCGGCGCGGCGCTGGAGCGCCTGGCGGCGGACGGCGACCCGGAGGCGTTCACCTTCCCGGGATCGCCGGGCGAGCGCGGCGCGGGCGCAGGCATCCGCCGCAAGGCGTTCGCGGACAGCCTCGACTTCTCCTTCGCGGGCGTCAAGACGGCGCTGCTGTACACGACGCGCGAGCTGGGAGAGGAGGGCGCGCGCGAGCGCGCGGCGGACCTCGCGGCCTCCTATCAGGCGGCGATCGTCGAGCGCCTGGCGGTGCGCGCCGAGCAGGCGCTCGCGCACACGGGCATCGGGCGCCTGGCGGTCGGCGGCGGCGTCGCCGCCAACGGGGCGCTGCGCCGGCGCCTGCAGCAGCTGAAGGCGACGCTGCACGTGCCGCCGCGCTCTCTGTGCACGGACAACGCGGCGATGATCGCGAGCGCCGCGCGCTTCGGCGAGCGTCTGCAGTACCCGGATTACCTGGCGCTCGACGCCTACGCGACCGGCGAGCGCGCCCGCTGAGCGTACGCGCGCGGTGTGCCAAGATCCAAGATGTGGATGACGCCGTCGCCCGCTACCGCAGCGCCTCCGAAGCGAACGACATCGACGCCCTGATGGCGACGCTCGCGCCCGACGTGGAGCTGCTCTCGCCGGTCGCCGGACGCTTCGTGTTTCGCGGCGAGCGCGACCTGCGCGTGCTGCTGGGCGCCGTGTATGGGACGATCGGGGGGCTGCGCTGGCGCGAGGAGCTGGGCGACGGGCCGCTGCGCGTGGTGCTGGGCGACTGCACGATCGGCCCGTTCAAGCTCGGCGACGCGATGGTGTGCGAGCTCGACGACGAGGGGCGCATCCGTCGCATCACGCCGCACCTGCGCCCGTGGCTGGCGCTGAGCTTCTTCGCCCTCGCGCTCGGGCCGAAGATGATCGGCCACCCGGGCGTCATCGTCCGCGCGGTCCGCCGCCGTTGACCGCGCGGCCCGCGGCGGACGGCGTGGCCACCGCCACGATCGCCGTCTACTCCAAGCCGGACTGCCATCTGTGCGAGGAGGCGATGGCGGTGCTGGGGCGCCTGCGCGAGGAGCTCGGGTTCAGCCTGCAGGAGCTCGACATCACCGCCGACGATGCCCTGCACCGCGCGTACTTCGAGCGCATCCCGGTGGTCGTGCTGGACGGCGAGGAGCTGTGCGAGTACCACGTCTCGGAGGCGCTCGTGCGCGAGCGTCTAGAGTCCCGGCGATGAGCTACGGAAGGTCGGGGAGATGAGCTACGGAGAACGGACGGACGCCCACGCGGGGTCGCTCGCGCCCGCGCGCGACGGAGCGGCCTCGCCGAGCGAGCGCCTGTCGCTGGGCGTCGCCGCGCGCCTGTCGCGCTACCTGCAGGTGCTCACGCAGGCGAAGAAGATGGGCAAGGAGACGATCTCCTCGCAGGAGCTCTCCGACTACACGCACGTCAACTCCACGCAGATCCGCCGCGACCTGTCGGGCTTCGGCAAGTTCGGCAAGCGCGGCGTCGGCTACAACGTCGAGGCGCTCGTGTCGCAGATCCGCAAGATCCTGCGCACGGCCGGCCAGCACAACATCGGGCTGATCGGCGCCGGCCATCTCGGCCAGGCGATCGCCTCCTCGGACATCTTCGCCGACCACGGCTTCCGCGTCGTGGCGATCTTCGACGCCGACGAGGCCAAGATCGGCACCAAGGTGGGCAGCCAGGTCGTGCGCGACATCGCCGAGCTGCGCCAGGCGGTGGAGGACGAGGACATCGTCGTGGGCGTGCTGGCGGTGCCCACGCATGCGGCCCAGGGGCTGGCCGACGAGCTCGTCGACGCGGGCGTGAAGATCATCTTCAACTACTCGGAGTCGCTGCTGGACGTGCCCCCGGAGGTGACCGTCCACACCTCCAGCCCGGCGGTCGATCTGCTCTACGCGCTGTACTTCTACCTGACCTGATCCGGCGCCATGACGTGAAGCCCGCCATGCCACCGGCGATAGTGCGTCACACTGGACGCCCGAGCGCTCTGACCGACACCCACGCGGAAGCCAAGCGATGAACAGCCTGGACCTGGATCTTGCCGCCGAGACGTTCGCGGCCGCCCCCGACCTGACGGTCGGCATCGAGGAGGAGTTCTCGATCCTCGACCGCCAGACGCTGGAACTGATCCCGCGCTTCGAGCGCCTGCGCGCGCTCGCCGCCGAGGATCCGCTGCTGCGCGACGGCGTCGCGGGGGAGCTGATCTCCTCGGAGATCGAGATCATCTCGGGGGTCGGGCTCGATCTGCAGGACGCGCTGGCGCGCCAGCGCGAGCGTCGCCGGCGGCTGTTCGCGCTCGCCGCCGGCGAGGGCGTCGCGCTCGGCGCGACCGGCACGCATCCGTGGGCGGACTACCGCGAGCAGCCGATCATCGACACCGAGCACTACCGGCGCGTCGAGGAGGGCCTGAAATACGTGGCGTGGCGCAACAACACGTTTAGCCTGCACGTGCACGTGGGCGTGCGCGACCTCGACCGCGCGGTGCGCGCGTGCGACCGCCTGCGCCCGGTGCTGCCGCTGCTGCTGGCGATCTCCGCCAACTCGCCGTTCCTGGACGGCCGCGACAGCGGCCTGCACTCGGCGCGCACGCAGAGCTTCACCAAGAGCTTCCCGCGCTGCGGCGTCCCCGACGCGTTCGGCGGCTGGGGCGCGTATCGCGAGTACATCGAGTTCCTCGAGCGGACCGGCTCGATCGTCGAGTTCACGCAGGTGTGGTGGTCGGTCAGGCCGCACTTCGGCTTCGGCACGGTGGAGGTGCGCATCTGCGACGCGCAGGCCAGCGCCCAGGAGTCCGAGGCGCTCGCTGGCCTGATGGTCGCGTGCATCGCGCAGGCGGTGCGCGACGTGGACGAGGGCGTGCCGTTCGCGGATCCGGCGCCGCGCATGATCGAGGAGAACATGTGGCGCGCAATCCGCTTCGGCCTGGACGGGCGCCTGATCGATCTGAGCCGCGCGCAGGAGTATCCGGCGCGCGAGGCGATCGAGCGGCTGCTGGCGTGGACGGCGCCGGTGCGCGCGGAGCTGGCGATCGACCCGGCGTTTCCCGAGCGCAACGGCGCGCAGCGCCAGCGCCAGCTGATCGAAGCGGGCGCCGCCCGCGAGGAGGTGTTCGCGGCGAGCGTGAACGAGACCACACAGAGCTATTCGGAGGAGGTGACGGTTTGAGCGCAGAGGGGGCGCAGCAGGGCGAGCCGACGGAGGAGGAGCTTCGCGCCGCCTACGAGGCGGAGCTGAGCCGGATGACGAGCACGGACATGATCGCGCAGGCGGCCGTGTCGCTGCTGAACATCGGCGCGCGGCGGCTGGCGCCGGCCGGCGGCGAGGCCGCGCAGGGCGATCAACCCGCGGCCGGCCAGCGCGACCTCGCGCAGGCGCGGGATGCGATCGACGCGGTGCGCGCGCTGCTGGAGATCCTCGAGCGCAGCATCCCGCAGGAGATCGTGCCGCTGCGCGACGCGCTGTCGCGGCTGCAGATGGCCTACGCGCGCGAGGCCGCGCCCGGCGCGGGGGCGGCCACCGCGGCACCCGCCGGCGGCCAGGGCGCGGACGGCGGCGCGGCCGGCGGCCGGGGCGCGCCCGCCGGAGCCGGCCAGGCACCGCCCGCGCAGGAGGGGCCGCCCGGCCCCGGGCCGGCGGAGGCGAGCGGTAGGCTGTGGGTGCCCGGAAGGTGAGATGTCGCCGGCCTGACATGCGCCGGCCGGCACCCAGCCGGCTGGCACGATAGACTGCGCCCGCGTTTGCACCGGACGCACGCTCGTGCTGAGCCGTCCGGCCGTCAGACGTGCGCGCGACACATCCTCGCGCGGCACGCAAATCAGACCGCGGAGGATTTCTGTTGAGCAGCTTTCTGACGAACCATGGGGTCGTCGTCGGCCTTGTTTGCGCCGCCTGCGCCGTCGCGTACGGCCTGCTGACCGCACGCTCCCTGCTGGCATTGTCGCCGGGCAACGAGCGCATGCAGTCGATCTCGCTCGCCGTCCAGCAGGGCGCGCGGGCCTACCTGAACCGGCAGTACACGACGATCGCCGCGGTCGGGGTGGTCGTGTTCGTCGCGTTGATCTTCATCCAGAACATCGCCGTCGCGTCCGGCTTCGTGATCGGCGCCGTGCTGTCTGGCTCGGCGGGCTACATCGGCATGAACGTGTCGGTGCGCGCGAACGCGCGCGTGGCGGAGGCCGCGCGCGGCGGCGTCTCGCCGGCGCTGCAGGTCGCCTTCCGCGGCGGCGCGATCACCGGCCTGCTGGTCGTGGGCCTGGCGCTGCTGGGCGTGTCCGGCTACTACGGCCTGCTGACGAGCGCGTTCGGCGAAACGCAGAAGAGCGCGGTCGACGCGCTCATCGGCCTCGGCTTCGGAGGCTCGCTGATCTCCGTGTTCGCGAGGCTCGGCGGCGGCATCTTCACGAAGGCGGCCGACGTGGGCGCCGACCTCGTCGGCAAGGTCGAGGCCGGGATCCCCGAGGACGACCCGCGCAACCCGGCGACGATCGCGGACAACGTCGGCGACAACGTCGGCGACTGCGCGGGCATGGCGGCCGACCTGTTCGAGACCTACGCGGTGACCGCGGTCGCGGTGATGCTGCTGGGCGTGCTCACCTTCCACGAGTCCACGCGCGTGGCGCTCTACCCGCTGGTGCTCGGTGGCGCGGCGATCCTCGCTTCGATCATCGGCACGTTCGCGGTGCGCTCCAAAGCGGGCAACGTCGAGCGCGCGCTCTACCAGGGCCTGGTCGTCTCCGGCGCGATCGCGGCGGCGGCGTTCGCGCCGATCACCTACTGGATGATGCGCAACCTCAGCTTCAGCCAGGTGGGCAACTCGGTGAACACCCCCGCGTGGGGCAAGTTCTACCTGTGCTCGCTGATCGGGATCGCGGTGACGGCGTGCCTGTTCGTGATCACCGACTACTACACCTCGACGCGCTTCTCGCCGGTGAAGAAGACCGCGAAAGCGTCGATCACGGGTCACGCGACGAACATCATCCAGGGCTTCGGCTCGGGGCTGCAGGCGACGGCGGCGCCGGCGCTGGTGCTGGTGCTGGGGATCCTCGGCGCGTGGAAGCTCGCGGGCATCTACGGCGTCGGCGTGGCGGTCATGGGCCAGCTGTCGCTGACCGGCCTGATCGTGGCGCTGGACGCGTTCGGCCCGATCACCGACAACGCGGGCGGCATCGCCGAGATGGCCGACCTTCCCGAGGAGGTCCGCAACGTGACCGACCCGCTGGACGCGGTCGGCAACACGACCAAGGCGGTCACCAAGGGCTACGCGATCGGCTCGGCGGTGCTCGCGGCGGTCGTGCTGTTCGCCGGCTTCCGCCAGGAGCTCGCGGAAAAGAGCCACGGTGTCTTCATCAACTTCGGCATCAACGAACCGCCGGTGCTGATCGGCCTGCTGCTCGGCGGGCTGATGGTGTGCCTGTTCGCGTCGCTGTCGATGGAGGCGGTCGGGCGCGCGGGCGGCGCGGTCGTCGAGGAGGTGCGCCGCCAGTTCCGCGAGCACCCCGGGATCATGGACTACTCCGAAGAGCCCGACTACGCGACGTGCGTGGACATCGTCACGAAGACCGCCCAGCGCGAGATGATCCTGCCCTCGCTGCTGCCGATCGGGCTGACGGTGATCGTCGGGCTGATCGACACGCAGGCGCTCGGCGGCCTGCTGATCGGCGTGATCGTCGTCGGCTTCTTCTTCGCGGTGCTGATGACCGCGGGCGGTGGCGCGTGGGACAACGCGAAGAAGCTGATCGAGGACGGCGCCTACGGAGGCAAGGGCTCGGACGCCCACGCGGCGTCGGTCACAGGCGACACGGTCGGCGACCCCTTCAAGGACACCTCCGGGCCGGCGATCAACCCGATGATCAAGGTCGCCAACATCGTCGCGATCCTGATCATTCCGCTGATCACTTGATGCCCGTCGGCGCATGCCGACGGGAATAAGCTCAGTGGGATGAACGGCAGACAGGCGCATCGCATGGCCACGTTCGTGCTGTCGCTGGCGATGGCGGCGATCGGTGTGGCGCTGATCGTCGAGGCCGTGACCGCACGCGCGAGCGCGATCTCGCCGCGGCTGCTGCTGGGCGTGCTGTTCATCGCGGCGGGCGGCGGGCGCTGGTACGTGGAAGTCAGGCGGGCGCGCGGGCGATGAGCACGCCGGAGGGCTCGAGCTCGGAGCTCGCGGAGATCGCGGCGCGATCGCGCGTGATCGTGCGCCGCAGCATCGGCTCGCCGATCCTGTTCACGATCGTGTACTCGTCGCTGGCGAGCGCGATCTACTTCTCGCTGGGGGTGATAGCCGGGCACGCGCTGGGGCTGACGCCGCTGGTGTTCCTGGTGGCGGCGGTGCTGTATGCGGTGACGGCGATGACGTACGTGGAGGGCGCGTCGCTGCACCAGGACCGCGGCGGCGCGACTGTGTTCGCGCGCTACGCGTTCAACGAGCTCGTCAGCTTCGTCGCCGGCTGGGCGATCCTGCTCGACTACGTGATCCTGATCGCGGTCACCGCGTACTCGGCGACGCAGTACCTGAAGACGTTCTGGAGTCCGCTCGGCAACCGCGGCGAGGCGCTCGGCCTGGCGCTGGTGTTCATCGCGCTGGTCGTGCTCAGCAACATCCGCGGCTTCGGCGGCAGCCGCGCGCGGCGCGTGGGCATCCTGCTGGCGGGCGACCTGGCGCTGCAGGCGTTCATCGTCGTGCTCGGCCTGGTGCTGTTCTTCGACCCGCACACGCTGACGGCGCCGATCCACCTCGGCAGCGCGCCGACGTGGTCGCAGCTGCTGTTCGCGCTGACCGTCGCGGTGATCTCGTTCACGAGCCTCGAGTCTGCGTCGGGTCTCGCGGGCGAGGTGCGCATCAGCCGCGCCGGGCTCAAGCGCCTGGTCGGCTCGACGACCGCGACGGTCGCGTTCCTGTACGTGGGCATCGCGCTCGTCGCCGTCACCGCGCTGCCGGTGCACGACGGTCACACCGAACTGGCCAGCCGCTACCTGAACGCGCCGATGATCGGCGTCGTCAGCCACGTGCACCCGCACTGGCTCGCAAAGACGCTGATGTACCTCGTCGCGGCGACCGCCGCGGTGACGCTCGTCGCGGCCGCCAACTCGGCGATGCTCGGCCTCTCGCGGCTGGCGTACTCGCTGTCGACGAACCGCCAGATCCCCAGCGGCCTCGGGCGCCTGCACCCCGAGCGCTCGACGCCGTACGTGCTGATCGTCCTCGCCGGCGTGATCGCCGCCGCGCTGGTCGCGCCCGAGGACCTCGACTTCCTCGTCGGCATCTACGCGTTCGGCGCGCTGCTCGCGTTCACGATCGCCCACCTGTCGATCTGCCGCCTGCGCTACTCCGAGCCCGCACGCGACCGCCCCTACCGCGTGCCGCTGTCGATCACGCTCAGGGGCGGGCAGCTGCCGCTGCCGGCGGCGTTCGGCGCGCTCGTGTCCGGCGGCGGGCTGGTGGCGCTGATGATCGTGCACGAACCCGCGCGCTACGTCGGCCTCGGCTGGATGGCCGTGGGGATCGTCCTGTACGTCGTCTACCGCCGCGCCGACGAAACCTCGCTGCTGCGCCGCGTGACCGTCTCCCCGAGCGTGCTACGCGCCGAGCCGCCGTCAGAGCGCGACTACGGCTCGATCCTCGTGCCGCTGTTCGGCACCGACCTCGACGACGACATCGTGCAGACGGCCGCGCTGCTGGTGTCCAGCGAGCAGACCGACGAGGCGGCGCTCGACCCCGCGACGATCGAGGCGGTGTGGATGTTCGTGATCCCGATGTCGCTGCCGCTGGACGCGAGCCTGCCGGAGGCGCAGATCAAGCACGCGCGCCAGGTGCTCGCACGGGCAAAGGCGGTGGGGGAGGAGTACAACGGCGTGCACGTCGCCACCGCCACCGTGCGCACCCGCCGCGCCGGCTACGCGATCGTCGACGAGGCCCGCCGGCGCGGGGTGGAGGCGATCGTGCTCGGCGCCGAGGAGCCGTCGCTGATCCGCGGCGGCGCGCGGCTGGGAGGGCGCGGCGGGCCACTGGAGGGCTACGTGGGGGACGTCACCAAGTACGTCATCCGCAAGGCCACCTGCCGCGTGATCGTCACCGCGCCCGCCGCACGCGACTCGCCGAGCGAGCAGGCCCGCCGTGCCAACCGGGCCGGCGCCCCAATGGTTTAACCTGCGCACCTATGTACTCCCGTTCAGCCCCATGTTCATCCTGATCGTCGGCGCCGGCCGTGTCGGCTCGGCGGTCGCCAAGTCGGCGCTCGCCGCCGGCCACGAAGTCTCCGTGCTCGACGAGGACCCGCTGTCGCACGAGCGCCTGGACGCCGGCCAGAGCAAGAGCTGGGAGGACTCCGGCGGGCAGTTCACCGTTGGCACAGCGCTTGAGACCGACGCGCTGATCCAGGCCGGGATCGAGCGCGCTGACGCGTTCATCGCGTCGACCGCAGGCGACAACACCAACCTCGTGATCGCGCAGATCGCCCAGAAGCGCTTCGGCGTGGAGAAGTCGATCGTGCGCGTGATGGACCCCGCGCGCGCGGACTGGTACGGCGAGCAGGGCCTGCGCACGATCTCCCCGACCAAGCACGCGATCGACATGTTCGAGCGCGCGCTCGCGCCCGACCCCGAGTCCGAGGCGGCGTAGAGGATGGTGCGCTAGGCATGTACGCGATCATCGCCGGCGCCGGCAAGGTCGGGCGCAACCTCGCACGCGAGCTGATCTCCAAGGACCACGAAGTCACGCTGATCGAGTCCTCGCGCAGCTGCTACCTCGCCTGCGAGGAGGAGTTCGAGCACGCGGTGCAGTACGGCGACGCGACCGAGCTGTGGGTGCTCGAGCGCGCCGGCATCCAGCGCGCGGACCTCGTCATCGCGGTCACCGGCGACGACGAGGACAACATCCTCGTCTGCCAGGTCGCCAAGGAGAAGTACCTGTGCGAGCGCGTCATCGCGCGCGTCAACAACCCCCGCAACCACGACCACTTCCGCCTCCTGGGGATTCAGCCGGCGGTCTCCGCCACCG
>Ga0181518_10003077_pt1 | contig 15631 bp, 13 predicted proteins | sample PEATcosm2014_Bin_28_FD_119751 | JGI IMG/M metagenome (GOLD analysis project Ga0181518, IMG submission 119751) | Peatland microbial communities from MTU Mesocosm Facility, Houghton, MI, USA - PEATcosm2014_Bin01_60_metaG | ecosystem: Environmental > Terrestrial > Soil > Wetlands > Peat | place... | reverse complement strand
CTTCGGGCTCCCTCCGGGCCTCCCGAAGCTGGTTCTCTCTCCTTGCTCATACACACCTCCTCGTGATCTCTGATTCATTTTCATCACAATTCGGTGTCCAAAAAAATCCTAGGGCGCGGGAATAGAAGAAGCGGAAGCCAATTTACGGGAAGCGATGCAGCAGCTTTTTGTGCGCCGTTATGAAACAAGCATCTACAAACTCAAGTATGGGAAATCGGTCGTTCGGACCTATACGCCCGCAAAATCGTTCGGAACGATTCTTGTCGGCATCGGGTTCGCCAGTTATCTGGTGCCGATATTAAGACCCGAAGTGGAAGTTACCCCTTCGCACAAAGATAAGTCGCACGTGAAATATACGACCAAATGAGTAAGCTAGCACAACGTTGTTGACTTCACACAAGCTAAGGGGTAGGTTGCTTTTACTAACTTGTGGGTATGCTCGCGCACGCTGCATGCTCTCAAGGAGACGTCATGAAAAAGCAAAAGGGTTTTTCTCTTATCGAACTGTTGATCGTCGTGGCGATCATTCTGATCATCGCGGCCGTTGCAGTCCCAGCCTTCATTCGCTCCAAGATAGCGGCGAACGAGGCTTCGGCGGTCGCCTCCCTGCGCGACATCAATACGGCCGAAGTGACCTATAACAATTCGTACCCTGGGACGTATGGCACCCTCGCGCAGTTGGGCCCAGGCGGCGAGACCTGCACTACGGCTAGCTCGACGAACGCCTGCTTGATCGACATCGTGCTAGCGAGCGCGTCGTCTGCGACCACTCCGAAGGATGGCTACTACTTCACGATCGGTGGCGACCTGGTCACGGGCTACACCAGCTTGGCGCAGCCCTCTGGTCCTAATACGACGGGCACGCGCACGTTCTGCTCGGACGAGTCCCTGGTGCTGTACTACAACCCAAGCGGCGGCACTTGCACGACGTCCACCGCCAGCCCACTGTAATACGGCGCATCCCCCACAAACCCTTCTGAGGACTCGACTTCCGAAACAACCAATAGGCGCGCACAGTTTGGCCCCGCCTTGCAATTTCTCCCTTCTTCTCCATCTCCGCAAGCAGTTCACCGTTCGACGGGATCTGCCATCTCGCGGCGCTCTCGCAAGTAACCCACTGTGGGTATTACGCATTAATTGGAGATCAGATGGGGTACTAGGACCATGTCTGCCATTATCGGACAAGTGGAAGTACCCGCGGCCATATTTTGAATCTTTTTCGCGTCGTCCTCGGCCGAGTCTCTTCTCGAAAACTCCATTCCCTGGCAAACTTCTTCCTTTTCCCTTCCGCCTGTCCCTACGGGCAGTTACCCCCTCTGCCCCTTTGCCTAGTTATCTACTGCGCATCACCACGGATTCTTTCATGCGCTCTCCTCCGTTTCTTCTCACAATGAAGCCTACGGGTGCCGTTTCCGTTTGGCTGGTGTTTCATGAGGACTGCTGGCTTCTTCTTTCTCTTGGCCGTTTTTGCCTTACTTTTTCCGGCCGCGTGTTTCTCTCAATCTCCCGCGAACCCTCCAACGCCGCGCAGCGATTCCGTCGTCTCCGTTCAGGAACTTGCCATGCCCCACAAAGCCGCGCACGCCTTTGAAAGGGGGACAGACCTCCTCCTCAAGGGCGATCCCCAAGCCAGCCTCCCTTACTTCCGCACCGTTATCGAACAAGCTCCTTACTCCTATCGTGCCTACCACAATCTTGGCCTTGCACTCTCGCGTCTAGGCCAGCTTGACGCCGCCGCGCAAGACTTCCAGAAATCGATCGACCTGACCAACGGCGGCTTTGCACCTTCCCTGTTCGGATTCGCGATGATCCTTTATCAGCGCGCTGACTACCGCGAGGCCGAAACTCTGGTTCGGAGAGGTCTCCTGGTCGCGCCGGGTTCCGGGGTCGGCAACTATTGTCTCGGGCTTGTGCAGTTTTCGCTCGGCCGAATCTCTGATGCGGAGCGCAGCACCGTAGAGGCCCTCAATCTCGACCCCGGCAATGCGGACGCCTACGTCCTTCTGGGCAGGATTCACGAGCGACAGCACAACCCCTCTGGCGTCGTCACTGATGTCCAGACCTACTTCAAGCTTGACCCTCACGGCGCCTTGCATGCCGACGCCCTCGACCTTCTTCACCGCGCTCAGCGGGACATCTCCCGCCTGTCCGCATCTCTCAACTGATTCCACTCGCCGCAATTGAACTTCGCATGCCGCCCCGCCAGGGTTATGCCTTCAAGGTGCGCCATCCCTGAATAATCGATTCCATCCTGATGGGCCTTGCAAAACTGCTATGGATGACGGGGCTCACTGTCTGATAAACGCGGCGGGCTCAATGGGTCGGCGCAACACCAGCTCGAAGTCTACTCGCAGGAGTCCCAGAAGCTAAAATCGTTTGCGAGTGTTGAATCAATCGGAACACTACCCTGTTTAAGTCCGATTGAGTACACCAGGAGAGATCGGTTCTCTAGGGGAAGTATTGTCGGATCAACTGATTAGCTGGTGTTGCATCGACCTGTTGAGCTGGCATGACTAACCAGGCAAGTGGAATTGCTTCTGAGTTGCCCGTGATCCTCCCGCAATCAACGGCAAGGCCCAACTGTCCGGGATCGAGACTTGTGCCTCGGCTACTGATGCTCGCGCGACCCGATACTCCGGGCACGCCGCTGGATTCAAGCCGGATTATGGTCGGGGAAGATCGAGCAGCACAACATCCGAGCGCTCCTGCACTCGTTCGAGGACAACTTCACGGCCATCTGGGGAGATGTCGAAGTCGCGAATATCGAAGCCGGGCGTGAAGTTCGTCAATTGCCGCTCGGCACCTGTCTCCAGGTCGATGAGCCAAAGATTCCCATGTTGAATCTCTCCTCGCAGGACCACGAGTGCTCGCCCTGCGGGCAAAAAGGCCGAATGTCGAGCCCCTCGTGTCAGGGTCAGGACCGGCAGCGGATGCGCTGCACCCTCAGCCGTGGCGGCTTTCACCGAAAACGTGGTGCCGATGTCGGGTCCCGAATAAACAACGAAGCGACCATCGGGCGACCACGCGGGATCGACTGAGTACTCCTGGACAAAAAGAGCGGGGGCGCGACCGTGGACCGGTATCCGGAAGAGGTGTGGGATGCCGTGATCATTCGCCGCCGAGGTAATTGACTGGCCGTCGGGCGCCCATGCTGGAGCGCCTTGCAGGTCGAGCGAATCAGTCACAATACGCGCGTTCGTGCCGTCGGCCTGCATCTCGTACAGGAGCGTCTGCCCATGTTGCCGGACTGAGAATGCGATAGACCGTCCATCAGGCGAGATTGCCGGGCCGCCAAAGACTCGCGCTCCCTGACCGCTCCACAACTCCGTTCCAGTTCCGTCGTTTGCGAGCTTCCAGATACTCTCGCTCGTACCAGTCGCAGAAACGTACAGAAGATAATTTGGACCTAGTCGTGGTGCGAACCCGGTGCCGGTCGCCAGCGAGATTCGAGCAGCCGCCGACTCCGCGGCGGGTGAATCAGCGATCCGCATGCGCCAGAGTGTTGTCTTCGGGCTTGCGAGCGTGGCAACCAGACGCCAGCCATCTGCGCTGGCCGCCAACGACGTGTACCGGTCAACCCCAGAGGTCAGCCGGTGGGGAATGCGGCGCTCGACGTCCATGCTATAGAGCCACGGCCCCGAACCATCGGGATCGTTTGCGAGGTACAGCAGCGTCCGTCGGTCTAAAAGGACCGGATGAGTTACGCGCCCCATGTGCGACGTAATCCGTTCGGGACTCCCGCCTGTTGGCCTGATGCGCCAGATGTCCAATTTGTCCGGCAGGGAACCTTGAACGAAGTAGACGAATGCCGTGTCGGGCGCCCACAACGGAAAGTGACAGTGAAGCCCGGCTGGAGCAGTGAAGATGGGCCGACCTTCCGCTCTCCGGCTGCCGTCTGATACGAACAACGGATCTCCGGGTCCGGGAGTGTGGTACACGAGTCGGGAGGCGTCATGGGACCAGTCGTACTCGGCCACGCCTTCGAGGTAAGGCTTCGGCGATCCGCCCAGCGTTGGCACCGCCCAGATGCTGATGTCGCCCCCGCCTGAGCCGCCCTGCTTGCGAACCCAAAACGTAACGAAAGCGCCGTCGGGCGAGAACCCCAAGGTGCGGATCGATGGATTGACGAGTTCCGATGTGCTCCCGCGAGTCAAATTGTGAAACTGTCCCGAACCAACCTGCGTCACCCAAACATCCATCTGTCCGTCCCGGTCCGACAGAAACGCCACAAACTGACCGTCGCGTGACACCGCAGCGTCCTGCTCCATTCCATCGAAGTCCGTGACGGTCTGAATTCGCGCGTCGGCGATCGGGTTTCGCCAGAAATACTCCGTCCTCTGAATCCAGAGGCCTGCGCCAATCGCCAGCACGATTCCTGCCGCTGCCAGCGGCAAAACGAACCTCCATCTAATTAGAGAGGTCGGTATCGCAGTGCGCGGGGCCACAGGAGGATTAAGCGAGGGATCCTCGTTTCCGTTTTCCTGCGCTGCTCGAAGATTCCGGCCACGCGCCCAGGCATCCAACTCCGCCCGGAAAGCGTAGACCGAGCCCATCCTGTCATGCAGATGCCGGTGAACGGGCATCCCCTCCCGCTTCTCCCACCGCTGGACTGTCGTCACGTCGCGGTTGAGGTATGCCGCGATTTCCTTCCAGGAATCCAGGCGGTCTTGGCTAGGTCCTACGGATGGTGGCGTGCCAAGGGATGGATCCCCCATGCGCTCTCCTGATTGGTCAGCGGTTGGTCGGGAGCAGCCCGGATTGTAACGCCCGCCACACGCGGCGGCAAGACACAGCATTCGGCGGCAAATAGCGGCACTGCTGCAATTCTGTGCCTTGCCGTTTGACGTTGCCCACCAGGCTGTCCGAAGGTATCCGCACGCCTGAAGTGCAAGAAGGCGTGAGTCTCAAAATCCTGGAGGTCTTTCATGAACGGCAAAGCATTCTCGTGGGTGGTACGCATCATCGCGGTCCTGGTTCTTGCGGTAGGTACCAGCGCTCAGGCTCAAGCTCCGACGCCCAAGCACTTGAGCGGTGTAATCAACGACTATACGCCGATAACGGGTACGACCGCGTGGGAAGTTCGCGGCCCGTGGACCCTAAAGTTGAGAGGAGAATCCGGCCCGGCCGATTTCTCGGCGGCTGTGACCATGGAGTTGTCCGTCCTTGGACAGAGCACTACAACCGTCTCGGCGGTTGCCCTAACTCAGCATACCCACCACATCACAATGAACGACGCTACTGTCACCAGCTTTGAGACAATCGAGGCCAGCGGCTGCCCTACGTTCAGCCCTGCTACCAGCGGCCCCGTTCTGGTGGTGAGCGGTCAAGCCACCGTGACGGCGAACGGACAGACAGACACACCCTTCGCGCCGCAGGGCCAGCCCTCGCCGCTGACGCTGTGTCTCAGCGGAGGAACCGGCGTGCCATATGCCAACATCACACTGCAGTTCGGGTCGCCTGCCTCAAAGCATTTCGGGTCCCAGGCCATCCACGGCGTCGCTCGCATCCCTCGTAAGTCGGACGAAGGTGATGGAGATAAACACTAGGTATCTCAGCCTCTCGAAGGCCTAGTTCCCTGTGCGGAATCGTTTGGCTCAGAGACGCGCGTTACATATCCCTCAGCATCGATCCCGGGCACTGGCGCGGGCTGAGTGTCAGTGCCGCATTATCAAACGATCTCTCCAGCTGGGACCTGAGCGACGCGCCGGGATTAGGGCTTGCGTGCCGAAACGGTTGACGAAAGGTGGTTGCAGGGCATACTCGCAAGCGTTCCACGGGAGCCTTTCCTGGAGAAGTTTTCGCCGAGCTGCGCCTGCGGTTGCTGGTTAGTCTCCGCGATGAAGACACCTGGTTGGCGGTTCCGCCGGATTGTGACTGGATTGTCAGCCACTCGGAGCTGATGGTCTAAGTCCTGGTAAACGCTGTCAGCTCAACCGGTCAGCTTGGTACTAGCCTCCACATGCACGGTCGCCCGACTTGCCGGGACCTGTTGTCATCGCTCTGCGCAAACGCAATTTTGCAACAGCTACGAGATACGCCAACAACGTTTCTTTCGCTCTGTCAGTGCTTCCGGATGTGCGCAACAGCCCCGTTTGATGGTTCTGGGTATAATTAACGATGGCCGTTTTTAGAGGAGTTGTTGCCGATAGCAACTACGTTGTGTGACGGCCCACCAGAAATTCCTAAGCAGCAAGCCCACTGAGCCAAGAATATTCAAGTAGCACGAACACGCACGTCCTTATTCGTCGGTGCGATCCCAGAGGCCATTGGACCTGAGCGCTTCGACTTCGCGTCTGGCAAGGTCCTGCAAAACCAAATAGTTGGCCTTAGACGCGCGGTTCAAGGGCATCTTGCCAGCGTCCAGCAAGACATAATGGCGCGGCCGCATGTAGGAAGCCAGGCCGCGCGCGTGTTTCTCGAGCATTTGCCTGGTGAGTTCGGCACCAGGTTTCTGTTCTACGAAGGCGACGATGGCCTCGGAGATGATGGCGTGCTCCACGCCGACCGCCGCGCACGAGGCGACTTGATCGAGCGCACAGAAGTGGTTTTCGATGTCTCCCGGGAACACTTGGTATCCACCGGGCTTGATGATCCACTTGGCACGGCCGACGAGATGCAGGCCGCCAGCATCGCGGAAGCCGATATCTCCGGTGTAGAGATAGCCATCCTTGGAAACAGTGGCAGCCGTGGAGGCTGGATCGTTGAAGTAGCCAAGGAAAGTCTGCGGGCCGGAGAAGCACACGCAGCCGGGCTCGCCGTCGGGCAGTTCGTCTCCGGCAGAACCGTCGGCGCGCATGGGATGCCGGACGGTCCCGGGATAAACTGGCATGGCCCAGCCGACGCTGGAGGCGCACTCCCCAGCGCGCGCTCTCTCGCGGCGGATGTAAGTGCAGAAACCGGCGGTTTCGGTGAGACCCAGACCGGTCCCGACCGATGGCGCCATGATGGCCATCTTTTCGATGAACGGCGCCGAAACCTGCTGTCCTCCGTAAGCGACGAATTCGAGGCTGGAGAGGTCGAAGGAATCGTAGTCCTTGAGCCTCCACTCGAACTGGAACATCGCTGGAATTTGGCCCACAACGGTGACCTTGTATTCTTTGACCGCTTCCAAGGAGCGCAAAGGATCGAAGACGGGCAGAAGCACTGCCGTACCGCCTTCGAACAACGTACCTGCCAGCAGTTCCGTCTGGCAGCCGACATGGCTGGGTGGCAGGTTGACCAGTGTTACGAGACCGTTGTCGCAGCGGAGGAGCGCTTGGCTGATGCACATGGCCTGGCAGGAAATATTGCGATGGGAAAGCAAGGCGGGCTTGGGCGAGCCCGTGGAACCCGTGGTGAAGATGACCAGTGCTCCCTCATTCTCGCTGACGGATTGCCTGGCTGTGTTGTAGCTTGCGCTGAAGTCCTTCCCTTGCGCGTCGGAGGAAACCGCTCCGCACAGCCGCATGGCATCCAGGAGCAGGGGGGCGGCCGGCGTGGCGCCCTCCACGCATTCTTCGGCGGGAGAAAACTGCAAGAGCATTCGGAGCGCCGTGCGCGAACGGATTTCGTTCGCGAGAGCTACTGGGTCGATGCCACCCGGAACTTTGGTGAAGGCAAAGCCTTTCGCGTTCACAAGAGCGAGGCTGCGCAACACTTCCGCGGTGAGCAGGCGCAGATCGAGCGGCACGAAGATGACGCCGATTTTGAAACAGGCGTACTCGAGGAAAATATGCTCGCTGAGGAGCGGCAGAAGCGTGGCGAAGCACTCCCCCTTGCAGAAACCGCATTCCAGCAAGCGAAGGGCGAGTCCGGTCGCCATGCGATCGAAGCCGGCCCAGGAGACTTGCTGTTTGCGATCCGCGTCAACGAGGGCGATGGCGGAAGGCTTCTCCCGCGCCCACTTCTCCACGATGCCATGAAGGAGGTGACGATCTCCGAAGCGCTTCTCGAAGTCGTTTCGCGTGAGGCTGGGAAGGTTATCGGGAATGGACATGTGTCACGGTCCTGGAGCGGCGTTCCGGCAAAAGAGTGGGATGCGAGTGGGCGGCCCTGGCCTGCCCCTCGAAGCAATCACGGCGAATCGGTTTGCACATCACCAAGAGTTTACATCAGGCCGTTCTAGGATTCGCTATTGGTGAAGTCAACGAAAAGGACGGAAGGAACTTTGAGGCCCGGGTCCTTGAAACTGATTGTTTTTTCCTGAGCTAAGGTCGGCTCATCCCCTGGTAAACACGCTTACTGCAATGATGCACTTTTTCGGTTAGGCGGTTAGTGCCGTTCCATCTTGTTCCAGCAAATCCCTTCGAGAATACTATCTCCGTGTTCGCGTCAGATGCTTGGACCGCCATTTGGCAGAAATAGTTGGAACGGCACTAGCAGGAACTTGGATGGTACTACTTCTTTGTGGTCTTCTTAACGAGATGCAGCTTCACTTCTTTACCCGTGACGTCGAGAATGTACGCGTGTTTCCCCTCAATTGCAATTTTCGTTTGCACATTTACCGCAATATCCGGTGCGCGGTTATTGCTTTGCTGGCCCGGTTTGTAGGTATATTCGACTAAATAAATCATATCGTCGGTCTCCATGGTGTAATGCATGATGGTTCTTTTGCCCCGCACTTCCCCCGAAACATCGGTTTCCGAAGCATCTACCACCATCGCGATTTTCCACTCCCGCGTGTTCGCCAGAGTCGCAGTCGTGGCCAACATCGTCAACATCAGAAGCCTGAACTTTTTCATTGGGCCTCCCCCGCGCTGTATGATGCCGTTCCCATCTCTCGCCGATGAATCGCCAGGTCCATTTGCTAGGTCCTTCTCATCCCATCTGATTAACGTTTTTACCACAAGCTGACCCAGTTCCGAGCCGCTACTGCATTTTGGCTGCGGCGGGCAGAATCTCGGCGCGCGGCACAGTTGCCAGCCTCGACGGCTTCGGACCGCGAACAACCAGGCTCACCTGCCGTTATGGATAGAGGTCTGGCGCAGCGCCTTGCTAAGTTTCACTACTATGTTCAACGGTTAATACGACTTTCCCTTGCGCATGTTTTTCTTCCAAATAACGGAGAGCTTCAGCCGCATCGCTCAACGGGTAACGTCTATCGATGATGGGTACAACTTTTCCAGATGCCAGAAGATCTTTCAGAAAAACCAAATCCTTCTGGTTTATATTCGCGATAAAGAAGCACGTCTTCTTGCTCCCAATCCGCGACAGTAAAGGACCGAGTAAAATCGCTTGGAAAATTCGCGCCAGGCCGCCCCCGGCGATGACATAAATTCCGTCCTGACTCAGCGCGCATGTAATCGAAAATCGAATGATGGACGTTCGCACCCAGGATCAGGTCGTAACGCTGCCCGCTCCGCGTGAAATCTTCCCGCGTGTAGTCAATGACGTGGTCTGCGCCAATCCTTCGCGCCGTGTCCATTTTCCTGGTGCTGCATACGGCGGTGACTTCCGCTCCAAACGATTTGGCAATCTGGACCGCAAACGTACCCACACCACCAGACGCGCCATCAATCAGAACCTTCTGGCCTAGCTGGATGCGTCCTTTATCACGGAGACCCTGAAGGGCGGTAAGTGCCGCCACTGGCACGGATGCTGCGTCCTCGAACGAACTGTTGGCTGGCTTCAGCGCCAATTTATCTTCAGCAGCGCACACATACTCGGCAAATCCGCCTCCTGCGAAACCTGTTACCCCGAACACGTCGTCGCCTGGCTGAAACTGCTTGACGTTTCTGCCAACCGCCTCAACCCGCCCTGCGATATCAACTCCGAGGACCTGGTGTTTTGGTGTGCGCATCCCCGGGATCGAGCGGAGCAACGGTGCACCTCTCATCTGGAACAAGTCCAGTGGATTTACGGCCGCCGCATAAACCTTGATCAAGACCTCATCGTCCGCGGGCGTAGGTTTTGCTACCTCCGTGAACTGCAGCACATCCGGCGTTCCGTAGTGTGTGCGTACAATCGCTTTCATAAAGTGCTCCTCAAGAGTGCTTCAGTCGCATCTTGCTGCGTTGTTGTAGCGCACGCCAGACCAGAATTGCGGTTTCTCGGTTTATATAGAGTCAGTACGAACATTGGCCCCTCAAAGTTGCCAAGCGTTCCTCAGAGCACCGCCTAAGTATTGGTCAACGCTTTTACCGGAAACTGACTCAGCACCTGGCCGCTACTGCTTATTGGCTGACGAGGGAAGAATCTTGGCCCGCGGCACGATGCCCTCCCCTTCCAGAACACAGTAAAACCTGTCAGCTTCCAAATCCTTGATGGTTTCCACTTTGCCGGAGGGCCAGCGAATCTCCAGGCTGTCAATTCTCGTCGCTTTGCCCAAACCGAAGTGCACGCGTTGATCGCTTTGCGAAAGATAGCTGCCGCCGCTGTGAATCTCTTCGGTCTGGGTCATTCCGCCCGCAACAATTTTCAGGCGGGCGCCGATGGCCATGCGGTTGCTCTTCGTGCCCGCCAGTTCAAAACTCACCCAATGACGTCCGGGAATTCCCGGATTTCGGAGCACCAGCGGGCTCCCCGTCAATTCCTCCACCACCAAATCCATGTTGCCGTCGTTGAAAAGATCCCCGACGGCGAGACCTCGCGATACGTTCGGCGCAACAATCGCCGGCCCAGACTCCTCGCTGGCATCGCAGAATGTGCCATCCCTCTGGTTGTAATAAACCAGCTTCGGCTCGCGATACTTCGCGCCGGATGCCAGTTTGTCTGCTTGCGGATAGACGTGACCAGCGACCGTGACCAGATCAAGCCACCCGTCGTTATCCAGATCGACAAACGCAATGCCCCATTTTACCCACGGGACGGACGGCAGCCCGACGCCCGCGGCGTAAGAGACCTCCTGAAAATCCCAATTGCCGTCGTTGCGATAGAGCGCGGTGTTGTCCATGGAGAAATCCGTCACGGCCAGGGCGGGCCGCCCCGTGTGCAGGTAATCTCCCACAGCCAGGCCCATTTCCGCTTGCTCGTGGCCATCCTCTCCGAGGGCGGTGCCCGATTCCAAGCCAATGTCGGTGAACTTCCCGTTGCCATCGTTGCGATACAGGTAGCCGGCCGTCGAATCGTTGGCCACATAAATATCCGGGCGCCCCGTGTTATTGAAATCGGCCCAGATGGTCGTCAAGCCGTAATAGCCGGCGGGATCATCCACGCCGGCCTTCTTGGAAACGTCCGTGAAGGTGCCGTCTCCGTTGTTGTGGAAGAGAGAGTCGCCGGCCCCTTTCAGCCCGCGCGGACCGCACTGGACGTCAATGCCCATGTATTTGCAGGTGACGCTGCTGCCGAACACCGGCGGGTTATGAATGTCCAGGTCCACATAATTGGCGACCATCAAGTCCACAAAGCCATCGCCGTCGTAATCGCCGAACGCAGCTCCCGTGGACCAGCGGCCATCGGCCACGCCCGCTTTTTTGGTCACATCCGTGAACGTGCCGTCGCCGTTGTTGTGGTAAAGGACGTTGCCCCCATAACAGGTGACGTAGATATCCGGCCAGCCATCATTATCGTAATCGGCGACCGCACCGCCCATGGCGAAGCACGGAGTGCCGATCCCGGCCTTGTCGGTTACGTCGGTAAACGTGCCGTCGTGATTGTTGTGATAGAGCGCTCCCTTGGACTTTTCCCCTTTGAGCGCCATCTCCACCGTCGGAGCATTGGTGAAGTAAATGTCCAGCCAGCCATCGCGGTCGTAATCCAGCAGCAGCACGCCGCCGCTCATGGATTCGATGATGTAGCGGCTCTCGGGAGCCGAGGTGTGGAAAAAATGTATGCCGGACTTCTCGGTGACGTCTTCCAGTCGGGGAATCGCGCGATTTTTGCACTTGACCGATTTGGCGCCGGGCGGCGGACCGGAACCCTGGGCCATTCCCTGCGCCGAGACTTTAGGAGTGATCAGCAACAAGCTGAGAAAAATAAGTTTGACGTAATTGGCAGCGCCAATAAGAATTTCTCCTTCACGCATTCGTTTCACTTGGTTTGAAGTGTAGCGTCACGCTTGAGAACTTGGCAAGCAAAGGAGAAGTGGGGCTGTCTGCTGCGCTTTGCGCGCCCGCGTGTTTCGCTCTGAGTTTTTCGTCAGGGCATGGCTTTAGCCATGCCATAACTCTCGCACATTCAATCCGGCTTCAGCCGCTGAGGGCTGCCATTTCCAATTCTGACGCAGACTCCTCTGGAAGTTATGCGACCTGCTCATGCGAGCCAGTGCGTCAGCGTAGTGCGCAGCCGGTCCAGCGTGACTGGTTCGGCCTCGTGCCACAGCGCAAATTCCGGCGGAGCCACGACATAGGCTTCGGACAAGCTCTCCGCGATGCACAGGCAGACGGTGTTTCGCCGGTATTCGTCATAGCGGCTCGCGGCCAGCCACACATACAACGCCAGCACCTGCGCGTCCAACGCACTACCCGGCAAGTCGTCCACGGCCGGAAGCGGGTTCACTTCATCGGGGTTGTCAAACACTAAGACACTGGTAAACGGCTTCGGCTTGCTGCGCACGCCGAACTGCGCCATCACGAAAGCAGGCCGCGCCCGGCGGAATGCTTCGGAGGCGCTCCACTCCACGAAAGAATTCGAAAAGATTAACGCCCCGTTGCCGCTGAGGTACAGCGACCGCAGGAACTCCCGAATCACCGGTACCTGTGCCACTTCCGGAGGGCACCACCCCGCGATGTCCGCCTTGCGCAAACGATCGTACACGGAATCGGCATCAGCCAGATCCTTTCGCATGGTGTTTACTTCGCGCGAGAAATTCTGGCGCAGCGTAGCGAGCCGCTCATTGCTGAGCAGGGTGACTGACGGCGCGCCTGTGCCGGAAGGCCCCTGCCTCAGTGCGCATTCCACCAGTTTCGATCCAGCATCAACAACCCAGGTGTCCGCAGCGGAAGCGTTGGGACGGCGCGACACCACTTCCAATAGTCGTCCGCCCTCACCCGCGCTGCCTGCACCGAGAAGCGCTTCCGCGGCACTCTGCGTCTCGCGCGACATCGCCAGATCCAGTCGCACCGGACGCCCGACCCCTTGCCATCTTTCCCAAACCTTCGCGCGCTCCAAAGGGAGAACCTGCGGCATGATCATCAGAATGAGCCGGTTGCCCTCGGCTTCGCCGCTCTTATCGCTCTCGGCATGCTGCTCGGCAGCGTCGAAAACCTTCTGCACCGCTTTCCGCCATTCCTGGTAGTAGCGCGAGCGGGCCAGCAGCGACGCATTCAGGATGGTCTGCTCCTCGGCGGAGAACTGCCAGCCGCGTACGCCCATCTTCTCCTCGAGTTGCACCACTTCTCGGAAAAGTTCCGTGAGTTGCTGTCCGTTCAAACTTGCCAGATAGAGAAGCAACCGCAGGATCGACTGGCGTTCGTAAGGAAACAGGGAGTCCCATTCCCGCAGTTGCTGCCGGGTAAAGGGCTGGAAAGTGATGGGCAGGCGCTTCAGCAAGCCCTTGTTCAAGGCCTCCTGAAGCTTCTCCGGCAATTTTTCCTGCACCTGCTTACTCACTCCGCTACCTTTCCCCGCGCACCTGGGATGCGCGATTAGCCGCGCAACTCCTTCAGCCGTGTGCCCTGTGAATCCATCGGCGGGCACCCCAGCAGATCCCCGAGCGTGGCGCAGAGATCCACGTGGCGTATGGGCCGTTCAATGATCTGCGGCTTGTCCACCGCCGCGCCCAACGCCATCATCCACGTGCCGCGGGTGGACTCGGTGTCGCCGCGATGGTTGAAAAATCCGTTGGTCGTCGAGCCATCCGGATCGCGCCCGAACTCCGGCATAACGACCATGGTGGTCTTGCCCTTATATTCGGAGTTGGCTTGGATTTCCTGCCACATCTGGTAGCTGAGCCGGTCGCCGGATCGTATGCCCCCGACGTGCATCGCGTAGGAACCGAAGTGCGCCACTTCCACATCCGAAAAGATAACCACCAAAAGGCGCGGCGAAAATTTCCGCATGACCTCGCGGCTCACCAGGAACGTTAATTCGTCGCCTGAAGTCGGGCCGCCGCTGCGCACAAAGGACGTTATGGCTTCCTCAATCGTGCCGCGCACGCGCGGATCCAGCCGCTCGGCCGCGTCGAACACGCTCCATCCCAGGCCTTCGTAGTTGCCCGCTTCCAGCATGCTCTGCAATTCCGCTTCGATCTTTTCGCGATCCGCCATGTTGCGGCTGCGGCCCGCTCGCAGGGCGTTGGCCACCGCCGCTATCATGAGCTGCTTCGGGAAAACCACGTTGGCGCCGTACATCGGGCCATGATCCGCGGCTGAGCTGGCCCCTATCAGGTTGGTGAGCGCTTTGTTGCTGGCCACGACCCACGTGTCGCTCTGCGCCGCGCCCAGCCCCTTGCGAAACTGCTCGAACAGCGTTGGCGTGGTGGGCGCGAGCTTGCCCCAATCATCCACGCGTTGCCAGTTGCCGGTCAGGATGCTGGAGATGGCGTTAAAGTGCGCGGTCACGCCTTCATTGCGGGCGTCGCGATAGAACAACGATTGGGGGAGCAAGTCCGCCGACAAGTGCGGAATGTTCACCAGTCCCTGCGGTGAAAAGGTTTCGGCGCGCCGGACCCCGCCAAAAACTACCATGACCACCCGCTGCCCGGAGCCGCCGGTGCCGTGTTGGCCTCCACCGGCCAGGGACGTCCTGGGCAAATTCAGGCCCGCGAGCAACGCCATGGCGGCGCGCAGAAATTCCCGCTTGGATCTGTCGATGGTGGCTTCCGGATCGCCGGAAATGACGCGCGAGATGCTATCCCCTGTTGGTTTCATTTGCAGCCTACGCACTGCGCTGCCTGAGTATAACTCACCGCACTTCTCCCAGTCGCCACGATTCTACTCTCCTGTGCCCGCGTCCCCGCGTGCCGCTCTTGCCGTGCGCTGGGTTTTGTAGGTGCATGACTTCAGTCCTGCATGCGTGCGGGGCTAAAGCCCCACGCCTACAATTGTTCGGTCCTGTGCAATATTGAACAGACATGGAAAATAGGAGTCGGTATATGTGGGGCATGTTAGGGACTGTGTTCCTTGGTAAACAGCCAGTGGAACCCGGAGTCTCATATGTCCCGGGGCGGCTGCGAGCAGTGAAGAACCCGCCAATGGTGACAATCACGACTCCAGAATGGAATTAGGGTTATTCCAGCCGTGATGTTGAATCTTGAGCAGACGGCCAGAACGCTGTTTGATATTGATGGCGGGCGGTAGTGCCGGGAAACGCTTCGCCACGGATTAAAGAGGAGACTCTCATGCGCATGTTGAAGGCGGGCAAGGCATGGATGTTCGTAATCGTACTGGGCGTTTTTGCGGGCGGTTGCGGTCGAGAACAAACGGGATTCGTAGCACCCACCGTGGTTTCCACGATCCCTGCGAATAACGCGACGGGCGTGCCGATCACCCAGATTGTCTCCGCGACCTTTAATGAAGCGATGAATCCTACAACGATCAATACGGTGACCTTTACCGTGGCACCATCTGGCGGGGCGGCGATAGTGGGCGTGGTCGCCTACTCCGGCGTGACTGCGACGTTTACTCCGGCAGCCAATCTGCTGCCCAACACCACTGCGCGGCCCCGGTTTTTTTAGTCCACTTTGAAGGTTAGTTTTCGGCAGAATCTATACCTGAAAAGGAGGATTTTGCCGTGAAGCAGAAGCGATTCAACGTTGAACAGATTGTGGCGGTCT
>Ga0181518_10003076_pt1 | contig 15634 bp, 6 predicted proteins | sample PEATcosm2014_Bin_28_FD_119751 | JGI IMG/M metagenome (GOLD analysis project Ga0181518, IMG submission 119751) | Peatland microbial communities from MTU Mesocosm Facility, Houghton, MI, USA - PEATcosm2014_Bin01_60_metaG | ecosystem: Environmental > Terrestrial > Soil > Wetlands > Peat | place... | reverse complement strand
GGCTTTTACGCTGCCACGGTCCAGACCATAGCCGGGCAGGAATCCCTCAGCAGCCAGCACGGCGTAGGTATTCGTCTCGTCGAAACCTTCCGTTTGACGGCGTTGACGGCTCGATTCGCCTTTGAGCCGGTTAATGAACTCGTTGCACCGGCGCTCGAAGGCTTGTTCTTCATCGTCCAGCGAACCTTTGACTCCGCGAATGCGGGCCAGTTCTTGCAACTGGCGACGATGCCATTGAAGCCGGCCCCAGATTCTTGCCATCACACTTTCCAGTTCGCGCGGCGCTTCGTCGAGATATTGACCAAGTCGGACATCCGAAACGAGGTCTGCGTCGGCGATGGGCCAGAAAGAAGTAAATATGGCGCGCGTATCCGCCAGCAAGACCGCTCGATGCTTTTGCAAGGTGGCGGTGAATTTTTCCAATCCAACCGGCAGATTCAGAACTGAGCCATCGGACGCAAAGAACCACTCGCGCACTTGCTTGGGAACGGTAATGTCCAGAGTCTTTTGCAATTCATCAAGCGCAGGCTCGCTGAGCGCACCGTTGCGGTTGCGCAACAAGCGAAAGAGTGCAGTCACCAGCGAGGCATGGACGTGCTTACGAATCAAGAGACCGTTGTGGAGATTGAATCTCGGTGCGGTGACGACACCGTTTAGCAATTTGAGCGGCTCAGCGAAGTAGGCGCGGTCGTGACTGGCTGGACGGGCGTAGGCGAGATTTACGGCCATGCGGTGACGGCGGCCCGCCCGGCCCGCCCGCTGGAAATAGTTTGAAGCCAACGGCGGAATATTACGCATAAGGATGGAATCAAGCTGGCCAATATCCACGCCCAGTTCCAACGTCGGGGTGCAGACGAGACAATTCAGCCGCTCGCCCTTTCCTTTGAACATGAGTTCCGCCTCCGTGCGCTCCGCCTGCGGAACTTGGGCGGAGTGCTCACGCGGGCGAAGCATGGTGAATGCACCGTCAAGAACCCTGAGATCATAGCTGTCAGCGTCCTCCACCAACGGCACGAGCTGGCCCTGACAGCGGAAACGGATGCAAGCGTCGTGGGGTGTCCGGTGAAGGTGGACACGCCTACAAGTTTGACACCGCCAAGCCTGTCCATTTGCAGGAACGAGCAACAGCCGGTCGCCGTCAATCTGGTGAGCACCAGCGCATTGAGGCAAATTGCCACCCCTCTGCCCTTTCAAATCTACGGGGATTAACACCCGAGCGGTGCGTGATAAAAATTTCCAAAGTTCATCCATGAAATTGCGGCGGTCCGTGGGTTGAACACCCCATCGGCTGATGGCTTGAACGGCAACTGTGTCGCGTGAACTGAACCATTGCCGGATGCGACTATCGTCATGGCTGCTGTCGCGTTGGAGCACAAGTCCCTTGGGACCGCCGGGAATTTCGGGCAGAAATCCTCGTTGGATTTCCCACGCGCCATCGCCGAAGAATCGTGAAAAAATCTTCCCACTCGCGTCCCATACGAGCTGGGCACCTCGACGTTCATAGTCGAGCAGGGCGGCGACTCCTTCGCAGAGCTGTTCCTTGCTTAGTCCCAGTGCGGGGCACCACTTCTGATAAAAGGCATCATTTTTTGACAAGCCGTGATACTCCACTCGCACACGTCCCCACGATTCGAGGCCGAGTCGCTGTCGCGAGGATGTGGTGAACTCGCGTAGCACCTGGCATCGCAAATAAAACCGACGTTTGTCCTGATGTTCATTACCTGCTGCGGTTTTTGGCACCCAGCGCCACACCTCGGGCAACAGCGCGCGGCTAAGTGATTCATCGCCGTCCAGCAGTTGGTCCAGATGAAAAACTAAATCTCCAAGAGCGATGGGACCCAGCTTGATTTTTCCCCACATCAATCCGCGCAGGCGGAAGCGCCGGGCGTGATCCTGCATCCAGCCGGATTGAAAGGCTGCGTCCTGCCGATTGTCTGCGAACACCAGCAACCGCTTGCGTTCCGCCTGATGAATCATGCTGCGCGCCAGCACATCCACATCGGAAACTGTCACTGCGCGCACCGGTCGGGCCGGTTCGCGGTCGCGACCACCGACGCTGCGCCCGATGGCCCGGCAACAAATACAAGACCGCAGGCGACCACCCCGGTTGTTGCTTTCCAATTCGCAGGCGAACAACTCCACCAAAGGGCCGGGACGGCCACAGCCTTGGCAGGTGTTTGCGGTGGCCTCATGCAAGCTCCCACATGCCCGGCAGAAATAAACGGGCACGGACCTTCGGGGCTGCGAAGGGTTATCGTCGTCATCATCCGAAATCAGACGATCCACAAGGAGCAACCGGCGTCCGCCGTTCGCAACATCCTTGGCCTCCCACCAACGCCCGCCGGTGGCCAATAAATTTCCACCCTGCAATTGACCATTACCGCAGTCGAAGTCTTGCGCGTGATGCTCGAAGTAATGTTGTCCACAAGTCGTGCAGGTGAGCACCGGCAAGTCTCGCGGCGGCTTGTTCCCAAGCTGGGGGTCAGGCGGCACATGATCGGCAGCGAGGCTCAATTGAGGCTCGGTCACGCCGGTTGGAAATGCGACCACGGCACCGCCGAGGCCGCGCACGAACGTGTGAATGACTGGACGAACGAGCGGCCGCTCTTCTTTGCGGGCGGCAGCGCCAAGCGCGAGCCAAAGCAGGATTTCCTCTTCTGTCACCGCTCGCCCGACCGCTTCCGAAACCTTGCGGGCAAGTTCCGCCAGATTTCGAGCGGTGGCGAGTTGTTGGACGATTTGCCAGAGCAGCTCATTGCCGGAGAGGCTCGCGAACAACTGTTCCGACCAGCGGTTCGCGTCCAGGCGTTCACCCGTCATTCCAGCGTAAATGTCATGCAGCCGTTGGCCCGGCTGATCCAGTTCGACTACTTCCAACACAGTTTGAAGCTGCCCGGCCGGATCGAGCACAGGTGCGGGGAGTTTCCGAATAGGTCGCCAAACATCCTCGGCCTCATACCGCTCGCCTACGAGACGCACCTTCGTCTCATCCACTCCAAAGAAACGGGCGGCGAATTCACGTCCGGCAACGCTGCTCTCCTCGTTATTGGGATCCACCAAGGTCGCGGACGTTCCAATGCAGACGGTCTGTTCCGGTGTGCGACCGCAGAAGGCACGCAACCGACGGATTAGGCATGCGGTTTCTGCGCCGAACGCGCCGCGAAAGGTGTGGGCTTCGTCGAATACGAGGTAGTCGAGTGTTGCACCATCAAACAATTCAATGTCTTTTTGCCGCGTGAGCAGCAGTTCCAATTGCTTCACGTTGGTGAGCAGAATGCGCGGCTGGCCGCCCGGCGCGCGCAGTTCCTCACGCGACACAACCTCCTCCGCCGGATGGACCACGCGAGGGCGCTTGGCCTCGCCCGCCTCGTCACGTTGCCGAGCCAGTTCTGCGCGGTAATCGGCACGGCTGCTTCCAGGAAGCAGTCGAATCCCGGGAGCATCGGCTTTCTTGGACGGTGTCGCGCCGGTGTAAATGGCAAATGTGACGCCTGAGCCGGCCAGCAATTCGCGCAGGCGGTCCATCTGATCATCAGCCAACGCGTTCATTGGATATACGATCACCGTGGTGATGCCGGGTGCTGCTTTGGCATCGCGCAGTCGCAATGCGCGGCTGATGGCTGGGAAGAGAAAGCATTCTGTCTTGCCCGATCCAGTGCCAGTTGAAACCAAAGTCGGATGGCCGCTCAGGATAGCTCGGATGGCTTCCTCCTGGTGGCCATAAAGATGCGGATGTGTTGCGAGGTTGGCGATATGGGGATGGAGCAATCCCTCTTTTACCGCGTCCTTGACGCTAATGCCTTGGGCAAAGGCGCGGCTCAAAGTGACGAACGGCCCGGCGAGCAGCGGACTGCGGCGCGTTTGGTCAAGATTCAACAGCCGGCGAAGCTGTGCGTAGAGTCGCGCGTCCGAGAAGGGATACGCCGTAAGCTGGTAGCTCAGGAAATCGCTGACGACGCGTTCGGTAAAGACAATGGGATTCAGCATGATTTCAAATCAGTTGTATTTGCGGGGATGACGGCGGCTCCGTCCTTGGCCGTTTTGGAGCGGGCGGTGTTTCCGCAAGGATTAAGGGTTCACTGGATGACTCGCTCGTTCCGGCCAGGGTACGGGCGTGACGCCAGAGTTGGTCGAGGAGATTGGCATGGGCTTCGCACTCCGCCCAACTGGTGGCGGGGTCTTTCTCCAATTGCCACGGGAGGAAGCGCGGACCGAGGCGGCCGGCGACGGGCTGGGGTTCACGGGCGCGGTCGTCGTGGCCGAGGCCGTAGTCGGCGAGGCGTAGCGTTTCGGGAAGCTGCCAGGCATCGCCGTTTGGGCCGGCGAGGAAGGCGTCGAGGCCCTGGGCTTGCAAGTGCGCGAAGGCGACTTGTGCCAACACCGTGTGACGCAATTCCGGCTCTCGGTCTTTGTCAATTCGCCAAAAGCCTTTAGGGTCGAGTTTGCCGCTAAAAACACCATCGCGCGCTAAGTCAACCGAGTAATCGGAGTCCCGAACGATCCACGCGAAATTCTCGACGCTTAGTCCGAGAGCGTGCGCAACTAGCGCATCTGTCATACAACGTTGACGAAGCCGTTCGTGCTCGGTTAGAGCCCATAGTGACTGCCATGTCTTGTGAGCACATTTGACTGCGAAATCCAGCCAAGGGCGTGCCATGCTTGTTGAGCTACCCATAAGGCGAAGAGCAAGCAATGGAAGTGCTGAGGGCACAGTTTCTGGTTGGGGCAGCGGTGTTTCTTCAATGACGAAATAACTTAGATGCAAACCACCACACCGAGAACGGGAGGTGTAGTCATAAACGAACGAATTCAGGATTGTTACCAGACTTAACGGATTGACACTGTTTAGCAAGAGTGGAGCCGAGTGACCGGTGGGGTAACGCTCTAGGTATGTCGCAATTGTCGTTCGCGAATTCGTCGCTGCTGTCACGTCCATGAATACGACTCTCGTTTGTTGCGATTTCCACCACTGCTCAAATTCATTCGGGTCGGCTAGACGCTCTGATTCCGACTTAGCAAAATCCTTACCTTTTGTTTTCGCCACAGCTTTGAGATACTTTATCAAAGTTCCCTCGCGTTGCGTCTTGTAACCCATCAAATATTGCGGCTCGATTAGCTTATCCTCCCATGTAATCTCACGCCAAACAGCGGTGCGTCCTTTGCCGGAAACCCAGCCTTTCTGGCTGAAGTCGAACTGGCCAATCATCCGACCTTCGTAAAGCGGCACAGCCACGTCGGCGATGTCTTCCACGCGGATGGCTTCGGTGCCGTCGCGGGACAGAAGGACGCCGGAGCGTTGGAGCACAGATGCGGCGCGGAAGTGCGTCGAACGTAACCATTCTTCCGATCCTGAACCAGAAATACGGAACTTGGAGACAGACTGCCACGCGCCCTTAAGCCAGCTACCGTATTCGTCCGGGCGATAGCCCTGTGCTTTCCAATTGGGAAGCGGAGGGAATAGCTTGGAATCGCTTGTCATGTTAAAGTCGCCCTGTTGGAATCGCAGCCCCCAGCCGCGCGGCGATTGGTCGCCAAGAAGCACACCACACGAATACATGCGGTCGAGCAGCACCACGTCGCGCGTGTCGCGGATTTCCACGAGCGACTTAGAGAATGGACTAAGCTTGTCCACGAGCGTGCGCGGGTAATCGAGCGTCATGCTCTCGGCCTGCGCCCAGTCCTCGACATGACGGCGCATGAAGGCGGTTCGGACAGCGGCGGTCCTGCCGCCCTTGCTAACAATGATGGCGGCGAACTTGAATGAGCGATGGATGTCGAAGATGCCTTCGCGATTCTCGAAGCCGAAGCACCATTCCCAACGGCAATGGTCGAGAAACACCAAACGAAGTTCGTCAGAGCCTTTGTCGGAGTAAATTCCAGAGGGCAAGATGAAGCCAAGGCGTCCTCCTGGGCGAAGCAGCGTTAGTGCATGTTCCGCGAAGAGCTTTTGCAGGTAAGGTTTGCCCTGTCCCTGATTCCGGAACGGGTGAGCGGCGTCAGCAAAACCTTTCAGTCGAGCGCGTTTGGGCCGCCAGCGGGCGTGGAGTGCATCGCTCTCATTTGCACGGCGCGGAATAATGGTGAAATGGAATGTTTCGTTCTTGTGTGCTGATGGGTCGCCAAACGGAAAGGCGGCGAACTTGGCGAAATGGGCGAGTGCCTTAATCTGCGCGAGGTAACCCAACCATTGTTCTTCCACAGTTGGGTCAGCAGTGAAAAGCGCCTTTTGTTTATCCCCTGCTTCGGTATTGCCGTAGGTGCGGTAGAGCGGGTCCACATTGGAGAACCATTCCATTGAAACTGGCTGAATGGTTTCCCAAGGCGGATTGCCAAGCAAGGCGTCGAATCCAGCGCGGTCGGCGGTGAAAACGTCAGGGAATTCGAGTTCCCAGTGGAAGAAGCGGAGTCGGCGGCGGAGTTCCTCGCTAATTGCGAGTGCTTCCGGCGTGGGCTGAGCAAAGGTGAGCGGTGTGGGCGCATTAGCTAGTTTCTCGCTGGGCCAGAACCAAATCGCACACCAGAGGTCGAGCGCGGCGCGGAGGTTTTGGTAATGCGGACTGGCCTGCCATTCCTCGAAGGCGCGTTGCTGCGCGGTGGGGTCAGTGATGCTGGCGTGGATGCTGGCGAACGCGTCGCGGGCTTCGTTAAGCAGTTGGTTCGGCTCGTGGAATGCCGACAGTAGTGCAAAGACTGGTGTGGTGGTTTCCTCAATGTAGGTGCGGAGCGAGGGGCGGATGACGTCGTCGAGCTGGGTCGCAAGCGCAGCGGTCCACACGTCGCCAAGGCGTTCGATGGTGCCCGCCTTTTTGCCGCGCGTGCTGATCTTCTCGCGGAAGTGATGGACGAAGTTCTTGAAGGTGCTGTCGCCACCGTCGCGCTCCCACGCCATCACCGGATAGTGTTGGAACGTGTCCAGCCAAGTACCAACGAGGCTATTACCGCAACGGAATTTGTGGTCGAGGAAACCGAACGGGAGTCGGCGGTCCATCGTCTCGATCCAGAGTGCGAGCCGGGCGAGTTCAATGGCGAGCGGGTCGAGGTCCACACCGTAAAGGCAGTTCTCGACGACGAGACGTTTGAGGAAGCCGCGCAGGGAATCCTCGTCGTGCAGGGCATTGCGGAATGCGACTTCATCGCGAGCGCGCTGAAGGAGCGGGTGCTTGTCTCCGCGTTTTTCGATGGGGCGGATGACTTCTTGGAGCGAACCATCGGCTTGGCGTTCCTCGGCTCGTTCCAGCCAGCGGTGATGAAACACGCTGTGGAATAAAGCGTCAGTGAGATAGCGTAGCGAGCCGACAGGAAAAGTGCCGGACCCGCAGGCGAGATCGCCGACCTTGAGTGCGAGAATGACTTCGGGAGTTTTTGGTATGAGCGAACCATCAGCAGCACGGTCGTAGGCGAGCGGTTCCAACGCACGGCGGATGGTGGGCAGCGATAGCCCGGGCCGGGTGTAAAAAGTGCCGGCACCCTTGCGCGTGCCGCCCCAACGGACGAGATACCATTCACCCGGCAACACGAGCCGCCGGACGAGACTGCGGGCGGCGGTGTCGAGATTGCGCTCGAACTCCAATGCGGCTGCACCGCCTTTGGCGCGGGGCTTTTTAACGAGGCCAGCCTGGGTGGCGGCTTTCTTCGCCCAAGTGTGCGCGCGTTGAAGCGCGGCTTCGCGCGCCGGGAGGTCGGAAGCAACCACGGGTTCCTCGACCTCGACGGTTTCGAGCGGCGTTTCCTCAGCGGCGGTTTCTTCTTCTTCAGCAGAGTCTTCTTCTTCTGCATCTTCGTCTTCGCCCTCGGCAGGGGCGGCTTTTGCAGCCTTTTTAAATTTCTCGAAGAGGTCCTTGAGCGCCGCGTCCTGCATGGCTTCGAGGCGGGCGAGCGGAAGCGCGGGTTCGTTCCCGACGGCCAGGAAAATGACAGCGCCTTCACCGGCTGAGACGGAACGGAGTTCGTAGTCGAGCAAACCTTCGTAGAGGATGCCGATGTATTCCGACGAGAGGTCGGAGAAGTCCATGGGCACGGTGATCATTGTCGAGCCAGAACCTTGGCGGACGCGGAGAGTCGTTTTAGTGAGAAGCCGAAGGATCTCCCAGACCTCGCGGTCGGGCATGGTCGGATGTGCGGAGTCGAAACAGGCGTTCTCAAAAACCCAGAGAGCACGGCTGATGCCATCGGGTGATTCCTTGGCACCGGGGGCAAAGAGCGTTCCACCATAAGCGAGCAATGGGAGAGCCTCGTGTTCTGAACCGTCGTGGATGAGCCGGAAGAGCGCGAGCAGGCGCGGCCATGCACCGAAACGGTGGGTGAGACGTTCGCCGCGTGAGCCTCCAGCGGCGCGGTCAAGGTCCGTAAGCAGCCCGACAAGGCTGTAGCTCTGGTGGTAAATGGGCAGGCTGCGCGGAAGCAGTTCACGGCTTTCGGCGAAGAAACTGAACACTAGCCGCATGATCACACGACAGGCAGCCACGTAGGTATCTGCCGGCGTGGGCGAATTGGCGAGGGCGTTGAGAAATGAGCCATGGCTCTGGATGAGGCGCTCGACGGCGAGCCGAACGCGTTCGCCAAGCAGCGCGGAAAGTTGGGTCTGCCCTTTGCGCGAATCGAGGATGCCGCGCAGCAAAGGACTGAGCGTGCGACTGGATTTGTCCTCGACCGGCGTCAATGCCGCCGGAGAAAGCAGTACCCGCAAGGCATCGAGTTGTGGGCCGGGCGCACCTTCGACCAACCAGAGTTCGGAATTGCTTTCGCAGGACGCAGAGCTATCGGCTCCGGCCCAGACAATGCGGACTTGATGGCCATTACTCAGAACGGCGAGCGGTTCGTTTCGGGCGCGCATCCATTCCAAAACTCGCGCCACCGCGCGGCGTCCGTGGCCGACGCCGAGCCGTTTTTCGGGCGTGGTGAAGACTGACAGGCGGCTTCCACCGGGACCATCCCAGACGTAAGCGGGACGGACGGCTTCACCAGTTACACTGCGATGCGTCCAAGTCGAGTCGGGCTTTCGGTTCCATTTTCCACCGCCGGTGAGGTCAAGACCGCAAACATTCTCGAACAACACCGTAAGGAGTCGAGTGCGGTTAGCCGTGTCGTCGGGCTCATCGGCGAAGTCAGTATATGCGCCTCGAAGCTGTTCCACAGCCCATGAAGAAAGAGATTGTGCGGGTTCACTGGGGAAGTTTGCTCGGAGACGTTGCTCGTCAAGGAGGAAACCGCTGTGATTCAAGCTGGCCCACCAAATATGTGTTTCAGAAGGGACGCTCATGGCAGGCGCACGTCCAGCGCGATGGGGAACACTTGGATTTCGCCGCTCATCGAGTAGCGGAGCGGGAGCAGATTTTTGGTGATGCGCTCGCGCTCGGCGGCCAGCAGCGTCCGGAGCTGTTCGTAATGCTGATTGCGGTTAAGCAACTCGGCTTCGAGGGATTCCCTACGTTTGATGATTTCCCGCTGGTCCTCAGTAAAGAGAAGTGTCTGACTGAGGTCGGTGGCAAGTTCCGCAAGTTCACGGCGAAGACGCTCAACCGTGTTCTCCTCGATGAGCCGGGAGACTTCACCCTGTCGTGACTGGTAGCGCTCATTCTCGGCGGCGATTGCATCGGCACGCTGGCTTTCCAATGCCTGTTTAAGGCGACCGCCGAGTTTGGTGCGCCAACCGTCAAGGAAAGACTTCAAGTCGTCTTCCACGTCGGGCCACCAGTTGCACACGGCGACGCGGTCGGCCTCCGAGGCATCGCCGACAATGCTGCTGCGCCAGATTTTGGCGCTTTGGTGTGGCAGGAGTTGACCGAGTGTTCGGCCCTTGACCGGCAATGCGAGCGTGCGGCTCCAGTGATGAAAAGTCTCGCGAAGATCGTTTACGGCTAGTTCCTCCACCGTAAACAACAATACGGCGTCTGCACCCGCAGGCACTCCGCCCCGGCGCAAAATCCAGCGCTGGCGCGCGCCTTCCTTGAAACGCAGCCGGGCAAACGTGGCGAAGGTCTGGAGAAAAACCGGATGGGCTAGGTGGAGGAGAAGAGTGTCGCGCTTGGGTCGAAAAACCTGGCGGCCATTCGCGAGGGTGTCGATGAAAAAGGCGGGGTCGAAAGTTAGAGCGGGCAGGCCGCCGGTGCGTGCCTGCCGCACCGAATCGTCCACAATGGCTTGCCACGCGGAGGGAACCTCGGTGGAGAATCGGACGCGCGTGGCAGAACCTTCGTCGCGAAAAACGGGAAAGCGAAAATCAAACGCCATCGCGGTCTCTAATGTTTGCCGGAGTGTGGTGGGACTGAGATCGAGTTCGGCGGCGAGCGCCGCGAGTTGGGCGCGGCTTGCCAGGGCATCGTCGTTTTGCGGCTGAATCTGTGTATCGCGCGGAATCTCAACGCGCTGTTGGGCCTGACGCGCGCCAAGATCGAGTTCCTTTTCCAAGACCGATACATCCTCGCCTTGAATAAAGCGGCGCTCGAACGCGCGCTCGAACAATTCTCCGGTAGCCCCAATATCTTCGCGAATTGTTTCCAGCTTACCGATGACGTGAGCGAGGAAGGCGAGGTCCTGATCATCTTCGGTGGCAAAATGGTGAATGACGACGTCACGCGCCTGCCCGTGACGATCCAGGCGACCGTTGCGCTGCTCAAGCCGCGCGGGATTCCACGGGATGTCCCAGTGGAGGAGGAATCGGGCCGTTTCTTGGAGGTTCAGACCTTCGGAGGCTGCATCGGTGGCGATGAGAATACGAACTTTAGCAGCGGGGTCATTAAACGCGGCTTTGATGTCCGCACGCTCATGCTCACCCATGTTGCCGGAAAGCGTGAGGATTGCGTCATTGTCTTGATACCGAGCGAGGAGTCGGCGATGCAGGTAGTCAAGCGTAGTCTTGTATTCGGTAAAGATGATGAGGCGCTCGTCCGCCAGCCACGCTTTGCCGAAGAGAAGGTTATCGTCGAGCCAGTGGAGCAAGGCGTGGAAACGTGCATCAGCAGCGGGGTTCGTGCCCGGATCGAAAGGGCGAAGTTTCAAACCGGACAACGCGGCATCAATCGCCGCAGTTTCTGCCCTTAAGACAGAAAGGAAAGGCTTCAACCAAAGCCCCACGGTGTGGACGGCGTGCTGGTGGCGGCTTTCAGCTTCAAGGTCGTCTCCGGTGTCTTCGCGCACGGCGGACTCGGCGGCGCGAGCACTGGCATCGGAAGCCGCCGCGTCCGTGGCGAGGGCCAACTGGTAGCGATGCCATGATTCGGCAAAAGCCCACGGGCAAGACAAAAGGCGCTTGCCGAGAATCTCCACGGCAAAAGCTCCGACACGTTGACGTTGTCTGGCTTCGCCGGCCACGGCGCGTCTCACGGCCTGACGAAAATCTTGAAACGCTTGGGAGAGACGTTCCTCGCGGGCATCAAGGGCAATGGGGAGGGCGGAAAGTTGACGTTCGCAGAAACGCGGTGGTTTGGTGGCCGCATTGATTTCACGCTTGAGGCGACGAACATTCACCTCGCGAATTCGATTTTTGTCGCGGTCATTCAGTTCCCCCTTGCGGGTGAAGCGAACCGGGTCAAGGCGTTCGAGCAGCCCGGTGAAGCTGCGAGTGTGACCGTTGTGGGGAGTGGCCGACAGAAAAAGTTTGTGCTCGAAAAATGGCGCAATCAGCCCCAGCGCCCGCGAGAGGTCGCTTTCCTGACCAACCGCAGATGGCGCAAGATTGTGAGCTTCGTCCACGATCAGAAGATCCCAGGACAGATTTGGCGTGCCGGGTTGTGCCTGCGATGCAGCCCGGAACTCTTCAAACACATCGGCCTGCTTCAGGTAGTGATACGAAGCAATAACTTTTGAAAAACTACGCCAAGGGTTGGCCCCGGGACCGAGTTGATGTTGCAGAGCAATGGTGGAGAGGCGATCAACAAGATCAAAGTTCAGGGCAAATTTTTCCGCCATTTCCTGTTGCCATTGAAAGCGCAGCGAGGCTGGACAGAGAATCAACACGCGCCGGACACGGCGACGCAAAATCAATTCGGCCAGAATGAGTCCCGCCTCGATTGTTTTGCCGAGGCCCACATCATCGGAAATCATCAGGGAAATTCGGGGCATTCGCAACGCCTTCACCAAAGGCACGAGTTGAAAATCATCCGGTTGAATGGCCCCGTGAAATGGTGAGGCAAGGGGCGAGGGCCACGCGCTGCTTACCTGCGGATCGGGTGAGACAAAGGGCTGCAAGGCCGACCAACGGACTGCCCGAGTCAATGCATCAAACTCACGGGCGATCATCGGCTTGGTGTCCAAATTGGGTGAAGGAGTCTGACGAGGTTGAATCAGTTGCTTGTGCGGTTCGAGTTCCCAGACCAACTGGTCTTGAGGGGGGCCGTCCAAGTCGGAATAATTCACTTGGACGAGGTGAAAAACACCGCCCGCATTTCGATGCTGAAAGGGTGTAACCGGGCCGATGATACCGCGCCGATTGCGGACGGTAACCAAGAGGCCGGGCCGGGGGTTCATCTCCGACGGTGTTTGTGCTGTTTGAACTGATGCTGAAACAGCGGGCTCAAGATTAGAGGTGGCGGCCTTCATTTCGGTTATGAGAAAGAATTGGCGCAGCCGACAGCATGGCGACTGGTGAGGTTGATGCTAATGACCTTGTAAGTCTGATCGCACGGCAGCAACCGCGCCCGGGGTTGGGAGACGTTCTTCGCCGTGGTCAGCGTGCGCCCCTTCTCCCCAGCCTTCGGTGGAGCAGAAATCGACAAAGCACCGGCTTTTTCTTTTGGCCATTGCGATGTAGTCATACCCAAATAAAAGATTCGCGGGCAAGACGTCACGTCTTCCGCTTTGGCTGCGCGGCTTTACCGGCCCGAACCCAGTTGTCCACCTCAGTCGCCGTAAACTTCCACAGGCGACCAAGCTTGTGAGCCGGCATCTTTTTGCGCCCAATCCATTTGTAAATTGTGTCTGGATTGACGCCGAGATGCGCCGCAATTTCTTCGACGGATAGCCAACGTTCATGCATAAACACTTGTCCTGATGCCCGGCCGGAGCGATATCCCACGCCGGAACCTTCAAATCGGACGAAAGTATGGAGAAGTTTGTCCAATTAAACCAGAACAAATCCACATGAAGCGTGGTTGAGCCACATGGGTCGTTTGAGGCAAAGCAGGTTTTCTTATTCATAAACATGTCGGCGGGGAGCCCGGTATGAGGCCATGCGCTCGGATTGTTCGGTTTCGTCCAGGCGGAACAAGGCGGCGTGGATGACTTCCTTTTCGTGGACCAGGGCGGTGCCGGCCAAGATTTTGCTTTTGAAGCGGTGGTCGGTGCCGTGGCCGATGGAGGGGAACTGCTGCTCGTCGGCAGCCGTGATTTCTTCCAGAAACTTGCGAGCCTGTGTGACGATGGCATCCGGGGCAGGTGCCTGCTGTTTGGATTCAAGCAGCCCCTCAAGTGCGTAGCTGCGAACCAGTTTCGGATGGATTCTGGCGTAGGCCGACGTCAAGGAGATCATGTCCACGCCGACCGGCTGGCCGTCAATGATGGCAAGAAGGCCGATCTGATTGGTGACGGGTTTGAAGATTTCGTCGCAGTGGCGGAGGTCCTCCTCCCGGGCCTTGAAAACGTCGTTCATGGCGGAAGTGGGGGATTGGGCGCAGGCTTTGGCCTGGAGTTCAGCGATGCCATCCCAGACTTCACCCTGGTCGGAATGGTAGTTGCCAGATGCCGTCAGGGCACAGTTGACGGAGTGGGTCTTCTTGGAGCGGGTTTTGTAGGCCATGACGTTGCCGGATTCGCTGAACGCTTTGGATGCGTAGGACCATCTGCCTTGCTCGGTGCAACTGACCGGGATTTTGGTTTCGGATACTTCTTTGAGCAGGATGGAGGTGTTGAGGACGCGGTTTTGCTTGGCGCCGGCAAGTTCCTCGCCGTCAATCAGAAGGACCGGTTTGTTGCCGCGGTTGACCACCAGCAGCTCCGGTACGGAGCCGTTGGCGGAGATTTCCGTGATGACGAGGTCCCCGGCGGCGAGGGCCTCCCCGAGGGTGCGATATTGGAAGGTGCCGTCCACCGGGGCGATGAGCGGCACGATGGCGATGTTTTTGAACGTCTGAGGTTCCCCGAACTGAACCGACTGCAACCGAGTTTTAATTGCGTTTTCCATCTGTTTCCTTTCTTTGTGGGCGAAGGGGCGCTTCGCCCGTTTTTTTCTCTGACCACGCGGACCATTTTACGCGCCCGAATCAACCTCCAGCCCCCCGCCCCTCATTAACTTGCTCGAATGCTGATTTTCCGAGTTTACGAGCACCAACCTAATAAGATGGGGTGTGACATCCGCCGTCACATCCGTTTACGACTTGTTCACTGGTTTGGAACAGGGTTCAAAAAGGCCATGATATTAAAAATCGCGCAGATAAATGTGGGCTGCGACTTTCAGAAAGTCGCCCTGCCACGATTTGGATTCCAGTTTGGCAAACAGCAGTTTGCCCGCGTCCAACAGCCGTGCCAGGACTTCGCTTTTGGCGCGCGGAACATAGCCAAGATGATACCCAGCCTCGCTGAAAACCATGATGGCCAGAGGGTCATGCGGATTCTCCGGCTCCCGCTTGAGCGGCAGCAGCGCGCCAGGCACCAGGTCTGGTTCGACCGTTTGCACGTCACGGGGGATCATGCCGGCAATCTGGCACTCGATGAGCATGATCTCGCGGGCAAACGGCTTCAACGCGCCATCCTTCCCAAATGAGCCGTGCATCAGGGCCAAAATGGCGGGGTCAATTTTTGCCAAAGGCTGTTCCATAACCGGTTTCTTCCAAAAGTTTTTCCCAGTGGGCTTTCAAGGCGTCGCTCTGCCTTCGCAGCGTGGCGGTCTGTTGCTCCACATCTTGCCGCCGGGTGGTGACCCAAGTTTCATCCTCCAGTTGCCGACGGAGCGTGAACGGCGGCTGGCTTTCGACTTTCTCCACTTCTTCCAGCATGGCGGCGATTTGCTGCTCCAAGATTTTCTGATCCCGCCGCAGATTGTCCAGCGATTTGGAGGGCGGGACCGAGGCGGATTTCTCCGCGAGCAAGGCGAGCGCCCGCAGTTCCGGCAGGTCGCCCGCCTCATAAGCCGACTGCGTCCGCGACCAGAGCCGCCGCTGGTCCTCGGTCACGTTTGGATTCACGTCGGGGTGCAACCGCTTCACCAGCGCGTAATACAATTTCTTCAACTCGCGGTCGTCCTCTGGCGACAGCAGACGTTTCAAGCGGTTTTCCGCCTCTTGGATGCGCTGGGCGGCCTCCTCCAGTTTCGTCACCCACTCCAAGAACTCGACTTCCAGCGCGCATTCGATGGCGATGAGGTCGGGCCGCTCGCCGCGATTGATGCTGGCCTGCGCAAGTTCGATCTGCCGCCGCACCCGCGCCACCGTAAATTGCGCCTGCAACAGCCGCAGTTCCCACACGCCGATTTTGGTCTGATACAACGCCAGCAGGTTGGGTTTGACGGTGTGGATGAGGTCCTCCGCTTCCGTGAGCAGGCTGGCAAGTTCCTCACGCAGCAGCGCGTTTTCGTCGGTGGTCTGCTGGATTTCAGGATGCAAGACCAAGGGTGCGCTCATGGCAATTCCTCGTTGATGTTGCGCCAGTGATACCGCGCCGGACGGGGCTGTTGGAGGAGGAACGCCCGGAAGATATTCAGCGT
>Ga0181518_10003071_pt1 | contig 15652 bp, 15 predicted proteins | sample PEATcosm2014_Bin_28_FD_119751 | JGI IMG/M metagenome (GOLD analysis project Ga0181518, IMG submission 119751) | Peatland microbial communities from MTU Mesocosm Facility, Houghton, MI, USA - PEATcosm2014_Bin01_60_metaG | ecosystem: Environmental > Terrestrial > Soil > Wetlands > Peat | place... | reverse complement strand
TAGGGGCATTCTGGCTTCCAATGCGCGGCTGATCATCATGGTGGATGATGATGTTGTGGTAGGGGACGGCTTTGTCAAAGCACATTGTCAGGTCTACGATGACAACGCATCGGAACGAATTGCTGTCATTGGTAACATGAAGTACGCGGCCGAATGCGTACAGGGGTCTAACATGGGCAGATATCTCCAGTCCCGCTATCTGTGCTTTCGCGATGAGGCACGAATACACAAAGACGACTTGCAGCCGCAACACTTCGGGACTATGAACTGTTCGTTCAGGAAGGAAGACGCATTGAGAGTGGGATTATTGGACGAGCGCTTCAGGTATTATGGCGGGGAGGATGTGTTTTTTGGCTACAAGCTGAGGAGCATTGGCGTGCGGTTGGTGTTTTGCCGGGAGGCAGTCGGTGTCCATTGGGACATTGTGGATATAGGAAGGCAGAGAACAAAAATGATTCAAACGGCCCGTAATGGGTGGAAGACCATTCTCAACGATGCGCCCGGTCTTTTGGCTTCGACTCACTTCAGATATTTCATGCCGTTCGACGCGCGAATCGACTCTGTACGGACGAGACTCATCAAAATCTCGGTGAAGTTAGTCACTATTCGCGGATTGGCCCGGATGGCGGAATGTGTCGCAAAATGGACTGACCATATTCCGTGGCTTTATTCAAAAATGCTCTTTGGCTACCTGATGGCGAATTGGACCGCCGCGGGTTTGAGAGAAAGCAGGTCTGAAAGCGAGATGGTCAGCTATGGGGAAGAGGAAGCGCGGCATCTCCCTCCAGATTTATGAAAAACTCCTCCTTGATCCCGACAAGGCCCGGAGCTTGTATTTTCTGAGGTCTTTGATGATATGAATTCAAAGACAACGCCGCGCGCTGGCATGTGTGGACGGCCCTGTTGACCTACCAACAATGGTGGTTGTATCAAGATGCGCCCCCCCTTGCGGAGCGCAATTGAAGTCTTATTGAGAGATGATGGCCGGCGAGCCAAATTGGGGGCCGCAGGACGCAAGAGATGCGAGGAACAATATTGCGTGCCGAAGGCGGCTAGGAGGCGGGCGGCAAATGATGGCTGGCTCCACCCATTGACGGATAACGAACAGCAAATGAATCGAATATGAAAAAAGAAGAGTTCTTGCGCGAAATCGAGGAAATCGTTGGTGCAAAACACGGCACGGTTTCGATGGAAAGCAATCTACAGGATTTGCCACAGTGGGATTCTATGGCTTACATAACCTTCATCGCCTTGGCCGACTCCAAGCTCAATTTGTCTGTCGATGCGAACCGTCTCGCTTCCTGTAAGACGGTGAGAGATCTGGCCGCGCTGGCCGACATAAGCCTTGACTGAGTATACCCAAGCAAACATCCCATGAAACGCCCAAAAGCGGCTCTGCACGCGATTTCTTACCACCTTCCAGAGCGCGTTTTGACTAACGAGGAGCTTGCCTCGGAGTATGGAGGCTGGAGTCCTGACAAGATCGAGGCAAAGACCGGCATACGCAAGAGGCACATCGCCGGACCGGGGGAATGCGTCTCAGATATGGCAATTTCGGCGGCTAAGGAGCTATTCGCCACGGGCGCGTGCAAGCCAGGGGAAATTGATGGACTTCTTTTATGCACCCAAAGCCCGGACCATTTTCTCCCGAGCACAGCGTGCCTTGTGCAGGAGCGTTTGGGCTTGCCCACCACTTGTGCCGCATTGGACTTCAATCTCGGCTGCTCTGGATTTGTCTATGGGCTGGGGATGTCCAAGGGCCTAATTGAAACCGGACAGGCCAGGAAGGTATTGTTGATCACGGCGGAAACTTACAGCAAACATATTCATCCTGGCGATAAGAGTGTCCGCACTATTTTTGGGGACGCTGCCGCTGTGACGCTCGTCCAAGCTGTGCAATCAGAGGATGAAAGCATCGGGCCCTTTGTCTATGGAACGGACGGCCGAGGCGCGAAGAATCTGATTGTGCCGGCCGGAGGATTCCGACAGCCTTTTGTTGTCAATGCTGAAACTACTGAGGACGGGAGCGGCAACAAACGCACGATCAACAATCTCTATATGAATGGTCCGGAGATATTTAACTTCACGCTAAGCGTGGTTCCTGAAACCGTATCCAGGCTGCTTGCCATGGCTGGGAAAAGAATGGAGGATATTGACTTATTTGTAGTTCATCAAGCCAATCAGTTCATGTTGGAACACCTCAAGCGTAAATTGAAAGTGCCGGACGAAAAGATGCCCATCCTAATGGCGCATTGCGGGAATACAGTTTCTTCGACGATTCCCATTTTGCTGAAGGATCTTGAGACGACCGGCAGACTGAGAAAGGGTCAATGCATTATGCTTTTGGGATTTGGTGTCGGATATTCGTGGGCAGGCAGCTTAGTACGGTGGTGATGATCTGTCGTCGTGCGGGGCCGATCCGCAAAATGTGCAGGCGGCCTCACATAATCCAATGAGTGCAAAGGCAGAGGTTATTCACTTGTCGAACAAAGGGACTCCTTTTTGGAAGGATTCAATGCTCTTGATTGGAGAGCGACTGGCGCGGCATCTCTATTGGAGTTCTTGTCGTTTAAGACGCTGGCGGCAGAGCAAGGAGAAGCACGCGAGAATTGTTCAGCAGCGATGCCAGCGAGAGGAGTTGTCGCGACATCTAAGCGTTATGGGTGTCAAAAGCGATGCCGTGGTCCTGGTTCATACGGGGATTGGTGGCGTGGAGATTTTGGATGGACGCGGCCAAGCGCCGGCCAATGCAGTCGCTCAGGCCCAGATGTTGATGGACCAACTGCTGGGGTTGGTTGGCCCCGGAGGAACCTTGGTCATGCCGACACATGCCAGATATCAAAGCGATGAACTGAAATCAGAAAGAGAAGGTATTACCATTTACGATCCTCGGCGGTCGCCTTGCAGCGTGGGTTTGGTGAATGAGCTGTTCTGGAGGAGAGACGGGGTCAAACGGAGCTTGTTTCCGTACAATATGCTGGCGGCGTGTGGCCCGTTGGCCGACGAATTGCTCCGCAACAACTTGAACGAACGAGAACCGTCACCGCATGGCGCGGATTCCGGATATTACCGGATTTGCCAGCGCAACGGGTTGGTGGTAAGCATAGGCGTGCCACTTCGGGAGTGCATTACCATCGCCCATGTTGTCGAAGAAGTGCGCGCGGATTGGCCCATCAAAGACTTTTTTACTCAACGGCGCTATCAGGTGGTTCAGGATGGAATGGCCAAGGAGTGGACGGTTCGGCTGCGGCGGGTCGAGTATGCCAAGTTTTGCTATTGCCGGAAAAAAATGGGGCGAGATTTGGTTGCCGAGGGTGTCATTCACGAAGGCACCGTTGGCACGGTGCGAGTGGACTGGGCTAGGGCCGGGGAAGCATACGATTTTTTTTGGCGCAAGACGGCGAAACGGCCCTATCCCTATTACGGACTTTGGATGCTGAGGAAACCATGGAGCAAGGAGAGTTGAAATTGGACATTTGCGGTAGGACCCGCGGGCGCGCGCTTTTCATCGGCGACACCGGCAGTCTCTATGTCTCCATAGGATATTCGATCCACCGTTCAGACGATGGCGGACAGATGTGGATTTTGGATTGCCAGGTTCCGTCGAAAGGATGGAAGCCGTTGGCTTCAAAGTTCGCTCTTGGTGCGAGGTTGTTGAGGTTCAACATCCAGGCCTTGCAGGTGCTCCCGGATGGCTCCCGTGTTGCTGTGGCCCGCGATGGCATCTACCGCGCCGAACGGGGGGAAGTGGCCATGCGCCGCACCTGGGCTGTGACGCGCGGTTCGCGGCCTATCCATCTATCAGCCGACGGCGATCGACTTCTATTCGGCGAATACGGCGGCTTGGAAATGGATCAGGTTCAAGTGCGAGTTTACCGTTCGGACGATAGCGGGAAGCATTTTGAGCCAGTGTATCAATTTCCCAAAGGCGACGTCCATCACATCCACAACATCGTGGTGGATGGTTATGCCAACCATTACTGGGTCCTGGCAGGGGATCATGGGAGGACGCCAGGCATCGGCGCTCTTTCCAAGGACTGTCGGCATTTGGATTGGGCAGAACGAGGAAACCAAATGGTTCGGGCAGTAAGCGTTTTGGCGCGTCCAGATTGCTTGATCTATGGATCTGATTCGGAACTTGAACCGAACTACATTGTTCGGCTGGACAAGAAGAGCGGGCGATGGGAACGGATGATGCCAATTGATGGCAGTTCGCTTTACGCTGCGGATTTCGGTGAGATGGGAGTGATATCAACCTGCGTGGAGCCCAGCCGGGTGAACACAGGATGCCATTCGAGCCTGTACGGCAGCGTGGATGATGTGAGTTGGAATCGGCTGTTGTCCCTGCGGAAGGACTGTTGGAAGAACGTATTATTCCAGTATGGATTGATCGTGCTGCCCTACGTTCAAAGCCGGCAGCCGACATGCGGGATATTTAGCGGTCAGGCTTTGGCGAAACACCATGACAGAGTCAGTATTTTCAGGTTGTGATTTTTGAAAAGTTTATTGCTAACAAATGACTCAAGCGGACCATGTCGGCGAGTGTGCGGATGCAGTCGGATTTCCCAATGTTCTCGTCGTCTGCTGCAACCCTTTCTCCGCCGAGCGGAATAATGGGCTAACGATGTTAAACTTGTTTTCGGGCTGGCCGGCATCGAAGCTGGCACAAATCTACATCGAAGCCGCGACAACGATTCCTCCGGACATGAGCGTGTGCAGCCGATACTGGAAAATAAGCCCGCTATCAGCTGCTATGAATTTGTTGGGAATACACCGGCATCTGAGCTGTTATCCTGAGAAGATTACGGCAGCGAAATGCAGAACACCCGGCTGGCGGCGTTTTTTCATGGGATTGGCCCGAATGCAGGGCATGGCACCGCGTTTGGATCCTGGCCGAGAATGGCTTTTCGGCGCAAAGTCGCTGCTGAACAAACCTCTGGAGAACTGGATACAAAGCTGTCATCCGGAAGTGGTTTACTCCACATTAGGGAGGAATTTCCTGATGCGGCTGGCCCTTGAGATTTCTGTGCGCTTTGGGCTGCCGATAGTTCCCCACTTTTTGGACGACTGGGTCACCACGGAGTATATTAACAGTCCTTTCTCATCGAGGCTTCGCAGCCGGATGTCCGGGATGATGAGGAAAGTTTTGAACCGTTCCACCGTAAGACTGAGTATTTGTGATGCGATGTCAGCGGAATACAATCGGCGGTATGGAGGGGAGTTTTTAGCCTTCTCAAATTGCGTTGAGGCGTCTCGCTTTCCTGAGCCTGGGCCGATGCCGCAAGGGGACTGCGTACGTTTAGTCTATGTCGGTGGTCTGGCTTTGGACAGGTGGAAAGCGTTACAGGCAATCGGATCGGCGCTTGAGCGATTGCACCAAAATGGGCTGCGAGGCGCGATGCGCATTCACACGCACCCGGAAATGGCCGGGAAATATGGTGTGGGATTGACGCGGCCTCCCTTTATTGAGATGGGGGCCTTTCTGCCAAAGAGTGAAGTCCCGAGAGCGTTGCAGTCGGCGGACATCCTGGTTCATGTCGAAAGTTTCAATGCAAATGAGCGGGAATGCACCCGGTTTAGTCTTTCCACTAAAATTCCAGAATACTTAATGGCTGGCCGATGCATAGTTGCCTACGGACCGCCGGAGTGTGCATCAATACGGTACATCCAAGACAAGAAAGCCGGAGTCGTAATCTGCGATGAAGGCGAAGGCGCATTGGACCGAGGCCTGCAACCAATCTTGGCCAGTCACGATTTGCGGCAAGAATACGGGACTCGAGCCCGTCAACTGGGCCTCGCTGAACATGAAGCCGTACAGCAGCGGCGCAGATTTCGAAGTGCGATTGCCGCCGGCGCGGCAGCAGGCATTCCCTCCTCTTGCAACTTCCCAAAGCAGAATTATGTTTCGAGATAAAACTCTCCTCATCACAGGTGGAACGGGCAGCTTCGGGAATGCCGTTCTTCGCCGGTTTTTGAACACTGACATCGCCCAAATCCGCGTCTTTTCCCGGGACGAAAAGAAGCAGGATGACATGCGGCACCAATATCGCGATCCCAAGCTTAAGTTTTACATCGGGGACGTGCGGCAACTGGACAGCGTGCAAGAGGCCATGTCGGCTGTGGATTTCGTCTTCCATGCGGCTGCATTGAAGCAGGTCCCGTCGTGCGAATTCTATCCCATGGAGGCGATTCGGACCAATGCCCTTGGCGCGGACAATGTTCTTCAGGCCGCTCTCGACAACCGCGTCAAGCGGGTGGTCGTCCTCAGCACGGACAAAGCGGCTTACCCGATCAACGCCATGGGATTAACCAAGGCGCTGATGGAAAAACTGATGGTGGCCCGCTCGCGGGTCGCGGCTGAAAAGGGACTGGTCTTTTGTGGCACCCGGTATGGCAACGTGATGGCCTCGCGCGGTTCGGTCATCCCGCTCTTCATTCAGCAGATCGAAGCCGGGCAACCGTTGACGGTCACCGACCCGGACATGACGCGGTTTATGATGAGCCTGGATGCGGCGGTGGATTTGGTTTTGTTCGCCTTCGAGCACGCAACACCGGGGGACCGCTTCGTGCAAAAGGCGCCTGCGGCGACCATCGGCCTCCTGGCCGAGGCGGTCAAACGCCTGTTGCAGGCGGACAACCCAATCAATGTCATCGGCACACGGCACGGCGAGAAAGCATACGAGACGCTGTTGACGACGGAGGAGGCGGCAAATGCGGAGGATCTCGGGGATTACTTCCGTGTTCCGGCGGATAACCGGGACCTGAATTACAATCTCTACTTTTCCGAAGGCAATCGCAAGGCGGCCGAAGTGGAAGATTATCACTCGAACAACGCCCGGCGGTTGAACCTGGAAGAAATGATGGACTTGTTGCTGACACTTCCCGAAATGCGGGAGGCGATGGCGCGGCGCGGGGTGGCGATTAACGGAAAACATAGTGAAGCAGCATCATGAAAACCATTTTAGTCACCGGCTCGGCGGGTTTCATTGGCAAACACTTGGTGGAGGCCCTGGGCCGCCGGCAAGACGTGCGCGTGATTCAGTATGACATTGGGAACACAGAGATGGAACTCAACAAGGGACTGGCCGCGGCGGACTTCATCTTCCACCTCGCGGGAGTGAATCGTCCAGACCGGGCGGAGGAGTTCAAAACCGGCAATGCTGACTTCACAGCCAGTATTTGCGGTTCCCTTTTGGCCCTGGGGCGCAACCCCACCGTTGTCTTTTCGTCTTCCGTTCAAGCGGAACTTGATAATCCCTACGGTCTCAGCAAACGCCAGGCGGAGGCGTCTCTGAAACAATGGGCGGAGGCAGGACGGCAGGAGAGAGAAGACGGAGATCGGGAGTCGGAGGTCAGAGGTCAGATCTCAGAGGCCCCCCCTCGTGCCATTATTTTTCGGCTGAAGAATGTTTTCGGGAAGTGGTGCCGCCCGAACTACAACTCCGTCACGGCCACCTTCTGCCACAACATCGCCCATGACTTGCCGATCACTATTTCCGATCCGGCGAAGGAATTGGACCTCGTCTATGTTGATGACGTTATTGCCGCCTTCCTGGAAGTCTTGGACGCCCCACAGACGACTGCACCGTGCGCTTACGCTGAGGTTCCACGTTCGTTCAAAGTAACCCTGGGTGAACTGGCAGCGAGGATACGCTCCTTCCGCAATTCGCGGACCACCCTGGTCATGCCCTCCTTCGCGGAGGCCTTTACTCGATGCCTGTACGCCACGTATTTGAGCTACCTGGACGGCGCCGACTTTGGTTACAACCTGGAAATCAAAACAGACCATCGCGGCAGCCTGGCCGAGTTCATGAAGTCGGCGCAGTTTGGGCAAATCTTCGTGTCGCGGACGAAGCCGGGCATTACGCGAGGCAACCACTACCACCACACCAAGACAGAGAAATTCTTCGTGGTTGAAGGGGAAGGCGTCATCCGGTTCCGGCATATTGCCGGAACGGAAATCATCGAACACCGGGTTTCTGGAAAGGATTTCAAGGTGGTGGACATTCCGCCCGGATACACTCACTCCATCGAGAATGTTGGCGACTCGGAAATGGTGGTGCTGTTCTGGGCCAGTGAAATTTTCGATCCGCCGCGCCCTGACACTTATATTATGGAGGTAAAACAGTGAAAATCATGACGGTGCTTGGAACCCGCCCCGAGATCATCCGGCTCTCACGCGTGATGGCCGCGTTGGACCGGCACATGGAGCATATCTTGGTGCATACGGGGCAGAATTACGACTACGAGCTTAATCAGGTGTTCTTCGAGGATCTGGAAATCCGAAAACCGGATCATTTTCTCGAAGCGGCCGGGGCCTCGGCCGCCGAGACGATCGGTAATATCATTGCGCGTGCCGACGCATTGATTGCCACTATCAAGCCCGACGCCTTTTTGGTGCTGGGCGACACCAACAGTTGCCTGGCGGCCTATGCCGCCAAACGACGGAAGGTGCCCATCTTCCACATGGAAGCGGGCAACCGCTGCTTTGACCAGCGGGTCCCGGAGGAGATCAACCGCAAGATCGTGGACCACATCTCGGATATCAATTTGCCCTACAGCAGCATTTCACGGGAATATCTGTTGCGTGAGGGGTTGCCGCCCGATCGGGTCATCAAAACGGGCAGTCCGATGTTTGAGGTGCTGCATCACTATTTGACGAAAATTGAGTCTTCCAAGGCGCTTGAAGTGTTGGGCCTCAAAGCGGGCGAATACTTTGTCGTCAGCGCGCACCGGGAGGAGAATGTGGATTCGCCACGGCAGTTCGAGCGATTGGTCGCCTTGTTGAACGGGTTGGTTAAGGAGCACGGCAAACGCATTGTCTTCTCCACCCATCCTCGAACCCGCAAGCGGCTGGAAGCCACTGGCGCCGTTTTGGATTCGCGCGTGGAGTTGATGAAGCCTTTCGGATTTTGCGACTACGTCAAACTGCAGCAACACGCCTGCGCGGTTTTATCTGACAGCGGGACGATTACGGAGGAATCCTCCATCCTGAACTTCCCGGCATTGAACATCCGCGAGGCGCATGAGCGCCCCGAAGGGATGGAAGAAGGCGCGGTGATGATGACAGGGATGAAGTTGGACAATGTGCGCCAGGCATTGAAGACTTTGGCCAGCCAGGGCCGTGGCGAGCGGCGCAGCCTCCGGATGGTTGATGATTACAACGTGCCCAATGTCTCAGAGAAAGTGGTCCGCATCATTCTCAGCTACACGGACTACGTGAACCGCGTTGTTTGGGGTCGTTAGCCCTCGATTGAAGAGCCGACGGACGAGGACGAAAGTCCGGGGATTGGAGTCCGAGGTGGAGAACCAAGGAACAGCCGGCCTTTGTCCAGCCCGCACATCCCCAAAGTGAAAATCGCCGTTCTTTGCGAATATTTTTATCCGGATAATTCCGGGGGAACCCCCACTGACTTGGCGGAACTGACCTGTTGCCTCAAGAAGAACCATGCCGGCATCGAGATTGATGTCATCACAAGCAGGAATCTCTATCGGCCAAGCGGGATCAGCGCCGAACTGCTTCGAGAAGAGGTTTGGAATGGGTTGGCCATCCGGAGGCTGCGAACCCCGAGATCGAATACGCCATCCATGGTTTTTCGTTTGTTGGCGGGCGGAATGTTCTCGATGGCGGCGCTGTTCTTGTTGCTGCGAAAGCCATCCTACGATCTGGTGTTAATTGTCACCAACCCGCCGGCAAATGGGCTGGCGGCCTGGCTCTACTGGAAGCTTCGCGGAGTCCCTTACATTTATCTCATCCACGATCTTTATCCAGACATTGCCGTAGCCTTGGGGCGCCTCAATGAGGACTCCAAGGTGGCCGGCGTCTTTAAACGTCTGCAGAAGAAGTGGTTGACCTCGGCGGCGAGGGTGGTAGTTCTCGGACGATGCATGCGGGATCATCTTGATCGCCGGTATGAGGTTTCTCCAGATCGCATCAGTGTCATCCCAAGCTGGGCAGACCCGGGTGCCATCGGTGTGTCCGAAAGGGACAATGGGTTTAGGCGGGCCAATGCACTGAGTGGGTTCGTGGTCATTTATGGCGGAAACTTCAGCCATTACGTGAACTTTGGCCAGATTCTTGCGGCGGCCAAGCTGCTCGAACACGACAGTATCTCGTTTGTTCTGGTTGGAGACGGCGTCAGGCGGTCGGAACTCTTGACCACAGTTGAGAAAGATGGGCTGAGAAACGTCAGGGTGCTTCCAAAGGTCCCTCGCTCTGCCATGAATGAAGTGCTGGCCGCTGCCGACATCTCACTCATTCCTTTGGATCGGCGGATGATGGGCCTGGGAGTTCCGAGCAAGCTCTATTCCATCTTGGCGTCGGGGCGTCCTGTGGTGGCGATGGTGCCTCCTGGCAGTGAGGTGGCAATGGTTCTTGAAGAGGAGCAGTGCGGGGTCAATGTCCCTGATGGGGACGCCGAAGCGTTGGCCAGGGAGATCAGTCGGCTGAAGCAGGACCCCGGTCTGGCAGAGCGCATGGGGCACAATGCTCGGTCCGCGATGATGCGGCGCTTTACGCTGCGCCACGCGGCGGAACAGTTTTGCGCGCTGTTCAACGAGGTGACGGCAAAGGCTTGACTATTGCACCCCTTGCGTATGCCGCTGCTGATCGAGGTCATTCTAATTGCTATTGCGACCTATCTGCTGGGGTTTCCAGCGGCCAGATGCTTGGCTCGGCTGGGCGCGTTGGACAAACCGAATGCCCGCTCAAGCCACTTCAGGCCGGTCGTTCGCGGCGGTGGGATAGCCATGGGAGCCGGGGCTTTTTTGCTGGTATTTTTCGGATTTCCGTTGCACTGGGTCGTCACGTCCGTGGTCCTGTCAGCCGCCCTCGGGATCGGGATGGTTTCCTTTATTGACGATATTAAGGCAGTGGGGGCGGCCATCAGGTTCGGCTGTCATTCGGTGGCGGCCGTCGCTTCTCTGGTGGCACTGCATGTTTCCAGCCTGAGATCAGGCCTGGAATTAAGCGGCTTCCAGTGGCCCCCCATGGCATTGGTATGGCTCCTGGGTTTTCTGTGGATTGTCGGCTATACCAACGCCTTCAACTTCATGGATGGCATTAACGGCCTTGCCGCAGGCCAGGCCATCGTGACGGGGTTCGGCATGGCGCTGCTGGGAGGCATGGTTTTGAACGGCTACCGTAGCGCTCCCGTCCTTTGGAGTGTGGCGGCTGCCAGCGCGGCCCTCGGTTTTCTACCCCATAATTTCCCCCAAGCGCGCATGTTTATGGGGGATGTCGGAAGTGCGCCTCTTGGTTTTTGGCTGGCCGTGCTCGTTCTTTGGCTGGCGATGGACGCCGGCGCATGGTTGCTGATCCCGCTGGTGCTGCTTCATGCCAATTTCGTGCTTGATACCGGCATCACGCTCCTCCGGCGGATATTCAAAGGCGAACGCTGGTATGAACCGCACCGCGAGCATTTCTATCAACGGCTCGTCCGCGCCGGGAAGAGCCATGTGTTTGTAACAGGCTGGGAGATGGCATTGCAGGCGGTGGTGTTGGGGTTGATGGTGCTTTACCTCCGCTCCAGTGTGCCAGTGCGGGCAGGGCTGGTCGCCTTGGTTATCCTGGTTTGGCTGGTTTTCTTTGCGTTCTGCGAACGCGCATTCAGCAAAAGCGATTTCGGCGAAAAGCTGAAAGCTGAGATTTTGACCGGCTGAAATAATTTCAGCGCGTCAAAATTTCAGCATGTCAGTGTTTTAGATTGTAAGCGTGCCAGCATTTCAGGTTTTCAGCATTTGATTTGTTTTTTTGTGAATCCGTGTTTGATCCAGGGCGGCCGCCATGTGGATGAGCGCGGCAGCGTGTCGTTTGTCAATGGCTTCGATTTCAAAGGGGTGGACCGGTTCTATTGGGTTCAGGCCCGTCATGCGAATGTTCCGCGCGGCTGGGTGGGGCATCAAAGGGAGCACAAGTGGTTCATCGCTATCCGCGGGGAAGTGCTGGTAGCCGCGGTCAGGCTGGACCAGTGGGACTGCCCGCGCCGTGATTTGCCCGTCGAACGGTTCACTCTTGCGGCAGCCAATCCGCAGGTGCTTCATGTGCCGCCGGGCCATGCTACCGCCAGTGTCCATTTGAACCCGGAGGCCATTCTGGTGATCTTCTCCTCAGGCAGCCTCGAAGATGCGCATAGTGATGATTTCCGTTTTCCGGTCGAACACTGGCCAATTCGACTGTAAGCAGACTTTTCTGAATGCGCTTCTTTGCTCCCCTTGCTGAACCTATCGGCGCCTTATGGTCCCTGATGGTTTTGGGCGTTTTGTGGCTGATTTGGCGCCGACAGTGGCGAAGCGCAGTTTGGTTGGGCGTCCCTGCAACTCTGATATTCCTGATCGGCAGCACGCCCTTGGCTGAACAGCTTGTGGCCAGCGAGGAGCGCCCCTGGGCCAACGGAATGGAGAAGGCCAAACTTTCCGATGCTCCTGCCGATGCTGTTGTCGCCCTGGGCGGTGGGGCCCGGGTTTCGCAACACGACGTGTTGGGCTTTGCCATGGACGACGGCGCGAGCCGCAATCTTACGGCCATTCAGTTGGTGCGTTGGGGCAAAGCCAAGACACTCGTCTTGGGCGGTAGCTGGCCGATGCCGGACAGGCCAAATGTGCCCTCAATGGGGGTGGTTCAGGATTGGGTGACTTCCTGGGGGCTGGCCGCGGGCACCGTGACGAATCTCGGTGTCTGCATCAACACTCACGACGAAGCAATCGCGTTCCGGACACTGGCACAGGACCGGGGCTGGTTGAGAGTGGTGCTGGTCACCTCCGCCCTTCACATGCGGCGCTCGGTGGCGGTGTTCAAGAAGCAAGGCATTGACATCGTGCCTGTGGCCGCCGATTTTCAGGTCCAGGGTGTGTCGCAGGATCTACAGTTCAGTCTGTTTCCCCGCCAGCATCGGCTTTTTCTCATGACCCTTTATCTGCATGAGAAAATCGGCTGGTGGGTTTATCGGGCAAGGGGCTGGGTCTGAAGTCGAAAGCTGAAAAACTGAAATGCTGAAATCCTGAAAACCGAAAGGCCGAAACATGCGACTGAGTGAGGAATTGCGGCAACGCACCAAGCGGTTTGCTTCAAACGCAATCCCGTTTTGCGTCAAGCTGCCGCGACAGAGCGCGGAGGCGGATGCAATTGGTTTCAGCTTTTCAGTTTTTCAGCGTTTCAGCTTTTGTCTTTTATGAACGCCATGAAAGTCAAGATGAAGTCTGATCTCGATGCCACCCAAGAGCGGTCGTTGCTCGATCGCGCCGTCCATATATGGTTTGGGCATCCATCGGGCCGCAAGGCGATTCTGATGCTCCTTTACGCCGGCGGTTTGGCTTTGAGTTTCATCCTGTCCTATGAGTTGAGGTTTGATTTCGCCATGGAGGAGAGTTTCAAACAGCAGCTCTGGGGATATTTGCCCTTGGTTGTCGGGCTTCAGTTAATCCTGCTCCTCGCCTTTCGCCAGTTTGAAGGGTTGTTGAGCTACTTCAGTTTGCCCGACTTGGCCCGGTTGTTTTGGGCGTCCTTCGTATCGTCCGCGATGATGCTCGCTATCTGGCTGGCGTCCGGCGGCGCTTACGCTCCTCCCCGCGGAGTCATCTTGAGCGACTTCCTGATCTCCTTGATGGGCTTAACCGGCATACGGCTTGGATTTCGCCTTATCCGGGAGCGATACCTGGCGCCATACAGTCGTCACAACCCCCTGGCTCGACGGGTTGGGATTGTGGGGGCTGGGGACGTCGGCGCCAGCCTGGTGAACGACCTTTTCTCCAAGCGCGGTTTGGGTCTGCTCCCGGTGGGATTTTTTGATGATGACAAAAAGAAGTGGGGTTCGCGTATTCACGGTGTGCCGGTGATTGGCGCCCCGGAAATGATTCTGGAGAAGAATAATGCGTTGGATTTGAACACAATCATCATCGCGATGCCGAGCGCCCCGGCGAAACGAATTGGCGAAATCGTTAAATTGCTTCAGAAAGCTCATCTTGAATTTGAGATCGTTCCGGCGATGGACCAGCTTGCCACTGGACAATTGAGAGTCTCGCAAATACGCCGGGTGGAAATTCAAGATCTCCTCGGCCGCGAGCCAGTGGCCATCGAAACAGAGAACATCCGGGAGATCCTGGCAAACCGGCGGATCATGGTCACCGGCGCCGGCGGAAGCATTGGAAGCGAGTTGTGCCGTCAGATTGCGGCCTTTCATCCGGAACGGCTGCTGCTGGTGGACCAATCCGAAGTGCAATTGTTCGCGATCGAGCAGGAACTGATCAGCCTGGGTTACGGTGAATCCATTATTCCGCTGATCGCTGACATTCTGGATGAACCGCGGATGGACGCCATCTTGCAGGACCACCAGCCGGCAGTCCTGTTCCACGCTGCGGCTCATAAGCATGTGCCCATGATGGAACGCCAGCCGGGCGAGGCAATCAAAAACAACTTCGTCGGCACGGCATGCCTGGCGAATATGGCATTGGGACATGACGTCGGCCGGTTCCTAATGATCTCGACAGACAAGGCGGTGAACCCCACCAGCGTGATGGGAGCGACCAAGCGCCTGGCGGAAATGTATTTGCAGGCCCTGTTCGCGCAGTACCCCGAGGGGACCAAGTTCACCGCCGTCCGGTTTGGGAATGTGCTGGGCTCGTCGGGCAGTGTGGTGCCGACCTTCACCAGGCAAATCGCCGCGGGCGGGCCGGTGACGGTGACGCATCCCGACATGGTCCGGTATTTTATGACGATCCCCGAGGCGGTGGGGTTGGTGCTGCAAAGCTGCGCGCAGGGGCAGGGCGGGGAGACCTTTGTCCTCGACATGGGCAAGCCGGTCAAGATCGCGGAATTGGCGCGGCAGATGATCGAATTGTCCGGCCTGCAACCCGATGTTGATATCGAGATCAAATTTGTGGGATTGCGGCCCGGCGAGAAATTGTTCGAGGAGATCAACTGCCGGGGAGAAGCCTATCGTCCAACGCGGCATCCGAGAATTATGCGGTTTGTGACCACCCCGGAAGACTCGAAAAAAATTGTCGCCGCATTGGATAAACTCGGCGGCGAAATGCATCGGGCGGAACCGGACCGGCTGAAGCGACTCATCCAGCAGACCGTGGCGGAATACACGCCTGATCTGGGTGCTAAAGCAAAGCCCGCCGCGGAGACGATGGCGGCTGCCGGACATGGGATGGCATGTGCCCTATTGGAAAGCCAGAAGCTGAAATCCTGAAACCTGGAAAATGGAATATGCTGTAGAATGAGTTCCGAAGGATATAAGCGGCTGCTTTACCGGATCAGCGATTGGATGACGGAATGGCTGATCTATTTGGCAGTCCTGTTTGGCCCGTGGGCATTTGGCACAACCCAGCCGTGGTCAATCCAGGTCATGAACGGCGTTGGATTCGCGTTGGGATTGCTTTGGCTGTGCAAATTGTTTATCCGATCCTGCGGCTTTCAACCTCTTCGATGGACAAGGTTTCCCGGCAACGGCGAATCGGGCGGCTGGCTCCAAACCGAACTTCGCTTCAGTTGTATCCTGGCGGCCGGAACTTTTTGCATTTTGCTGTATTGCCTGGTCAGCGCGTCGAACGCCCGCGCGATTTATCATCCCGGCCAATGGAGCTTTGAATACCGCAACGCCATTCCCTGGCTGCCGCACAGTTATGATCAGGCCGCCAGTTGGGAGGCGTT
>Ga0181518_10003069_pt1 | contig 15655 bp, 18 predicted proteins | sample PEATcosm2014_Bin_28_FD_119751 | JGI IMG/M metagenome (GOLD analysis project Ga0181518, IMG submission 119751) | Peatland microbial communities from MTU Mesocosm Facility, Houghton, MI, USA - PEATcosm2014_Bin01_60_metaG | ecosystem: Environmental > Terrestrial > Soil > Wetlands > Peat | place... | reverse complement strand
GACACCAGACACTGTCGACTGCGTGAAAATTCCAGGGCGTCTACCAACGGGCTCAGCAAGCCCAATGGGTTCGAGACCCCGAAACCACAGACAACTGCAGAAAGAGTAGCGCGGCCTCACTGATGAGTCAACCAGTCCACCGCAAACCTGCCGAGAGTGAAAGGGTCAGGCGGCGGACATGCCTGTGCCGGTGGCCACATCCGCCCCAAGGCCCCGGTGCCGGTGCCGATGGTCACGTCCGGCGGCACCAAGGCCCCGGTGCTGGCGCCGATGGCCATGGTGATGCCGATGGCCAGACACCTAGCCAAGACCCCAGTGCCGGCGCCCATGCCGGCCGACGGCTCAAGCGCCCACGCCTTGTTTTGTCTACTCCCCGCGTCGTCACCCCCCTTTCCCTCGAACCCAGGCGCGGAGCTGGCGGAGCCTGGCGCCTTCACCTCCGATGACGGTTCTGGCGGCCCAGGCACGGCGCTCACCAGTAAACGATCAACGATTCCATAGAGATAGACAACTCGCTGTGCGTTATGCAACGGTCGCAAATGGCAGAATTCAGTTGATATGGACCGGAAAATTCACCGGCACCAGGAGCGTGGCCGGTATCACGACCGGCACCGTTTCGACCACGAGCAGCACAACCGACCGCCAGTCTGGGCCGGCATCCCATCGGGTAGGGGACATCGAGCGGCGCCGCCAGGTGCGTGGGCCTGGCGCCATGAAGCGGGCATGGCTCGACCAGCAGCTCGACCACCGGAACGAGACCACCAGGTCATGGCCACCAAAACATGGCCAGGTCGCCCGTGGCCGCCGGAGCATGCGGCGGCTCGCCGAGCGTCTCATCCACCAGATAGGCGAAGGCGGGGCATCCAGTGATGTGTCGATGGGGCTCGACTGTTAGCGGGCTCTTCTCCTCCTGGCGCGGAAGACCTTTTGGCCGAAACGATTTTCCACGCGCCCGGGTTTGCTGCCAAAGGCGTCATAGAGCACCGGGGCGAGTCGCGTCCGGGTGAATGTAGTTGACGTTCAACAGGTCGCGCAGTTTCCATTGACCACACAGTTACCTGTGCCATCGTCGTGGTCACCACTCGCGCATGTTACGCTGCCTGGACGATTTCATGATGTCAAGGATCGCTGATGAGCCGGGTGCCCCAGACCATTGCCGTTGTTGAACCGACCGGCGCACGAACGACGGTACCTTGCATTGCCCATGCGCTGTGCGATGGCTGTGGGATCTGTATCGTTCAGTGTCCCACCCGAGCGCTGATAGAGCCGGGGAATACCGGGTGTGCCAAGTGTGTGAAGTACTGCACCACCATGAAAGTGCCGTGCTTGCTGGCGCGGGTAGTAGTGATAGACGCTCTGTGCGACGGTTGCGGGGTCTGCGCTGTCGCGTGCCCGCTCCATGCAATTTCAATGATCTGCGTCAGTCGTACGCCAGGCGCGTAGGTTCGTCCGCCATCACAGGTTGAAGCAGAGACTCCCATTCAGGCCCGTTCCAGGTCTCGCAGTCTCGATGGGTCAGGAAGTATTTCTGCGGGATGGGATGCGTTCCGACCACGACGGGGATACCGAACTTCTCCTTGATGAAGCGTCGGTAGTAGGCGATACGCGGGCAGGGTGGATAGCCGACCACCAGTCCCGTGGCCAGGTGGATCACCTCAACGCCATTCTTCTTCATCTCCTCCGGTGCGTACTCGATGTTGCCGCCTGGACACCCTCCACACGTCGTGTATCCCACCAGTTCCACTTCGCGATCTCTGTAGGCGGCGAACGCTCCCTCGCGCTTGCGGATTGCGCGCAGGCATTTCCCACCGGCGCAAGTGTGGTAGCGATGACAGATGACGATGCCAATCCGGAGCGGCTCACTCATGATGGTAGCTCCTGCGTTTGGGCTGCTTCACTCCCCGCGACTTTTCAATCCTGGGCATCGGCGGCATAGCGCCGGTTGACGAATTTCGCCTCGGCCCGTGCCAGTGTGATGCCTGCTTGCCGCAGCTCTGCGGTCATCTGGTACATTGGCCAGCTCGATTTCTGAACCTCCGCAACCACCTCGGCCTGTTGATCGACGTGAGTGGGCCGCAGGTAGTGAACGACGAGTTCGGCTGTCACGGCCACCTCGCCCAGCGAAAACAGGCAGTTGGTCATGGCCGCGTCGAACAGGGCGGAGATCACACCGCCGTGCAGAGTCTCGGGATAGCTCTGAAAGACTCGGCTGCACGGGAAGGTCGCGAGAACCATCCCGGGCCGAATTACGCGGAAATCGAGCTTGAATCCGATAGGGTTGTCCTTGCCACAGAGCAAGCAGCGCGAGTGCTCGGCAATCTTCATCGCATCCAACTTCTGCTGCGCCTGCGAGACCGCCGTGGCCTCGGGCATCCTGTCGGGTGAAAAGTCGTCCATCGGCTATCTCCTGGCCGCGATCGCGGCATCGTGGGCTTCTTGCAGGGGCTAGCTTCCTTGGCCGCACCCGTGGCCTTGGCCGTGACCATGTTCGTGGCCGTGGTGGGCGCAGGCGCCATCGAGGGTCATCAGGGGAAGCTGGCCCGCTTTGAGAGCGGCCAGGTTCTCGTCGACCGTCGCGTGCTGCGCCGCGAACACCTGGATTCCCGCAGCGGCAAGTCGGTTCAGGGCTCCCATGCCAATACCGCCCACGATAATGCTCGCCACGTTCTCTTTCTGAAGCGTGCCGATGGCGCCGCACATGTGCTGCCCGCCGGTCGTCACCGATCGGTAGGTACCAGCTTCGGTGTTCGCGATCACGAAGGCAGGAGCCGAACCAAAGTGGGCGCACACCGGGCTTGCCCCGTTCTCGGGCCTGTTCACGGGAATGCAGACGTTCATGGTTTCTTCCTCTTTTTCTTGTTGGTTGTTTCCAATCTTGGCGAAGCGACGGGCGGATCATCGCCGTCATGCAGCTCGCAGCAGCGCCGGCCAGCCCGCCTCACTGCGCCGCCGTCGATGAGCAGCGCCTTTCCGTGGACCAAGGCGTCGGCCAGTTTCCGATGGGCCGAGTCGATGATCCGGCTGAAGGTCGGCCGCGAGATTCCCATCTGCTTGGCGGCCTTCTCCTGGTACATCTGGGCCAGATCGGCCAGCCGAATGGCCTCGAACTCATCGAGGGTCATGACCACCTGATCGATCTCGCGCAGAGGAATGCCGGCCGGCTTGAACACTGCGGAGGGTGGTTCCCCGCAGATACGGCGGCAGCAGAATGGTCGTGGCAAGGATAACCTCGACCTTGGTAATGCACATACGTTCATTATTTGTCAACCGGCGACTCTTCGCCGCCGAAGAACGTTTGGCGCAAAATGCTGATTTCCGCGAGCGCTGCGAATCCTCTTTCCCGTTCTTGGCTCTCAGACAAGACTGCGCTCTCTGCTCACCATGCATCTGTCTCGCTCCAGCATCGTCGCTCCCGTCCCCGGTTCAGATCGGTTGCTGCTGGTCCAGCCCCTGACCGGCGAGGTCGCCCTATTCGAGGGCGAAGAAGCGGCCAGCTTGCGAGGGATCGCGGCGGGCCAACCCTTGCCGTCAGCATTACCTCTGGCCGACATGCACCAGGCCGGGTTTGCGGTGGAATCCGAGGACGACGAGCGAGCCATGCTGGCCGAGGCTTACGCCAACTACCTGGAGGAAATGGAGCGCACGCCGACCCAACTCATCGTCGTTCCCACCTTCGGTTGCAATCTCAGTTGCACGTACTGTTACCAGGAGCCATTCGTCGGTGGGGCAAGCGGACTGATCGCGCCCGAGACCATCACGGCGCTGTTTGCTTACATCGATCGCTTTCACGGACGGGACCAGCCGCGTCCCTACCTCACCTTGTTCGGGGGCGAGCCGCTGATGAATTCGCCAGCGCACCACGATCGGGTGGGGCGCTTGATAGCTGGCGCAGGTGAGCGTGGCATCGGCGTGGCCGTGGTGACGAATGGTTATGACGTCGAAGCCTTTCTGCCACTTCTCTCGGGCGGGGCCGTGCGCGAGGTGCAGGTGACGCTGGATGGGCCGCCAGAGATCCACGATCAGCGCCGCGTGCTGCACAACGGGCTGGGAACCTTCGCGCGGGTCGCGGGCGGCATCGACGCTCTTGTGGCCGCCCAGATTTCGGTGAATCTTCGCGTGGTGGTTGACCGCGAAAACCTGCCGGTCTTGCCGGCCCTGGCCAGATTGGCGGCGGAACGCGGATGGCTCGACCGTCCCGAGTCGGCCTTCAAGACGCAGATCGGACGGAACTACGAACTCTTCGGCTGCGCCAGACGGCAGGGGCGAGAACAACTATTCGACCGCCTGGAACTGTGGACGGCCTACCTGGCCCTGGCCGAGGTGCATTCCGAACTACGGCGCTTTCACCAGCCGCGCCTGCATGGCATGCGCCACCTGGCCGAAACCGGCGAATGGCCGCCGGCCACCTTCGACAGTTGCCCCGCTGCCAAGAAGGAATGGGCCTTTGCCCCTGACGGGGGCCTGTACGGTTGCACGGCCACTGTTGGTCATCAGGCACACCGGCTGGGAAGCTACGCGCCGAAGATCGAACGGGACGAAGACACCATTGCTCGCTGGCGCGATCGAAACGTGTTCACTATCCCGGCCTGCCAGAGCTGTCCTGTGGCCTCCGTGTGTGGCGGCGGGTGCGGCGCCGTGGCCGTGGAGCGCACTGGCACCGTGGCAGCGCCGGACTGCCGGCCAGTTCGGGAAGTGCTGGGGCTGGGCGCCCGCTACTATCGCCTGGGCGACGACTGATTCAACTCACGTCTACAGTCGGCCGCCAGCTCCGATCAGATAGCCCAGCAACGCGCCGTAGAGAGTGGAGATGTACGGGTTCGAGGTAATAGGGCATGCGCCCGAACTGCAACCCACCAGCCGGTAGTACCCGAATCCGAGAGCGCCGCCGACCACGACCGAGGCCAAGGTGAAGAGAGTCATCTTCGTCTCCCGCGCAAGCGCGATCCGCATCGGATCACCCGCAGCATCCCCCGCCGCAGTCGGCGGTCGCCGTCTTGGCCTGGTCGTCCACCTTGGCGCGAACTTCCGCCATGTCGAGCGCCCTGATCTCGTCTATGAGCTTCTGCAGCGCGTGTCCGGGTAGAGCCCCCGCCTGTTCAAAGACGGGGATCCCGTCGCGGAACGCCATCAAGGTTGGGATGGCCTGGATCCCGAAGGTCCCAGCCAAGTCCGGCTGGTCCTCGGTGTTGACCTTGCCGAACACGACGTCGGCGTTGGCCTCGGAGGACTTCTCGAACACCGGGCCGAAGACGCGACACGGGCCGCACCAGGGCGCCCAGAAATCTACCAGCACGATGCCGGTCTTTATGGTCTGGTTGAAGTTGTTTTGATCAAGTGCCTTGGTTGCCATGTTTTTCTCCCTCTTGCCCGGTGAGAGCCACTCTTGGTGAAAAGGATTCAGCGTGCAGGCATGCCGTCTTTCCTTCCTTGAGCCAGGTGCCGCGCAAAAGGTTCGCGGATTGGCGAACCCGAATGTCTTTTTCTGGCTCTCACAGGCGTGAAAAAGCGAGTCATCATCGTTGGAGGCGTTGCCGGCGGCGCCTCGGCGGCCGCGCGATTACGGCGACTGGACGAGAACGCCGAGATTGTCATCTTCGAACGCGGTGCGTTCGTGTCGTTCGCCAATTGCGGCTTGCCCTACCGCGTGGGCGACGTCATCACCGACGAGCGAAAGCTGCTGGTGGCCACCCCGGAACTGCTGCGTGATCGTTTCCGCATCGAGGTCCACACCGAACACGAAGTCACCGCCATCGACCGTGCCACGCATACGGTCACCGTGCGAAATCTTTCGGACGGTTCCGAGCGGCAAGAGCACTACGATGCCTTGCTGCTATCCCCTGGCGCGGAACCCATCCGACCGCCGATCCCAGGTATCGACTTGCCGGGTGTCTTCACGGTGCGGAGCATTCCGGACGTGCGACAGATCCGCGCCTGGATAGACAAGCATGCTGCCAAGCGCGCCGTCATCGTAGGGGGCGGCTTCATTGGACTGGAGATGGCGGAGAATCTGCGCCATCGCGGGTTGGATGTGACTGTCATCGAGAAACTGGACCAGCTCATGCCTCCTCTTGACCCGGAGATGGCAGTGCCGGTGCGACTGCATTGCGAATCCCATGGGGTGACCGTACGCCTGGGGGACGGACTGGCCTCGCTCACGTCGGCCGCCGACGGCAGGCTGTCCGTGCATACGGAACACAACCTCGAAATCGCGGCCGACCTGATCATTCTTTCCATCGGCGTGCGGCCGGAAACCCAGTTGGCGAAGGCGGCGGGCCTCACCATCGGTCCACGCGGAGGCATCGTCGTCGATTCGCACATGCGCACGAGTGATCCAGCCATCTGGGCAGTGGGCGATGCCGTGGAGATCTCCGACGTCGTCACCGCCAGTCCCGCGCTCGTGCCGCTCGCTGGTCCGGCGAACCGGCAGGCCCGCATCGCGGCCGCGTCCATCGCCGGACGTGCAACCGGATTTCGTGGCGTACAGGGAACCGCTGTGTGCGGCATTCTGGGATTGACCATCGCGTCCACCGGCGCGTCGGAAAAGTCCCTGCGCAGGGCCGGCCTTGGCGACTTTCAGGCCGTGTACCTGCATCCCGGTCATCACGTCGGCTACTATCCGGGAGCGAAGCCAATCCATCTCAAGCTGCTCTTTCGCCCGTCGGACGGCCACGTTCTGGGCGCGCAGGCAGTGGGTGAGGCCGGCGTCGAGCGACGAATCGACACCATTGCGATGGCGATCCAGATGCGCGCCACCGTCGACGATCTGGCCGAAGCCGAGCTTTGCTATGCCCCGCAATATGGTGCGGCCAAGGATCCGGTGAACGTGGCCGGCATGATCGCGCAGAACGCTCGCAACCAAGATTCGCCTCTGGCGGGCTGGTCCGAAATCGATGGCCTGGACGTGTTGATTCTCGACGTGCGCGAGAGTTCCGAGCGGCACGCCGGCCATTTTGAACGCGCGGTTCACATTCCCCTCGGCCAACTGCGCGACCGGCTGGGCGAGCTGCCCAATGACCGCCCCATTCTAGTCCACTGCGCGGTTGGGCTTCGCGCCCACATTGCCGTGCGCATCTTGCGCCAGCGCGGCTTCGACGCCCGCAATCTGAGCGGCGGGTGGACCACCTGGCGCCACGTGGCCGCCGCTGCGGAGTCGGCCCGGGCCTACCTGCCCGAAGCGCGTGCCGTACCGCCTGAGCCTGCAGGATAGAACGACCGGCGCGCCGATGGATTTCGACTAGCGTTCCTCGTCCAGCGCCGCCTGGACGGCTTTGCGCAACGACTCTTGCACGTGCCGGGAAACCAGCGGGCTGGGCGCAGACTTGCACAAGGCCAGCGTGCGTTTGAGCGAGTCGCACAACCCCTTGCAGTGCGGGCAACCATCCACGTGTCGCTCCATCTCGGCGCACAGATCCGGGCTGATCTCGTCTTCCAGCTTCTTGGACAGCATCGTGAGCACATCGGGACAGTTCGGCTGGGCCGGCGCGCCTCCGTCGCCTCCAACCACGGCCAACAACTGCGTGCGCAGTGACTGCCGGGCGCGATGCAGCCGGCTCTTCACCGCCGCCACGCTGAGCCCGGTGACCTGCGCCACCTCCGGGGCGGTCAGCCCTTCGAGATCGCGTAGGATCACCACCTCCCGCGCCTCGGGCTCCAGCTGGTCCAGGGCGGCAGCCACTGCGTCGCGCGTCTCGCGGCCGAGCAGTGTCTGTTCCGGGCTGGGTGCCGGCGCAGCAGCCTGCTCGTGCGCGGCCGCATCGAGCGGCTCGTGGTGCGCGGGCGCTCCCTTGGTGCGCCGGCGCTTCTTGATGCAGAAGCTGCGTGCGACGGTGTAGAGCCACGTCGAAATCGAAGCCTCGCCACGGAAATCGCGCACGGATCGCACCATGGACAGCAGGGTGTCCTGCGCCACTTCCTGGGCGTCTTCCGAGTCGCCGCACATCTTCATGCCGAACGCGAACACCTGCCGCTGATGGCGTTCGAGAAGATCGCCGAGCGCGGCTCGATCCCCTTTGCGCGCGGCCAGGAGGAGCGCGTCTTCGGTTGGGGCGGCCTCGCCTTCGTTTGCCATGTCGCCAGTCTAGCCCAGCTTCGCGCCGAGAGATGATCGGTGTTCGTATCCGAGCCGTTCGGGTAAGGTGATCTGCTCCATGTTCGCCACCACTCGCGCTACGGCCATTGTCCTTTGCTTTCTTGCTGTCGGCGCGTGTCGCAAGAACCCGGCAGCAAACTCTGGCGCCACCGTGGATCGCGGCCCGGTCATCGACTCGCACACCCTCATCGCTCCCCTCGACGGGCCGATCGACACGGCACTCAAGCTATTCAAGCGCGTGGGCGTGGTGAAGTTTTGCAACAAGAACGGCGGGCACATGGGATCGCGCGCCTTTGCGGCCACGCTACAGGTGAAGCACCGCCTCAAGGATCAATTCGAGTTCTTCGTCAACGTCTCGTGGAATGGCGTGACCGAGCCGGGCTGGGGCGCCCGCGAGGCCGAGCGACTTCAGCGGGAGGTCGGCTACGGCGCCAAGGGCATCAAGTTCTTCAAGGCCATGGGTCTGGGTGCGCGCGACGCCAATGGGCAGCTCATCCACATCGACGACGCGCGTTTCGATCCCATCATCGAACGGGCGGCCAGTCTCAACGTGGTGGTGGCCATTCACGTTGGCGATCCCAAGGCTTTCTTCGAGCCACCCACGCCCCAGAACGAACGCTACGACGAGCTGAAGTTGGCGCCCGACTGGAGCTTCTATGGCGAGGACTACCCACCGCTGATGGAGCTATGGAACCAGACCGAGCGCCTGCTGAGCCGCCATCCCACGACGACCTTCCTCTTCATTCACCTCGGCCTGTCCGAAGACCTCGACTACATGGAGAGGCTGCTCGATTCCCACCCCAACGTCTATGTGGACACCTCGGCGCGAATTCCCGAGTTCGGCCGTCATCCCGTCGACAGGGTGAGGCGCTTCTTTCTGAAATTCCAGGATCGGATCCTGTTTGGCACTGACCTGTCCATCGGGCCGGATACCTGGCAGCTTGGCTCGGTTTCCGAGACGCCCGTCGGATTCGAGGACGCAGTCAAATTCTACCAGGCGCATTTTCGCTTCTTCGAAACCGATTTGCAGAACATCGACCACCCAACGCCCATCCAGGGTCGCTGGAAGGTGAATGCCATCCACCTTCCCATCGATGTGCTGCACAAGCTCTACTACGCGAACGCCGGGCGGCTCATCTTCGCCCGGAAGGTCGCAGTGGCGGTGGTCGATCCTCTGGACGAGCCGCCGGCAACGTCGACGCCGGCGCGCTGACCATCTAGTCGCGTGGGGAGCCGGCGAGCTTTGCTCGCCGCGTACCATCGCGGGAGGGTTTGGGAACCCTCCCAGGGTTCCCATGTCAACGACTTCCACGAACGGTCAGGCTGCGCACGAGCACGCCGCCCTTTTCGTAGGGTTCGCTGCGGGTCAGCACCTCGACGCTGGCAAAACCAGCCGCGCGAATGGCTTCCAAGTATTGAGATTCTGGGATGGCTCCGCCATAGCACGCGGCCCAGGCAGCGGGATCGTTGCGCACCGACTCGGGCAGCTCGGCTTCCGCGATCACGTCCGAGACCACAAAGCGTCCGCCAGGCCGAAGGATGCGGTGGATCTCACGATAGACCGCCTGCTTGTCTGCGGCGTGGTTGATGGTGCAGTTGGAAATGACCACATCGGCCGAAGCATCCTGTAGGTCCAGCGCAGCCAAATCGCAGCAGACGAAGCGTACGTTGGTGAGAAAGGGCGGGACGACAGCCCGCGCCTTGTCGATCATGGCTTGCGTCCGGTCCACGCCGATGGCCGCGCCTTTGGGTCCGACCCGGCCAGCCGCGCGGATCACGTCCTGGCCCCGGCCGCAGCCCAGATCCACCAGGATTTCGCCCGTCCCAGGGGCGGCCAAGTCCAGCGCTTCACCGCAGGAAAGCGAGCAGCAGGAATTCGCGAGTCCCGCATAACGGCCTTCGATTGCGCGACCGAGGATGGGAAGAGATGGACGGGTCATGGGAGCATTGCTTGCCTAAGCGACGGCCGTGGGCACGCGCCATTTGATCATCGCGACCTTCACGGTGTCGTTGACGACCAGGCACGAGACCCCAGCATAGGCGAAGATCGCGAGTGTTTGTGTCCAAGGTAATGGCATGAGTCCCGGGAGACCCACGAATGTCAAGACGGTGCCCGCGAGCACATCCGCCACCACGGCCGCCACCAGGGTCTTGCTGGGCATCGTTGCCCAGAACCAGCGGCGCTCGCGCGCAGAAACGATCGAGAATGCCGCAAAGTAGAGCAGCGTCAGAAAGCTGAAGGTGTGGAGGGCATTGCTATTGGTCGCCAGACCGAAATGCGACCAGCCGATCCCCAAGAGAAGGAGCGCCTCCGCGACCATGGCAACACCCAGCACGACAGACACGGCGATGAAGCCCCCAATGTTCCAGGTTTCTGGCTTCTTGGAGGGGCGAACGTGGTCGGTGGCAAGCGCGATCTTTGCGAAGTCCGTCATGAAGACCAGCAACAGCATCGCGAAGGCGGAAACGACGAACTTGCCGGTCACCACGAACGCGATGGCCACAAAGGCCGCCTTCAGGATCGTCCGGCTGATCTTGTTGATGATCCAGGTCAGGATTCGCTGGTAGATGGTCCGCCCTTGCTCGACCAACGCCACGATGTTCGTCAACCCCGGTTCGGTCAGGACGACGCTAGCGGCGCCCTTGGCCACGTCGGTCGCGGTGCAGACGGCGATGCCCACTTCGGCTTGGCGGAGGGCGGGCGCATCGTTAACCCCGTCGCCTGTCATGCCGGTGACATGCCCCGCGGCCTGCAGGTGCTGCACGACGATGTATTTGTCTTCAGGATACACTTCGGCGAACCCATCGGCGCCCGCCAACAGGTCAACAGCCTCGTTGCCGGCCCGAGCACCCGCGGCCTTCAGATCCGCCACACGCCGGATGTTGGGCAAGCCCACGCCACGCGCGATTTCACTAGCGACTGCCAGAGCGTCGCCGGTGAGCATCTTTACCGGAACGCCGAGATCGTGGAGTGTGGTGATGAGTTGCTTGGCGTCGGGTCGCGGCGGATCGTACAGCGACACCAATCCGACCACGAAAGGGGCGCCCGTTTCTGGGCCTCGCGCCACCGCCAGGGTCCGATAGCCCTTGAGGGCCGATTCGCTGACCCGCGCCTCTAGCGCCTCGATTGCCGGGGCTTGGAGTCCGCAAGCCTCAGCGATGGTGCGCACGGCTCCCTTCATCACGCGCAGCCGTTTCCCGTTCTGCTCGACCACGGCTTCCGTGCGTCGGGTTTTCGCGTCGAACGGTGCGAAGGAGACGGGGGTGACCTTGGGAAGGCTGTCGAAGATGTGCCGCTCCTTTGCGGCGGCCAGGAACGCGAGGTCAATCGGATCCTGGTTGGCCTCTTGCGAGGCGAGGGAACCGGCGAATAGCACATCGGCTTCCGTCGCGTCTACCAGCGGGATGACGCCGGTGACGGCAAGCTGGTTCATTGTGATCGTGCCGGTCTTGTCAGCGCAAAGCACGTCCATCGTCGCGGCATCCTCGGCGGCGCTCAGACGGGTGACCAGCACTCCGCGCCTGGCCAGCTCTTTCGACCCGACGGCCATGCTGACCGTGAACATCACCGGCAGGGCAACCGGCACCGCGCTCATGAGCAGAACGAGCATGAGTGGGACCATTTCGATCAGTGGCGCGCCTCGGACCAGCGAGAGCACGACCACCACGCAAAGCAGCGCGCCGACGATGACAAAGAGCCAGCGGACGACCTTGGCCACGACCGCTTCGATGTGAAGTTTCGGACGCGCAGCCTGCACAAGCTCCGTGGTGCGGCCAAAGTAGGTTTTCGCCCCGGTCAGCATGACCACGCCGTTGCCTTCGCCCCGGCGAACAACGGACCCAGACGAGAGCACTTCGCCAAGCGCCTTGTCCGCGTCTTTCGATTCGCCGGTGAGCGCCGACTGATCCACGGTCAACGCTCCCGTGAGCAGTTTCACGTCCGCCGGGATGATGTCGCCCGGGCGCACGCGAACGATGTCGCCGGGGACTAGCTCACGGGCGGGAATGACCTGCCAGCTCGAATTGCGCCGGACGCGCGCATTGACTTGCAACCGTCGCCGCAAGGCCTCAACGACTCCGGCGGCTCGGTGCTCCTGCATGAAGCTCAACATGGCGTTGACCACCAGCAGCGCGCCTACCACGGCGAGGTCCGAGTATTTTCCCAGCACGGCTGACAGAACCATGATCAGTTCGAGCATCCATGCCGAGATTCCCCAGAATTTCCTGAGGAACTTGCGGACCGGGTGCCCGCGCTTTTCGGCCACTTCATTGTAGCCGTGCTCCTTCCGCCGGACGTCCACGTCCGCGCGCGTGAGCCCTGCCTCGGGGTTCACGTGGAGCGCTGCGAGCGTGTCGGGAACCGACGCGGACGCGATGTCAGGGGGCTTGGTGCTTGCTAGTTCGGCTTCGGATTTCTTTGGGGTCGCTTGCATGGTGAACACCCTCCCTGGCGCCTGCCCGGCCTACGCCACCCCGCAAGAATCAATGCAGGAAGATGGAGTGCAGTTCTGCCTTGCCGTGTCCGCCTTACTGTCCGCCATAGGTAAAATCAGGGTCACCGCACGGACAGCCGCCGCCCATGCCACCGCCATGCATCCCGCCGCGCCCCATGCCGCGACCACCGCCCATGCCCGGCCCACCGCCCATGCCCGGCCCCCCGCCCATGTGCTCGGCCCACTTGGCCCTCTGCTCGGGCGTCAGCACCGCGTGGAGCTGCAGGTGGAAGTCGGTCCAGATGCCCCGGAGCTTGTGCCCGATGGCTTCCATCTCGACCTGCTTGCGCTCGATGGCGTTCTTGTCGGGCTTGTCAGCCAGCCAGAGCTGCTTCATTTCCGCTGCCTTGGCTTGCATCTCCTTGCGTAGGGGCTCGGCCTGCTTCATGGCCGCCTCGCGGAAAGCCTGGATCTTCTGCTTCTGTTCCGGTGAGAGTTTCAGTTGCGCAAAGTGTGCGTCCGGGTTGCCGCTCATCGGCCCGCGTCCCTGCGCCCATGCGCTGGCCGTCATCCCTGCCAGCAGCACCGTTGCGATCCCCACGATCTTCGCGCGCGTTCTCATGATCTGCCTCCGTTGTTCAAGAGTTCGGCTCTGAGATGCTTCGTCAGCAAGGGTCGTGCCAGGCGGGTGTCCGCGCTTCATCGCGTTTCACGCAGATACTTCTGCGCAGCCAGCGCGGCGATGGTGCCGTCTGCGACTGCGGTGGTGATCTGGCGGAACCTTTTCGCGCGGATGTCGCCCGCCACGAACAGGCCAGGCACGGAGGTCTGCATGGAATCATCAGTCTCGACGCAACCCCAGCGATCCAGCGGGACCACGCCCTTGAGCAGCTCGGTTCGCGGCACCATGCCGACAAACACGAAGACGCCGTCGGTAGGAAGCTCGCTCGTCTGTTTGCTCTTGAGATTCTCTACCCGCAACTTCTGCAACGCGGTTTCGCCCAGAAAGGCGCGTGGCTCGTGGCTCCACATCACCTTGATCTTGGGGTTCTCCAGTGCTTCCTTTGCGGTGGCGGGCTCGGCCTGGAACTCGTCGAACTGGTGGATGATGGTCACGCTGCGGGCGAACTGGGTGAGGAACAAGGATTCCTCGACGGCGGAATTGCCGCCACCGATGACGTGGATGTCCTTGCCCTCGAAGTAGGCGCCGTCGCAGGTGGCACAGTACGAGATGCCACGGCCACGAAACGTGTCTTCGCCTGGAATGCCAAGGGCGCGCGGTTTGGCGCCTGTGGCCACGATGACGGCTCGGCCCGTGATCTCTTCGTCCTCGTCGAGAACGAAACGCTTCTCCCGGCTGGACAGATCCATCTTGGTGATCTCCACCGCGCGTGCAATGCGAGCGCCGAAGCGCTCGGCCTGCTTGGCGAACAGGCCGGCCAACTCCGCGCCCTTCACGTCCTCGGGGAAACCGGGATAGTTGGACACCTTGTGCGTGGTCTTGACCTGTCCACCTGGCATGCCCTCGTCGAGAACGATGGTGCGCAGGCGAGCCCGGGCGCCGTAGATAGCGGCAGTTAGACCAGCAGGGCCGGCGCCCACAATCACCAGATCGAATTGGCTAGCCATGCAGCACCCTCCAAGTCAGGCCAGCATGGTCTCGACGGTTTGCTTGATCTCGCTACGCTTGATGTCGCCAGTCAGCCGGCTGCCAACCTCCTTGCCGCCCTTGTAGAACAGCAACGTGGGGCTGCTGGTCACGGCCAGCTTGGCCGCCAGATCGCGATTGCCCTGGCGGAAGATCTTGAGGAAACGCACGCGGCCCTTGAACTGGTCGGCCACAGCCTCGAACTTGGGCGCCAGGGCCTCGCAGGGTGGGCATTCGGTGGAAAAGAAGTCCAGCACGACAGGCTCGGGTGCGCCGAGCACTTCGGCCTCGTACTGGGCGGCCTGGATTTCGCGCACGTTCTCACTCATGGCGCTGGATTCCTTGCTGGTCCGCTAGTCGTGGCAGCCCGCCACCAGGCGCGAGGACTTGGCGCAGCACTGGGCCGTCTTCTCAGGCGTGGGCTTGGAAACCTTGGCAGCCTGGCAGCAGTTCTTCGTGGGCTTGGGTTTGGTCAGCTTCCTCATGGTGCTCCTTACGGTGAGACAAGTTTTGACAGGCGCTGGCGCAGATTCTTGGCACGATCGCAATCCTCGCAAGGGGCATCCTTCGCGCCCGCCGCCTTCTTGGTACAGGTGGCGAGGCAGTGGTCGAGCGATTGCAGCAGCAACCGGATGTCGTCGCTCTTCAGGGAAAGCTGGATGTTGTCGGTCGCGGAAGCAGATGGACTTGTCATGCGGGTATTCTACGCAGACTGGGGCTTTGCGGCGGGCGAAACTGAGATGGGGCGGAATCCGTCGTATTTCTGGAACTCATGACTTGCACACTTAGAGCCGGCTTCATTGATTTGGATTCGCGAATCCTGAACGCAGGATCGCTCTCGGCACGGTGGTGCTGCGGGCGTGCCGCTATTGGCTCCCGCGCTTCAGGACCGCCGTGATCTCCTCAGCTTTGACCTCACCTTGCAGTAGTTCGACCACGCGCTGCTGCTGGTCCACGAAGTAGATGCCCGGTGGAACCATGAGCGGCTTCACGCTGGTATACGGGCCTGCCTGAGCGGACTGGGTGTCGATGTGGATGCGCTCGATGGGAAGCTTGGGCGGGGTACCCAGGGCTGTCTGGAGCGCCGCCCATGTATCATCGACGCGCTTGCGCGTGCATTCGCAGGCGTGCTCTTTGTCCATGAAGACCACTCGGGCGACCTTCGATGTGGTCGGGGCGGCCGGGGTGGCAGCCATAGCCGCAGCGGGGGCGCCTTTGCCTTTTGCGCAGGCGGGAAGGGAAAGAAGCGACAAAAGTACAATGACGGCGAGTCGCATGGAGATTCCTTTCATTTGAGGGCCTGGAACGCGAAGTACACACCGACCAGCACAATGACGAAACCGGCCGCGCTGCGGAGGGCTGCCAGCACGCGGGTTGCGTTTCTGTTCTCGATGAGCGTGCGGGCCGCTCCCATGGACGTTCCCGCAATGAGAATGAGCACGCTGTGGCCGAGGCCGTACACCAGCAGCAGGAAGCCACCATAGG
>Ga0181518_10003068_pt1 | contig 15655 bp, 11 predicted proteins | sample PEATcosm2014_Bin_28_FD_119751 | JGI IMG/M metagenome (GOLD analysis project Ga0181518, IMG submission 119751) | Peatland microbial communities from MTU Mesocosm Facility, Houghton, MI, USA - PEATcosm2014_Bin01_60_metaG | ecosystem: Environmental > Terrestrial > Soil > Wetlands > Peat | place... | reverse complement strand
GGGTGCTTACTTCCGTCGGCGGATAAGGGTCCAAGCCAGCAGGCCAAAGCCGCCCAGCAGCGAGAGGCTGGTCGGTTCGGGAACTACATAAACATCGAAATTGTCAACCCGGTCAGTGCCGCCGGTGCCGACTGTGCCGCCATTTGCGGAAGTCGTGCTCGTGTCAATCAACTCGAACCAGACGGAGGCTTGGTTATCCACCGCACCAAGCAGGGCGGGTGAAAACGTGTAGGCGGGATTGTAAGTAGTCCCATTCCAGGGGGTATTGGGGGCGGCATTGGCAAGGACGGTGTAGTTGTTCATAATCGGCGTCCAGGTTGCCCCGCTATTAAGGCTGTACTGAAGGGTGTAAACTCCTGGCCCGGTGTTGCTGCTGGTCTGGTCGAAGGAAAGGCCGACGTTGTTGTAACCTAGCGTGCTTACCTCGAACAGATAATAGTCGCCCACAGCCCAAAGTGTGGAACTGAAGGAGCGTGACGATCCATTGCCGGCGGGAGAGCTGTAAGTCGAAGCGCCGGCGTGCAAACCTGTAGCTGTTCCAGCGCCGATTTCGGGTGAAAAAGGCGTGAAAGCAGTATTAGCGCCGGGGGAGGCGGGGAGAGTAACAACACCCGGCTGTGAAGTTTCAAAAGTCCAATCGGCAATGGTCTGCGCTTTAACCGCAAAAGCGGCGGCCAGGGCCGAAGCGAAAACGGCGGCGAAGAGGCAACGAACTAGTATAGATCTTTTCATAGTTTTCCTAAATCTCCCTCGATTATGGGAAAGAGCGGGAAGAATGCAAGAACTATTTTCAGAAATTAGTCACAAGTTTTTCACCGAATGCCGGCCGCTTTTTTTGCGCCCGCCTTATCCAACGGCGGCAAGTGTGATCGGAGGGAGAGGCTCGAAGATCGATTACGAGGACGAAGGAACCAAAGTCACGCAGACTCAAAGGGACCGAGGGGGCAAAGCCGGGGCGGCGCCGGGGGCTGGCCGGCGGAGCCGGTTTTCAGGTCCAGGGCCGTGCGCAGATTATTCTGCGCGGCGGCCAGGGAGGTCAAGTTCAAGGGCACAGCGCAGTGGTTTCACGGGTTCGGAATTCGGGTTTGAAAAGCGGCGCGCCTTCGGGCATCCTGCTTGCCATGCAAATTGCGCGGTTCGGCGGCGCGGGCCTTTGAAGGCCGGGCCGGACGACGCAGGAGAATCGAACGATGTCATATCGAGCCTGGTTTCAGTGTATCAACCCGCAATGCGGAGCCACTTATCCGCTGAACTCCATCGTGTACCAATGCCAGCGGTGCCATTCACTGCTCGAGGTGCAGCACGACACGGCGGCGCTGGCTCGCCGCGGGGCGGCGGCGTGGATGAAGCTCTTCGAGGACCGCTACAAGAGCAACGAGTGGCCTTATGGCTCCGGCGTCTGGGGCAAGAAGGAATGGATTCTGCCGCAGATCAACGACGACAACGTCGTGTCGCTCTACGAAGGCGGGACGAACTTGTTCTGGGCCGAGCGCTTCGGCAAGGTCATCGGGGTGGATGACCTGTGGATCAAGCTGTGCGGCAACACGCACAGCGGGTCGTTCAAGGACCTTGGCATGACGGTGCTGGTCTCGCAGGTCAAACAGATGATCTCGGAGGGGGCGCCGATCAAGGCGGTGGCCTGCGCCTCGACGGGGGACACCTCAGCAGCGCTGGCGACGTATTGCGCGGCGGCCGGCATCCAGTCCGTGGTGCTGCTGCCACGCGGCAGGATTTCAATCGCGCAGTTGGTGCAACCGATTTCCAACGACGCGCTGGTGCTCTACCTGGATACGGACTTTGACGGTTGCATGCAGTTGGTGCAGGAAATCACGAAGGACCCGACGCTGTACCTGGCCAACTCGATGAACTCGCTTCGGGTGGAAGGCCAGAAGACCGTGGGGATCGAGATCGTCCAGCAATTCGACTGGGAGGCGCCGGATGTCATCATCATCCCCGGGGGCAATCTGGGCAACGTCTCGGCCCTGGGCAAAGGGCTGATGATGATGAAAGACTTAGGGTTGATCGCGAAGCTGCCGCGCATCGTTGTGGCGCAGGCGCAGAGGGCCAACCCGCTTTACCGCGCTTTCCTGCGCAACTTCGAGAGCTTCGAGCCGATCCAGGCGCAGAAGACGCTGGCGAGCGCAATCCAGATCGGCAACCCGGTCAGCTTCGAGAAGGCCGTCCGCACGCTCAAACAGTTCAGCGGCATCGTCGAACAGGCCACCGAGGAAGAACTGGCCGATGCGGCGGCGCTGGGCGACCGCACCGGGATGTTCAACTGCCCGCACACGGGGGTGGCGCTGGCGGTGCTCATCAAGCTGCTTAAGGCCGGCCAGATCAGCAAATCCGAGCGCGTGGTGGTGATTTCAACGGCGCATGGGCTGAAGTTCGTGGAGATGAAGGTGAAGTACCACCAGCGCGAGTTGGAGTTCCCAAGCCAGCACGCGAACGAGCCGATCGAAGTGCCCGCGCGGCTGGACGCGGTGAAAGAGGCGCTGCACAAGGCGCTCCAGACCAAGGGCCAGTTCCGGCTGTAGGCTGAGCCGAACCCCTAAACCGGGAGGGCGAGCGTCCTCGCGAGCCTACTCTTCTCTGGAAAGGCGGCTAAATCAGGGCTCGCGAGGACGCTCGCCCTCCCGGGTCTGGACTGGCGGCGGCGCGTTGGTCTCCTTGGCTTTGCGTTCCTGCTCGTCCAGGTTGCGGGTGAGGCGTTTCTTCAGCACGTCGTACAGGTCGTTGGTGACAGCGGCGAGATGCGCGCGGGCTTCGGCGAAGCGCTCGGCCGCGAGCTTGATCCGGGCGAGGTGGAGATAAACCCCTTCGCGCTCGATTTCGTCATGGGCGAGGGCCAGCGTGTTGGTCCAGGCCTTGAGCGCGTCTTCGGTGCGCAGCGGTTTGATGCCGTAGTAGGTCTGGGCGGCATCGGAGGCGAGCGGGAAATTGCGGGGGTCGAGCTTGAGGGCTTTGCTGTAAAGCTGGAGCGCTTTGTCATAAACCTGCTGCTCGGTGAGGCCGTAAAACTCCATGGCGTCCTTGCGGAACAGATAGACGGTGTCGCCGAAGTTGTGGTAATAGAGGGGCTCCTGCGGGTTCAGTTCGATGGCCTTGGCGTAATACTCGAAGGCCTTCTTCACCGGTCCGATCTGGCCGTAGAGATTGGCGAGGTTATTATAGACGGCGGGGTCTTTGGGATTCAGAGCGAGCGCCTTTTCCCACTGTTCCCGCGCGCCATCCTCGTCCTGAACGTCGTTGAGGAAGCTGCCGTAGGCGATGCGCGCGCGGGCATGGTCGGGATGGCGCTTGAGGAAATCCTCATAGGCTTGGCGGATCGGCGCGAAGCGGTCGCGGATGCGCAGCCTTAAGTCGGCACTCGGCACTCCGGCGCCTTTGGCCGCCGCCGCGTCGTTGTCGCGAATCCACTGGTCCACTTCCGCCTGGGCATCGTCGTCATCCTCCAGCAGCTTCTTATACTCCTTTTCGACCGGATCATTCGCGTCGGGCACAGTGACGGGCGGCGGGTTGGTGGTGGCCCCCGCTACCGTGTTGCTGCCGGCGACAAGCTGGCTGGCCGCCAACAAGGAGCCCAGCACACCGGCCATGAAGAGTTTACTCACGGTGCCAAAGGTACAGGGCCACTTGCCGATTGCCAACCGGCAATCGCGGCCTGCTACGGCTGGTTGGTTGGATTTACGAAAATAAGGAGGTTGATGAGACCATAGCTGAGGCGAACCATCTGCTGGTTCTCTTGGAGGACGGGTGGGCGATCGGTTTTGAAATAAAGGTAGTTGCGCCCAGGCTTGGCGGGAATACGCACGTCCAGCGGGAGGTCGTGCCCCACCTCAAGATCCTGGCTCCAAATCGTGCGGCCCTCGAATTCAACCTCCACGTGGCGGGGCGCGAGGGTGGTCATGCTGCAATTCAGCCGGAAGTCGCGGCTAAACTCGCTTTCATTGACGAAGTAGAGAGCAGCGTTGCCGCCAGCCCAGAGGCATGGACGTTTCTGCGTCTTCTCCTTGGGGACCCAGCCCCGCGTAACGACGATTTGGGCGGCATCGTCCGTATGTGGCTTGGTAGGATGGGGGGTGGGGGTAAGCTGCAGACAGAAAAGCTCATGGGCGTCGTCCTCGATGAGTTGGGTCATCCCGAGCCGCGCGAGTTCCTTGATCAGCGCCTCGGCATGGTCGGTATAGGCCTTGCGGTTGAAATAAATGGCGCCGAAGCCGAACTGCTCAAGCTTGGAAATCATTTGCTCAAGAGGCAGGTTCATGACGAGTTTCTGCCAGGCCTCCCGGGGCCGGCCCTGGACGGAGCCGAAGCTGAAACGAAGCGTCTTGGTCCAAAGATAAGGCCGGACGTGCTCGTAGGGTTGGCAATCATTGATTGGATCGGCGTCGATGAAATTCATGACGGGCACCTGGAAGACCATCGTTCCTGGCAGCAGCTTCTCTTCAAGCTTCCGCGCAAAGGCCTGGTCGTTTTCAACCAGCTTGGCCAGGGCCCGGGTTTCGTCCTTTGAAGGCGGCAAGGGCAACTGATCCAGAAGGCCGAGGGCGGCAACGCCCGTCGCCAACGCGTAGCTGGCACTTTTATTCCAGCGGCGAACGATCTTCGACATGCGTGAGACCAGGAATAAGAGGCAGATGGCGGAGATCCAAATGCTGTAACGGTTGCTCCCTCGGAAGTATTGGATGCCGAACAGCCCCAGGAGGCAGTTGCCTCCGCCGATGGCAGCATACAGGACAACCCACAGGCATTGCGGCAGGTGCAGGGAGAAGCGGCGCGGGACTCCCCTCAAGTTCAACATCCGGAGACTCAACTCCGCTGCCATCCAGATAAGCGCGGTGAGGGCGACCAACCCCAGGTAGGGGGAGAACATCTCGCCGCGAATCAAAGCGGTTGTGGCATATTCCCGCGAAAGATCGCCCAGGAACTCCACACGGTGGCTGGTTGGGGGCAAAAGCAATTCGAGGGGTTTAAGCCCGAACAGTTCGAGTTGGTGATAGTCCCGGGCCAGCGCAAGCTGATTAGCGCCGTGCAAAGCCTGATACCAGAGATTATTGATATTCACGGCGACGAATCCGGTCGCGCTCGCCAACAGCACGAGCGCCCCGACCGCCAACTCCGATTTGCGCCGGTAGAGTAGAAAACGCAACCCCATCCCGAGACACACGAACTGCACCCACATGTTGAGGTTGTACGGATTGCTCATCCCGATCACGAGGCCGGCTGCGACAGAGAGCCAGCAGACCCGGTCGCCGATGCGGATTCGCTTGCTGGCGGCCAGCAGCCAGCAACAGACCATCGCCAGTGGAACCGTATAGTCATAAGAGAGCAGCAGGTGCCCCAAGCCACGAAACGTGTGGTAATAGGTGAAGGCCCAGAGCAGCGCGCCCGCCGCCGCCCATTCCCGACGAAACCGCAACAGCCGGCAACACAGGTAAAAGGAGAGTGCGGAAGTCAGATAGCTGAAAATCACTCCGAAGGTCGAGGCGGCCCCCAGGTTGGACCACCGCGCCACCAACCCCAGGAAGCAGGTCAACAGCGGTTCATACATCGGATAGTCGTTCCAGTTGGCGGTGTACGGCGCTCCCAGCCGGTGATTGGTCCGGTCGAGAAAAGGGACGTAGTCAAGTTCGGAAGCCGCTCGGAGCCAAATCAAGACTTGGTGGCTATCACCTGAGTAACCTATCGGTGTGGACCAGGAACTGGGCCAGAGCCGATCATGGGCCAAGCCCCACACAACACATGTAATCGCCAGGACTGCTGCAACGTGGACCAGGTCAAGGAACGTGAATCGCAAGGGAAAGCGGCGCGGCTTGCGGGAAGGGCTGCCGGCCGGCAAGGCCGGTTCGGGCTTGCGAGCGGGCATGGCGGCGCCGACGGCGGGCGAGGAATTGGCGCCCGGTGATGCTTCAATGCTCTTCCTCATTGTTCAGTCTGGTAAAGGCAGACAGGACATGGAGCCGGGAGGGGATTCAAGCCAAAATAGCTGGCCGTTGATTTGGCATCGCCGATCACAACAACCATATACCAAGCCAAAGCGCCGCCATCGGTTTGGTCTTCCCGCGCAGTCCATCGCAGCGAGCCCCACAGTTTACCCGCACCCGCTTTGCGTCTTGCCCCCATCACACTTCCTTCACGATCCCCCAATAAACATCCAACCGCTTGTCCAGGTACAACTTCACGGCCTTGAGTAGGGTGGCGGCTTCGAGCTTCTGGCCGGCGGCGACGATTTGCTTGAGGGTCATCTGCGGGCGGACCGCGAAGCAATCCTGGGCGATGATGGGCCCTTCATCGAGGTTCATCGTCACAAAATGCGAGGAGACGCCGATAATCTTCACCCCCTGCTCATAGGCCTGGCGGTAGGCCTGGGGCCCCGGGAAACTGGGCAGCAATGAGGGGTGGATGTTGATAATCTTATTCTTGAAACGCCACACGAAGTTGGGGGAGAGAATCTTCATAAACCGCGCCAGCACGATGAAATCAATCTCGCGCTCGTCGAGCACCCGCAAGGCCTGCTGCTCCGCCTTGAGCCGGTCCTCCCACGGGATGTGAACGAAAGGCAAGCGGCACTCGCGCGCCCGCGGCTCCAGGTCGAGGCGGTTGGACAATACCAGGGCCGGGTCCGCCTTTTTCAGGCCGCCCGACTTGATCGCGCCCAGGATTTTCTCAAAGCAATGCGCCTCCCGGGTCACCATGAGGGCCATGCGTTGCCGGCGGCGCGGTTCGGTGAAGCGGACTTTGATTTCCATCTCCAACTCGGCGGCCTGCGTCTCGAGGCCGCCGCAAACGGCGCGCCGGTCCAGGTCGCGGTCCTTCCAGGATGTCTGGACGGTCATGCTGAACTGGCCGCGGGTGACTTGCTCTTCGAGGGCTTCGATATTCGCCTTCTGGAGAAACAGAAAGTTGGTGATGCGGGCGACCACGCCGGTCTTGTCGCGGCCGATGACGGTGATGGTGGCGAAGCGTTTCATAACAGGCTCGGGAATATTGACACCACAACCGCCGCTGCCCGTCCAGCCAATTCCAACGGTCAATTCCGACTTCGTCTTCCCCAGCCCTCAAGCGTTTCTTTCCAAGTGCCAAGACGGTGGACCGGAACGGTTCGCGCAGGAGGCATTGGGGCACAACAGCAAGGCGGTGCATCGCGCTTACGCGAAACGAGCCTTGATGAGAATTCCGTCACTAGAAGAATACGAAGCCCAAGAAATGCTCGACAGATCACCGCAGGGCCGAAGAACATGCTGACACCCGCAGCACCCGAAAATGTGCTCAATAGACCGTGGGTCTAACGCGGTAGAAAGCACTCGGAAACTGCTGCCTATCTCCTGACACATTGAACAGCAAATTGCTACCGGACCCTTGCAACTTGCCCACGGACTTCCAACTTGACGACGCCACATTAATGCTTCGCTGAAGTTCGTAATATCGTCTGAGCGAGGTGCCATCCAACGCCACCACAGAATTAGAGCTCCACCCAACCGACAGAGGCGGACTCCGATTTGTTGGGTTATTATCGAGCAGCCACTTTTGCAGGGTCGTGTATCCGTCATTGGCTGGCTGTTGCACTTCCACGCTGTCATTGGTTGACAGCCCGTAATAAGCCAGCCAGCGGAAAGGAATTCCGTGTGTAGTTGTCTGCTCGATTGCGCACACCGAATAGTCTGCAGGGTTGAATGCGTACAGCACATTGCTGTTGCTATTGAATGCCATAATTGTCGTTGTAAAAGGCATGTTCGTGATCACGGTTGCATTGCCATGAATTGGAAACGTCGTAGTGTCCCAAATTGAGGTCTGGCCAAAGGCAACCGTTCCATTACAATTCAGTGCATAAATCTGCTCTTGGAACAGTCCTATCTGGTCTGAAAAATTCGTCGCATTGAAGAGTATTTGGCCATACGCCAAGTACTGGTTATCAGCAGACAACGAATAATTGTTGTAATCCCACCCATATGGATAAGGGCTATAATAGCAAGTATCCAGCAAACTAATTGTATCCGTTGCGACACTAAAGTCACCCATCGCCCCAAGATTCCCAGTGTATGTGTATTGGCCAAACAGGCGGCTCTTATCAGAGAAAATAACCATCCCGGTCTTCACAACACCGAAACTCCCTAAATCTGCTCCGGTATCAGTGTTCACGGCATGTGCGTCGCCGCCGTTCCAGTTGTCGAACCCGGAGTTGTAGTAGAGCCTCCCGGCCCAGCCAGCGGTGACATTTTCCGCAACGACGGATGTGATGTAGGACTCCACCAAGGTCTGATTCGTCAAGGCCACAACTCCAATTCGCCAGGAACCGTATAGCCCAGTTCCCGGCCCTTTATTCGCGACGTACAGAAAGTTTGTGGTCACATCAATATCGCAGTCCGACGGATCCTCTCCCACGTAGATGCTGTTTTGAACCGATGCGGTTTGGAGATTAATGAATAGGATATCGCTGTCCTGCCGGTCTATGGCATAAACCCAAGGTCGCCAGGGGTCTGGCAGTACTTTGACCATATTCGTGCTCAACAGCACCTTCTCTGAGATTGCCCACGTGGCACCTTTGGCGCAACGACAAGCGATCACCAGGATTCCGGCGCAAACTGCCACCGCAACCATTTGGTACGTCGAAGGCTTTAAACGACAGACCATATTGTCTCGCGCGCAACGATTTTCACCGGAATGTTGCGCTCCCAGCCGCGGGTAACACAAACGCTTTCTTGCCACACCGTTAGGGAAGCAGGTCTGAAAACTCCTGTAAAGCCCTATTTTTGGCGACTGGGGCACAACGGAGAGACTTGGACCATATCCTCAGCGGCGTGACGCCTCTTGCGCGCATTATGACGACACCAGTGCTGACTTAGGGCATTCGTTACCTTTGCCAGCCACGTCCGGTCTTGGACCAGTTCCAGCAGTTTCGACGCGGCAAAGTATTTGATGCTGTTGGGCGGTGGATTGCCCAGCGGCTTGAGCAGGCGTGCGCTCACGAGAATCGGCACATCATCCAGTTGGCAATTGAGCACCCACGCCGCCCGTTCCGCCGTCAGACGCGCCGGAAGCTGCCCAAGCAATGATAGAAACTGCCGTTGTTCCTCGTTCATGTGGCCCCCTCAATCGTCTTTGGCCGTGTGCTCAATGCACGGAGTCCAAGCGCGGACAGGTTCAGCCGCCTGCGGGTTATCGCCTCCCGGCATCAATCGCTTGGTTGCCGCCCTTGCCGCAGGCCGCTGGCGATTAAAACCAGGCTCTGCGTCCGTGCAGAGCGCTACCCTCCCCGGAAGCACGCTCGTTCTCCGTGCCCAGCCTGCTTCGGGCGCAACTTGTCAGTACCATCCTCGGGAAGGCTCGGCGGGAGCCTCGCCCTACCGGGACTTGCGTTAAACGAGGCGTTCCGGTAGGGCGAGGCTCCTGCCAAGCCGGGCGCGGTTCGTGCGGAGAATGGTGGTACTGTCGAGTTGCGCCCGCCTGCTTCCTCCGCTCAACTTTCCGCTTGACAAATCATCCGCACTGTGTATAATAGCGCCGACACTTGGGGATGCCCCGCCGCTGGGCGGCTGGGTACCACCGGCGCCCGCCTTGGGGACCGGGCGGGAGAAGCAAGGAGGAGGGGCGAGCGTCCCCGCGAGACTTGGGCGCCCGGACCGGGGGCAGGGCGGGAGAGGGAGGCGGGTGGCCATAAAAGTGCCAGGAATATGCTTGGAACATCCTTGAAATGACCTTGAAATATCCTTGAAACATGCTCGGAAAAGGCTCGGAACAAGCATGGAAAATGCTTGGGAGATGCTTGAAATGTCCTTGAAATGTCCTTGAAATGTCCTTGAAATGTCCTTGAAACATACGTGGAACCCTAGTGTGGCAACGGTGCCGCTACGGCTCCACGAGGGAGTTTCTCCTGCTCCCCTCGCTTGGCGAGCCATTTAGAACTAAAAACTGAGAACTCCGCCTCCCTGCCCCCTGCTCCCGCCACCAGTCCCCCCGTGCGTCATACCTGACGTTCGCCACTCCACGCTCCGCTGTTTTTTTGTGGGGTCCGGTCGCCCCTGGTAATCAGGGCCTGAATTCTGGGTTCCGATTCCGCCCGCCCCCCATCTTCTGCCTCCTGTCTCTTGTCGCCTGCCTCGGGCGCATCTGGACACTGCCCCCGGACCGCGAGCCGTCCTCGGCTCGCAGCGGCCACCCATGCGAAACGGCGATCAAACCTTTTGCCTGTTCCCCGCACGGTCGAACGCGCTGCGAGCCGAGGACGGCTCGCGGTCCGTCACCGTAGGGTACCCTCACTCCATCGGGGCAGTGCGTGGATGCGCCCCCTGCCTCCTCTCGTCTAAATACTTTGACCCCGCCCGCAACTTTCCTTAGTTTGCCGTGTATCAGAAAGATAACGACGAGTCAGTTTGCCTGATAATAAATGGCCTTTTTATCGCTGAAGCAGTTTTTGGCCCGGATGGGCCTGGCCACTCCCGAACAGTTCGACGCATGGAGCAAGGCCTGGAAGGTGGCCGCCGCCAGCGGCTCGCAAGAGACGCTGCTGGCCTTTATTTGCCGGGAACGCGGACTCGCCGAGGACGTCTTCCTCCAGCAGTTGGCGCAGGCGCTCAACTGGCCTTATCTCGACTTGCCCAAATTAAACGTGCCCGCCGAGGCGCGGAACCGGATTTCAACGAAGGTCGCTTTCCAATACTCGGTCCTGCCGACCCAGGTGAGCGACGGCACGTTGCAGGTGGTCGTGAGCAACCCGTTCGACACGGCGATGCTCAACTCGGTGCGGTTCGACGCGCGCGGGCCGGTGGGGTTTGCGCTGGCCACCAAGGTTGAGATCGAGAAGGCGCTCAAAAAGTATTACGGCGTCGGCGCCGAAACGCTCGACGAAATGGCCGAAGACGAGCCGCTCGAATTGCTGGTCGGCGAGGACAAGGAAATCACCGAGAGCGACCAGGAAGCCAGCGTCATCAAGTTCGTCAACCAGGTGATTTGGGAGGCGTTCAAGGACCGCTCGACGGACATCCATTTCGAGCCGGCGGAAGACGAATTGCGCATCCGCTACCGCATTGACGGCATCCTGCACCAGACGCCGATGCCGCCCCAGCTCAAGCGCTACCAGGCGGCCCTGATCTCCCGCATCAAGGTCATGTCGGGCATGAACATCTCCGAGAAGCGCCTGCCGCAGGATGGCCGCATCAACGTGCGCATCAAGGGCGAGGAAATTGACATCCGCGTCTCCACGGTGCCGACGGTCTATGGCGAGAGCGTCTCGCTGCGGCTGCTGACGCGCGGCAAGATCTTCCTGAGCCTGGACAAGCTCGGGTTTTCGCCGCTGGAAGAGAAGGCCATCCGCGAGATCATCGTCAAGCCGCACGGCATTTTCCTTGTCACCGGCCCGACCGGGTCGGGCAAATCGACTTCGCTCTATGCGTTTCTGAGCACGATCAACTCCGTGCACAAGCGCATCATCACCATCGAGGAGCCGGTCGAATACGAACTCAAGGGCATCAACCAGATCGCGGTGCGGCCGGAAATCGGCCTGACCTTCGCCATGGGGCTGCGCCATATCCTGCGCCAGGACCCGAACGTGATCATGGTCGGCGAAATCCGCGACGCGGAGACGGCCGAGATCGCCATTCGCGCCGCGCTGACGGGCCACTTGGTGTTCAGCACGCTGCACACGAACGACGCGTCGAGCGCTTTCACCCGCCTGATTGATATGGGCATCGAGCCCTTTCTGGTTGCCTCCTCGGTCGAGTCGGTCATGGCCCAGCGCCTGGTCCGCACCATTTGTCCGCATTGCAAGCAGGAGCAAAAAGTCGAGCGCAATTACCTGCTCCAGATCGGCTTCCCGGCGGACGAAATCGAGACGACGAAGTTCTGGCACGGCACCGGGTGCGAGCAATGCCGGCAACTGGGCTACCAGGGGCGCATGGGCATCTATGAACTGCTGATCCTGAACGAGTCGCTGCGCCCGCTGGTCATGGGCCGCGCGCCGGCATCGACCATTGCCCAAAAGGCCATCGAGTTCGGCATGCGCACGCTGCGCATCGACGGCTGGAACAAGGTCCGGGCGGCACAGACCACAATTGAAGAAGTGCTGCGCGTCACGCAGATCGAGGAACACCTTGACTCGCTGGTCGAGGACACCAAGGCGGAAGCGCGGGTGAAGAAGTGAGGACAAAACGGAGCTGTGGCGTGAGAAAAGCCAGAAAAACGGAGTATTGGAGTGATGGAGTGATGGAGTATTGCCACACTCCAACATTCCAATACTCATCCCAACACTCCAACACTCCAACACTCCATTGCTCCAGCACTCCGCGTTTCGGTCGTTTGCTCACGCTCCGTCTGGCCGGGCTGCTTATCGGGGTCGGACTGCTGGGCGTGACAATGACCGGCTGTGGCCCTTCGTCGGCTAAGGCGGGAAAACAACCGGCGACCAATGCTGCTGCGCCGCAAGCTTTCACGAGGACAAACCAGGCTCCGGTCTTGCGGCCCGTCGTCAGGACGAATCTCCCTCTCGCCGCGGCGCGAGCGGCCGTCAGGACGAACGCAGGTCCGGTTGCGGCGCGAGCCGCCACCAAGACCCGCGCGGCTCAGGCCGCAGCGGGAGCCGCCGCCAAGGCCAATGTCCCCCCAGTCGTAGCGCGAACTGGCGCGGGCACGAACGCGGCTCCGGCTGTGGCTAAAGGCGGCACTGGCATCGCTGAAACCTCCCGCCGGCTGCAGGCTAACAGTTCCCTTGAGTTGGCGGCCGGTCTCGGCATCCTGTGTCTGGCGGCGCTGTTTATTGTTCTGGCAAAATCCCGTTCGGGTCCCTTGCCGGCCTGGCTGAGGTGGGGATGTCGTTTGCTGGGTGGGTTTATAATCTTTGCCTCGCTGTTGCCGCTGGCCCTCAACTCCGTTGCCCTGTGGCTCTTTCTCCACTCGTCCGGGCTTGGTGTGGCTCGTCAAGAGCAATTATTGGCGGCTATTCTCGGAGGGCTCACCGGCGGACTCTTAGTGCTATGTCTGGGGGTGTGGCTGCTGCGGCTGTCCTGGAAAAAAGTCGGGGACAAGCCTGTGGCGGGCCCCTCGCTGCCGGCCACGGCAGCGGCGGCCAAGCCGGCCCGGAAAAAGGCGGGGAAGGCCACCATCCATTCCTGCAACGTGCTGCAGGTCAGCGCCCAGGCGCGGCAGCTTTGGCAATTCGACGCCCGGGGCCGGGGCTTTGTTCTGAACCGCGAACAGACCAGCTTGGCGGGGGAGCCGTTGCCGGCCAAGCTCGTCGCCAAGGATTGGCGGTCGTTGTGGCATCGCAAGCTCAACGTGGCCTGGCTGCCGCCCGAACAGGTCTTTCTGCGCGTGGCGCAATTCCCCGCGAGCGATTTCGATGAAACCCTCGCGATGGTCGAGTTGCAGTTGGAGAAGCTTTCGCCAATGCCCGTCACGCAGATTGTCTGGAGCATCCACGTCTTGCCGCACGCTGAGGGCAACCTGCAGACGGTGATCGTGATGATCGTGGCGCGGAACACGGTGGAGGAGTTTCTCGGCCAACTGGAAGGCCAGGGCTATCTGGCCGACCGGCTGGAATTGCCGCTGCTGGATCAGTTGCAGGCCACGACCATCACCCGGAGCGGCGCCTGGATTTATCCGGAAGCGCCGGGCGGGAGAAATGCGGCGCTGGTGGCCTGGTGGTATGGCGGCATGTTGCAGAACCTTGATTTGATCACGCTGCCGCCGGCCCATCGCCCGGAGAGCCTGAAGGAGCAGTTGCTGCAAACGGCCTGGGCCGGTGAGCTGGAAGGCTGGCTGACCACTCCGCCCCTTTGGCATTTGGTCGCTGATGCGACGACCGCCGCCGAATGGGAGCCGGCCCTGCGCGCGGGATTGGAACAGCCGATCGAGGTCATCGCGCCGGTGCCGGTGGCGGCGCTGGCCGCCTTGACGGCCACGCGCACGGCCCAAGCGGGATCGGAGGCCAACCTGCTGCCGGCGGAGTTCTCGACCCGTTACCGGCAGCAATTCGTGGATCGGCTATGGATGCGGGGGCTGGGCGCAGTCGTGGCGCTCTATTTGGCGGGTGTGCTGGTCTATTTCGCCCGCCTCCAGGTCGAACTCTATCGCACGCGCGCCGTGGAGCAGGAAGTGGTCGAGCTGGGCCCAACCTACACCAATGCGATTCAACTCCGGGACCGCTTCAAGGTCCTCAAGGACCGGCAGGAATTGAAATTTGCCGCGCTGGATTGCTGGAAGACCGTGGCGGAGTTGCTGCCCGATGGCGTGACCCTCGATGGCTATAATTTCAGCGATGGGAAAAAGCTGACGCTCAGCGGCAGCGCGCCAGCCGATCAGGTCAAGCGGCTCCTGGACTTCGATTCGGACGTCCGCAAGGCCGTCATCAACGGCCAGCCTTTGTTCGATCCCAACGCCGGCGACCACGTCACTTACCGCTCGGCGGCGGGCGGCACGGTGAGTTGGAGTTGTGTCCTCGAGCTCAAACGGTCGGAGGTCCTGTGAAGAATCCTCTGGATCGCCTCAATCTGCGCCCGTTTGAGAAGCGCCTGGTCGTCGGGGTCGCCGCGGTGTTATTTGTCGTGCTCAACGCCTGGTTCGTCTTTCCCCATTTCTCGGATTTGAGCCAGGCACAGGACCAGCGGGCCGACGCGCTCAAAAAGATTGGACGCTGGCAGGTCGAAATCAACCAGGAGCCGACTTATCGCCGGCAAATCCGGGAACTGGAAAGCGAAGGCCAGTCCGTGCCGGCGGAAGAACAGCAGAACCAGTTCTCGCGCGCCATCCAGATGCAGCAGGCGCAGAGCGGCGTCAACATCACCAGCACCTCGAAACAGACCGTCCGCACCAACCAGTTTTTCCTCGAGCTGGCCCAGCAAGTCAGTGTCGAAGCCGGCGAAGCGCAACTGGTGGACTTCCTGTTTAACCTTGGCTCCGGCAATTCGCTGATCCGCGTGCGCGATCTGGCGTTGCATCCGAACCCGCCGCGGCAGGCGCTTAGCGGCAACGTTAAACTGGTGGCCAGCTATCAGAAGAACCCTCCCAAGAAGGCGGCCCCGGCCACCAGCCCGCCGACGCCCAGGGCTAAATTGATAACCTCAACCGCCAAATGACCGCCAAAACGGCACTTCTCACCTTGTTCCTCGCCGGCTGCGCTTTGCGGGCCGAAACTCCTTCTTTTGCGCCGCTCCCCTCAGGCGCCTCGCCTGACGGCCTGGGCACGAACCGCGACCAAGTCCTCCACGACGCCCTGCGCCGCGCCCTCGAGGGTGGCACTAACGCGGCTGCGGTTGGAACCGCCCCCAACCCAGTCGAAGCCCCGAAGGGCACGGACCGGTCCGCGCCGCCGCCTGACGGCACTAATGCGGCTCCTCCTGGACTTGCTGGCACCCCGGTCAAAGCTCCTGTGGGCGCGGACTCCTCCGCGGCTCCGCCTGTCTTGCGAAACCCGCCGCGTCCGCTGTCGGCGGCAAGACCTGATAGCATCGCTGTTCCCGGTGCTCCAGCCCCGTCGATTGGGCCGGCAGCGGCAATTACCCGTGCCAATGCCGCGACTCGCGTACCGGCCGCCGCCAATTCTGCGCTCGAGGAACCGCTGCCCCAGGGCATGATTGACTTCCGGTCCGCCGACCTGTCCCAGGTGCTGGACATCTATAGCATGATGGTCAACCGCACCATTTTGCGCCCCTCGACCTTGCCG
>Ga0181518_10003059_pt1 | contig 15697 bp, 18 predicted proteins | sample PEATcosm2014_Bin_28_FD_119751 | JGI IMG/M metagenome (GOLD analysis project Ga0181518, IMG submission 119751) | Peatland microbial communities from MTU Mesocosm Facility, Houghton, MI, USA - PEATcosm2014_Bin01_60_metaG | ecosystem: Environmental > Terrestrial > Soil > Wetlands > Peat | place... | reverse complement strand
TTGCGCGACTACTGCTACCTGCCGGCCGTCCGAGCACACGTCCTCGAGCAGGCCGGTCAGCACGCCGCAGCTCGCAACAACTGGCTGCACGCGGCCAACCTCACCCGCAACGAGCGCGAACGCCAGCTCTACCAGAACCACGCCCAAAGGAGAAGCCGGCCATGCCAGTGATCAAGGCCGGAACGCTCTCCGGCGGAACCCTCAAAGGCGCCGACCACGGCGCATCGATCTCACTGATCCTCGACGAGAGCGAACCGGGACAAGGCCCACGGCTGCATCGCCATCCCTACGACGAGACCTGGGTCGTGCAGGAGGGACATCTGACCTTCCAGTGCGGCGAAGAGCTATTGATCGTCCGGGCCGGCGACATCGTGATCGTCCCCCCGGGAGTAGCGCACAAGTTCACCAACGATGGCCCCGGTCGCTCCAGGCTGGTGTGCATCCACGCCAGCCCGACCTTCATCGGCGAGTGGCTCGAGTGATTGCCTGGTCGCGTTCCCGGAATCGTTCGCATGCAGGGGGCGGCGGGGGCCGCCACTCCGGCAGCCGGGGCAGATCAAAGCCGAGGCCAGCCGTATCGCCCCCGACTTCCGCTTCGACACGCGCGCTGGCACCAATATTGCGAGCACGGGCTCCCCGCGTGCCCGATTTCCGGGCTTGGCAGGGCAGGCGCGATCGATCCGGAGATGCTCGCCTCGGCTGGACGACAGGCGCAGGAGCATCACTCGCCAAGGATTGCTGAGGTTCGCGCCTTGGCGGAGGTCTGGAGGATCGGGATTCACGACCTCACGACGAATGCTCCTTGCATGCCCATCGCTGCGTGCCCGGGGACTGGGCACTCGTACCGGTAGGTGCCGGTTCGGGTTGCGCGGAACGTGATCGTTGTGACTGGCTGGCCGGCGCTGGTGGGGTCCCCGAGCAGCGCGAACGCGCCGGCGAAGGCGCGCGGGCCGTGGACGATGTTGCCGATCCTTACGATCGGGCTCAGAAGTAGCCAGCCGTGCGCGCTGTCGCTGTCGCCGTTGACGAACTGGATCCTAACCAGCGCGCCGCGCGCGACCTCGATTGTCGGGTTCTCGAGCCCGGCCGCCCGGAAGCGCATGTCAGCGCCGTTGGGAGGATTGGCGACGATCGCCATCGCAACGGTTCCGCCGGCAAATCGGATCGAGTTGGTGGTCCGATCGACCGTGGCACCGATGGGCACCGCGTCCGCCAGCGCTTCGGCACGAGCGAGCGACACGGTCTGCGACGCGCGGCCGGCCAAGGCGCGACCCATCGCCTGCCCGATGTTCGACGGCCGATACGCCGACGGTGCGAGCGTCGGCTGTGCGAGCGGCCCGGTGTTCGCGCTCGGATTAGCGCTCGAGCCCGAGCGAAGAGCTGCGGTCATCCCGGTGGCGGCCGCCGCGGCGCAGCACGCTGTCAGCGCTAAGGCTCGCCAAGGCCGCGATGCCACCGTCTCCGCTAGACGCTCTCGCCAGTTCGCACCGGTTGTGTCGGCCGGTGGCAGTCCGTTCATACTCGTACACCTCCGAAGGTCGCTCAAACTAGTTGACGTGAACTAATTTACGTGGAGGCTGTAAGTGGCATCGAAGAATTCGGGCCGGGTCGCACGGCTGTTCGTTCTCGGGACGCTCGCTGCCCAAGGGCCGGCTCATGGGCACGAGATCCGCCGGCTGGCCGAACGGATCGACATCGAGAACTGGAGCGATGCCCAGGTCGGCTCGATCTACAACGCGCTGCATCGACTCGAGTCCGAATCCTTGATCGAAGCCGTCCGGACCGAACAGCAGGGACGACGCCCGACCCGCACGATCTACACGATCACCACGTCCGGGCGCGAGGAGCTCGCATCGCTACAAGACAAGCTCCTCTACGCCATCACGATGCCCAGCGACCCGTTCGACATCGCGCTATGGGTCTCCGCCTCACAGCCCGGCCAAGACCTGGCGGCAGCGATCGATCGACGCAGCAGATCGCTACGAGAACTCAGCGACCGCCTAGCCGGCGAGCGCCTACGACTGACCAAAGCCGGCTACCTACCCGCCGTTGGCGAACTGCTCTTTCGCCACGGCGAGCTCCGCGTCGAAGCAGAGCTGCGCTGGCACGAGGAGCTACGCGAGCAACTGCCACAGCTCACGTCCAGCCCGCCAGTCGCTACGAGCCAACCAAGACCGCCGCCGGCAGGGTCGCGTGGAAAGCCCGAGTGATTCTCCGGCGCCCCCGCCGAGGACGCTGCAGCGGGTCCCAACCCAGTCGCAGCAGCCCGGCAGCTGGGACTAGCACGCAGACACCAGCGTTGCTTGGAGCGAGCACCGCAGGCTCCGATCCAGCGTCGCCCTTGCGCCGGCGCGGCTCGCGTCCTGCGCTTAGGCCGCTCGCGCGAGCGACGTGGTGTGCTCGGTGAGGTGCGGGTTGTCCTCAGGCTGGAACTCCGTCTCAGCGCCATCCAGCGCGGCGAGCACTCGTGCGAGGCGGTCGACCTGGACCCGGGCGATCCGTTCGTCGCTGCCGAGCAGGCCTGTGGCGCGCGCGAGCTCGTGAATTGGGTGTAGACGTCGGAACTGGCATTCCCACGTCTGCACCGGGGCCACTGCAAGTGGCGACCACCAGACCCGGGCCTATCGATCGCCGGCCGCACGGCTGCCGGCCGTTCCAATCGCGGTAGCAAGTCCGTGGCCGGCCGCCATCAGCGGCCGGGCCAGCACGGCTGCGTCTCTCGGAGATCTTGTTCCCAGTCGCCTTGGCGATCGTGCTTGGTGCTATCAGCCCGCTTGGGGATCACCGGCGTTGATCGCCCATTGCGCGGCGAAAGCCCGCTCGTACGCAGGCCGCGCTTCGCCGCGCGCGACGTAGGCAGCCAGTTCGGGGAACTCGTCCAGGAGGCCGGAAGGTCTCAGCCTGAGCAGCACCGACACCATCATCAGATCGCCTGCGCTGAACGCCCCATCCAGCCAGTCGGCATCGCCCAAGCGTGCTGAGAGCTGGACCATCCGATCGCGAATGCGGTCCTTGACCATCGGCACGCGTGCTTCGGCCCAGGGCTTGTCGCCCTCCAGGATCTTGGCGGTTACGAGTTCAAGGATCGGTGGCTCCACGGTGTTGAGCGCCGCGAACATCCAGGTGATGGCCCGCGCCCGCGCGTCGGCGTCGTCCGGGAACAGTCCCGCGTGGCGCTCGCGATGTGCAGGACGATGGCGCCTGTCTCGAACAGGACGAGAGCGCCTTCCTCGTAGGTCGGAATCAGGCCGAAAGGATGAAAGCGCAAGTGCGCGGGCTCCTCCTTTGCACGCAACGAAACGAGGCGGACCTCGTAGGGCTGGCCGACCTCTTCAAGCGCCCAGCGAACGCGCATGTCGCGCGCCAAGCCCATACCGCCATCGGGCGATCGCTCGAACGCGGTGATGGTGATGGTCATCGCGACCCGCTCGCGGTCATGGTCATGAACATTAGACCCGGCTTGCAGCGGGAAGACATCGTCGAAACGCGGCGAGACTTGGAGGTCTTGACCGCGACTGGTAGGAGGCCACCCAAGACCGAGCAAGACGCGGCCCGCTCTCTGTGCTTAGACGCTCACTGTTGACCGGCCGCCTATAGCCTGGTATGCGTACCTCGTGCGTGTCGAGGAGACCTTCGTAGTCGGCCGGCCTCCCGAGGTCGTGTTCGACTATATGACGGACGCGGCCAACCTCTCCGACTGGCAGACGATCCACACTTCGACCGAGCAACTCACCGACGGACCGCCGCGACTCGGGTCGCGCTTCCGGGAGCGCCTCAAGCCTCCGTTGGGAAGGGAGGTCGAGCAGATAACAGAGTTCACCGAGTTCGACCGGCCCCGGCGCTTCCACGTCCACATCGTCGAGGGTCCGTTCCCAGTCGACGGGACGTGGTCGTTCGAGCCGGATGGCGCCGGAACACGGGTGCATTTCGTCGCGCAAGGGCAACTACGCGGCCTGATGAGGTTCCTGGAGCCCGTCGTAAGCCGCGTCGGCGCGCGTCAGTTTGCCGGCTACCACCGGAACCTCCGCCGCAACCTTGAGGGGCGCTGAAGCGAGCACCGGAGCACTTGCCGCCGTCACCCGCTTGCAAATAGCCGCCAGCGGGCACGCTGAAACGTCGATGCGAGTCGGCCAGAACAGACGCCCGTCCGTGCTGTCTCTGAGGAGATTCACAATGTGGTTGCCGACGCGCTGGGCTCTCGCTTTCTTACCGCCGCGCGTATCTCGCGACTCTGTGTGCGAGCCCCCCAACGCGCGCGAGTGCAGGAGAGCCCGCGCCTTCCGGTCGGAGCGGAGCCCAGCTGCCGAGCCGCGCTGTGCTCCTGGTGACAACGAAGGGCGGTCTGCGTCGGCCGTGTGGCTCCTCCACGCCTGTGGCGGGCACCTCGGTCACGCTGCCGCTCCGCTCGGAGATGGGCGAGGAGAGCGGGGAATTGGGGAGGCGGCACGCGCCTGATCAGGGGTGCTTTCTGCTGCTTCGCCTGATGGTGTAGCTCATTCGGCGCGTAGCGCGGTGGTTGTTCTCGAGGTGGCAGCCCAGCCTTAGCCTGCTGGGCCGAGCGCGCCGGTGACGGCGATTCCGATGCCGGCAAGGGCGAGTAGTGCGAGGTTGCCAGTGGTGTAGACGTGTGTGACGCCGGCTGTGATGGGTACACCCTGTCTTGTGCCGATGGCGTCTGCCGATGGCGTGTAACACGGCGTCCTGCAGGACTATCCCGGTGGGCAGGGCGATGATGACGGCGGCGATGGCGGGAACGGCGACCCAGCAGGTGATCATGAGGATGGTCTGCGGCGGGGTCATCCCGAGCGCCTTGAATATCCCAAGGTCGTGGATACGCTCGCGGGTGAGCATCAGCACGGAGTTCAGCACGCCTACGCGGCCAGCACCGCGACGATGATCGTGAGCCGCCGCATCAGCGAGGTGTCGATGAGCGCGAAGGCGCCCACACCGTGGCTGCAGTGGTTCTGTCCGGTGCCGAATCCGAGACTGAGGATGTTGACGTTGTAGCCGGGTCCGAGCGCTCGCTGGAGCGATGCTTGGTAGTTCTGCTGGCTCGCGGGCATGACGACGGCCTCGTACCGGATGATGGGAAGGTGGATGCCGGCGTTTGCGAGGGTCTGCTGGCTGGTGAATAGTGTGCCGACCACCGGGGGCGGTCCCGGGGCATAGACCTCCCCAGTGATCTGCGCGGTGAGGGTCTTGCCGTCAACGGTCATGTGGATGGTCTGGCCGACCGTTAGGTGGGCCGTGCCCGGCTGTGCGGTGTTGACGACCACCTGGCCCGGCCGTCTGAACCAGTTTCCGCTGGTGATATCCCAGCCGAGCCCCGCGGCATTGCCGTGGAAGGCGGTGATTGGCACGCGCGGTCCGATACCGGGCGTGCTGGCGGTGGCGTCCGCCTCGTCTACGTAGCCGAGTGTTTCGGGTTGCGCCCGCAGCGTCGCGACGATCGTCCGCTGCTGTCTGGAAGTCAGCGTGTGTACGTGTGGCGGTACGCCGCCGCCGATCAGCACGCTCCGCAGCGTCTGTGTTGTGGCGGAGTCGATCTTCGCGATCGAGGAGTCGAGCCCGACCGCGAGGACGACCGCGGTCAGACCGGACGTGACCGCGCCGAGCGTGAGCGCCGAGCGGGCCGGGCGGGTGAACGGGGCCGCCAGCCCGAGCGATACCGACCGTGGCACGGCCAGCTTGCCGGCGAATCGGTGGGCTGCGTATCCGTGGCCGGCCCGGGGTGTCTGCGCGGCGACGATCGTTTGAACGGTGGACAGTCGTGCGGCCCGGAGTGCTGGGACCAGCGCGGCCAGGCCGGTGAGCGCGAGCAGCGCTAGCGGTACGGTGAGGTTGATCCAGAGTGGGACGGCCGCGGCAGCGCCCGGTCCTCCGTTGAGCAGCGGGAGGACCCATCGGTTGCCCAGGAGCGTGCCGGCGAGCGCTCCAGCGAGCGCCGGGATCCCGATCTGAACGAGGTAGGTCGTTGCAATCTGGGCTGGGGTGAAGCCGATGCTCTTGAGCACCCCGATCCGACGGTATGAGGCCACGACCGCGGCGGCAGCGACGCTGGCCGTGATGAGAACCGCCAGGACCAGGGCGATGATCCCGAACGCGACCGCGAACGGAGTGTTGATGTCCTCGATCGAGGCGAGCTTGCTCGCCGTCTCAAGCCACGACACCGAGTTGATGACCGCCCTTGCCGGCAGCGCATGCTGTAGCTCGGCGAGGTCGGCGTCGATCTGCTGCGGAGTTGAGGAGCGCTGAAAGGAGTACAGCATCTGCTCGAGCGCCAGCTCGTTTGCCGGGCGCAGGGCAGCGAGCTGGCTTGGCACGACCCATGCGAGGTCGGCGCTGCTGACCGAGGTCGCGATGCCGACCACTTTTAGTTTCGGCTTGCCCGGTGCGCTGGTCACGGTGACCGTTGCGCCCGGCTCGGCCGGCACCGGTCTGTCGTGGGAGAGGACGATCTCGCCCGGCCGGGTGGCCCACCGGCCGTTCAGGAGAATCAGGTCGTCCAACGGGCCGCCCATCGACGCGCGGCCGGCCACGCTGATGCCCTCCCCCGGATATTCCGCAATCGGGTTGACCTGACCGGCCGGGATCAATCCCCGACTAACCCCGGAATCCGCCGACGGTTGAGTTGGTGGTGAGCTGCGCTGTGGTGAGCGCCCGACGGGGGTGCTGGGCGTCACCGGCACTGCGGTGTGGGCCTGGACCCCCGGGCCGTGCCGCTCGGCGGACGACGAGGCAGCCGGCCCGCTTCCGGCAAGCGAGATGTAGGTCTCGGGATACGGGCCGGCGGCGTCTGTCACTCCAGGCAGGCGTCTGGTTCTGGCCAGATCGGCGGCGGAGACCTTGGATGCATCGATGCTCAGCGCCAGATCGGCGCCGTGCTGACGCGCAAACGCGCCGAGGAACTGTGCGTTGGCGTTGGTCGATAGCGTCAGCCCGAGGGTGCCAGCGGCCGCACTGGCGCCCAGCACCAGGAAGATTGCGACAGTCTGTACGAGCCGCCGAGAAGTGCCGCCCGAGGCCGCCTTGACCACCGCCGCGGCGCTCACGGCCCTACCCCACCGCTCGGCCGCGCGCCCGTACCGGCGGGGTCATTCGCGACGCGGCCGTCGACGAGCTCCACGACTCGCTTGGTGTACGCGGTGGCCAGTTCCGGGCTGTGGCTGACCAGCACCAGTGTCTGGCCGTCCTGGTTGAGCTCCGACAGCAGCGTGCCGATCTCCTCGCCGGTTGCGCTGTCCACAGCCCCGGTCGGCTCGTCGGCGAGTAGCAGCGCCGGGGAGTTCACGAGCGCGCGGGCGATCGCTACCCGCTGACGCTCTCCTCCCGACAGCCTGCCGGGGTAGCTGTCGCGGTATTGCTCGATCCCCAGCTTCACCAGCAGCTCGCTCGCTCGCGAGCGTGCCTGCGACCTGCCCCTTCCTGCGAGTTGCGCGGGGAGCAGCACGTTGTCCTGGACGGTGAGATCTTCGAGCAGGTTGAAGAACTGGAAGATCATCCCGATCTCCCGGCGGCGAAAGCGTGCCGCGGCGGTCTCGCTCATCCGATCGACGCGCTCGCCGGCGACGATGACCTCCCCGTTTGACGGCCGGTCGAGCCCCGCAATCAGGTTCAACAGCGTCGACTTGCCGCTGCCCGACGGGCCCATCACCGCGACCGCCTCTCCGGACGCCACGGCGACGCTCACTGCGTCGAGTGCCGGATGCTCGGCACCGTCGTAGCGCTTCGTGACGTCAATCAGGCTGATCAGCGCATCGCCTGCGGGCGACGGTAGCCGCTCCACGGACCTGGCTGCTTCGCTCATGCGATGCTCCTCGGTGTCATGCGTCGGTTCTCCTGGGCCGCAACTCGTCGGCTCGATCTTCGGCTCGCTGCGGTTCTACGAGGCGCTGTGTTACGCGGCCGTAACGCTGTTATCTCGCTGTTATGCGTCGGCAGGCATGCTGGACGCCGATGGGGTGCGGAACGCGGATCCCGCGCAGCTGGCCCCTCCCCCGCCCGGACGACGCGCACGACGAGGCGACCATGATCGTGATTCGCGAACGCGCTGACCCTCTAGCTCGACTTCGCCACCCGCAGACGACCGTCCGGTCGCGACTGACGCTGCTCTACGGCGGCCTGTTTCTCGCCTGCGGCGCAGCGCTGCTCGCGATCACCTACGTGCTCGTTGCGCACGCCAGCATCACGCCCGGCGGGTCTGATCGCGTGGTGTTCCCACCCGCGATCCAGGCGCTGCTGCACCCAGAGCAGGTTCGCAGCGCGATCCACACCGTTCAGGCGACCCAGCGGATCGCCGACCTGCACCAGCTCGTGATCGAGTCGGCGATCGCTCTCGGAGCGATGGCGATCGTCTCTGCGATTCTCGGCTGGGTGGTCGCCGGCCGCGTCCTCAGACCCCTGCGCACGATCACCGCCACCACACAGCAGATCTCGGAGACCAATCTTCACCAGCGGCTGGCGATGGCAGGGCCCCCGTGACGAGCTCACGCAGCTCGCGGACACGATCGATGGGCTGCTTGCGCGCATGGAAACTGCGTTCGAGGCTCAGCGGCGGTTCGTCGCCAACGCCTCACACGAGCTGCGCACACCACTCACAACGATGCGAGCCACGCTCGACGTCGCGATCGCCAAGCCCGCAGGCGTACCGCCCCAGGTCACCGAACTCGACGCCCACCTGCGTGAGGACCTCGACGATGCCGACCGGCTGCTCGAGAGCTTTCTGACGCTCGCGCGTGCCCAGCAGGGCCAGCTGGGCGAGATGCGCCTGATCCCGCTTGAGCCGATCATCACCGCGGCGCTCGCCACCCGCGCGTCCGAGCTCGCTGACAAGCAGATCGAGATCCGCGCCGCGACCGCACCCGTCTGCGTCCCGGGCAGCGAAACGCTGCTTGAGCGGATGGTCGAGAACGTGATCGAAAACGCGGTCCGCTACAACCAGCCGCACGGCTTCATCGACGTGGCCTGCAAGCTCGACGACGGGCGCGCGGTGCTGATCGTCGACAACGGCGGGCCGACCCTCGACGAACGCGCGGTCGCCGCGCTTGCGCAGCCGTTCACGCGCCTGGGCGCCGAGCGCACCCATTCGCCGAACGGGCACGGACTGGGGCTCTCGATCGTCGCGGCGATCGCGGCCGCGCACAGCGGAAAGCTCGAACTGCACGCCCGCCCGCAGGGAGGTCTCCGGGCCCGGTTGACCCTCCCTGGCGCAAGCCTCGCCACATCCGCAGGAGCCCGGAGATGAGGATCCTGGTCGTTGAGGACACGCCGCGGCTGGCGAACACGATCGCCGAAGGGCTGCGCGACCACGGGATGGTCGTCGATATCGCCTACGACGGGCGTGAGGGCGCAGCCAAGCTCAACCTGAACCCATACGAGGTCGTTGTTCTCGATCGTGACCTACCTGGAATTCACGGCGATGCGCTCTGCCGGATGATCACCGACTCTCCGCACCCGGCGATGATCCTGATGCTGACCGCCGCCAGCTCGCCTGGCGAACGTGTCACCGGCTTGGCGCTCGGCGCTGACGACTACCTCCCCAAACCGTTTCACTTCCCCGAGCTGGTCCTGCGCGTGCGTGCGCTGGCGCGCCGAAGACCGGCCGCACCTGAGCGCACCCTGAAGGCTGCAGGGATCGAGCTCGATCAGCTCACCGGCATCGTCACCCGGGACGGACAGGCGATCGACCTCACCGCCAAAGAACGCGCCGTGCTCGAGGCTCTGCTCAAAGCCAGCCCAGGCGCGCTCAGCGCCGAACGCCTCCTCGAACAGGCCTGGGATGAGAACGTCGACCCGTTCACCAACACGGTACGGGTCACCATCGGGCGACTCAGAACCAAGCTCGGAGAGCCCAACGTAATCCAGACCACCCCCGGGGTCGGCTACCAGATCAACGGAACCCCGCAGGCACAGACGAACTGACCACAGCGGAAAGCAACGCCGCCGGGACCGGAGATGCGCCCTACCACCGACCTCGGCCGCAAACCAAGCACGATCGCCGATCCAGAGCGTGGGGTCCAGCAGCGGCGATGCCGGTGTTCACGCGATGCAGACACGCCGCCGACGCCCACCGTCGAGGGTTGCTGCTCCCGGTCACATGGGGGTCACGAAACCGCGCCAGGGTCGTATGTTGTATGTACGCGCGAGCATGAAAGCGGCACGTACAGGATGACCTATGAGGTCCCGGCCCGTTCGTGCCGGGCACCCGCTCCTCGCCCAAGAGCGCGGCTGTCGCAATGGCTCGGTCCGTCGCCGTGCGCTTCCTGCCATCAAAGCGGGGCCGGCGCACGGCGGGCCGCGCCTGCAGTGGGAGCAGCAGGGGACGCGGTTACGCTTGCGTGAATGGCGATGGGAGACGGTCTGGCGGGCTTGGCTGGCTATCCGTTCGAGGTCCGGTACAGCTCCGGGGCGCTGGCGAGGGCGGCTGTGGCGGCGGACCTCGCGGCCGGCGCATACGCGTATTTTTCGGGTCTGTTCTCGGGGGTTGCGCCGGACATAGCTCTCATCGTGGCCGATGAGACCGACTGGCTAAGTCGTCAGCCGTACGGCCTTGCGTTCTTCAACGACGACGCCGATCAGATTCGACCGGGCATCTTGGTCATGCCCGCCGGCCGTGGAGACTTCTGGGCCGCCATGGCCCGCGATATTCGCGAGGCCGCGCCGGACAGGTACGCAGAGCTGGCCGCGGCCTACCCCGATGGACAAGGGGGCGTCGACCTACAGCCGTTCTGCCTCACGACGCTCGAGACGCTCCCCACGATCGGCGCCGAAAGCCGCGAACTCGGCGCTCAGATGCGCACCGAGGGGTACAGCACGCTCGAAGAACTCGAGGAGCACTACCCGGGCGGCGACGATCCCATGAGCCCGTTGAACTACGTGTGGTTTCAGTATCGATGGCTGCGGCTCGCCGCCGAGACCTTTGAGGTCGACGGAGAGCAGAGCCTCGTGCGCTTCTGGGACTGCTTCCACGCGAGGGACCGTGTCCACTCCGGCGACGCGACGACGGCCTCGCTGGCTCCTCTGCTCACGAGCGAGGTCAGCCACACCCTTGGCAGGGCAATCAGCGACTGGAGGTAGCTCCGCGAACCACGATCCAGATTGTGCTGAATCACGCACGCGGCGCTATCGGCGCGGCTGCTGCTCGTCGTGCCGTCCGGCCGCGAGTCTCGGGGGCGGACGATGCCGTGCCCGCGCGGAAGCACCGATCCACACGCAGAAGCGGCTATCGACCTGCTCCCCGCCAGGAGCGCGGCTGTCGCAATGAGTGTGCAGGCGAGCACGGCCTGAGGTGTCGGCGCTGACGATTCGTTGTCGGGGCTCAGGAGCTCCGGCAGCCTCCCGGGTCGGGGTTGTCCTCCACAATGGCGGCATGGGACCCCGAATTCGTGCGGCGACTGCGGGCGACTGGTCGGGCATTTGGCGGATTGTCCGTGAGGTGGTGGTCGCGGGGGACACGTTCGCGTATGCGCCTGAGATGACCGAGAACGAGGCGCGGGAGTTGTGGATGGTCGCTTCGCCCGGCCGGACGACCATCGCGGTCGACGGCGTCGCGGTGCTCGGCACGGCAAACATGTACGCGAACCGCGCCGGCCCTGGTGCGCATGTCGCGAGTGCGAGCTTCATGGTTGCGTCGGCCGCGCGCGGCGGCGGGGTGGGACGGGCGCTCGCCGAGGACGCGCTGACCTGGGCCCGGGCGGCAGGGTTCAGATCGATGCAGTTCAATGCGGTCGCTGAGACGAATGCGGCGGCGGTCGAGCTGTATCGCTCGGTCGGGTTCTCGATCGCCGGGACGGTGCCCGAGGCGTTCGATCACCCCGAGCACGGTCTCGTCGGTCTCCACGTCATGTATTTGAAGCTTCGATGAGGACACCTCAGCTCGACCTCGCCGATGCCACATGGCTCGCTTGACGCTACCCGCCGCCAGGCTGGTCGAGGTAACCAGTTCGACGCCGGCCGGTGGTCTTACTTGCGCTTCGGGATCGGTGCGGAGCGGATTCCCGCGGACAGCAAGCGGCCACCTCTCCCGCGGTGATGCCGCGGCGAGCTGGGGTGTGTCGGTCGCTGTCGATTTCGCAGTCGCCGTTCGTAGAGGAGACGAATGGCGCATCGGGCGCCGCGGAAAAGGAGATGGCTATGGGACGGATCGTGGTACATGAGTTCATCACGCTCGACGGCGTGATCGACAATCCGGGATGGTCGATGGAGTACGGGTTTGACCCGAAGATGGGCAGTGCGATCGGCCGGATCATGCAATCGAGCGAGGCACTGCTGTTGGGGCGCAACACATATGAGATGTTCGCTCCGGCGTGGTCGACGCGGACGGCTGCTGAGGATCCCGGCGCGCCGTTCATGAACGAGTCCCCGAAGTACGTCGTGTCCTCGACGCTGCAGGATGTCGAGTGGAACAACTCGAGGATTCTGGGCGCCTATGACGCCGGGACGATTCGTTCTCTGAAGCAGCGGATCGAGGGTGACATCTACGTCAGCGGTAGCGGAACGCTCGTCCGTGCGATGCTCGCCGACGGTCTGGTCGATGAACTGCACCTGTTCGTCTTTCCGCTGTCGCTGGGCGCCGGGCCGCGCCTGTTCTCGGACGGCGTCGACGGCAAGTTCAGCCTCGTTGAGACCGAGTCCTACGAGAACGGCGCTCTGCACCTGGTTTACCGGCCGGTCAGATAGGCGCTGGCGGGCGCTTCACGCGATCGACCGCGCGGAGCGCCCGACCCGGCCGAGCGGACATCGCCCCCGCGGACAGCTCAAGGACGCTCGGCCTGCTGACAGACGCGGTGCATAGCCAGGCCGCGGCGCGAGCGAAGCTGTGCTCGGCTGGACATTCCGTACCCGATGAAAACGGTGTCGGCGCCGGCTCGGTCGTATTGCCGCAGGTCCGCAGCCCGTCCACTGCCTGCGTTCCACAGGATGCGCGATTGTCGGTCCGGGCCACGAGAATCGAGCCCAGCGATCAGGCGAGAACGGCCGTGCGCTCCACTCAAGCCCACGATCATCTCAGTCGAGCCACGTCAGCGACCGGGCACTGACAGCTCCAGCCGGTCGGCCCGCGCGGGGAAACTGGCGGCGGTTCGTGTCGACCCTGATGGCGGGCCGGTCCGCGTGCCCGATGACCGTGAGCACGCAAGCCGAACGTTGGTGCCGGAGGCTGCCCGCTTGATCGGCCGGCCGATCAAGCTCAGATGGCCGTGTCGACACCGCTCCTCGCTCGCGCAGCCAGAACCGAGCACCACGAGCAACCGGGGTCTGCTGGCGGCCGCTCCGACGTCACGTCGCCGGCGCATTCCAATCGCGGGCGGCGGCGCGCGGAGGCGCCGGTGGGTCGGCAGCTGACGAGACCCGGTCGAGCGGTGGTCTGGCGGCTCTGTCGATTCCAGGATCGTCGTTCGTAGAAGAGATGAGACGACGCATCGGGCGCCGCCCATCACCGAAAGGAACCAGCCATGTCGACAACCATCGCCAGCACACCCACCTCGTCGCTGAGGCGCACGACACTCGTCGTTGCCGCCGTCGCTGCGACCGCCACGACGCTTGCGGCGACGACGATGCGAGCCGCGGGCGTGCACCTCGCCGCTGGCGGGAGAATCCCGCTGGGAGCGTTCGCCCAGTTCACGCTCGCGGGGGCGCTTCTCGGCGGACTCCTCGTCGCCGTCCTCAACCGCCGCAGCATCCTCCCACGGCGCCGGTTCATCCAGATCGCCGCGGCGTTCACCGCACTGTCCTGCCTGGCACCCGCGATCGCCGGCGACGACGTTTCGAGCAAGATCGGGCTGATCGCCATCCATCTGCTCGCGGCTACGATCATCGCCCCAGTCCTTGCCCGTCAGACGACGCGCTGATCAGAGAGGTTTCGACCAATGCCGCAATATCTGCTGTCCGTGTGGCACGACGAGGAGTATGTCGTCGACTTCTCGACACCTGAGGCGCAAGATCGTGTTGCCCAGGTCGCAGCGTTCAACGATGAGTTGCAGCGATCCGGCGCTTGGGTGTTCGCCGCCGGCCTGCACCCGGCGTCGTCCGCCACGGTCGTGCGCCCCTCCGGGGATCACGTCTCGATGACCGATGGCCCCTACGCCGAGACGAAGGAGCAGATGGGTGGGTTCTGGATCATTCAGGCTGCCGACCTCGACGCCGCGCTCGAGTTGGCCGCACAGGGTGCTGCCGCCAGCGGCGGTCCGATCGAGCTCCGTCCGCTGCAGGGATGACCGACACGCTCGACGCCGTATTCCGACGCGAAGCCGGTCGCTGCACCGCCACGCTGATCCGCGTCCTCGGCGACATCGACCTCGCCGAGGACGCGGTGGCGGAAGCGTTCGCGATCGCTGCTGAGCAATGGCCGAAGCGAGGGATCCCGCCCAACCCCGGCGGCTGGATCACCACCACCGCCCGCAACCGGGCGATCGACCGGCTGCGCCGCGAATCGACCCGAGTCGAGCGCTACATCACCGCCCACCAAATGCACACCCAAGACACCGATCCGGACTCAACCCCTGAGGGCGACGCCCTCGACCGTTTCGTCGATGTCGTCCCCGACGACCAGCTCAGGCTCATGTTCCTGTGTTGCCATCCCGCGCTCGCTGCCGACTCAAAAGTCGCGCTGACGCTCCGTCTGCTCGGCGGCCTGGAGACCGGCGAGATCGCCAGGGCCTTTCTGTTGCCGGAGGCGACCATCGCTCAACGCATCGTGCGGGCGAAACGGAAGCTACGTGACAACCACGCCCCATATCGCATCCCGGGTGCCGCTGAGCTCCCCGATCGGCTCCACGGAGTCCTGACCTCGATCTATCTGGTCTACACCGAAGGGCACACCGCCACCACCGGCCCCGCCCTCACCCGTGTCGACCTCTCAACCGAAGCGATCCGCATCGGCCGGGTCCTGGCGACGCTGATGCCCGACGAGCCGGAGATCATCGGGCTGCTGGCCTTGATGCTGCTGACCGAGGCCCGGCGGGCCAGCCGCATCGACGCCGACGGGTCGATGGTTCGGCTTGCCGACCAAGACCGATCGCGATGGAACCGCAATCTCATCGAGGAAGGCCATGGGTTCGTCAAAGCGTGGTTGCGCCGCAACCAACCCGGACCGTTCCAGATCCAAGCCGCGATCGCCGCGGTTCATGCCGATGCGTCCACAGCCGCCGAGACGGACTGGTCGCAGATCGTCGCACTCTACGACCAGCTCTACGCAATCGAACCGAACCCCGTCGTCGCGCTGAACCGGGCCGTCGCCATAGGCGCGCTCGATGGCCCGTCAGCTGGGCTAGACGCGCTCGCGGCCGTCAACCTCGATGGCTACCAGCCCTATCAGGCCGCCCGAGCCGACCTGCTATGTCGAGCAGAACGGATCGACGAAGCGATCGTGGCCTACGACCGCGCCATCGAGCTCACCGCCAACTCCGCCGAACGAGAGTTCCTTCGCCGGCAACGCCAGCGTTCGGCAGCCACCCCGCAACTTCCTTGAGTCAAGGCTCGCGGGCACAGCCCCCTCTCCGCGCAAGCAGGACCGTCGCCCCCGCCCGAGAGGTCGCGCCCTGCCCTATCGAGCTCGTGAGCGACCAGTCCGACGCCCTGCTCTCAAGGAGGCGCTCGCCTCGTGCTAGCCACTGGTCAGGACAGCCTCCGACTTCTGGATCGCGGGGATGAGCACCTGGTCTTGGTTGGTGAGGATGGCGACGACGTAACTGGTCTTTGG
>Ga0181518_10003058_pt1 | contig 15697 bp, 13 predicted proteins | sample PEATcosm2014_Bin_28_FD_119751 | JGI IMG/M metagenome (GOLD analysis project Ga0181518, IMG submission 119751) | Peatland microbial communities from MTU Mesocosm Facility, Houghton, MI, USA - PEATcosm2014_Bin01_60_metaG | ecosystem: Environmental > Terrestrial > Soil > Wetlands > Peat | place... | reverse complement strand
GTGGTGAAGAGCAGCGGCAGGTACAGCACGCTGACCTTGAGCAGATCGCGGGCCAGCTTGCGGCTTTCGTCTTCAGTTTTGGCGTGGAGAATGCGCGCGAAGCGGAGCGTGTAGGCGAGATAGATGAGGCCGAGCGCAGTGGCTGGAATTGCGTAAACCGCGCCGGTGATGCCGAGCCACCAGGGTGCGAGGCTGACGGGAATCATGAGCGCCGCGTAGAAGAGGGCCTCAGCGACAGTGGACCATCCGTCGGGCTGGACGACGGGCAACATGCGGATGCCGGCGCGCGCGTATTCGTCGCGATACAACCACGCAATCGACATGAAGTGGGGGAACTGCCACACAAAGAGGATGGCGAAGAGAGCGACGCCGGGCCACTCGACGCGGCCGCGGGCGGCGGTCCAGCCCAGCATGGGGCCCATGGCGCCGGGAAATGCGCCGATGAAGGTGGCGAGCGAGGTGACACGTTTGAGTGGGGTGTAGATGGCGACGTAGGTGAAGGCGGTGAGCAGCGCCAGCGCGACGGTGAGCATGTTGGTGTAGAGAGCGAGCCAGATCGCGCCGAGCGCGATAGCGCCCAGACCGGCAACGATGCCCACGGCGAGCGGGAAACGGCCCGAGGCCAGCGGCCGGTTGGCGGTGCGCTTCATGCGCGAGTCGGTGGTGCGCTCAAGGCACTGGTTGAGCGCGCCTGCTCCGGCGGAAACGAGACCGATGCCGAGCAGCACATCGAGCAGGCCGCGCTGCAGGGTGGAGATGCCGGACTGCATGGAGCCGAGATAAAAGCCGCCCCAGCCAGTGACGAGCACCAGGCCCACGACTTTGACTTTGAAGAGCTCGCGGAGATCGTGGATGAGGGTTGCTGTGGCTCCGGGTTGAGGCGCGTGGAGGCCGTGCGCGTGCGGAGAGTCTTCGCCGTGGTTTGCGGCGAGATCGGCGGGCAGAGCGGCCTGGGAGGAAGGAGTCATGGAAACGGCAGAAGATTCTTGCGGCTGCGCGAGCGCTGGAGCAGCGGCCCTGATTTGATGATAACAAGCGGGCAGCCGCGCTCTGCCGCATGCGATTCAGCGAAAATTCTTTTGACACGGTTCTCGCGTGTGCTGTAGCGTCCGGAATTGGCGCCGCCTGTCCCCAAGGCAATTCCCATGCGCCCGGAGGTGCAATATGCGGATGATGATGCTGGCTCAGTTTCCTATTGAACCCTTCAATAGCGCGGTTCGCAATGGAACTGTGGGTTCCACGATGAAGAGAATTCTCGATGAAATCAAACCAGAAGCTGCGTACTTCGGCGAGCGCGAAGGCCATCGCGGCTGCGTGCTGATTGTTGACGTCGAAAGTGCCGCGGACGTGCCACGGATCGCCGAGCCGTGGTTCCTCTGCTTCAACGCCGAGGTGGAGTTCAGGGTTTGCATGCTGCCCGAGGATTTGGCCAAGGCGAATCTGGAATCGCTGGGCAAGAAGTGGGGCTGAGGCGCGGGTAAGTTCGCTGGACGATGATCAGGCACAAAGAAGCGGGAGCCGGAGCGACGGCTCCCGTTTCGATCGTCGGGCGGCTCTTAGACCGGAATGCTCTAGGACGGAGCCTGATGCCTTCCGTAGTGCAATATCGAAGATGTCAACAGAGCCAGCAGTTATTTGAACTTTCGGAAACGTTTGGATGAGATCAGAAAACCAACTGTCCATCCTTCACAACGATCTTGCCGTCGATTTCCACGCTGGCGTTCGTCACCGGAATTGTCCAACCAAATTCGCTTTTATTGGTACCGCCGAGAAGCTGGTTACCCCCCATCCCGATGAACACCATTCCCGCCGCTTCAAAGGGGCGGAAATCGTTGCCACCGCTTTCCATAACCTTCAAAGCAGGGTTGAGTCCAATCGACACCGAAGCGATTCTGTCTCTGTCGCCACCATAGGCGGAATAGTCTTGTTCAAAGCAGTCCGGATTGGCCTTCGCGCTGAACGAAGTCATCTTGCCTTCTTTGAAAAGATACGTCGCCCCGATCAGGTACTCGTATGGACGGCAATTATCTTTTGGCGCCACCACCGTGCCGGTCGCGGAGGTCTCCACGGGCGCCACAACCACCGTGCCACCGGGAAGAGAAGTCTGCCGTGCCATGAACGGCGTTCCTGCCGCGCCATGCTCCTGCAGGAGGCCCGCGCTCACAAACGCGGTGCGCTTTCCCAGCGTCATCGTGATATCGGTCCCACTGGGCGAAGTGATCCGGATGCTGTTTGCGCTCTCCAGCATCTTCGCCAACCGATCGCCTTTCTCTGAAATCTCCTGGTAGTTCACATTAATCGCGTTCCACAACATATTCTGGTACAAAGCCCAATCCATTTGCGCATATTCCGCATCCTTTTTGTTGGGAACGCCGATATATACGAGACGTATTCTCGAATTGCTCAGCGCCGCGCGGTACGCTTCCGCGGAGCGTGCATTCTGGGCTATTCGCGACTCCGGCACGTTTTCCAGGACAGCTTTGGAATCGTCCAGGTCACTCGTGGAAATCCACACATCAATGCTGTTGAGCCAAGCATTACCGGGCCATGGTTGGCCGAGATACTGCTCGGGCACATCGACAAGGTAGGCACGCTGCAGTTGGTCGGTCGTGACGAACAGCGGGCCCACACGTCCCCCAGCCTTCTCCGCTTCAATCGCCAAAGCCTGCATCAAGGGAAGCTTCTGTATGCCACCAGAAATCACAACCACTTCTCCTGGCTTCACTTTCGCCGAAACGGTAACCACCTTCTTCGCAATTTCCGTCAATCTTGGATCAGGTTTTCCTTCTTGTCCCTGAACCGGGTTGCATGCCACAAAACTACTCAGCACAAGCAGTGAAAGTCCCAACGATTGCAAGCTTTTCATAGGTTCTCCTCTGACCTTTTGTGTGGGATCAATCCTCTGGTGGGACGCACCAAAGGATTTGACCGGAATTTCCATTTCGCTTTGGGGACCGCGCACAATATACACCCGGCTGCCTTCGCTCGGGGTCCTTTATTTACATTGGGTCCGAGGCCAAAGAAAAGGTCGAGCACGCCGAGGGACGCGCGTCCTGTAAAATGAAATCAACCGGATGATGCATTCCCCTCCAGCGGCTGCTCCTCAGGCATCCCGCGCCGCGCGGGAGGGTGAGTCGCGGGCGCCCGGGACCCAGGAAAAAACCATTCCACTCGGCGAAAAACCAGCTCCACTCATCAGGGTGGAGGGACTGAGGAAGTCGTATCGCACGGCGCGCGGGGAACTATGCCTTTTCGAGAACCTCGATCTCGAAGTCGCGGCCGGCGAGATGGTGGCGATTGTGGGCCAGTCGGGGGCGGGAAAAAGCACACTTTTGCACATTCTGGGAGCGCTTGATGCGCCTTCCGCGGGGACGGTATACTGCGCCTCAACCAACGTGGCTTCTCTTTCCCCACGAGAGGCGGCAGCCTTTCGCAACCGCGAGATCGGCTACGTGTGGCAGTTCCATTATTTGCTGCCGGAGTTCACGGCCGAGGAGAACGTTGCCATGCCATTGATGGCCCGGGGCATGCGCCAGCCAGAGGCCATAAAAATAGCGGCTAACTGGCTGAGAGAGGTGGACTTGGAGGATCGCGGAACGCATCGGCCGGGGGAGCTTTCAGGCGGCGAGCAGCAGCGCGTGGCGCTGGCTCGGGCGCTGGTGTGCAGCCCGCGTCTGCTGCTGGCCGACGAGCCCACAGGCGACCTTGACGGCGCGACGGCGGGCCGCGTTTTTGAGTTCATTGAACGGCTGCACGCGAGCCATGGCCTTACGTCCATTCTAGTTACGCACAACATGGAACTGGCGCAACGTTGTACGCGAATTCTTCGCCTCGCAAATGGAAGGCTGACGACGCTCACAGACGCGGCGCAGCCTGCATCCTAACCTGTAACCCGATAGCGGAATTGCATCATTTTCCGCGATTTGTGAGTCTTATAAGTATCAGCCTGTAAAAGGGTTTCCCCAGACGGGCTGCAGAGGTCGGGATGGAAGTCAGCCGGACGAACGAGACCGGCGGACGGCAGGGGTCGAAGCTGGTCGTCGAGCTAACCCAGGACCATCCAAAAGAGCTGTTCGGAGCGTGGGATCCGATTTTTGGGGACTCCGGCGGCGAAGCAACGTGAAGGGCGCGCTTGAGGGCCGAGGCCGGGAAAATCACCGGACGGCGACTGGGGCGGGCAGCCTGGATGAAGCCCGGATGACGGGGGGAGCACATCATGTTCGAACGGTATACGGAGAAGGCACGGCGCGTGATCTTCTTCGCGCGGTATGAGGCCAGCCAGTTTGGGTCGCCTTATATCGAGACCGAGCACCTGTTGCTGGGGTTGCTGCGCGAAGACAAAGCGTTAACCAACCGCTTCCTGCGCTCGCACGCCTCGGTGGAGTCGATCCGGAAGCAAATCGAAGCGCACACCACCATCCGCGAGAAGGTGTCGACCAGCGTCGACCTGCCGCTATCGAACGAGTGCAAACGGGTGCTGGCCTACGCCGCGGAAGAGGCGGAACGGCTGGGCCACAAACATATCGGAACCGAACATCTGCTGCTGGGATTATTGCGGGAAGAGAAGTGCTTTGCCTCGGAGATTCTGCAGGAGCGCGGATTGAAGCTGGCGCAGATTCGCGACGAGCTGGCGCGGGTGACGCAGGAGAAAGCGCCGCCGCAGCAGCGGCAGCGGGAGTCGAGTTTGCTGGCGGAGTTCAGCCGCGACCTGACCCAGGCCGCGATGGATGGGCAGTTGGATCCGCTGGTTGGGCGCGAGGGGGAACTGGAGCGCGCGATTCAGATTTTGTGCCGGCGCACCAAAAATAACCCGGTATTGATTGGCGAACCGGGCGTGGGCAAAACTGCGATCGTGGAGGGTCTGGCGCAACGCATTGCCGACGGCGAAGTGCCGAGCTTCCTGGCGGACAAGCGCGTGCTGGCGCTCGATCTCTCGCTGATTGTGGCGGGAACCAAATACCGCGGGCAGTTTGAAGAGCGGTTGAAGACCATCATGAAAGAGCTGATGGAAAATCAGAACTCGATCGTGTTCATCGACGAGCTGCACACGCTGGTGGGCGCGGGATCGGCGGAGGGCTCTCTGGACGCGGCGAACATCCTGAAGCCGGCGCTCTCGCGCGGCGAAATCCAGTGCATCGGCGCGACCACGCCGGCCGAGTACCGCAAGTCGATTGAGAAGGATCGCTCGCTGGAGCGGCGCTTCCAGGCGGTGAAGGTGCCGCCACCGAGCGAGGCCGACGCCATCAAGATCATCATGGGCATCAAGGACCGTTACGAGAAGTTCCACGCGGTGAGTTACACCGATGCGGCGGTGGAGTTCGCGGTGGCGCACTCGAGCCGTTACATTCCCGACCGCTTCCTGCCCGACAAGGCGATCGACCTGATTGACGAGGCGGGCGCGCGCGTGAAGCTGCGCCAGACTTCGCTGCCCGAGGAGATCACTGAGGTGCAGAAGCGCATCAAGTTCATCGTGCACCGCATGGATTCGGCGATTGCGAATCACGAGTTCGAGAAGGCGCGGTTCTACTCGGACGAGGAACGCAAGGAGCGCGAGAACCTGCGCGCCCTGCGCGACAAGTACCACCTCGACGACTCGGCGGCAGGAATCGTGGGCCGCGAGGACATCGAAGACGTGGTGAGCCGCTGGACGGGCGTGCCCGTGACCAGCATCAAGGAAGAAGAGACGCAAAAACTGCTGCGCGTGGAAGAGGAGCTGCACAAGCGCGTGATCTCGCAGGAGAGAGCGATATCGGCGCTGGCGCGGGCCATCCGGCGCAGCCGCGCGGGATTGAAATCGCCGCACCGGCCGATTGGGAGCTTTTTATTCCTGGGACCGACCGGTGTGGGCAAGACCGAAATGGCGCGCACGCTGGCCAACTTCCTGTTCGGTTCGGACAAGGCTTTGATCCGCTTCGATATGTCGGAGTTCATGGAGAAACATTCGGTGTCGAAGCTGATCGGCTCGCCTCCGGGATACGTGGGCTACGAGGAGGGCGGGCAGCTTACGGAGCGCGTGAAGCGTTCGCCGTATTCGGTGGTGCTGCTGGATGAGATCGAGAAGGCGCACCCGGATGTGTTCAACATCCTGCTGCAGGTGTTTGAGGACGGGCAATTGACCGACGGGCTGGGCAACACCGTCGACTTCAAGAACACCATCCTCATCATGACGTCGAATATCGGCGCGCGGCACCTGCAGAAGAAGCAAGGGCTGGGCTTCCAGAGCGAGCGCGATGACCTGGTGAACGAAAAGGTCGAGGAGTTGGTGAAGAACGAGGTGAAGAAGACCTTCAACCCCGAGTTCCTGAACCGTCTCGACGAAGTGATCCTGTTCCAGTCGCTCTCCGATGCGGATCTGATTCAAATCGTCGAGCTGCTGGTGCAGCAATTGAACCTCAACCTGGCGCAGAAGTCGATCACGATTTCAGTGAACGACGACGCCAAGAAGTGGATTCTGGAAAAGACGCTCGTCGACCGTAGTTACGGGGCGCGCCCGTTGCGCCGCGCACTGCAGCGGTATGTAGAGGATCCGCTTTCGGAAGCGCTGATCGCGGGGCAGATCCAGGAGCGGCCGGCGTTCCTCGAGGTGTATCTCGACCAGAACCAGCTCTTCTATCGCCCAGTGAGCGCGGACGATAATGCGAGCGAGGAAAAAGCCGCGGGCGTGCTGCTGTTCAGCAACTGAGCTAGTCCGAAGCACTTTCACACAGAGACGCCCCCGAAAACTGGGGGCGTTTTTCTTTTTGGTCGAGCGCTGGCAATGTCAATTGTTTTGCAGCTGATTGTTCGACGGCGACGGGCAAGCGCCAAGCGAAATTGGTTCGCCGTGTGGCAAAATGGAAGATGAGGCTTTGTTGATGCTGGCGACTCGTTCCAAAGATGCGTGGATCCTGGTGGCAATCGCAGCCATCACTCTGGCCTCTCTGGCGCGTGCCCAGGCCGGCATCGAAAATGCAAGGGCGTACGCGTCACCAGTCATCAAGTTTCTTGCCGGAAGCCCTCTGACCGATACAGCTGTACCGATTTCGACCGCCCGGAATGTTTCTCGCGTGTCGAACTACCTCGGTACGGCTCTGGATTTGCTCCCGGTATTATTTGTTGGCTTGGTGTCGCCTCTCGACCTGCAGTCTGTTCGCTCGCTTCACGCCATGGGCCGTGCGCTTCCCGCGCCAAATCTGTCCGTATTGTTCCAGCGCCCGCCTCCCGTTTTGCTCGCGTAGATCGCCCGATCTTCATCCGGCACGCAACAACGCTGGGTGTCCACCACGCGCTGCAAGTCCATCCTGGGGCTTTAACGCGCGCACCAGCCAACGCGATGGACGCAATTACACTGAATAGCGGAGATTCCCGTGTTTTTCGATAAGATTCTTACCAAAATTTTTGGCACGGCGAATGAGCGGCTGATCAAGCGGCTCACGCCTATCGTGATTACTATCAGCGCGATGGAGCCGGAGATCAAAAAGCTCTCGGATGAAGAGCTGAAGGCCAAGACGCAAGAGTTCAAGGCGCGGATTGCGGCCAAGCTCGAAGGTATCAAGGACGCAGACGAGATCAAGAAGGCGGAAAAGGACGCGCTCGATGAGATTCTGCCCGAAGCGTTTGCGGTGGTGCGCGAGGCGGGCTGGCGCGCGGTGCAGATGCGGCACTTCGATGTGCAGCTGATCGGCGGCATGGTGCTGCACCAGGGCAAGATTTCCGAAATGAAAACCGGCGAAGGTAAAACGCTGGTGGCCACGCTCGCGTGCTATTTGAATGCGCTCGCTGGGCACGGCGTGCACGTGGTGACGGTGAACGACTACCTAGCCAAACGCGATGCCGAGTGGATGGGCAAGATTTACGAGTTCCTGGGGCTTACGGTGGGCGTCATCGTCCACGATCTGAGCGACGACGAGCGGCGCGCGGCCTACGGCGCTGACATTACCTACGGAACAAATAACGAATTCGGCTTCGACTACCTGCGCGACAACATGAAGTTCGAGATCAAGGATTGCGTGCAGCGCGGACACTACTACGCGATTGTGGACGAGGTGGACTCGATCCTGATTGACGAGGCGCGGACGCCCTTGATCATTTCGGGACCAACGGACCAGACGACGGACAAATACGCACGCGCGCGGCGCATCATTCCCGCGCTCGAGCTGGGCGAAGAGGTTGAGTGGACCGATACCAAACGCCAGGCAGAGCTGGGCATCCGGCTGGGTGAGAACGAGAAGCACCTGACCGGCGACTACATTGTGGACGAAAAGCAGCGGACCATAGGTGTAACAGACGAAGGCTGGGTAACGATCGAGAAGGAATTGGGCATCGGCAACATTGCCGACGCGGAGAACTGGGAACTGAAGCACTACGTGGAGACGGCCATCAAGGCGCACGCGCTTTACAAGCGCGACGTGGATTACGTGGTGAAGGACGGCGAGGTGATTATTGTGGACACCTTCACCGGCCGCCTGATGCCGGGACGGCGCTGGAGCGATGGACTGCACCAGTCGATCGAAGCCAAGGAGGGCGTGACCATCCGCAAGGAAGACCAGACCCTCGCGACCATCACCTTCCAGAATTACTTCCGCCTGTATCAAAAGCTGAGCGGCATGACGGGCACGGCGGAAACGGAAGCGGCCGAGTTTGAAAAGATCTACAAGCTTGAAATCGTCGTGATTCCGACCAATAAGCCGATGCGGCGGCTGGAGAATGCCGACGTGGTGTTCCGCACCGAGAAGGAAAAGTACAAGGCGGTGGCAGACAACATTGCCGAGCTGCACGAGAAGGGGCAGCCGGCGCTGGTAGGCACGACGTCGATTGAGAAAAGCGAGCGGCTGTCGACGATTTTGCAGAAGAAGGGCGTGAAGCACGTAGTGCTGAACGCGAAGTTCCACGAGCGTGAGGCGGAGATTGTAGCGCAGGCCGGGCGGCTGGGGATGGTGACCATCTCGACGAATATGGCCGGCCGCGGCACCGACATTCTGCTGGGCGGCAATCCGGACTTCATGTCGCGCAAGGAGCTGGTGGACAAGAAGAAGGCGCGTGCCATCAGCGTGGCCGAGGGCGCGATCAATCCCATGGCGCCGCCGGGGTTCCAGCGTTTCTATTACCAGGGGCAGGAGTTCGAAATCTCCAACGAGGAATGGACGGAGACGAATGTGGTGCACGCGGCAGCCGCGCAAAAAGACCACGAGGCAGTGATTGAGGCCGGCGGCTTGTTCATTCTGGGTACTGAACGGCACGAGTCGCGGCGCATCGACAACCAGTTGCGCGGGCGCGCCGGGCGCCAGGGCGATCCCGGAGAATCGCGATTCTTTCTTTCGCTCGAAGACGACCTGATGCGCATCTTCGCCAAGCAGTGGGTGAGTACGCTGCTCGAGCGGCTGGGCATGGAAGAGGGCGTGCCCATCGAGTCGCGCATGATTTCGAAGCGTATCGAAGGCGCGCAGAAGGCCGTGGAGGCGCAGAACTTTGAAGCGCGCAAACACTTGCTGGAATACGACGACGTGATGAACAAGCAGCGCGAGGCGGTGTACGGCCTGCGCCGTCAACTCCTCGAAGGCGTCGAACAGCGCGAGCTGATTCTGGAAGATTATGTGGGCGGGATCTTGTCCAGCCTGCTCGACGAATATTGCAACGAGCGCACGCGGCCCGATCAGTGGGATTTCAAGGGACTGGGTGAGAAGCTTGTCGATCATTTCGGCTTCAACCTGGCGGGATCGGGCATCAAGAGTGAGGAGCTGAGCCGGCACGAGCTGGGCGAGGAGATTTTTGCCAAGCTGACGGAGAGCTACGAGGCGAAGGAGAAAATTCTCGGCGCAGGCACCATGCGCTACCACGAGCGCATGGTGATGCTGAGCGTGATCGACGGGCTGTGGAAGGACCATCTGCTGTCGATGGACCACCTGAAAGAGGGCATCAATCTGCGCGGTTATGCGCAGAAGGATCCGCTGGTGGAGTACAAGCGCGAGTCCTTTGAATTGTTCGAAGCCATGATGCTGAAGTTCCAGGAAGACACGGTGCGGTTCCTCTTCCGGATGCAGATTCTGGGGCCCGATGGGCAGCCGGTGACGGAGGCGGTGCGGCCACGGGGCCCGGTGCCGAGCGCTCCGCCGGTGGCAAGTGCGGCGAGACCTATGGCAGCGGGCGACGGAGCTCCGCGCGAGATTACGATTCCCACGCGCCAGCCCACGACGACCATCGATCAGATCGAAAAGGAGTTCCACCGCAAGAAGGAGCGGGAGCTTGCCGCGGCCAGCCGGCAGGGCGGCGGCGACTCAAGCCAGCCCACGCAGCGGCGCACCGGCGAAAAGGTGGGACGCAACGATCCCTGCCCCTGCGGCAGCGGGAAGAAATACAAGAAGTGCCATGGAGCAGCGGGGTAAGAGCAGGGAACAAGGGACCAAGGGAACGAGGGAACAAGAAAGACCACTTTACGGAATGCCAAGTTATGAATACGCTCAGGAAGGTTTTTACGCACACCGATCCGAATCTCCTGCTGGTACTCGAAGAATTGAAGCGGCGGGAACCGATTTTTCACACGCGGGAATTTGGGACGTCACGCGCGGATTTCGAAAAAGCAGTCGCCCCCGAATACTGGGAAGCGAGCGCGTCCGGTCGCCGCTACAGCCGGGAATTCATTCTGAACGAGCTGGAAAAGTATCCGCCTGTGGATGCGGCCACCGCCGGATGGACGAGCGAAGACCACGCCGTCCGGCAACTTGGTCCGGATGTCTACTTGATGACATACACGCTGCGACAGCTTAAGCGCGTGACGCGGCGCGCGACGATTTGGCAGAGAGCGCCCGAGGGCTGGCGGATCGTTTTTCATCAGGGAACGATCGTCGCCGCCGAAGAGGACGACACGTTCCCCACGGGTTGGCTTCAATCTCCTCCCTGGAGTGAGTCGGCAGAAGGCAGGGATTAGAGCGATTCCAGAATAGGTGTAGCCAGCGTTTGTGCTGCCATCATCCCCGGCCCCCAAAGGCGAGGGACCGGGGGCACCCTCATTTGTGGTGAATCGGCAACGGGACCCGAAAAGCAACCGCAGGTCCTTCGACTGCATTTTGCGCATTGCATGCGCCAAACTTCGCTCAGGATGACAACTCGGTGTTCCGCTTGACGCTGGCTTGCTGACTCGCTGAGGTGCCGACTTGCTTTCTTGTTCCCTTGGTCCCTGCTTTAGCGCAGGAAGCTGAAGAAGCGGCGTTTTTCGTTCCTTTCGCCCACCACGCCGGCGGCGCTTTTTGCCATGTCGCGAATGGCGCGGGCGATGGCGGAGTCGACGAGCACCATGGGCGACGAGGTTTCGCGGGTGCGGCGGGCGGCGGCGTAGTCGTCGGGGATCTTCCATTGCGAGGGCCGGGTCAGCGCCTCGTTGATTTTCCTCTCGTCGAAGAGCAGGTCGCTGGGCTTGTAGCGATTGAGCACGATCTGCAGGGTGTGGTCGCGCGTGAAGAAGAACTTCGACACCATGCGGTTGGCGTTGAGCATCTCTGAGATGCCCACCTGCGTGATCAGGTAGACGATGGCCGACTTGTCAAAGAGCGAGGTGTCGAGCAGGTCGATGCGCGAGCCCACGTCGGCGACCACGAAGTCGTAGGCTCCGCGCGCCACAGTGACCAGCTTGTCAATGGAATCGAGAGGCATCTTTTGATCGGAAAACTCAGAAGGAGATGCCAGGACCGATAATCCCGTGTTGTGCTTGACCACGAGCTTGGCAAGCAGCCCGGCGTCGAGGCGGTCGGTAAGCTGGAGCGCGTTGCTCACGGAATATTCGCTCTTGATGCCGAGGTTGATGGCCGCGTCGCCGAGAGGCAGGCCGAAGTCGATCAGCAGGGTGTTGCCTTCGGATTCCTGGGCCAGCGCGAGGGCAAAGTTGGCTGCCAGGGTGGTGACGCCGCAGCCGCCCTTTGTGCCCAGAAAGATAAACAACCGGCTGTCGGACTTGGGCTGTGGAGCGGTCGCGACATAATGCTCTGCCGCGCGCTCGATGGCGGCGGCAATCTCAGCGGGATCGACGGGCGTGGTGAAGAACTCGCGGGCGCCGGCGCGCATGACGTGGACGGCCATCTTCGTGTCCGCTTTGGACGAGTAGGCCATCACGTAGCAGTGCGAATTGGCGCTTAGATTTTCTGTCAAGTCGAAGGCCAGATCGCGGTCGCAGTCGACGTTGAACAGAACCACGTTGTAGGTTTTCGGCAGCAACTGCGCCAGGTCTTCCACCTTGCCGGGGAACGAGGAAATCTCAGTGACTTGAAGGCTTTTGTTCCCCGCGAGGGCCTCGGCGGCAGCCTTGCGGCGCTGCGCATCCGAATCGAGAACCGCTACGGTCAGGAACTTGCCGTCGAAGTCATCTGAACCATTGCGTGCATTGGGCATAGACTTTGAAAGTACCCCAAAAGATCATGATATTCCATTGGAATCCTAAAAAGCAGCGGCCAGGGGAACAAGGGACCGAGGGAACAAGAATGCAGGCACCCGCGGCTAGAGACGTAGGGGCTGGAAGATGGCGGCGAAGGTGAGGTCGTTGGCAGAGCTCGAATGCTCCTCGCGCCAAACCTCGAAGAGGCGCCCGTAGCTGAGGGTCACGTACTGGGCGGGATCGACGCCGAGCCGGGCAGCGGTGCGGTCGATCCAGGCCGAAGAGCCCTCCAGCTCCGCGTAATTGCCGATGGGCGTCTCGTCGATGACGCAGTGGCCCTCTCCGTCAGTCCACTCGGTACGCCATTTCTCATAGCGGAAGGCGGCGACCAGGCCGAGCGAGAGAAAGACCTCGGCGAGCGCGCCGCCATCGGCGACGCCGGTCTCGGTTTCGATGCGATGTTTGTGCCGGGCGTCGCCACCACCCCAGGAAGCAAAGTCCGCTTCCTGGGGGCCCCGATCGTCGCAATCAGGGGCGGGGCCAGACCGCGGCAAGCGCTTGAGGGTGAGCGTCCAGCGGCCCGCGTAGCTGCGAATGCGGAGAATCTCGGTGCGGGCGCGCATCTGCCGGTCCGGCGTGTCGTAGAGGACATTGCTCTCGAAGCTGCGCGGAGTTTCGAGGCGGAATCCCGCCGACTGGAGCTTCCCGGTCAGTGCGGCGAGGTCGGGGACGGGAAATTTGATTTCGGTTTCAATCGGCATGGAGCGGTCCGGAACAGGGTATAGCGAGTATAACGGCGGATGGCGCGGAGCGGCGCGCACCGGCGACAATGAAAGAGTGAAGACCCTGCACTTGAGTGTGGATCCCGCGCAATTGGAAACGTCTGCGGCCCGAGATGCATTGGACCGGGCCGCCCAGATTTTGCGCGCCGGAGGATTGGTGGCGCTGCCTACGGAGACCGTCTATGGGTTGGGAGCGAACGCGCTCGATTGCGCGGCCGTGGAGCGCATCTTTGCTGCCAAGTCGCGGCCGGCGTGGGATCCGATTATCGTGCACATTGCTTCAGAAGCGATGCTCGAGGGCCTGGTGAAGGAGGTGCCCACGGCGGCGCGGCGGCTGATGGAGCAATTCTGGCCGGGGTCACTCACGCTTTTGTTGCCGCGTGCAGCGGCGGTGCCCGATGCTGTGACCGCGGGACGGCCGCTGGTGGGGGTGCGCGTACCTTCACATCCAGTTGCGCTCGAGCTGATTCGCCGCGCCCAGGTTCCCGTGGCTGCGCCCAGCGCCAACCGCTTCGGCCACATCAGTCCCACGACGGCACAGCATGTGCTGGACGATCTCGACGGGCGCATTGATGCGGTGGTTGATGCGGGGCCGTCGCCGCGCGGCGTGGAGTCGACGGTTCTCGATCCCGCGACGACGCCGATGATGATTTACCGGCCGGGCGCGGTGACGGCAGAGCAGATTCGCGCAGTGGCGGGACCGGTGGAGATCTATCGGGACGCCGGAGCGTTGCGTGAGACGCCCGCGGAAGCGCTGCCCTCGCCGGGCGTGGGTTTGCGCCACTATGCGCCGCGGGCGCGGTTGGTGCTGGTGGAAGCGCCGCTGGAAGAGCTCGGAATGCGGCTGAAGGAAGCGGCCATGGGCTTGTCCACTGAGCGGGTCGGAGTCATGCTTCCAGCGGGCGTCGATGCTTCACTCGGGCTCGCGGATTGCAGCATCTTTCTTTGGGGTCAGTGGTCCGCGCCGGAAGAGCTCGCGCAACGGCTGTATGCGGGCCTACGGGCACTCGATCAGGAAGGTTGCACCGTGATCCTCTGTCCTGTGCCGCCCGCAGAGGGGATTGGCGCGGCGATTCGGGATCGGTTGAAAAAGGCGGGGACGAAGGGAACGAGTGAATAAGGTGTGAGTGTGGGTGTGGGTAATCAGTGGTCAGTTCACACTCGCACTCACACTCACACTGATCACCGGCTCACCCGGTGTCGCCGAGCTTGTACATGTACTTGATGGCGGATTTGTAGATTAGGCTTTTGGAGCGGCCGCGAACCTTGATGGAGTTGCGGTCGTACCAGTCGATGCAACCGTCGATGCGCTCGCCGTCTTCGAGCACGATGACCATGGGCGTTTGCGACTGGATCTGCTTCTGCAGGTAGAAGAGCTCGGCGTGCCGGTTGGCCGCGTCGATTTCGGCCGTATGCGCGGAAAAACGGAAGGGCGGCGTCACGGAGAAGTTTTTGCGGCTGCGCGTGGGAAGGCGGCCGGGCTCGAAACCTCGGGATGGCGGCAAAACCGGGTGGATACTCATGGGGAACGTCCCTCCCTTGAATAAAAGCTAAAGCGGTAAAGCCGGGCGCTGTGCGCTCCAGGACTCCTGGGGAAAACTCATGCGGACCACCCCTCGATGCGGCTTCAGTGCAAAAGCCGCCGCTGCGCAGATGCATCTTTTACCCACCTTATTGAAGGAGACGAAAGTTCCGCGTGGGCGGAGATCGCGTCCCGCCGTACTTCTCTTCGTGGGAGTGCTCTTACTTGAAAAGATGCCTTGAGCCGATAGGGGGTTGCACCTTTATTCTGCGGGGATTGCGGCGGCGCGTCAAGGGGCAAAGGCAGCTTCTAGCTTCTAGCTACTAGCTTCTAGCGCGCCGAGGTGAGTGGGCGGCTGGGGTGGGGCTGAAAACGGTGGGCAGTGAACGACAGGAAAGAGTCAACAGCCTCTGGACCGATGCTGGGGGCTTGGAACCAAGAGCTAGAGGCTAGAAGCTAAGAGCTAAGAGCTAAGAGCTAAGAGCTAAGAGCTAAGAGCTAGAAGCTGTTTCCTCCCAGGCTGACGGCCATGGCGTCTAGCGATAGGGAACGTAGGAGGTTGCGGCGCATACCCTGCTCGACTTGGACGAGGGCGCGGGCGGCGCCATCAATCCAATCGACGGAAAGGCCTTCGGCGAGGCGCGTGAGCTCGGCGGCGAGATCGAGATTGCGAATGAGCGCGGGCGTGCCGGCGACGATGAGCAGCAGATCTTCCAAAAGACTGCCGAGGGCGCGCAGCAGATTGACGGTCTTCTCCTGTCCGTCGGCGCCGGCGCGGTAGGATTCCGTGGCGTGGAAGAGCTCGGAGTAGTCGGGCTCCCGCAGCGCAGTGCGCAAAATGACGAGCGCATCCTTACGGCTGGCGAGGTACACGTCGAGATCGAGCGCGAGGGCGCGGCCCACTGCGCCCTGTGCGAGGCGCGCGGCCAGGGCCCGCTGCTGCGGCTTGAGTTCGGGGCGGCGCTGGGCGAGGAGAGATTCGAGTTCAGCGGCGGGCAACGCGCCCAGGCGATGGATGACGGCGCGCGAGCGGGTGGTGGGCAGCAGTTCCTG
>Ga0181518_10003049_pt1 | contig 15729 bp, 12 predicted proteins | sample PEATcosm2014_Bin_28_FD_119751 | JGI IMG/M metagenome (GOLD analysis project Ga0181518, IMG submission 119751) | Peatland microbial communities from MTU Mesocosm Facility, Houghton, MI, USA - PEATcosm2014_Bin01_60_metaG | ecosystem: Environmental > Terrestrial > Soil > Wetlands > Peat | place... | reverse complement strand
GGGAACGAGGGCCGAAGGTGTGGCCCGGGTCTCGCCCCGAAGTGAGCTTCGGGCCGGCTCACGTGCGACCTTCGCTGTCGACACCGAGCGGCTCAACTTCTTCGACAACGAGAACGGTGCAGCTATCTGGGCCTAATCGCCCAGGGGACTACCGGGCTCGGACTGGAGGGCAAAGATGGAGTACCGCACGCTTGGCCGGAGTGGCTGCGCCGTGTCGGCTCTGGCGCTGGGGACGATGACCTTCGGCAGCGAGACCGACGAAGCCACCGCGTGGGTGCAGCTCGACCGCTTCGTTGAGGTTGGAGGCACCCTCGTCGACACCGCGGACGTGTACAGCGCCGGGGCGTCAGAAGAGATCGTCGGGCGCTGGTTGGCCGCGCGTTCGAAGGATGTCCGCCGCCAGGTCGTGCTTGCCACCAAGGGGCGGTTCCCGACGGGTGCTGGGACCAACGACGCCGGGCTGTCGCGCCGTCACCTCGCGTGGGCGCTTGACGACTCGCTCCGCCGCTTGGGTGTCGAGGCGATCGACCTCTACCAGGTGCACGCCCACGATCCTTTTACGCCGATCGAGGAGACCCTGCGGTTCCTCGACGATGCCATACGCGCCGGCAAGATCCACTACGCCGGTCTCTCCAATTTCACGGCTTGGCAGTTGCAAAAGGCCGTCGACGTGGCCGACGCCAGGAACTTGGCCAGACCGGTCACCCTCCAACCGCAGTACAACCTCCTGGTGCGAGAGATCGAGTGGGAGATCATCCCGGCTTGCAGCGCCGAGGGACTGGGTGTGTTGCCGTGGTCTCCCCTCGGTGGTGGTTGGCTCACCGGCAAGTACCGCCGGGACGAGCGCCCGAAGGGCGCTACCCGGTTGGGCGAGAACCCCAACAGGGGGGTGGAGGCCTACGATCGCAGGAGCCGTGTAGAGCGCACCTGGGACGTGATCGCCGCGCTGCATCAGATCGCCGAAGCCCGGGGAGCCTCCATGGCTCAGGTGGCGTTGGCCTGGCTCGTCGACCGCCCCGCCGTCACGTCGGTGATCCTCGGGGCGCGCACGCTTGACCACCTCGAAGACAATCTTGGTGCGGCAGACCTCCACCTCTCGGCGGCGGAGACCGAACAGCTCGACACGGCCAGCGACCCTGGTGCCGCTGACTATCCCTACGGCCAACCGGGTATCGAGCAGCGCAGCCGGACGATCGCCGGTAGCCGCTGAGGAGTGCGGGCACGCTGACGGGGTCGCGCTCCTGGCAGGATCAGCGCCCTCGGCAGGATTCGAACCTGCGCACCCGGCTCCGGAGGCCGATGCTCTATCCCCTGAGCTACGAGGGCTCACTTGAGCGCAGGTTGCATGCTAGCGGGACTTCGGCCATCCTCGGACTCCAATGACGACTGAACTACGCCTGGCCGGCGGGATCGTCGCGGCTCTTGCGACCCTTCACATCCCAATCGAGCCGCGGGAGGTCCAGCTCGTCCGCCCGGCGCGCCCGGAGCATGGTGACTGGTCGACCAATGTCGCGCTCGTCGTTGCGAAGACCGCAGGCCGAGCGCCTCGCGACGTCGCCAACGACCTTGCCGCCGCGCTCCAGGCCGCATCGATCGACGATGTGGTCGCGGTCGAGGTCGCGGGTCCCGGGTTCGTCAATTTCAAGCTTGCGATCTCGTGGTTGCACCACGCGCTGACCGACGTCGTCGAAGCCGGCACAGAGAGCTACGCGACTCCCGGGCTCGGAGGCGGGGAGCGCGTCCAGATCGAGTTCGTCTCCGCGAACCCGACGGGCCCCTTGCACGTGGGCAACGGCTGGCTCGGCTCGTACGGCGACGCTCTCGGGCGGGTCATGAGCCGCTGCGGCTGGGACGTGAAACGGGAGTTCTACGTGAACGACACGGGCGGACAGATCCGCCTTCTCGGCGAGAGCCTGCTCGCTCGGCGCCGCGGCGACGTCGTGCCGGAGGAGGGCTATCAAGGCGAGTACGTCACCCAGCTCGCGCAGGAGTACGAGGGGCCCGAGGACATCGTCGAAGCCGGCCGGTTCGCAAGCGAAGCGATCCTCGCGAACATACGGGCGACACTTGACCGGCTCGACATTCGTTTCGACGAGTGGTACTCGCAAGCCTCGATCGAGGAGAGCGGTCAAGTTGCCGAGACGATCGAGATATTCCGTGAACGGGGGCTCGTGTACGAGGCGGACGGAGCGATCTGGCTCCGGTCCACCGAGGTCGGCGACAGCCGCGACCGCGTGCTGATCAGGACCAATGGCGACCTCACGTATCTGGCAGGCGATCTCGCTTACCACCGCGACAAGTTCCTGGTCCGCAAGTTCGATCGGGTGATCGACATATTCGGCGCGGACCACCACGGTCAGGTTGCCAGCCTCAGGGCCGGTGTCGCGGCACTCGGCATCGAGCACGACAGGTTGGAGATCCGGCTCGGCCAGCTCGTCAACATCGTTGGTCGCCGGATGTCGAAACGCTCGGGGAACTTCATCAAGCTCGACTCGGTCATCGACGAGATGGGAGCCGACGCGACTCGGCTGCTGTCGCTCCTCAATTCGATCGATCAGGCTACGACGCTCGACCTCGACCTCATGAAACGCCGGTCGATGGAGAATCCCGTGTTCTACGTGCAGTACGCACATGCTCGGATCGCCGCTATCGACCGTAAGCGCGCCGAGCGCGGAATCGAGCGCGTTCCCATCTCGGAGGCCAACTTGGCCCTGCTCGTGCACGACCGGGAGCTCGAGCTGATCCGCTGCCTGGTCGACCTGCCCCATGTGGTCGGCGAGGCGGCCAAAGAACGCGCGCCGCACAAGGTGACGAACTGGGTACGCGTGCTCGCAGGTGAGTTCCACGGCTTCTACCACGACTGCCGCGTCCTCTCCGAAGAAGTCCCGCCAGAGCTCACCCAGGCACGGTTGTGGTTGGTCGAAGGAGTCCAGATCGGTCTCGCGATCGCGCTCGACCTCCTCGGGGTCCGGGCACCCGAGGCGATGTGACCGATCCCCAATTCCCCTCCGGGGCACCGGTGCCCGAGTCGCCGGCGCCGGCGTCGCCACCCGAAGGCCCGATCCATTGGGACCTGCTTCCCGACACGTCCGCGGTCACCGGGGACGGTCATCTGAGCGTCGGTGGGGTCGATCTCGTGCAGCTCGCGGAGGAGGTCGGCACGCCGGCGTTCGTCTACGACGAAGACCACTTGCGCGCTCGGTGCCGCGAGGCCGTAGCGGGCTTCGGGACCGGCGTCGCCTACGCGACCAAGGCCTTCTTGTGCAAGGCGATGGCTGCGCTGGCCCTCGAGGAGAAGATGACACTCGACGTCTCGACCGGCGGGGAGATGGCCGTTGCGCTCGCGGGAGGGGCCAGCGGTGAGCACCTCGTCTGTCATGGCAACAACAAGTCCTCCGAGGAGCTCGCAGCCGCGTTGCGAGCCGGCGTCGGCCGGATCGTCGTCGACTCGTTCGACGAGATCGACCGGCTGCGCGCCCTCGCCACCGCGGGCTTGACATCCGGCTCGGTGGGTCGTCGCACGCGCCTTTTGGTCCGCGTGACGCCTGGCATCGAGGCGCACACACACGAGTTCGTGAAGACTGGGCAGGAGGACACGAAATTCGGTTTCTCACTGGCTTCGGGAGCGGCGGCTGAAGCGGTAGACGCGCTCAGGGGCCTGGCGGACTTCGAGCTCGTCGGGGTGCACGCGCACATCGGCAGCCAGATCTTCGAGGTCTCCGCCTTCGTCGAGGAGATCGCCGCTCTCGTCCCGTTCGTGGTCGAGAACCGGTTCTCGGAGTGCTGCATCGGCGGCGGCCTCGGCGTGGCCTACGTCGAAGGGGAGGTGGCACCTTCCATCACCGAATGGGCGCTGGCCGTGCACGCGGCGGCAGGGACGGCAGGCTTGCCCCAGACGGTGCGCCTCACAGCCGAGCCGGGTCGCGCGATCGTCGCGAGCGCGGCTGTGACGCTGTACCGGGTCGGCACCATCAAGCGGCTCCCGGGCTTGCGCTGTTACGTCGCGGTCGACGGCGGCATGTCCGACAACCCGCGCCCGGTTCTCTACGGCAGCGGGTACGAGGCCTTCCTACCTCGTGCACCGCTGGCGCCTCGACCGCTTTGCACCCGGGTGGTGGGCAAGCATTGCGAGTCTGGTGACGTCATAGTCGACGATGCACGGCTTCCCTCCGACCTCGTCGTCGATGATGTGCTCGCCACCCCGGTGACGGGCGCGTACGGATTCGCCATGTCCTCCAACTACAACCGGGTGCTACGCCCCCCCGTCGTGTTCGTCTCAGATGGCCGGCACAGGGTCGTCGTCCGACGAGAAACCGTGGCCGACCTGCTCGCCTGTGAAGCGTGACCTCGTCGGTCTTGTACCTTGTGCACGTGGACGAGCCTCAATCGAGCGAGAAACGCGGCACTGATGTCGTGCACGTCGGGCTGCTTGGCTATGGCAACGTCGGTGTCGCCTTCACCCGGCTCATCGACTCCCAAGCTGAGGCGATCGCGCTGCGCATAGGCCATGAGCTGCGCGTGACGCGAATCGCCGTGAGGGATGTAGCCAAACAGAGGCCCGATTCGGCCCTCTCCGACGCCGGAGAGAGACTTTCCGGCGACGCCGCCTCGCTTGTGGTCGACCCGTCGATCGATGTGATCGTCGAGCTCATCGGCGGCATCGAGCCGGCGCGCAGCTTGGTGTTAGCGGCTCTCGCGGCTGGCAAGCCCGTCGTCACGGCCAACAAGGAGCTCCTCGCAACCTTCGGGGCCGAGCTCCTCTCCGCGGCCGAGAAAGGGGGAGTCGATCTGTTCTACGAGGCCTCGGTTGCCGGTGCCATCCCTCTCGTCCGGCTCCTCAACGACTCACTGGCAGGTGAGCGGATCGTCCGCGTGATGGGAATCGTGAACGGCACGACTAACTACATGCTCACCTCCATGAGCGAGGAGGGCTGCGACTACGCCGTGGCGCTCGCGGAGGCGCAGGCACTCGGTTATGCCGAGGCCGATCCCACCGCGGATGTCGAGGGTTTCGACGCCCGGGCCAAGGCCGCCATCCTGGCCGGCATCGCGTTCGACGCGGACGTAGTCGCGAGCGACGTCTACACCGAGGGGATCACCGCCATCGGCGCTTCCGACATCGCCTTTGCCCACAAGCTCGGCTACGTGGTCAAGTTGTTGGCTGTCGCCGAGCGCGTGAGCGACGGGCCCACTCCCGCAGTCGCGGTGCGCGTTCATCCGGCCATGGTTCCCCGTGAGCACCCTCTGGCGAGCGTCCGTGGAGCGTTCAACGCGGTCTTCGTCGAAGGCGACACTGCCGGCGAGCTCATGGTCTACGGCCGTGGCGCCGGCGGGATGGCGACGGCAAGTGCGGTGCTCGGTGACGTGGTGGCGGCCACGCACCATCTGCGCCAGGAGACGAGAGGTCGCGCCGTCCGCCGCGAGCGAGTCGAGGTCCACCCGATCTCCGAGCTTCGGACCCAGTACTACCTCACTTTGGACGTGAAGGACCAGCCTGGCGTGCTGGCCACGGTGGCCCAGGTGTTCGGCGATCACCATGTCTCGATCCGGTCAATGGAACAGATCGGCCTCGGTGGCGGGGCTCGCCTGGTGTTCATCACGCACATCGCCCGTGAAGCCGACGTTCAGGCGACGCTCGCTTCACTGGCAGAACTGGACGTCGTCGCGCGGATCGGCGTCCTGCTGCGGGTCATCGGGCCGGAACGCTGATCGGGATGATCTCCTGGCGCGGAGTGATCGAGGAATATCGAGACTTCCTCCCGGTCTCCGAGTCGACACCTGTGGTGACGCTGTTGGAGGGCGGGACCCCTTTGCTCGCGGCCCCGAGGCTGTCAGAACGCGTCGGTGCCAATGTGCTGCTCAAGCTCGAGGGAGCGAACCCGACCGGCTCGTTCAAGGACCGGGGCATGACGATGGCCATCTCCAAAGCTGCCGAGGAGGGAGTCAAGGCAGTCGTTTGCGCTTCGACCGGCAACACCTCAGCCTCCGCGGCGGCCTACGCGGCCCGGGCCGGGATGAGTTGCTCGGTGCTCATCCCCGAGGGCCATATCGCTCTCGGGAAGCTGGCCCAGGCGCTCGTGCATGGGGCGCACGTCCTACAGGTGCGGGGCAATTTCGACGTTGCCCTCGAGGTTGTGAGGCAGCTGCCGGGACGCGCGCCGGTAGTGGTCGTGAACTCGGTGAACCCGTTTCGCATCGAGGGGCAGAAGACGGGCGCATTCGAGATCGTGGACCACCTCGGCGACGCACCAGAGGTCCACTGCATCCCGGTGGGCAACGCCGGGAACATCACGGCCTACTGGCGTGGCTATTGCGAGTACCGCAGCGCCGGGCGCTCCACGAGGCTGCCGAGAATGTTCGGGTTCCAGGCTGCCGGCGCTGCTCCGATCGTCGCCGGTCACCCGATTGCCGAGCCCGAGACAGTCGCCACGGCGATCCGGATCGGGAACCCGGCCTCCTGGTACGGAGCGACAGCCGCAGCCTCGGAGTCCGGCGGCGGGATCTATGCGGTGACCGACGAGGAGATCCTGGAGGCTTACCGTTTCCTCGCCACCGAGGAGTCGGTGTTCTGCGAGGCGGCCTCGGCGGCGTCTGTCGCAGGACTGCTGAAGACGCCGGTGCCCACAGGCGCGGCCGTCGTGTGCGTGCTGACCGGCCACGGGTTGAAGGACCCGGACCTGGCAATCAGCCAGGTGTCGGTGCCCGCGGTGGTCGATGCCGACCTCAAGTCGGTGCTCGGCGCGCTCGGGCTCTAACCGACTGGCCGGAGCGGATCACCCGCATAGCCACACAGAGTGGTAATCGAAGGTGATATTGAGGGTGATTCACCACTCTCAGTGCTAGGGCTTTCCCGTCCCGAGCCGATCAATCCTGGTGGTGGTACGCCACATGGGAACGACCCGAACAGAGCAGGACGAGCCTCTCGCCGTCACTGACGGACCGGGAGACTGGCAGGCCACCAGGGCGCCTCAGACCCGGTCGGGTCGGTGGTGGGAGCTCCACCCCAGGTTGCTGCGGATGGTCGCGGCCGTCGCGCTCGTCTGGGGTTGCGCCTATCTCGGCTGGCGGCTCCTCGAGACCGGACGAGCGGCCAACCCGGAGGCGTTCTACGTCCTCTGGTTCGTCGAGCTGTACAACTTCACCTCGCTCGTGTTCCTGGCCTTCTACGGGTGGCGCTGGTCGGAGCCGTGCCGGCCACCGGCCACGCCCGGCTATCGCGTCGATGTCTACGTGGCGACCTACGACGAGACGCGTGAGGTCGTCGAGGCCACGCTCGCGGGATGCGCCGCGCTCCGCTACCCCCATGAGACCTTCCTCCTCGACGACGGCCGGCGTCCCGATATGGAGCTCTTAGCGGGGGAGTGGGGCGCACACTGGATCAGCCGGCCGGACAACTCGCACGCGAAGGCGGGAAACATCAATCACGCGCTCGAGTGCACGAGCGGCGACCTGATCTTCTGCCTTGACGCCGATCATGTCCCGCTCCCCGACGCACTCGACGCCACCGTGGGCTACTTCGACGACGACAAGGTCGCTCTCGTCCAGAGCCCACACGACTTCTACAACCAGGATTCGGTGCAGCACTACGAGGTTGGCCGACATGAGCAGAGCATGTTCTTCGAGGTGGTCTGCCCGGGCAAGGACCGGCACAACGGCGTCTACTGGTGCGGCTCGGCGGCGATTCTGCGTCGAGCCGCGCTCGTCGAGGTTGGCGGGGTGGCCACCGAGACGATCGCCGAGGACTTCCACACGACCATCAAGATGCACAGGGCGGGATGGACGACTCACTATCACGACGAGATCCTCGTCCAAGGTCTCGCGCCGCTTGACATGGACGGGTACCTGTTGCAGCGGGACCGCTGGGCGCGCGGCAACCTCGCAGTGTTCCGCCTCCCAGAGTCTCCGCTCGGGCTTGGTTCGAAACTCGGCCCGCGCCAGAGGTTCTCCTACTTCGGCAGTCTTTTTGCCTACGGTGCCGGTGTGTCGCGACTGGCCATGATCGGATTGCTCGTGGCGGTCCTAGTCGGCGGCGTGCTGCCGGCCCGTATGACCTTGCTCAGCCTCGCAGTGCTCTGGCTGCCCTGGACGATCCTCGCGGTCACCTCTGCCACAGCGCTCTGTCGGGGCCACCTCCGTACTGGCGAATCCTCTCACTACACGCTCGTCACCGCCGCGATCTTCACCCGAGCGCTGCGATGCGCGCTGTTCCCCTCCCGGACCAAGTTCAAGGTCACTCCGAAATCCGGCGCCGGCGCCGGTGGCCTCCATTCACTTGGGCGCCTCAAGCTCGTGACCGCCTTCGGCATTGCGCTCGCCGGCGGGCTCGTCTGGCGGGCGCTGGGAATCCTCGGTTACGTGCACGCAAGGGCGCTTCCCGCGTGGGCAGCGACGTTTGCAATGATCCTCGGAACCTGGGAGCTCTATCGAATCGCCCAGTCGTTGAGGATTGTCTTTCGCAGACAGCAGCGGCGCGAGCAGGTCCGCTTCGGCTGCCTTGCCCCGGCGACGATCACGAGTCCGGCGCGCGAGCACACCTACGGACGAGTTGTCGACGTCTCGGTGTCGGGTGTCGGGCTGTTGGTCGCCAACGAGATCGAAACGGGAACGGTCTTGCAGCTCGAGTTCACGTTGCCCGGCCTCGACGACACGACGCTGCCTGTGGCGGTCGCGGTCGCCGTGCAGTCGGTGCGACCCGACCGGTCGGGGGGATGGCGGCTCGGCGCGTCCATCGTTGAGACAGATAGAGCTTCACGAGACAACCTCGTCCGCTACTGCTATCTCGTGCACCCGTGTGAACGTCTCCGCAAGAGCCGCCTCGAATCCCAGGCGCAGACGTTGCCGTCACTCATCGCGATGGCTCCGGACGCTTCGGTGGCCCATGCGAACGACGTCGACAACCCGCGCTCGATCGAGCGCCCAGCAGCCGGCTGACGGCTCCAGACACCGGCGGTGTTTGCTGCCAGACCGATGCCCCGCTAGTATGCAATTGCCCTGGTTCGTCATTGCGGACGCCAGCTCGTCCTATGGGCGGGTGACCCGAATGGGGCGGCGGGAATCGCAGAGGTCTGTTCCCTGTTATCACCTATACCGCGCTTCCTCCCGTGCAGACGCATTAGCCGCCATGGGCACCCACTGATTGGGCTGTGCGATCCGGCGAAGCCGACGAGTTGTTCTGATTGGAAACTCCCGGCGACAGATTGCAGGCTCGGGTCGATTGCATGACCCGAGCGGTCCGGGTGACCGCTCGGGAGGGCACGGCGGGACCGTCTGGGGGAGCACCGACATCGCGGAGTCCCGGAAGGTCCGGGCACCACCTCCAAAGAACCATCTCAAGCAACAGGAATATCCAGAGAGGAAGCTGATGAGCGAAGAGCAGCTCGAACGTTCGATCCTCGAGCGCAAAGCGAGCGACGAGCTTCGGGCAATCGCGACCGCCATGTCCCTCGAGCCCGTAGCGCGCTTGCGCAAAGCGGATCTGGTGAACCAGATCCTGCGTGCTGCCGGCGTCGAGGTCGAGGGCACCTCACCTTTGTCCGCGACAACCGCGGCATCGGTGCAGTCGTCGCCTTCCAACGGTGGCGCCACCGTCACCAGCCGAGCGGCCGAGGCTGACGGCGCATCCACTTCGAAGCCCGCGCGAGGGCGCACCTCGAGAGCGCGGTCCACGGTCAAGGCGCGCCCGGCGGATTCGTCGCCGGCCCATGCCGAGGTGAACGGAAGTGGGGGCGGGCAAGCTCATGAGCTGAGCGAGGGCCATGGCGACTCGACGCCGGCAGGCTCGGCATTTCTCAATGGGAGCGACTCCGGAGACTCGACTGAGGTCGGGGACGCGGTCGCAGAAGGCGCAGCTGCCGTTCTGGCGAGCTCAGGCCTTGGCCGCGCCAGTAGAGAGCCAGCTCCGAACACCGGTGCAAGTCTTGCATCAGGCGAGTCCCGGCCTGGTGAGATCACGTCCAACCCGGCCGGCGGTGCCGCTTCGGGCACTGAGACGCTTGATCGGGTGTCCGGGGAGGTGTCGACCACGACGCGCCCGCCGCGCCAGGCCCCGCAACACTCCCAGCCTGGGCGAGGCAATCAGGGCAATCAGGGCAGTCAGGGCAGTCAGGGCAGTCAGGGTGGCCAGGGTGGCCAGGGTGGCCAGGTCGAGACGGGCAACCGTCGTGGGCGGCGTCGTCGCGGCCGTGACCGCGAACGTGGGGGTCAAGAGCCGCAGGGGGGCGGCCAGGAAGTCGCCTGGCAGGGCGAGCTCGTGCCGGTCCGCGGTCTGCTCGATCTACGGGACGAGGGTTACGGCTTCCTGCGCACGAGCGGGTACCTGCCGAGCGGCAAGGACGTGTACATCTCGGTTTCGCAGGCCAGGCGGTTCGCTCTGCGCCGCGGCGACGCCATCGAGGGTGCTTGCCGTCCGGCCGGGCCGAGCGAGAAGTACCCGGCCTTGTTGCGGATCGACACGGTTTGCGGGATGACGCCGGAAGAGGCCCGCGAGCGGCCGCGCTTTGAGGACCTGACTCCGCTGTTTCCCGACCAGCGGATGCGGCTCGAGCTGAAGGACGATCCGCTCAACACGACCGCGCGGATCGTCGATCTGATCTCGCCAATCGGCAAGGGGCAGCGGAGCATGATCGTGTCGCCGCCGAAGGCGGGCAAGACGACGATCCTGAAGCAGATAGCCCATTCGATCGAGCAGAACGACCCGAGCGTCCATCTCATGGTCCTGCTCGTGGACGAGCGTCCCGAGGAGGCCACGGATTGGCGCCGCTCAGTGAAGGGCGAGGTGATCGCCTCGACCTTCGACCGTCCTGCCGACGAACACACGACCGTCGCAGAGCTCGCGATCGAGCGGGCCAAGCGGCTTGTCGAGCTCGGGAGAGACGTCGTGATCATCCTGGACGGGATCACCCGACTAGCCCGGGCCTACAACCTGGCCCAGCCGGCGACAGGCCGCATCATGTCCGGTGGTGTGGACTCCGGCGCCCTCTACCCGCCGAAGAAGTTCTTCGGAGCCGCTCGCAACATCGAGGAGGGCGGCTCGCTAACGATCCTCGCGACGGCCCTGGTGGAGACGGGCTCGAAGATGGATGAGGTGATCTTCGAGGAGTTCAAGGGCACCGGCAACATGGAGCTCCGCCTCGACCGCAAGCTGGCCGAGCGGCGGATCTACCCGGCGATCGATGTCAACGCCAGCTCGACGCGTCATGAGGAGCTGCTCTTCGACCGTTCCCAGCTCCAACAGGTCTGGAAGCTCCGCCGGGTGCTGAACGCCCTCGGCAGCGATGGAGGTGGTGGGGCCGGGCTCGAGCTCCTCATGGACAAGATCCGCACGACCCGCTCCAACGACGAGTTCCTCGCCGAGATCGCCAAGGCGCCGATCCCAGGCGGCTGACTTGCCCCGGCTCGGCCCCCGCCGAGCTCCGTCCGACCCGGCTTACAATGGAGAGATCATGAAGACAGACATCCACCCCGCCTACACGACCGCGTCGGTGCGCTGCTCGTGCGGGAACACCTTCACGACGCGATCGACCAAGTCCGACCTGCATGTCGAGCTGTGCAACGAATGCCATCCCTTCTACACGGGTAAGCAGAAGCTGGTGGACACCGGTGGGCGGGTGGAGCGCTTCGAGCGCCGCTACGGCCAGCGCAAGACCAAGCGCTGACTCGCTCATCGCGCCGGGAGCCGGATTGCTCGACTCGCCGTAGCGGTTGGTCACCTGCCACGGACCTCCGCTGGCGCCCCGAGCTCAGCTTGCCGCACGAGTTCAGCTTGCCGCCCCGAGCTCAGCTTGGCGGAGGCTGGGCTAGCTCGCGGGCGATGTCGCCGGCCCAAGCATCGATCTCGGCCCAGTCTCGGAAGTCACCCTCCGGCAGCCCGGCGCGGGCGGCCGGCAGCTTGCGGAGGGCCCGTTCGGCAAAGCCGAGCGTGTCGGGGTCGAGTGCTCCGAAGAAGACGCGGTGGCCGCGGGCCTGAACGACTTCTTGAAGTTCGGAGATCTCCTTGGGCACCGTGGCCTTCAGCAGGTCCTGTCCCTTCGCGTCCTTGGCCTCGTTGCCAAGCGGCCCGCTGCTGAACAACCAGACCGGATGACGCGCCACGACGGCGCTGTTGCGCTTCACGAACGCCAATGCCTCGTCCATCCAGTGGAAGGCGTACGTAGCGCTGCCGATCACGAAGGCGTCATAACCTTCGAGGCCGGACGCCTCCTGCACCGAGCGCGCTTGCGCCGGGTGGCCCTCGTCGGTCAGCTTCTCCGCGATCCGCTCGGCGATCCCCCGGGTCGCACCGTGCCTGCTGGCGTACACAACGAGTACCGGCATGGTCGACCTCCGCTTTCATCGTGCGATCTCGTCACGATCTAGCCTCGAGCCCCAAGATCCCTACTTTGAGGGTACGGCGTTCTCGGACTCGCGAGTAGTGACTGTTCGAAGCCTGGCGTCGTGGCTATGCCCGGGACTAGCCCGGACGCCGGCCATGGAGCGGTCCTGGGTCTGCCCGAGGCGGCACTAGCCTGAGTACGTGCTCGATCGCCTTGAGGCGCTTGAGGCCGAGTACTCACAGGTCCTCACACGCCTCTCTGACCCAACGCTCTCGAAGGATCCCAATGAGCTGCGCGCGCTGTCGCGCCGCCACAAGGAGCTCGAGACCGTCGTACGCAAGATGCACGAGCTCAAGTCCGCGCAATCCGACGTCGCCATCGCGCGCGAGCTGGCGTCCGAAGCCGTCGGTACAGAGCGCGAGCTCGGCCGTGACGAGCAGAGTGCCGCAGAGGCAAGGGTCGTGGCACTCGAGACGGAGCTGCGCGACCTGCTGATGCCCCGTGACCCACACGACGGGCGCAACGTGATCGTCGAGATCCGCGGAGCGGAGGGGGGAGAGGAGGCGAACCTGTTCGCCAAGGACCTCTTCGACATGTACCAGCGTTATGCCGAGCGACGAGGTTGGCGCCCAGAGGTGCTGGACCTTCGAGAGTCTGAGCTCGGGGGCGTCGCCGGGGTCACGTTTCTCGTCAAGGGCGAGGACGCGTGGCAGCGACTGCACCAAGAGGCCGGCACTCACCGGGTGCAGCGGATCCCGGTCACCGAGTCACAGGGACGCGTCCACACCTCCTCCGCGACGGTGAACGTGCTGCCCGAGGCCGACGAGGTCGAGGTCGAGATCGAGCCCGGCGATATCCGCATCGACGTCTACCGCTCGACCGGCCCCGGGGGACAATCGGTCAACACGACGGACTCGGCTGTCCGGATCACCCATCTGGCGACCGGCCTCGTGGTGGCGATGCAGGACGAGAAGAGCCAGATTCAAAACCGCGCCGCCGCGCTCAAGGTGCTGCGCGCGCGCCTTTACGAGCTCGAGCTGCAGAAGAACGCGGCCGCCCTGGCCCAGGAACGGCGTGCGCAGGTGGGCGGTGGCGGCCGCTCGGAGAAGATCCGGACGTACAACTTCAAGGACAACCGGGTCACTGATCACCGGATAGGGCTCACCTTGAAAAAGCTCGACCGGATACTGACAGGCGACCTCGACGAGCTCGTCGACGCGCTGCTGGCAGACGAGCGGGGCCGCCAGCTGCTCGAGGGATGAGAAGGCGGGCAGAAGTGGCCGGGGCCACCTGGCGGCAACTGCGGCGTGAGACGGCCGAGGCGATTGCCGACCCGGTTCAGACGAGGTGGCTGCTCGAAGAGGCGAGTGGCTTCGACGGCGCTCGGTTGTTGCGCGAGCTCGACAGTCAAGCACCGCCCGGAGCCGCGGCACGGCTCGAGTCGCTCGTGCGGCGCCGTCTTTCCGGTGAGCCGCTCCAGCACGTGCTCGGCCACTGGGGGTTTCGGGAGCTCGACGTCGCCGTCGATTCGCGCGTGCTCGTCCCGCGCCCGGAGACGGAGGTCGTTGTCTCCGTTGCCCTGTCCGAGGTCGACCGTCTTCATGCTCTGCGGGCCGGCTCGGAGATGCTCGTGGTCGATCTCGGCACGGGCTCGGGTGTGATCGCGCTCTCGCTCGCGCTGGAGCGGGCCACGGTTCGGGTCATCGCGACCGACCGGGACCCTGCCGCTCTCGATCTCGCCGCCGTCAACTTGTCGGGGATCCCGGTCGAGGCCGCGGCGCGAGTGCAGTTCCGCCAGGGCGACTGGTACCAAGCCTTGCCCCTCGACCTCGCCGGTCAGGTCGCCTTGATCGTTGCCAACCCGCCGTATCTCGCCGAGCACGAGTGGGCCGGCCTCGACCCGACGGTACGGGGCTTCGACCCGTTCGGGGCATTGGTGGCGGGACCAAGCGGGCTCGAGGCCATCGAAACGATCGTGGCCGGTGCACCGGCGTGGCTGTGCCGGCGCGGCGTCCTTGTGGTCGAGATCGCGCCCGACCAGGCGCGACCGGTGCTCGAGCTCGCGCGCAAGGCCGGGTTCCGCAGAGCGAAGGTCGAAGACGACCTGGCGGGGAGAGCGCGCGTGCTCGTGGCCGAACAGTGAACCCGCGCGAGCGCGACGTGCTCGTGGAGGCGCTGGCGGCAGGGAAGGTCGTGGCGGTCCCGACCGACACCGTCTACGGGCTCGCCGTCGATCCGCGCCTGGCGGGGGCTGTCGACAGGGTATTCGCGCTCAAGCAGAGACCCGAGCAATTCCAACTGCCGGTCCTGATCGCGGATCCGGCCGGGCTCGTGGACCTGGCGGAGGCGACTGCGGCCGCCGAACGGCTCATTTCGCGTTACTGGCCCGGACCGCTCACCCTTGTGCTGCCACGGCGATCCGGCATCGCCTTCGACCTCGGTGGCGACAGTGCGACGATCGGGCTCCGTTGTCCGGCGAACTCGCTCCTGAGAGAGCTGTTGCGAAGCACCGGACCGCTCGCGGTGACGAGCGCGAACCGCCACGGGGAAGCCCCCCTGCGCACCGCCGACGAGGTTCGTGGGCACTTCGGGGCCGCCGTCACGGCGGTGCTCGACGGCGGTAGGTGCGACGGCCGGCCGTCGACGGTGATCTCGCTCACCGGTGCCGACGTGAAGTGCCTGCGGGAAGGGGCGCTCTTGTTCGCGGAGCTCGCCGCGATCGCTGTGGGCTCGTGAGCCTGCAGCGCTTCGCGCCCAGCTAGGACCGGCGTCGCGGCAGCCAACTGAAGCGCCTGATCGCGAACACGAGCGGGATCACGCACCAGATGGCGAGGTTCTCCAGCCACACTGCGTGGATCGAGCTGCTGTGAACCCGAGGGTTCATCGCGTTGTAGCTGGCGAGGACGAATGGCCGTATCGGGAAGTAAGAGGCGATCTTCGCTAGCGCCGAGCTCGACGAGAGCGGGAAGAAGGTGCCGGAGACGAACATGAGAGGCAGGTAGACGCCGTTCACGATGGCGGGCGCCGCATCCGCGTTCGGGATGATCACGGTGATCGCGACCCCGAGCGCGCAGAAAGTTGCCGCGCCGAGCACAACGATGACCGCGATGGCACCGTAGGAGTGCGCGGGGACTATGAGACCGTAGAACGCCACGCCGACGCCGAGCGTGAGGGCCACGAGCACCAGCGCGCGGATCACGCAGCTCGCCACGGTTGCCACCATGTAGGCCAAGGGCGGAAGGGGCGTGCCGCGGAACCGCTTCAAGATGCCCTGCTCCCGCTGATTGGTGAGTGTCACCGAGGGATTGGTGTAGCAAGCGGAGATCACCCCGAAAGTCATGATCCCCGGGATGAAGTACTGGTCGAGATTGAGCCCGTCATAGTGGGCACCTCTGTAGAGCGAGGCGAAGATGACGAG
>Ga0181518_10003045_pt1 | contig 15737 bp, 7 predicted proteins | sample PEATcosm2014_Bin_28_FD_119751 | JGI IMG/M metagenome (GOLD analysis project Ga0181518, IMG submission 119751) | Peatland microbial communities from MTU Mesocosm Facility, Houghton, MI, USA - PEATcosm2014_Bin01_60_metaG | ecosystem: Environmental > Terrestrial > Soil > Wetlands > Peat | place... | reverse complement strand
GCGAATGAAATCCAGCGTCGTGGCTGGGCAGAGCGTAAGTCACCACATAGGAGGCGCGCAGGTCGTCGAGCACGGTGTTCAGCACTGTGGCAGCGCCGTCTTTCCGAGAGAAGCGCTGAAAACAAGCGGGAGAGAAATAGCGCCCACCCGTAGCCTCGGAAACTTGCCGAAGAAACATGCTGCCAGGCAATTCGCTGCTGGAGATGCCGATATCGGCTGTCCCCATATCAATGGAGTAGATTGGAGCGCCGGCGTCGAGAACTGCCTCCAGCGCCTCGCGCGCGGAATGGAGGCTGATGGTATCGTTGCCGTCGGAGAACAAAATCATGACCGGCCGGGCCCCGGCGCGGCCGTGATGCAAGAGGAAATCGGCCCCCAACCGCAGGGCGTCGAAGAGCGGGGTTGTGCCGCCGCTCTTCACCGCCAGGAGTCTTGCCAAGGAACTGGAATCACCACAGCCACTGGCGCAGAGAAGAGCAGGCCGCATTCCGCCAAACGAAATTACGGCGATCTGGTCATCGGGTGTGGACTGCTCGCGCATAACCAGTTGCAGTACCTCGTTCATGGCAACTCGAAATCGCGGCGCCGCCGAATCGCTCAGGTCAACCAGCGCGACCACGTCAAGGGGTGCTTCGTCGGAATGCGCGAAGCTTTGGAAACTGCGAACCACGCGTTCGCCGTCCACCACCGCGAAGTCCGCCTGCGTCAAGTTTTCGACCGGGCGATTGTTCTCGCCGATGGCGAAGAATGCAACCCGCACTTCAGAGACGGTGCTGCGATAAGCAGGCAGGGTTGAGGATTGGCTTGTACCCTCTGTGGAAACTGCCGCGGCATCTTCCGCAGCCGCGCTGGCAGGCACTTCGGCAGGCAAAGCGCGAGCCCAAAGCAACAGAGGCAGGAGTGCGAGTCGAATACGCCAGTGGGCCAACATAGCCGTCTATTGGGCCCATCGGCGTACGGTGGAACGGTCCGCAATTACCGTGGTTACTCACGGAGGTGACCAGAAGGGAACTAAGGTTGCCACTTTCCAAAGTCCGATGAAACAGAGAGCATGACCTGGCGATTCTCCAGTGTCTCATCGCAAGATCTCATCTGAAGCGGCGACGAATGTGAATCTCGCGCGCTCGCTTGACACGGGTGATGAAGCAGGTGTGAAATTGGTGCTAAATGGAAGGCCGGTGCCTGCCCTTCCACGCAACGGCACTCGGATCTGGAAGGCCCCGCCGGTGGAATCATGAGAACAGGATTTTGCAGCGCACAGGAGCAGCTATGAATTCGAGCGACCGAAGTAAGAACGTCCTGCCGAAATGGTTTGTCTTCGTGGTTCTTCTCGCAGTAGCCGCAGTGGCTTCCGCGCAAAAAGAGAAAGAGAGGAGCGAGCCCGCGCCGCGGCAGTCGGCTCCGAGCAGACCGGCGCAAAGCAGGCCTGCGCCGAGCACGCCGCACCAAGCACCCTCGCAGCACACAGCCGGCCAGCCCAATTACGGATCGCATGAGGCGACGCACGGGCCAACTGCCGGCAGCCCAGCCACGCATGGCCCCACGGCTGGTGGCGCAGCTGGCCACGGAACAACCGCCGCTGGCGGAGGCACGCACACCACGACTTCGGGACACGCGACAACGTACGGACACACGACCACCCCGGGAAACGCCGGATCGTACGGACATACGACGACAGGCGGCCATGCCAACGCGCCGAGCTACACGCCTCCTGGCACGAGGGTGCCGTTGCGAGGCGGCGGGTATGCGAGCGTCCGTCCCAACGGACAGATTCGTTCGATCAACCGCAATGGGATGCACATCCAGCATGGCATCTCCGGTAGCAGGACGATTGTGAGTGTCCACAACGGAGTGCGCGTCGTAAACATGGGACCGAATCGCGGATACGTGCAGCGCGCCTACATGGTGCGGGGCGGGAACTCCTATTATTCGCGCACTTACTATTACCACGGCGCCTACAGGACCGGCGTGTATCGCGGCTACTTCTACGGCGGCCATCGCTACTACGGCTTCTACCCCGGCGTTTGGTATCACCCGGGATTTTATGGATGGGGCTACCATCCGTGGGGCGTGCGGGTTTACTGGGGAATAGGAGCGTGGGGTTGGGGAGGAGCGCCGTGGTGGGGTTTCTACGGCGGCTGGTTCGCGCCCTATCCCTATTATGAATCTCCGGCATTCTGGCTGACGGATTATCTGATTGCGGCGGACTTGCAAGCGGCCTATGAAGCGCGAGCCGACGCAAATGCCGCAGCAGCGGAGGAATCGCCGGCGTACGGCGGCGGAGATGCGGGGCCGGCAGCAGCCTCGGGTCCGGTGGCGCTGAGTCCGGAGGTTAAGGAGGCGATTGCGGACGAAGTGAGGGCGCAGTTGGCGGCCCAGCAGGCACAAGCGGCCCAGAGTGGGGCATCGGGCGGTCAAGCTCAGGCGCCGGCGGCAGCACCAGCGCCAGCCGGCGGCGGCCAGATTCCGCCGGCACTGGATCCAGCCCGGCGCACGTTTGTGGTGGCCAGCGACCTTACCGTGGCTTCGGTGGCCGACGGCCAGGAATGCGCGCTGACCGCGGGCGACGTGCTTACGCGGCTCACCGACACTCCGGATGCAAACCAGATGGTGAACGCCAGCGTGTCGGCGAGCAAAAAGTCGGAATGCGCCGCGGGGCAAAACGTAGCGGTTAAAGTGGACGACTTGCAGGAGATGCAGAACCACTTCGCGGAACAAGTCACCGCCGGAATGGGCGAATTGGCGAAGAAGGCGGGCACTGGCGGTATGCCGGCAGCGCCGGACACGACCGCCACGGAGTCGGACATACCACCTCCGGCGCCGGACACCACTGCGGCAAAGGCCCTCCAGGATCAACAGGCAGCAGCCGACCAGACGGAGCAGCAGGCGAAGCAGGAAGCCGCGGGATCGGGCGGCAACACGCAATAAACGGCGGTCTTCGCCCGTTGTCAAACATGATGAATCAAACTCTGGGAGCGTCGGATGACGACGCTCCCTTCTTGAATCAAGGGAGGCGGAATCGTATGAAGAGGATTTGGCTGGTGGCTGGAGTGTCAATTCTGTTGCTGGCGTTTACGGGTGCCGTTTGGGCGCAGGCTGCGCCGGGGCCTCGCAAGAAACGCATTGCGGTCATGGACTTCGACTATGCCACGGTGCACGCCGGCGTTTCGGAGATCTTCGGCCAGGACATCGACATCGGCAAAGGCGTAGCCGACTTGCTGGTCACGGACCTGGTGAAAGACGGGTCGTATTCCATCATCGAACGCAAGGCCCTCGATAAGATCATGGCCGAGCAGAATTTCTCCAACAGCGACCGGGCCAATCCGACGTCGGCGGCGAAAATCGGCAAGCTGCTCGGGGTGGATGCGATTCTCGTCGGCAGCATTACCCAGTTTGGCAGTGAGACGAAGAAAATTGGGATGGGCGGCGGGGGCGGGGGTATAGGAGGTTTCGGGCTGGGCGGACTTGGGAAAAAGAATTCCAAGGCCATCGTCGGCCTGAGCGCGCGCCTGGTGGACATCGACACCGGTGAGATCCTGGCCGTGGCCGAGGGCAAAGGCGAGTCGAGCCGCGGCGGCCTGATGCTGGGCGGCGGCGGCGGCAATTGGCACGGCGCGGGCGGCGGCGGTATCAACATGGGCAGCAGCGACTTCCAAAGTACCATCATTGGCGAAGCGACCAAGCAGGCGACGGATAATTTGTCGGTCGAGGTAATTGCCGGCAAAGACAAGCTGCAGGTGCGGACGATTGTAGTGCAGGGGTTGGTGGCGGCAGTGGATGGCGGCCAGGTAATCCTCAACGTAGGCGCCAAGGCCGGAGTGAAAGTCGGCGACGAACTGAGCGTCGAACGCGTGACCAAGGAAATCAAGGACCCGGCGACCGGGCAAGTGCTGCGGCGCTTGAGTAGTTCGATCGGCGTGGTCAAGGTCACCGACGTGGATGATGTCTCTTCCGTGTGTACGGTGGTTTCGGGCGCGGGATTCAAGGTGGGAGACGCGGCGAAAACGAAGACGCAATAGATAGAATTCGCCGGGACATTAACGGCGGGGCCGTTTTGGCTCCGCCGTTTGATTTTTAAGAAGCACTTTTTTGAGAAGCATTGGCGTTTGACACCGTACTCCTTAACACTGGAAACTCTAGAGACTCTGCCTATGGAAATCACCGTGTACTCCGCCCCTGGGTGCCCCGACTGCCGCGAAGCCAAGCGCTTCCTTGACCGGCACAAGCTGTCCTACACCGAGATCAACATCGAGACCACGCCGGGAGCGGCCGACGAGGTCATCAAGCGAACCGGCAAGCGCGCCATCCCCCAGTTTGTGCTTGATGGAGAGTGGATCCAACCTTACCGTCCGGGCGAGGGCTTCCTCTACGAAGAGATGGCCAAGCGATTGGGAGTCGAGGCGTAACTCCTCATGTAGAGACGGGGCTTGCCCCGTCTCGATTGGCCCGTGCCACTCGCCCAACCTGGGGAGACGCGGCAAGCCGCACCTCTACGGGAAACTCCTTCAGTTACCTTTGGCCGCGTTCCATCGGCCTTCTGTACCCTTCTCGCCTGCGTCCCAATGCGTCAGGATAATGGCTACTCGGCCGTGTTTTTCAAGGCTGGGCCTGGCGGCGCATGTTCAATCCGGATAGCAGCGAGAGCGAATTGGTCGAGACCTGGCAGCGCTTTGTGCAGGGGTTGCTGGGCGTGCTGGCGCTGGCGAGCGCGTTGCTGATGGCCTACTACTACGCTCCGCGGCAGACGACGGGGCTGGAGCAGCAGGTGCGGCAGCTCACGCGCCAGGTGGCGAGGCTCGAAAGGCAGCAATCGTATTCGTCGGCGGCGGTGGACGATGCGCGCGATTCAGTCGCTTACATCTATGGGATCTATCACCTCAGGGGCGCCAGCCAAAGTTTTCGCGCCCGCGTTGCCGGAACCGGCTTTGTCGTCGCGCCGGGCCTCCTGGCCACCAATCGCCATGTGGCCGAGCCCTGGTACGGAGATCGCGAAGTCGCGGCGGCATTGCGCCGGGGCGCTTCGCCAGTGCTGGAAAAGCTGGTGGCATATTTTCCTGGCTCGCCGCTTCCGGTGAATCTCGAGACCACGGCGCTGGCCCAGCATGCGGACTTGGCCGTGCTCCGCCTGGAAACTACCGCCTTCACCAAAAGCCTGCGGCCCTTGATTCTGTCCGACACGCCGCCAAAGGTGGGCGAACCGGTGACCGTGCTCGCGTATCCCATGGGAGTGACGGGGATGGTCGCCAAATCGCCGGCGATCGTGTATGAGCGGCTATCGTCGCATCCGGACAATGCCGAGACGGCGGGCGAATTGGCCGCGCTGTCACTGATCCGTCCATCGGCGACCTTCGGGCACATCGGCGATGTGAGCGGCGACAAACTGATCTATGACGCGCCCACCGCGCGCGGCGGCAGCGGAGGCCCGGTGCTGAACTTGCGCGGCGAAGTCGTTGGCATCAACTCCGCCTACATTGACGGTTTCTCCGGCGGCACGCTCGGGATCACTGCGGCTGAGTTGCGCCCCCTGATGGACGCCGCAAAGAAAGTTCCCAGTTCTCAGTTATCAGCTCTCAGCCAAGACGAGTCGGCTACCCACTAAGAACCGGGAACCAGGAACTGAGAACTTCTACGAAAGTTGCAATCCTTTGCGCAAGCAACCCTGCGGTCCAATCTTCTAAAGCTGCTCACATCAAGACAAAGTGCCATGGATTCAGGTACATTTGTAACCTGCTGATTTGAATAGTGAATTGGCGATATGACTGCATCTAAATTGGGGATAGGTACGAGCGGTGGGAGTGTGTGTGGGCCATGACCGCGGGCGACAGGCTCCTTCAATTGAGGTTATAGAGTGCACCGGGTGAGGGTCCTGACCACGATCAAAAGCTTTTGGGAATTGTCGTTCCGAGCGAACCGGGGTCCCCAGCGCGCCCGCCTTTGGCGCGATGGGGTGGTGGAGCGACGGATCTGTAGTCCGCGCAAGATGCGGATCCGCCAGCTTGCCGGTAACGACAGAATCTGGCGAGTTGAGGGTTGAAGAGCGCGCTCTCCCTCTCGCCGAGGCGCGCTGACGGAAGAGTTCGAAGAGACTTGGTCCAAAAAGAGATCTGATCATGATGAAGAATTGTCTGCTGGTTGTGGCTTTACTGAGTCTGGCGCTGGCTGGCGGCTGCGCAAAGGGCGGCAACGGCGAGCCACCTCCGTCCCTTACCGTTGGCGACGGCAACATAGCCGCGATTTATCCGAACCAGTCTGTAACGTTCACCGCCACGGTAGGCACGCCCCCGGAGCCAGTGGCCGCGACCTGGAGCTTGAGCGGCACGGCATGCACGGGCACCCCGAATCCGTGCGGGACCATCAATTCGAGCACCGGCGTCTACCAGGCGCCAGCCACGCCGCCGAGTCCGTCGCAAATAACAGTCATGGCGACCGCGACCTCCAACAGTTCGGAAACCGGCAGTTTGCCGGTGAACCTCGTACAAATTTCGGTGGTCGTGACACCGGCGACGATAACCGTGGGAGAGAATCTCGTGCAGCAGTTCACCGCCGTCGCCGTACCGGACGATGCGCCGCAAACTTTTGTCTGGGACCAACCAACGTGCACCACCGGAGCGAACTGCGGAACCATCTCCTACGACGCAAACAATTCCGGTACGGCGGTCTATACCGCAGGGTCCGTCGACCAGAGCGTAGTGGTGCCGGCGACCTGGGGATCGACCGTTTCAGGCCAAGCGAAGGTCACAGTGGCGGCCTCGCGCCTGGCGGCGGGAGCGTACGCGTTCCGGTTTTCCGGCTATGACAACAGCGGCAATGCGGTCGCCGCGGCGGGAAGCCTCACGGCTGGCGCGAATGGGGTGATCACGGCTGGAGTCGAAGACGTGCTGAACGCCAGCGGGCCACAGCAGTACCCCATTACCTCGGGCTCCTATAAACCGAGCGCCATCGACAGCAACAACATCAGCAACAACCTGGGCACACTTACGCTTACCCTGTGCATAAGCAACTGCACCACCACCCCTGTTACCGTCTCCAATACCTACACCGCGGTCCTCACCGCGTCGGGAATCATTCGGATGATCGAGTCCGACGGTGCGGGGACCGGCTCGGGCATCCTGCAAAAGTCAGCGGCAGACACGGTCTTCAACTCCGGAGCCCAGACATTCGCCTTCGGATTCACGGGCGTCGACTCATCGGGCAACCGCGTTGGGTACGTGGGACTGCTTCCGATGGATGGCAGCGGAAATATCGGGAAGGCCACTCCCGGCCTGCTCGACATCAACGACAATGGCACGGCCAGCAGTTCCACCAACGTTACGGGCACCTACGCACAAAATACAAACGGCGTGTGGCAAATCGTACTGAACACCGGCACGACAACACTTTATTTCGACTTCTATGTTTCTGGCGGGACAGCGCAAATCAAGACCGGCCCCAATCCGCTAACGCTCTACGCCATTTCTACGCCCAACCCAGCCAATCCGACGCAGCCCGTCTATCCCGCGCTTTCCGGATCCATGGTTTTCCAGGTTCCGATGACCTACAACAACGCCGCCTTCGACGGCTCATCGGTCTCCAATCTGACGGGCGTGACGCCGACGGTCCCCAACTCTTCGAATGTCTCGTTGACCGTCGGAACGACCGACGGCACATCGGGCGGAACGGGAGGAACGGGCGGATTTACCGGCAACTTCGACTGGAACAACAACGGAACGATTGTATCGGTGCCGCCGCCGACGGTGCCGTCCGCGCCGCCATGTTCATCTCCGACCGTGTGTGCCTTTTCGTACACCTACGTAGCCAGCAGCAGCAACACGGGAAGATACATATTCCAGATGCTGGGCAATCCGAACGCGAGTCCGGCGGTGTCGCCGCTCCCAATTATTCTCTACGCCAGCGGGGCGAACCGAGGTTTTCTGCTTGATCAGTCAAGCCCGGCAGTGATGACTGGAACGATGGATCCGCAGTCCACGACCGCCTCCTATGCGGCATCGGAGTTGCCAGGTACCTATGCGGCGGCGACGATCGGCAACAGCGACTCCAGCCTTACACCGGTAGTCGAGAACCTGCTGCTCACCTCGCTTGGGTTGAACGAAGCGAACCCGCCTGTGTACGTGTACAACGTCGCAGGAATCGAGAACCCCGGCAACCAAACGCTGACTGGCGCTTACACGTTCGTTAACGTGGGCACAGGAACAGGCACGGGCACAATCACGCTGACCTCTGGAAGTCCTGCGACAAGCGTGATCTACGCCATCGACGCCAGCGCAGTAAGCGGCACCAAAAATGACGTGATTACGGATTTCATGATGATGGGCACTTGTACGCCTCAGCCCAAGGCAACCACTTGCAGCAGCGGGCCTCCGAGTTCCATCATCTTCGCGCAGCAGTAAGCACAGGCCGAAAGTCGGAAGAGCGCAGCGAAACGCTGCCGGAAACACAGCGCGTCCAAACGCGCGTCAGGCATAAGATTGGCCGAAGCCGCAGGTTGATTCCACCTCGCGCCTCGGCCGTTCCGCAGTTTTTCGAATCGCAATTCCAGAATCTGCCCGGAATCTGCAATGAAGTCCCCGGCCGCGCGCTTCTAGCGCGGAAGCGAAAAACAGAAACGGCCGAGGCACACCGCTGCTGCCATTAGCGTCTGTACCAACGCGAACACGATTGCCGATTCGCAACGTCAGAAGATCCGCCGGACGTTTACGATTTCCGGACAGAAGTGTTTTTTTGCTTGACACAAGGGTGTCGTCCATTAATATTTACCCAACCATTCGTTAGCGGAAGAGGTTCTGCGCCGAATCGGCAGCTGAATCTCAGGGCCAACAAACCAAAAAAATCAGGAGGAATCGTGAATCGGAGACTTTGTGTATTGCTGCTCTCAATCGCAGCGTTTGTCTCAGCCGGAGTGAGCCAAGGCCGTGCGCAAACGCTGATGACGCGCCATGTGCGCGAAGCAACGCTCCATGGGCAGGCAAAGCTGGTCGGGCGCCTTCCCGCCACTCAAATCATGCAACTGGATGTCGTTCTGCCGCTCCGCGATCAGGCCGGCCTGGACGCCTTCCTCGCCGAGTTGTACAACCCGGACAGCCCCGGCTACAGGCAATTTCTGACGCCAGCCGAGTTCACCGAGAGGTTCGGTCCCACCCAGCAGGACTATGACGCGGTCGTCGAGTACGTTCAGGAACACGGCCTGACGGTCGTCGGCGGCTCGCGCGACGGCATGGAAGTGCAAGTCAGGGGTCCGGTCTCATCCATCGAGTCGGCCTTCCACGTGGACCTGCTGACCTACCAGCACCCCAGCGAGGACCGAGTGTTCTATGCGCCCGACCGGGAGCCCACGGTGGGCCTGCCCTTCGCGCTCTGGCACATCTCGGGCTTGGACAACTACTCCATCCCGCATCCCATGTATGTCAGCAGAGACGAATACGCCAAGGCGCATGGCATCGATCCCGATGCCGTCATCGGCCACGCCACCACCGGCTCCGGCCCCTCGGCCTCGTTTCTGGGCAGCGATATGCGCGCCGCCTACTATGGCGGCACGGCCCTGACGGGCGCCGGCCAGAACCTCGGCTTGTTGGAGTATTACGGTACCGATCTGGCCGACCTGACCACTTACTTCACCAATGTGAAGCAGACCAACAATGTGCCGATCACGCTGTTGTCCACCGATGGCACCAGCACCAGCTGCGTCTATAGGAGCGGCTGCGACGACACCGAGCAGACGCTCGACATGACCCAGGCCATCGGCATGGCTCCGGGGCTGGCCAGCCTCGTGATGTACGTCGGCTCGACCGACACGGCCATTATCAGCGCCATGACCACCCACAGCCCGCTGCCGACAACCATCGGCTGCTCCTGGGGCTGGACGCCGGCCGATCCGAGCACACTCGATCCGTACTTCGAGAAGATGGCCGCGCAGGGACAGAACTTCTTCGCGGCTTCGGGCGACTCTTCTACGTGGTCGCGCAGAAACGAGGCTTGGCCGGCGGACGACGCCAACGTCGTCTCGGTCGGCGGCACCGATTTGACGACCGCCAGCGCCGGGGGCGCCTGGAAGTCGGAGACGGCCTGGTCGGATAGCGGCGGCGGCATCTCGCCGGATAAGATCGCAATCCCCGCATGGCAGAAGCTCGCGGGCGTGATCAACTCCAGCAACAAGGGCTCGACCACGTATCGCAACGGCCCGGATGTCTCGGCCAACGCGAACTTCACCTTCTACGTTTGCGCCGACCAGACCACCTGCACCGCCAACGAGTATGGTGGAACCAGCTTCGCCACCCCGATGTGGGCCGGCTACATCGCTCTGGTCAACCAACAACTGGTGGCCGACGGGTACAAGACCATCGGTTTCATCAACCCCTATCTCTATTCGTTCGGTGTGAGTTCGAGCTACGGCACGGACTTCCACGACATCACCAGCGGCAAGTCCGGCAGCTACTCGGCCGTGACCGGCTACGATCTGGTGACCGGATGGGGCAGCCCCAACGGCCAAGGGCTGATCAACGCCCTGGTCGGCGAGGATTAGCGGCGTTGGTGTTTGCCAGTCCTGTACGACAACAGGCCCGGACTTTCGAGTCCGGGCCTTTTTTTGGTTCGCTGAATGTCGCCGCCATGGGACGTGCGGGAAGGACCGCGCCGCCCGGAGAATGGTGGACAACGGTTAGGTTCCCCATTCCGACGTCAGCGCGGCGTCGGCTCCCGCGGCTTGCAGCCCGTTGCGTCACAAGAACATCACCAGGCCATGGTTCTCGGATAGTAGCTGCGAGCGCTTCACCATTGACCGAACCGCCGTTGCGCCAATACGATCAGAGCGGCTGGCGTCAAAAGGAGAATTCGGGACCTGAATCTGCCAGCCAGAGGGCCCGAGCGGAGATTCTTGCACCAAATTCTTATACTAAATCCTTGTACCATGGAGATTCCTGTGCGGATTCAGCCATTCACCGCCGAGGGCGAATGTCGCGTTCGCGCGCATTCCGCTCTGATTAGCACACTGCTCGTCATTATCCTGCTCGGCGCTATTCTGCTTGTCACTGGGTGCGGAGGCGGTTCGTCGAGTGTCCCTCCCCCGGTAACTTACACCGTTGGCGGATCCGTTTCCGGCCTTACTAGTTCGGGACTCGTGCTGCAAGACAACGGCGGCAACAACCTCACCCTCCCCGCCAATGCAACCTCCTTCACTTTCTCCACGGCCCTCGCCAGCGGCAGTCCGTATAGCGTCACGGTTCTCGCGCAGCCTCCGAGCCCGGCACAGAACTGTTCGGTAGCGGACGCAAGCGGCACGGTCGGCAGCGCGAATGTCACCAGCGTTCAGGTCGGCTGCTCGACCTCGCTCGCGTCAGCCCGGGTGGACTGGACTGATGTTCATCAGATCATTGACGGGTTCGGCGCAGCCGACGCGTGGATCGGGCCGCTTTCGTCGGCGAACCAAAATTTCTTCTTCGGAACCGGGAGCGGGCAGCTTGGCCTCTCTTTGCTCAGGACCGATGTGCCCGACAACGCGGACGTCTCCGGAGATTGCTCGACGGTGAATTCCGGGTGCGCCGGTCCGTATATCAGCGATATGCAGGCCGTTCTTGCCAATGGCGGACGAATCTATTCCTCGCCCTGGACGCCGCCGGCCGCATACGAGTCCAATGGGCTTAACTACTGTACGAACAACAGCGGACTCCTCCCTGCCGATTACGGTTTGTATGCCACCTGGCTTGCCAACTACGTCGAGAGCCTGCAACAAGAAAACGGCATTACTCTCTATGCGCTGTCCCTCCAGAACGAGCCGGATATTTGCGCAGGCTATGCCAGCGCCGTCTGGAACGCAGCGCAGATCGATACTTTTGTCGCCAACCAACTAGGGCCAACTTTTTCTGCGGATAATTTGACTACTCTCATTTTTGTTCCCGAAGGCAGCGGCTACAACGAGATGAGTTTGGGCAGCGCCTGCGGCGCTGATGTCTCATGCAACAAATACGTAGGCGGCATCAACTGGCATGACTACGATTCCAACTTGAGCGGCATCAACACCATTGCCGCGGATCCCTACCCTTCCGGCTGGCCTGCGGGAAAGAAATATTGGGAAACCGAGGCTTCTTGCGGGCCTGGCTTTGGACCGAACTTCTGCCAATCGGGATTCAATACCGGCATAACCGACGCTCTTGATTGGGCCGCCGTCATTGACCAGCGAATTGCTGTCGATGGCGCCAACGCATGGCTCTATTGGTGGCTGATTGATTCCAACAGCACCGATGATCAGGGATTGATGGCCAGCAACGGCACAATTCCACTGCGCGCCTACATGATGGGTCAATACAGCAAATTCGTGCGGCCGGGATACTACCGTATCGACGCGACGCACCTTCCCGTGCCGAGCGTTAGCGTCTCGGCGTACCAAAGCACGGCCACCAGTACTCTGGTCATCGTCGCGACCAACTACTCCAATTCAGCGGTCGCCCTGACATTCAACCTGTCGAACGCCCCTGCATTTTCAACCGTGACGCCGTGGATCACGTCTGCCAGCCTAAGTCTCGCTCAACAGGCGAGTGTGCCGGTATCCTCCAACTCGTTTACGTACACATTGCCTGCTGAGAGCATCACGACATTCGTAGGCACGCCGTAGGGAAAGATTGGCCGGGCAGGGACGATTTGAACCTCCGACCCGCTGGGTTACAAATTTGTTGGTCATGATGCCGGCGGTGCTCATGTTCGCAGGCAAATCCCCGAAGTCGGATACGAGTTCCTCCGCCAAAAAAAAAGCAGCCGGACAATTTTGTCCGGCTGCTTTCAAGGAGTTGGATCAGAAGTTAAGTTTGAGCGCACCCTGCATGACGCGCGGCGGGACGTTGCCCAAGCCGCTGATCATGCCGGTGTGAGACGACCCCCATTGCGTGCCGTCCGGCGTGCCAAAGTTCGGATGGTTGGTGACGTTGAAGGCCTCCCAGCGCAATTGCAGTTTCATTCTTTCTCCCAGGCTCCAGCCCTTCATGATCGCCGAATCGATGGTGAAGACGTGCGGACCCCAGTAAGCGTTTCTGCCGGTGTCGCCGAACGATGCGCCATTGGTGAACGCGTTCTTGTTGAAGTACCCATTCCCATAGGCCCAATCCGAACGGCTTCCCTTGCCCATGTTGGAGGGCACACCGGGAACCGAATCAGCGCGGTCAATCCACAGGTTGGACCCGGAGTTGTTCGCCCCCGACATAACCGAGAAGTCGTTGCCGGTCTGCCAGGTGCCGATGCCGCTCAGTTCCCAGCCACCAAGGATTTTCTGCACCAGGTTGCTCTGGTTCTTTAAGCCGGGGGCCTGGTACACGAAGTTGGTCACCCAGTTCCACGGCATGTCCATGTTGGAGTTGCCGCGGTTCCACTTCAGATTGAAGGGATCGCCCAGTTCGGGGTTGCCGTACGAGATGTTGCTCGAGCTGGCCAGATCGATGGCATGCGCCCAGGTGAAGTTGGACTGCAACTGGAGGCCATGCGCCATGCGGCGATCGAAGCCGATCTGCAGCGCGTTGTAGCTGGCCGTCGCAAAGCTGTTGTCTTCCAGGATATTGCCGAAGTTTCCATACGGCGCCTCGTACTTTGCGTCCGCTTGATTGTAGGTGTAGGTATTGCGGTTGACTTCCACCGACTGGTGATAGCTTTCGCTGCCGACATAGGCGATACGCAACACCATCGTTGGACTGATCTGCTGTTCGATGGAGAGGTTCCAGCTTTGCGTCATGCCCGGCCTGAAGTCGCGCGAGAAGGCCTGGCTGATTGTGGTTCCGGGGCTGAAGGCAAAGCTGGATGGCGGCTTGTACGAGGTGGAGGCCCACGGGTAAGTATTCGGGAAGGGGCTCGAGGATAGCGGCGAGCCTTCGCTGGCCCAGGGATTATCCAAGTGGATCGGCCCGTTCGTAAACGCAGTATCGGCAGTGCAGGGATAGCACCAGCCGTAGTAGTCGTAGGTGGGGCTGAAGGGGGCGATGTCGGCGGCATGGTTGTACATGGAGTACTCCAGCGGACCGCTGAACATGCCGAGGCCGGCGTGAATCACGGTGTGCGGCAACTGCTTGGGCTGCCACGCTAGACCCAGCCGGGGCTCCCACTGGCCGTAGCTGTTGTTCATCAGCGAATCCGTCATCCCCTTGTCGCCGGGGAAGATCAAGCCCTGCGGGGCATTGGGGTAGACCGTGCTCTGCTGTCCGGGGACAAAGGCCGCGCCGCGGCCACCCTTGGAGATAGGAGCGGTGTTCGGGTCCCAGCGCAAACCGACATTCACGGTCAGGTTGGGACGAAGCTTCCAGTCGTCCTGCACGAAGGGGGCAAACTGCCAGCCAGCTACATCGGCGATCTCGCCGGCTCCCTGCATGTATTCATGCGCGTATCCCAGGAGGAAATCGGAAAGAGCGTTGCCGGTGATGGTGCCGTTGAAAACAATTGTTGGCTGGGTCGGATACTGTGTGATCTCGGCGGCGTGCTGATGCATCACGTCGAGACCGGCGGTCAGCGAATGCTTGCCCTTTATCTTGTTCACCGTATCGACCAGGCCGAGGGTGTTGCGGACCTCCTGCGAGGGCTCATCCCAGCCGCTCTCGACGCTATAGCCCGCCCACACCCTGAGCGCTCCCATGTAGCAGCTGCCCGGAAGTTCGTCGATGTTGATGTACCTCGAAAAGCACATCGCCTTGCCGCTGCTGTCCAGTTCCTGGGCCCCGTTGTGCGCGCTTTGCTGGTTCCAGAAAACCGAGATCGTATTAATTGTGGTCGGATTGAACGTCCATCTGTGGGTCAGCGCGTCGTTGAAGTAATACATCTTCTGCGAGAAGCTCGCTGTCCAGGCTTGGTGGTTGTACACGCTCTCCATGTTGCCCGGAACGTCGGTGGACGGGGAGGTCATATAGTCGGTGAAGGAACGGAGCGAGAGCGACTGCGAGGCAGAAATGTTGTAGTCCAGCCTCGCCGTGGCCTCATCGTACGTGTTGCGAACCGGGGGCATGGTGTAGAACATGTCGCCGGTCGGGCTCTGCGTAACGCCGGTGGTGTGTCCCGGAAGGCCCGTATTCGTCATCGTCACCGCAGCCGGAGAGAGGCTGGCGATGGTCGTATCGAGCTGGTTGGGCTTGCCTCCAATGGTTGCGAACGGGCCGACCAGGTTCGTCGTGACGCCGTCCGGAGACAGGGCGCTGAAGTCGCCAGTGAGCATGGCTGCTGTCGGCGTGGTTGTCCTCAGATCCGTTGGGGCGTACACCATCTTGGTGCCCTGGTAGTTGCCGAAGAAGAAGAGTTTGTCTTTTTTGATGGGGCCGCCGACGAAGCCGCCGAACTGGTTGCGCTTGAGCGTATCGACCGAGTGAGAGAACCAGTCGCTGGCATTTAGATCGTTGTTGCGGACAAACCAGAAAACGCCGCCGTGGAGGGCATTGGTGCCGTTCTTGCTGGCGATGCTGACCACCGCACCGGGCGAGAAACCGTATTGGGCGCTGAAGTTGTTGGTGACGACCTTGAATTCCTGGGTGGCGTCCGAGTTGGGGAAGGGCGCCGTCAGCAGGTTGTAGTTGTCCATGTTGGATACGCCGTCGAGCATGTAGAAGGTGCTGCCCTGACGGCCGCCATTGGCGGAGGCGCCGGTCTCGGTCGGGAAGGAGAAGCCGGTCTGAATGCCTTCGCCGCCGTGGTGTATGACGTCATCGGTGCCGGGCGCCAGCAGAACCGGGCTCGAGGGATCGCGGCCGTTGAGCGGCAGTTCCGCGATCGCGGTTTCATTGATCGTC
>Ga0181518_10003042_pt1 | contig 15741 bp, 11 predicted proteins | sample PEATcosm2014_Bin_28_FD_119751 | JGI IMG/M metagenome (GOLD analysis project Ga0181518, IMG submission 119751) | Peatland microbial communities from MTU Mesocosm Facility, Houghton, MI, USA - PEATcosm2014_Bin01_60_metaG | ecosystem: Environmental > Terrestrial > Soil > Wetlands > Peat | place... | reverse complement strand
GACAACGTGAACATGGAGATCAACCTGATCACGCCGATCGCGTGCGAAGAGAAGCTGCGTTTCGCGATTCGGGAAGGTGGCAAGACGGTTGGCTCCGGTGTCGTGACCAAGATCCTCGAGTAGTTTGACTTACTGTACGTGAACTAGGAGAAATCCCGTGGCAGCATCCGCCCGAGTCATCATCACCCTGGAATGTGCCGTCTGCCGCGAGCGCAACTACTCCACGACCAAGAACAAGCGCGCCAACGCAGAGAAACTGAAATTGTCGAAGTACTGTGGCCGATGCAGGAAGCACACGGAGCACAAGGAGACGAAGTGATTAGGGCAGTAGCTCCAATGGTAGAGCAGCGGTCTCCAAAACCGCGTGTTGTGGGTTCGAGTCCCGCCTGCCCTGCTGCCTTCCACAACCCCCTTGCGGGGCTCGCGCGTCGATCGAGAGGAGCGTAGCGGCCAGCCATGGGCCCCAATAAGTACATACATCTGACGTTTGCGGTGGGGATCCTCTTGGCCGCGTTCCTGCTCTTCAAGACAGGGGACTGGATCTGGAGCTACTTCGCCAAGCCGAACGAATTGTTGCTGCAGGCTGTGGCGCTGTGCGCGGCTGTGCTGATCGGTGTAGTCGCGTATCGCAATGAACGCATCTACGCAACCGCCGTGGACGTGACGCGGGAGTTGGAGAAGGTCGCGTGGCCCACTCGCAAGGAAACCTACTATGCGACTATCGTCGTGATTGTCACCGTCTTCATCTCGACGGTCATCCTCTCGACCTTCGACGCCATATGGGCGTTCATGGCCGGCAAGATTCTTAAGTGACGGACTGCGGGATCTGACCCATGGCGATGAAATGGTACGTCGTGCATACATACTCGGGACACGAGAACAAGGCTCGTCTGTCGCTGCTCGATCGGGTACGACAGGCCGGGTTGGTGGCGAAGTTCGGCGAGGTGCTGATCCCGACCGACACAGTGGTGGAGTTGGTGAAAGGGCAGAAGCGCTCGACCACGCGCAAGTTTTTCCCAGGCTACATGTTCGTGCAGATGGATCTCGACCAGGAAACCTTTCATCTGGTCAAGAACACACCGCGCATCACGGGATTCCTGGGCGGAATGAATCCCCAGCCGGTCAAGGAAACCGAGATCCAGAATATCAACACCGCCATGACCGAGGGCGCTTCGCGCCCGCGTCCGCGCGAGAGTTTCAAGGAAAGCGACAACGTCCGGGTTACCGAGGGCCCCTTCGCGAATTTTACCGGCGTGGTGGTCGAGGTAAAGGCCGAGAAGCAGAAACTGCGCGTGAACCTCTCCATCTTCGGTCGGGCAACCCCGGTCGAACTGGATTTTGCTCAGGTCGAGAAGGTCTGAGGGACTAAGGCAGATCCATGAAGAAAGTCACTGGTTACATCAAGCTGCAGATCCCCGCTGGCAAGGCCAATCCGGCACCGCCCGTCGGTCCCGCACTAGGCCAGCACGGCGTCAACATCATGGACTTCTGCAAGCAGTTCAACGCTCGCACGCAGGCGCAGGCCAAGGACGAAGTGACCATTCCCGTGCTGATCACGGTGTTCTCGGATCGCTCGTTCACCTTCATCACCAAGACACCACCCGCGGCCATCCTCATCAAGAAGGCGGTGGGACTCTCCACGCAGAAGAAGCCGGGTGCAGGGTCCAAGGAACCCAACAAGGTGAAAGTCGCCAAACTTTCCAAGAAACAACTCCGGGAGATTGCTACAACCAAGCTTCCGGATCTAAACACCACCGACGTCGAGGCCGCCATGCGGACCATTGCGGGGACCGCGCGCGCCATGGGCGTAGAGGTGGAAGGCTGAAGCAAAGCCGAAAGCAGAAGAGCATGCCCAACAACGGAAAGAAGTACGCCAAAGCGGCTTCCAAGGTGGACCGCAGCAAACGCTACCCGCTGGCCGACGCCTGCAAGTTGCTGCCAGAAACCAAGGTGGCGAAGTTCGACGAGAGCGTGGACATCGCGGTGCGCCTGGGAGTCGATCCCAAGCATGCCGATCAGATGGTTCGCGGCGCTATCGTGCTTCCTCACGGAACCGGCAAGACGCTCAAGGTGGCGGTAGTGGCCAAGGGTGACAAGGCCAAGGAAGCCCAGGACGCGGGCGCTGACTTTGTTGGGGCCGAGGATCTGGTCGAAAGGATCCAGAAGGAGAGCTGGACAGACTTCGACTCCATGGTCGCGACCCCCGACATGATGGGACTGGTCGGCCGGCTGGGGCGCGTGCTGGGGCCCAAGGGTCTCATGCCCAATCCCAAGGTGGGCACGGTGACCGCGGATGTTGCCAAGGCGGTGCGGGAGCTCAAGGCCGGTCGCGTCGAGTTCCGCGTCGAGAAGGCGGGCATCGTGCACGCCCGCATCGGCAAGGCTTCCTTCGGCGGCGACAAGCTGCTGGACAATGCGCGCGTCATGGTCGAGACGCTGCTCAAGCTCAAGCCGGCCTCGGCCAAGGGCACATATATGAAGTCGGTTACGCTGTCTACGACGATGGGCCCGGGCATCAAGGTCGATGTCGCCCCGCTGGTCGCCGAATTCGCCGCCAAGTAAGTCGCGAGGAGACCCGTCGTGAACACCACAGAGAAGAAAGAAAACATCAGCACCCTCAAGGACAAGCTCGCGCGTGCGCAGAGCCTGATCCTGGCGGATTTTCGCGGCTTGTCGGTCGAGAGCGACACCAAGTTGCGGCGGGAGTTTCGTGCCGCCGGTTGCGAATACCGGGTGGTGAAGAACACCCTTTTGGGCCAAGCCGCCAAGGGAACACCCATGGAGGTGCTCGAACCCTTGTTGGCCGGGCCCACCGCCATCGCCTACTCGTTCGAGGATCCATCGGCGCCGGCCAAGGTTGCGACCAAGGTGGCCAGGGGCGAGAGCAAGTTCGTCATCAAGGGCGGTTGTGTCGACGGACGCCTGTTGGATGCGAAGGGTGTGGAGAGCCTGTCAACGCTGCCGGGCAAGTCTGAGATGCGCGCCACCTTCTTGGCCACGCTGCTGGCCGTCCCGCAGAATTTCCTGCGCTTGTTACAGGCGGCGCCGCAGAATTTCGCGTATCTGCTTTCGGCGCGCGAGGAGGCGTTGAAAGAGACCGAGAAGAAGGTGTGAGCCACGCCTGTCGTGGCCAGAGTTTCGAGAAGAATGATTTGAAAACGAACAAGGAGATCCGGAAATGGCCGATGTGAGCAAGGAGCAAGTTGTTGACTTTCTGTCCAAGATGTCCGTCATGGACTTGGCTGCTCTGACCAAGGAGCTCGAGGACAAGTGGGGCGTCAAGGCGGCTCCCGTGGCGGTCGCTGCCGCGGGCGCTCCGGCTGCGGGTGCTGCTGGCGCAGCCGCTCCCGCTGCTGAGCAGACCGAGTTCACTGTCATCCTCAAGGAGGTCGGCGCAAAGAAGATCGAGGTCATCAAAGTGGTGCGCGAGCTGACTCAGCTCGGTCTCAAGGAGGCCAAAGACCTCGTGGATGGCGCGCCGAAGACCGTCAAGGAAGGCGTGTCAAAGGCCGACGGCGAGACCATGAAGAAGAAGCTCGAAGAGGCCGGTGCGAAGGTCGAAATCAAGTAGGCACGTCGGCAGTTGACAATTCACGGTCGACTATCGGTCGACAAGCGAAAGTATTTGGTTGCCGGGGGCGCGTATGCGCCTCCGGGTATTCGACTGTGCAGCGTCCGCCAATGACGAACGGACAGGGGAGAACGCATGGCGTCCCAGATCCAGAATAATTTCCGAGCGCGTAAGAGCTTCGCGAAGATCGCGAAGATCATCGATATCCCCAACCTCATCGACATCCAGAAGCAGAGCTACGAGAAGTTTCTGCAAAAAGATGTGCCGGCAGAACAGCGGGAGGATGTGGGGCTGCAAGGCGTGTTCAAGAGCGTCTTTCCCATCAAGGACTTCTCGGAAACCTCGTCGATTGAGTTCGTCAGCTATACGCTCGACAAGCCCAAGTACGACGTGGACGAGTGCCGGCAGCGGGGCATGACCTTCGCCGCGCCCATTAAAGTGACGGTGCGCTTGGTGGTGTGGGACACCAATGAAGAGACCGGCTCCCAGTCGATTCGCGACGTCAAGGAGCAGGAGGTGTTTTTCGGCGAGATCCCGCTGATGACCGACAACGGGACTTTCATCATCAACGGCACCGAACGGGTGGTGGTCAGTCAGCTGCACCGCAGTCCGGGCGTCTTCTACGATCATGACAAGGGCAAGACGCACTCCTCGGGCAAGCTGCTGTACAGCGCCCGGGTGATTCCCTACCGCGGCTCCTGGCTCGATTTCGAGTTCGACCCCAAGGACTTGCTCTATGTGCGCATCGACCGGCGGCGCAAGCTGCACGCGACCGTGTTGCTGCGCGCGCTCGGCTATTCCACCGAGGAATTGCTCAACTACTACTACGACACCGAACAGGTGTTTCTCGAACCGGGCAAGAAGTATTCGAAGTCGGTTGAATACGATCTGCTGCCCGGGCAGCGGGCGACGCGCGACGTACGCCACCCTGAGTCGCGCGAGATCCTGGTGAAGAAGAACCGGAAATTCACCAAGCTGGCCATCAAGAAGCTGAGAGACTCGAACATCGAGCGGCTGCCGGTCGAGGTGTCGGAGTTGGTGGGCAAAGTGGCCGCCACTGACGTCATCGACGAGACTACGGGCGAAGTCATTCTTCAGTGCAACGAGGAAGTGACCGAGTCCAAGCTGGACGAACTGCGCGAACACGGCATCAGCCAGTTCGTGGTTCTCTTCATCGACAACCTGAACGTCGGGTCGTTCTTGCGTGACACGCTGATCGCCGACAAGCTGCAGAGCCCCGATGAGGCCATCATGGAGATCTACCGGCGGCTGCGGCCCGGTGATCCGCCCACGGTGGAAACCGCGAACAACCTATTCAAGAATCTGTTCTTCAACCCGGAACGCTACGACCTGTCGAAGGTCGGCCGACTGAAGCTGAACTACAAGTTCAAGCTGGACGAGGCTCTCGACAACACGGTTCTCACCAAGCGCGACATCCTGGAGACCGTCCGCTACCTCATCGATCTCAAGAATGGCAAGGGCCAGATTGACGACATCGACCATTTGGGTAACCGGCGCGTGCGGGCGGTGGGCGAGTTGATGGAGAACCAGTACCGCATCGGCCTGGTGCGCATGGAGCGCGCCATCAAAGAGCGTATGAGCATGTCTCAGGAGATCGAGACGCTCATGCCGCACGACTTGATCAATGCCAAGCCGGTCTCGGCGGTGGTCAAGGAATACTTCGGGTCCTCGCAGCTGTCGCAGTTCATGGACCAGACCAACCCGCTCTCCGAGGTCACCCACAAGCGGCGACTCTCGGCCCTGGGCCCGGGTGGTCTGACGCGCGAGCGGGCCGGCTTCGAGGTGCGCGACGTGCACACCACGCACTACGGGCGTATCTGCCCGATCGAAACCCCGGAAGGTCCGAACATCGGACTCATCGCCTCGTTGTCGACCTACGCGCGGGTCAATGAGTTCGGCTTCATCGAGACGCCCTACCGCAAAGTGGTCGACGGCCGCGCCACCGACGAGGTCGGCTTCTACTCGGCGTTGCAGGAAGAAGGGCACTTCATCGCCCAGTCAAACTCGCCTCTCGACAAGAAGGGCAAGTTCACCGCCGAGATGATCCTGTGCCGGCACAATGGCGAGAACGTGATGTGCAAGCCGGAAGAGGTCACCCTGATGGACGTGCTGCCCAACCAGCTGGTGTCGGTGGCTGCGTCGTTGATTCCCTTCCTGGAGAACGACGACGCCAACCGCGCCCTCATGGGTTCCAATATGCAACGGCAAGCGGTGCCGCTCATCCGCACCCGCTCTCCCCTGATCGGCACGGGCATGGAAGGGATCGTCGCGCGCGACTCGGGCGTCACTGTGGTGGCCCGGCGCGAAGGCGTGGTCGAGTCCGTCGATGCGGCCCGCATCGTGGTGCGAACCACGTCGGAGTCCGACGATCTGGCTTCGGCCAAGCCGGACATCTACAACCTGGTCAAGTTCCAGCGATCCAACCAGAACACGTGCATCAACCAGCGGCCGATCGTCGAGCCCGGCGATCATGTGAAGCCGGGCGACGTCATCGCCGACGGTCCCGCCACCGAGAAGGGCGAGTTGGCGCTGGGCGAGAACATTCTGGTCGCGTTCATGCCCTGGGGTGGCTACAACTTCGAGGACTCGATTCTTATCTCGGAACGCCTGGTCAAGGACGACCACTTCACCTCGATTCACATCGAGGAGTTCGAGTGCGTGGCCCGCGACACCAAGCTGGGCAAGGAGGAGATCACCTGCGACATCCCCAACGTGGGCGATGAGGCGCTCAAGGATCTCGACGAATCGGGCATCGTGCGCATCGGCGCCGAGGTCAAGCCGCAGGACGTGCTGGTGGGCAAGATCACGCCCAAGGGCGAGACCCAGCTTTCGCCGGAGGAGAAACTGCTGCGCGCCATCTTCGGCGAGAAGGCCGGCGACGTGCGCGACAGCTCGCTACGCGTGCCGCCGGGCGTGCAGGGGATTGTCATCGGCGCCAAGGTGTTCTCGCGCAAGGGCACCGAGAAGGACGAGCGCTCGAAGGAAATCGAGGACCAGGAGAAAGAGAAGCTGCTCGCCGACCAGCGCGACGAGACCCGCATCATCTCCGAGTCGTACTACACCAAGATGCGCAAGTGGCTGCTGGGCAAGACCACAGCGGTTCGCCTGGTGGACGACAAGGGCAAGGTCCTGTGCGCCAAGGGTCAGAAGATCGACAACCCCATGCTCGATGAGGTTCCGAGCCGTCACTGGCCGGAGATTCAGATCGAGGGGGGCAAGGGCGAGAACCGGGTCGAACAACTGGCGGTCCAGCTCGAGCAGGAGCTGAAGACCATCGATGAAGTGTACCGCGACAAGATCTCGAAGCTCACCAAGGGAGACGAGCTGCCACCCGGTGTGATCAAGATGGTCAAGGTGTACGTGGCCATCAAGCGCAAGCTCTCGGTGGGCGACAGGATGGCCGGCCGTCATGGCAACAAGGGCGTGGTTTCGCGCATCCTGCCCGAGGAGGACATGCCCTACATGGCCGATGGCACGCCGGTCGACATCGTGCTCAACCCGCTGGGCGTGCCCTCGCGTATGAACGTGGGTCAGATTCTCGAAACCCACCTCGGCTGGGCCGCTTTGCAATTGGGCCGGCAGATCGACGGGATGCTGGAGAAGGAATGGAAGGGCGAGGCCCTGCGCAGCAAGCTGAAGAAGGTCTTCACCGAGGAACCTCAGCAGAAGCTCATCGATGGCCTCAACGATGAGGGATTGCGCCGCTTTGCCCGCGGCGTGCGACAAGGGGTGCACCTGGCCACACCCGTGTTCGATGGAGCCAAGGAGGTCGACATCCGCGCGGCCCTGGCGTTGGCCGAGTTGCCGCCCACCGGACAGGCGACTTTGTTCGACGGCAAGACCGGCGAGGCCTTCGACCATGACGTGACGGTGGGTGTGATGTACATGCTCAAGCTTCACCATCTGGTCGACGACAAGATTCACGCCCGCTCCATCGGCCCCTATTCGCTGGTCACCCAGCAGCCGTTGGGGGGCAAGGCCCAGTTCGGAGGGCAGCGCTTGGGCGAGATGGAAGTCTGGGCTATGGAGGCGTATGGCGCGGCCTATGGTCTGCAGGAGTTCTTGACCGTGAAGTCGGACGATGTGATCGGTCGAACCCGCATGTACGAGGCCATCGTCAAGGGAGAGCAAACCCTCGAGTCGGGCCTGCCCGAATCGTTCAACGTCTTGCTCAAGGAGTTGCAGTCGTTGTGCTTGAATGTGGAGTTGATCGAAGATCCCAACGCGCCTCGCAAGCAGGAGTCGACGATCGAGCTCATGGCCCGAGAGGTGGCTGCCAAGGCGGGTACAGCTGCTCCGCCAGCCGCGGCTGCCTCGGAGTAGATGCAATGACGATGTTCCGCGCAGGGGAGTAGCGAACTATGACGATGAAGGACATCTTCAACTTCTTTGAAAAGCCGAAGGATCCACTCTCGTTTTCCGCGATTCGGATCTCGCTGGCGTCGCCAGAAAAGATCAGGGAGTGGTCACACGGCGAGGTGAAGAAGCCGGAAACCATCAACTACCGCACCTTCAAGCCTGAGCGCGACGGCCTGTTCTGCGCGAAGATCTTTGGGCCGGTGAAGGACTACGAGTGCAACTGCGGCAAGTACAAGCGCATGAAGCACCGGGGGGTGGTGTGCGAGAAGTGTGGCGTTGAGGTCATCCAGTCCAAGGTTCGCCGCGAGCGGCTGGGCCACATCAACCTGGCCACGCCGGTGGCGCACATCTGGTTCCTGAAGTCGCTGCCCTCGCGCATCGGCAACCTGCTCGACATCGCACTCAAGGATCTGGAGAAGGTTCTCTACTCGGAAGCGTTCGTGGTGGTGGATCCCAAGCAGAGCGGACTGCAGACAGGCGAGTTGCTCACCGAGGAGCGCTACCTGAAGCTGGTCGAAGAGGTGGGCGAGGAGGGATTCGTCGCGGGCATGGGCGCCGAGGCGGTGCGCGATCTGCTCAAGGCCATCGACGTGCACAAGCTGTCGGAACAGCTTCGACAGGAAATGAAGGACGCGACTTCGGAGGCCAAACGCAAGAAGATATCCAAGCGCCTCAAGGTGGTGGATGCTTTCCGCGAGTCGTCCAATCGCCCGGAGTGGATGATGCTGGAGGTGATCCCGGTAATTCCTCCCGACCTCCGCCCCTTGGTCCCGCTCGATGGTGGCCGCTTTGCCACTTCCGATCTCAACGACCTGTATCGCCGGGTCATCAACCGCAACAACCGACTCAAGCGCCTACAGGAACTGAACGCGCCCGAGATCATCATCCGCAACGAGAAGCGGATGTTGCAGGAGGCGGTGGACGCCTTGTTCGACAACGGCCGTCGCGGCAAGACCATCACCGGCCCCAACAAGCGGCCGCTCAAGTCGCTCTCCGACATGTTGAAGGGCAAGCAGGGGCGTTTCCGGCAGAACCTGCTGGGCAAGCGCGTCGACTATTCCGGCCGTTCAGTCATCGTGGTCGGCCCGGAATTGAAGCTGCACCAGTGCGGGCTGCCCAAGAAGATGGCGCTCGAGTTGTTCAAGCCCTTCATCTACAACAAGCTGGAAGAACGCGGACTGGTTACCACCATCAAGAGTGCCAAGAAGTTGGTGGAGCGAGAACGCCCCGAGGTGTGGGACATCCTGGAGGAGGTCATCAAGGAGCATCCCATCCTGCTCAACCGTGCTCCCACCTTGCACCGTCTGGGCATCCAGGCGTTCGAGCCTCTGCTTATCGAAGGCAAGGCCATTCAGTTGCACCCGCTGGTGTGCGCTGCCTTCAACGCGGACTTCGACGGCGACCAGATGGCCGTGCACGTGCCCCTGTCACTGGAAGCCCAGATGGAAGCCCGTGTACTCATGATGTCGACCAACAACATCCTGAGCCCCGCCAACGGGCGCCCCATCATTCTTCCCTCGCAAGACATTGTTTTGGGCCTCTACTGGATGACCCGCGAGCGGACTTTCGCCCGCGGCGAGTTCCGCGAAGGGAAGGGTGCGTCCTCGGTTCGTGGCGTCTACGCGTCGGTGGAAGAGGTGCGCATGGCGTACGACCACGGCGAGTTGGACCTGCAGGCTGCCATCAAGGTTCGCATCGGCGGGGAGTTGGTGCTGACCACGGTAGGGCGCGCCCTGCTTTACGAAATCATCCCCAAGAAACTGCCCTTCAAGCTGGTCAATCGCGTGATGGGCAAGAAGCAACTGGGCGATCTCATCGACAGTTGTTACCGCGTCTTCGGCCAGAAGGAGACCGTGCTGCTGGCCGATCGTCTGCGCCACCTTGGCTACGGCTATGCCACCAAGGCGGGCATCTCCATCTGCGTGGACGATCTCTTGATCCCGAAACGCAAGGTTGAGCTGCTGGAGCAGGCTCAAAAGGACGTGCAGGAGATCGAGGAGCAGTACACCGAGGGCCTCATCACCGATGGCGAGCGCTACAACAAGGTGGTCGACATCTGGGCGCAGGTCTCCGAGCAGATCGCCGAGGAGATGATGAGCGAGATCGGCGCCGAGAACGTAACCAACGAGGAAACCGGCGAGAAGAAGCGGGTGCCTTCCTTCAACCCGATCTTCATCATGGCCGATTCCGGGGCGCGTGGCTCGGCCCAGCAGATTCGGCAACTCGCCGGCATGCGCGGGCTGATGGCCAAGCCGTCGGGCGAGATCATCGAGACCCCGATCACGACGAACTTCCGCGAAGGGTTGTCCGTCTTGCAGTATTTCATTTCCACTCACGGCGCGCGCAAGGGATTGGCCGACACTGCGCTCAAGACCGCGAACTCCGGCTATCTGACCCGTCGTCTGGTGGACGTGGCGCAGGATTGTATCATCGCGGAATACGACTGTGGCACGTTGGAGGGCATCGAGATTGCGCCTTTGGTCGAGGGCGGGGAGATCATCGAGAAGCTCGGCGACCGCATTCTTGGCCGCGTGTCGGTTGAGGACATCTTCGACCCGTACACGGGTGAGGTGCTGGTGCAGGCCAACGAGGAGATCACGGAAGACAAAGTGCGCATCGTCGAGGATGCCGGCATCGACCACGTGAAGATCCGATCCGTGCTCACCTGCGAGACCCGCCGGGGAATCTGCGTCCTGTGCTACGGCCGCGATCTGGCGCGTGGTCACATGGTCAACATTGGCGAGGCGGTGGGTGTCATCGCGGCGCAGTCCATCGGCGAGCCAGGCACTCAGCTTACCATGCGCACCTTCCACATCGGCGGCGTCGGCCAGGTGCGGACCGAGCAATCCCAGCTCGAGGCGCGCTACAGCGGCGTGGTCAAGCTGGAAAATGTGGAGCTGACCAAGCGCGAGAACCACTACATCGTCATGAATCGCCACGGCGAGATCGTCATCCAGGACGAGACCGGCCGTGAGCGTGAGCGCTACGGGCTCACCTATGGCGCCCGTCTGCACTTTGCCGACGGGGCCCGGGTCAAGCAGGGCGAGCTTCTCTCGGAATGGGATCCGTTCTCGGTGCCCATCCTCACCGAGGTGGCCGGCGTGGTGAAGTTCGGCGACGTCATCGAAGGCGTCACCATGGCCGAGCACATCGACGAGGTGACCGGCCTGTCGCGCAAGAGCGTGAGCGAGTCCAAGGACGCCGACTTGCGCCCGCGCATCTCACTGAAGGACGACGCCGGCAAGACCTTGCGCATCCCCAATTCGGAAAACGAGGCGCGCTACTTTTTGCCGGTGGGCGCAACCATCGCCGTGTCCGAAGGCGATCGCGTGGAGGCGGGCGACATCGTGGCTCGTATCCCGCGCGAGACCACCAAGACTAAGGATATCACGGGCGGTTTGCCTCGGGTGGCGGAGCTGTTTGAATCGCGCAAGCCCAAGGAGCATGCAGTGATCTCGGAGATTGACGGCGTGGTCGGGTTCGGCAAAGACACCAAGGGCAAGCGCAAGGTCGTGGTCACGCCCGACCGGGGCGAGGCCAAGGAGTACCTCATCTCCAAGAGCAAGCACCTCTCGGTGCGCGAGGGCGATCCCATCCACGCGGGTGAGCCGCTCATGGACGGGGCGGCCAACCCGCACGACATCCTGCGCGTGCTGGGCGAGAAGGCGCTAGCCAAGTACCTGGTGGACGAGGTTCAGGAGGTGTACCGGCTTCAGGGCGTCAAGATCAACGACAAGCACATTGAGACCATCGTGCGGCAGATGCTGCGTCGGGTGCGCGTGATCGACGTGGGGGACACCGGCTTCCTAGTCGATGAGCATGTGGAGAAATACATCTTCGAGGAAGAAAACGATCGCGTGGCGGCGCGCAACGGGCGCCCCGCCCAGGGCGAGCCGCTCCTGCTCGGGATTACCAAGGCGTCGCTCTCCACCGAGAGCTTCATTTCTGCTTCGTCGTTCCAGGAGACCACCAAGGTGCTGACCGAGGCAGCGGTGTGCGGCAAGGTCGACTACCTGCGCGGACTAAAGGAGAACGTCATCATGGGCCGCCTTATCCCAGCCGGCACGGGCTTGGGGGCCTACAAGCGGCTTACGCTCAAGGTCGACGAACCGGCAGCAACTGAGGTCCCGCCCGGTTCCGCGGAGAGCCCTCCAGTTCCACCCACGGCGACTGGTGCAGGCGAATAGCGGTCGCAAGGCTGCTCGGCCCTGGCTCACGGCTTGGAACTGCGGGGCGGAGCGCTGTGCAGGGTGGCGCGTGCCTGTGCGCGGCAAGCGAACCGGCCGACAAGTCATGAAAAAAGCGCACGGTCGTCGTTGACTTTGCGATCTCGATTCCTATAATGCACCCCTCCTCGGGCCCGGGGCTGCCGGGTAGGATCGCTGCCCGCGTGAGTGCGGCACGGTCTTTGCGAGAGACGAATCAAACAATGCCCACCATTAGTCAACTTGTAAGAAGTGGCCGCGATGTCATGCGGCGGAAGACGGACTCGCCTGCCCTCAAGGGCTGCCCGCAGCGACGGGGGGTTTGCGTCCGCGTGTACACCACGACCCCCAAGAAGCCGAATTCGGCGCTGCGCAAGGTTGCCCGCGTCCGGCTCACCAACGGGATGGAAGTGACGACCTACATTCCCGGCGAGGGACACAACTTGCAAGAGCACTCGGTGGTTCTGATCCGCGGTGGCCGCGTCAAGGATCTTCCGGGCGTTCGCTATCACATCATCCGCGGAAGCCTGGACACATCGGGGGTGACCAACCGCCGCCAGGGCCGCTCGAAGTACGGAGCCAAACGACCCAAGTAGGGTCGCAACCGGGGTCGTCCACAGATGCCACGCAAAGGTGAAGTTCCCAAACGAAAGCTGCTGCCGGATCCGAAGTTCACGGACCAGCCGGCGGATATGCGTCGTCGTATTACCAAGTTCGTCAACACGGTGATGAGCTCGGGCAAGAAATCCGTGGCCGAGGGGATCGTGTACGGCGCGTTCGATCTGGTGGCCGAGAAGGCGGGCGATGATCCAGTCAAGGTGTGGGACAAGGCGATGGCCAACGTGCAGCCCAAGATCGAGGTGAAGTCCCGCCGCGTGGGCGGTGCTACCTACCAGGTTCCGGTGGATGTGCGCCCGGATCGGGCATTGGCGCTGGGCATGCGCTGGCTCATCCACTCGGCGCGCGAGCGTTCCGATGGCCGGACCATGCGCGAAAAACTGGCCGCCGAATTGCTCGATGCCTCGGCCAACAAGGGCGCTGCGGTCAAGAAGCGCGAAGATACGCACAAGATGGCTGAAGCGAACAAGGCGTTTGCGCACTACCGTTGGTAGTGTCGGCGTCAGATGAGGAGCGGAAGAACGATTCGCTAGTCTAGACATAAGGAAGAGAAGATTCGGGCTCGTAGGGGGTTGAAGGGGTGGGCCGAAGCGTCGTGCTTCGGGGCATCCTTCCAGCCGACCGAGGCAGTCCGGACCAGTTCTCGACCGTAAGACCTTTCAACCTGCGGACCTTGTGGTCGCTCGGGGGCAGATAGCCGGCCGAACGATCCGCATGCGCGCGGAGGATCAAGTTAAGTCGTGGTTCGGCAAGTCCCCATTACTCGCACCCGGAACATCGGGATCATGGCGCATATCGATGCGGGGAAAACTACGACCACCGAGCGCATCCTATTCTACACGGGCGTGTCGCAGACCATGGGCGAAGTCCATGAAGGCACCGCGGTCATGGACTGGATGGAGCAGGAGCAGGAGCGCGGTATCAGCATTACCGCTGCCGCCACCACCTGCTTCTGGCGTGAACACCGGGTCAACATCATCGATACGCCTGGCCACGTGGATTTCACCGTCGAGGTCGAGCGTTGCCTGCGGGTGCTCGACGGTGCCGTGACGGTCTTTTGCGCTGTGGGTGGGGTGGAGCCTCAGTCGGAGACGGTGTGGCGCCAGGCCGACAAGTACCGGGTTCCGCGCCTTGCCTTCATCAACAAATGCGACCGCCGCGGGGCGGATCCAGGGCGCTGCGTGGAACAGATGCGCGAGAGGATCAAGGCCCATCCCGTGGTCACCCAGATCCCGATGGGCCTGGAGGACTCCTTTGCCGGCGTGATCGATCTGGCCAACATGCGGGCACTCGAATGGGTCGGTGACACCACGGGTGCCGCCTTTCTGGATCGCGAGATTCCTGCGTCGCTGGTCAAGCCCGCCAAGGATGCCCGAGTCGCGATGATTGAGACCCTGGGCGAAGTCGACGACGAGATCTTTGCTCTCTACGTGGAAGGCGCTGAGATCTCGGCGGCCCGGATTCGAGCCGCCCTTCGTCGCGCGACCATCGCCGGCAAGGCTGTGCCAGTTTTGCTGGGCGCGGCTTTCAAGAACAAGGGAGTGCAACCCTTGCTTGATGCCGTGGTCGACTACCTCCCGTCGCCGGCCGACATGCCCCCGGTGGCTGGCCACGCGCCCGATGGGATGCCGTGTTTGCGCTCTGCCTCTGATGACGAGCCCTTTTCGGCGTTGGCCTTCAAGATCATGAGCGACGTGGTGAGCGGTCCGTTGACCTACTTTCGGGTGTACTCGGGGCAGGTCGAGGCGGGCGCCACGGTATTCAACGCCACCAAGGGAAAGCGCGAGAGGGTGGGCCGGCTGCTGCGTATGCACGCCAATCGCCGCGAGGAGATTCGCCGGGTGTCGTGCGGAAATATCGCCGCGGCTGCGGGGCTGCGCGTGACCTCGACCGGGGACACGCTGTGCGATGGTCGGGCGCCCATCGTGCTGGAGTTGATCGATTTTCCGCGTCCGACCTGCTCGGTCGCTATCGAGGCACGCTCGGAGGCCCAGCAGCAACAGATGGCCCAGGCCTTGGCGCAGTTGGCGGTCGAGGATCCGACCTTCTCCGTGCGCACGGAGGCGGAGACGGGACAGACCCTCATTTCGGGGATGGGCGAGCTTCACATCGAGATCATCGTCGACCGGTTGGTGCGCGAGTTCGAGGTGGAGGCCAGGGTGGGGCGCCCTCAGGTCGCCTACCGCGAGATGATCGGTGAGATGGCCGAGGCCGAGGGGTCCTGCATTCACCAGGTGGGCGGGCGGGGATTGTTCGCGCAGGTGAAGCTGCGGGTTGAGCCTTGGCCCGACGGTCGTGGGATTCTTTTCGTGAACCAGTCCTCCGCCGGCGCTGTGCCGCGCGAATTCGTTGCCGCGGTTGAACGGGGCGCACGGACCGCACTCGAACGCGGTGTCCTTGGCGGTTATGGCCTTTCCGACGTGCGGGTCACCTTGCTCGACGGCAAGCACCATCCTCTCGATTCCAACGAGATGGCCTTTCAGATTGCCTCAGCGCAGGCGGCGACCGAGGCAGCGCGTCGCGCTAGCCCGGTCCTGTTGGAACCCCTCATGCGGCTCGATGTTCTGGTTCCGGATGAATTTGTGGGAGGTGTGCTAGGAAATCTTTCCGCTCGGCGGGGACGTGTGCTAGGGATGGACGCCCGCGGCGGGGTCCAGGACATTTCCGCCGAGGTACCGCTCGCCACCATGTTCGGTTATTCAACAGATGTTCGTTCGCTCACGCAAGGAAGAGCCACGTTTACCATGCAGTTTTTGCGCTACTCGCCCGTGCCTCCCCTGGTACGGGACGCGCTTTCCATTCGAGCCCAGGGTTCTTGAAAGGTCTCGTTGGTAGGAGGACTTTATGGCCAAAGAAAAGTTCATACGAAACAAGCCGCACCTGAACGTAGGGACGATCGGGCACGTGGATCATGGGAAGACCACGTTGACGGCAGCGATCACCAAGGCACTGGCGAAGAAGAACCTG
>Ga0181518_10003038_pt1 | contig 15758 bp, 11 predicted proteins | sample PEATcosm2014_Bin_28_FD_119751 | JGI IMG/M metagenome (GOLD analysis project Ga0181518, IMG submission 119751) | Peatland microbial communities from MTU Mesocosm Facility, Houghton, MI, USA - PEATcosm2014_Bin01_60_metaG | ecosystem: Environmental > Terrestrial > Soil > Wetlands > Peat | place... | reverse complement strand
TCCGCCGACCAGCGCATCGCCGCCGCCCTCCGCGTCGCCCTCGGGTGCAAACGCCCATCTGGCCCCTTCTGCATCCCAATGCCCATGTCCTCGGTAGGTGGCTAGCGTGTGACATGAAAGAAACACTCCTCTCCCACGTCGACAAGGCCGGCAGCGCCCGCATGGTGGATGTGACCGCCAAGATGCCGACCGAGCGCTTGGCGCGCGCCGAGGCCGTCGTCATCCTGGGCCGCGCCCTTCGAATACAACGGCAAGCGCCACCAAAGCCTCTCGAAGCTCGCGAAGATGATCACCGGGACCCGGTCGAACGGGCACCTGTTTTTCTGTACGCAACGCCGCACGCGAGGTCGTTCCATCCATCGCCGTCGCAATCGGCGCATGCGGACCGCGTCGACATGCTTCGGCAAGAAATCGCAGGGCGAGCACCGGAAAATCGTCGACGATCTTGGGGAGTTGGCAGCGCGTGCGCTATGAAAGCGCCAGAGGATTCGCAGTGATTGCGCCCGCCGACCGGAATGCGCTCGCCTTACGCCGCCACTTCGTAGATTTTGGGACGCTGCTGGTTCTGTGCGCGGTGGTCGGAGTGATCGCCGGCTTTGGAGCAGCAGGGTTTCACTACCTGCTCGGGTATTCCAAGCATCTGTTTCTCGACGGGATGGCGGGCTACCGGCCGCGCGGGCCAGGAGGTGAGATTCCGCTTTTCGTCGAGACCGCGCGTCCGCTGTCGCGTCTGGTCCTTTTCGCGCTTCCGGCCCTGGGCGGCTTGGTGAGCGGCCTGCTGGTGTTTTTGCTAGCGCCCGAGGCGGAGGGACACGGCACCGACGCTGCCATCGACGCCTATCACTTTCGCGACGGCAAGATCCGGGCTCGCGTGCCCTTTGTGAAGGCCATCACGGCCGCCATCACCATGGGCACCGGCGGGTCAGCCGGGCGGGAAGGACCAATTGCCCAGATTGGCGCCGGTCTCGGGTCCACGGTCGCAGGCTGGCTCGGGCTCTCGACTCGCCAGCGTCGCACGCTCATGGCCGCCGGATTAGGCGCTGGCATCGGCGCCATCTTCCGAGCTCCGCTGGCCGGCGCCCTGTTCGCCGCCGAGGTGCTCTACCGCGAGATGGACCTCGAATACGAGGTCATCGCGCCGGCCATTCTCTCCTCCATCGTTGCCTACAGCACCTTCGGCTCCATCTTCGGCTGGACTCCACTGTTCGAGACGCCGGATTTTCGCTTCCGAACTCCGATCGAGCTCGGGCCGTACCTCGTGCTCGCGCTCGTCGTGGCGTTCGGTGGCCGCACGTATCCCCGGGTATTCTACGGAATCCGCGACTGGTTTCGGAAGCTGGCCATGCCACCGTGGCTGAAGCCAGCCCTGGGCGGTCTGATTGTGGGTGCCATCGGCCTCTTCGTGCCTGAGGCGCTGTCAACCGGCTTGGGCGTGGTTCAGGGTGCGTTTCAAGGACAAGGCACCGTCATCTCGCTGCTCATCATTGCTTGCGCCAAGATGCTGACCACCTCATTCACGGTTGGCTCGGGTGGAAGCGGTGGCGTCTTCGGACCGGCGGTCGTGATCGGCGGCTCGCTTGGCGGCGCCGTGGGCTTGATCTTCCACGGATGGCAGCCTGCTTTGGTGCCTGACCCAGGCGCTTTCGCCATGGTGGGCATGGCGGGATTCTTCGCAGCCGCTGCTCACGTTCCCCTATCCACAATCATCATGGTCAGCGAGATGACCGGCAACTACCACCTTCTGGTGCCCACCATGCTCGTGTGCATGCTGGGGTTCTTGCTGGTCAGAAACCGGACCATTTACGAAAAGCAGCTTCCGGCGCGCTTGTCCTCTCCCGCGCACCAGCGCCGAATCATCCGAACGCTGCTCGAACGCTCCACGGTCCAGGACATCCTGGCCCTGCGTCCCAGCCCGCCGCCTCTGCCGGTAAGCGAGCGAACGCCTCTCGCTGCGGTCCTCGAACGCTTTTCCTCCAGCGGGCTAACTTGTCTGCCGGTGTTGGGCGAAGACGGCGTTCTGGTGGGTGTGGTCTCGTTCGAGGCCGTGCGATACACGCTGAGCAGCCGTGCCGGCCTATCCAATCTGGTCGTTGCCCGCGATCTCGCCACCCCAGCCGTCACGGTCACCGGCGATCAGAGCCTGTACTCGGCCCTTGCCAAGATGGCCAAGTTCGAAAGCAAAGATCTCCTGGTGGTCGAGGCCCAGGACTCGAAACAGAAGGTGGTCGCGGTCCTTACCCGTGGCGACATCAACGCAATCTACGACGAACAGATCCTCAATCCTTCGCTGCCGGAGCCCCAGCCAAGTCCGCTGGTTCGTCGGGTGCGGGGATGGCTGCCGAAAAGGTGGTCTGATAGTCCGCCGCAATAATTCCGTGCAGACTGCGCTTTGGATTCTGTCATTGCTGGTGTGCCGGTCCATCGACAATCGCCAGTGGAAAACGGCTACTTTGGAGGAGACGCTGACGGTCTGGAAGCTCGACCTGCCTGAACCGCTACGACGCTTCTTCGCGACGACGAACGCCATCGAGAACGTGCTCGGCGTCGTGCGCCGGGTGAGCCGCAACGTCAAGCACTGGCGCCACGGCGCAATGGCCAAGCGCTGGACAGGCATCGGCCTGGTCGCGGCCGAGAAGCGATTCAAACGGATCAAGGGCCACCGCCACATGCCCGCGCTCGTCGAGGCTCTCAGCCGCCGGGCAGCAAAAGGCATTGACCAGGAAGAGTGCGCAGGGTAGCCATGAACCCGCCGCTGCTGCCTCCCAAGATCAACACACTGGCGGGCAACTCCTCCAAAATCACCCACTCGATCCCGCGAAGAGCCAAAAAAAAATAACACCTGGACGAGAATGGCGCCGCGCTCGGCATGATCGGCTCGCCGCCGTTCTTGCGTGATCGCCTCCTGCCACGGATTTCTAGTCCCAAAGACTCGTATCAGGGCGGGGCGCTTCCGGCAACTCCAACAAAACGCGTTCCAGCGCGTCCACGCTTGGCGGCTTCGCGAGGTGGTGCTGGAAGCCAGCCTGGGCGGCTCGCTCCAGGTCCTCGGGCAACGCGTAGCCACTCAGGGCCACGAGGAAGATGGACTGCAACGCCGGGTCGTGCCGGACGGCCCGCGCCACGTCGTAGCCGTCCATGCCAGGCAAGCCGATATCGCAAAGAACAACGTCGGGATGGAATGACCGAGCCCTCTCGATTCCGTCAGGCCCATTGTATGCGACCTCCACCTCATGCTTGCCTAGTTCCAGTGCCTCGCGCAAACTTTCCGCGGCGTCGCGGTTGTCCTCGATGATGAGGACACGTCGGCAGACTCGTCCGGGGGTCACACGTGGGGCCGGCCTTTCGAGCACGGCTCCGGTATCGAGTGGCAGCCGAACGACGAATGCCGCCCCCTTGCCCAGTCCGCCGCTTTGGGCCTGGATGCTGCCCCCATGCATCTCGACCAGGCCCTTGATCAAGGCCAGTCCGAGCCCCAGCCCTCCCTTGCTACGGTCCAGAGACTGATCGGCCTGCATGAAGGGCTGGAACAAACGCGCCACCGTATCAGGTGCCATGCCGACGCCGTTGTCGACCACGCGAATGACGGCCTCACCCGCCTCTGCCGCGACGGAAACATGCGCGTGCCCTCCGCGGGAAGTGAACTTCGCCGCATTCTGCAGAAGGTTTCCGACCATCTGTGCGACCCGGGTTGCGTCTGCGTTGATGGGCACCGGGGTCGCAGCCAGATCGCACGAAAGCCGCACCTCGTTCCGCTCGAAGAAGCTACGGTTGTCTTCGAGAGATCGATGGACGAGTTGGTTGAGATCAAGACTCTGCTTTTGCAGTCGAATCTTGTTGCGTGTGATCCGGGTGACATCCAGCAGGTCGTTGACCAGGTTCGACAGTTGCGTGGCCTGGCGATCGATCACCCCCAGGGCGCGGCGGGCCTGTTCCCCGCCGGGAGCCGCGCGGTCGAGGATGTAGAGACTGTTCTTGATGGGAGCCAGTGGATTGCGCAATTCGTGGGAGAGCACCGCCAGAAACTCATTCTTGCGCCGGTCCGCCTCGACCAGTTGCGCGTTGGCTTCGATGAGCAACTGCTTCTGGCGATAGAGCTGCAGAAACACGCTGACCTTGCTCGCGAGGATACGGGCATCGAGGGGCTTGACCAGAAAGTCCACCGCGCCTGATTCGTAGCCCTTGAATACACGATCCCGATCGTGGAGCCCGGCGGTCACGAAGATGATGGGGATCTCGCGGGTGCGCTCTACGTTGCGCATCAGCTCCGCAAGCGCAAAACCATCCAGCTCGGGCATCTGCACGTCGATGAGAGCCAGCGCCACCTCGTGCTCGAGCAGAAGCTCGAGCGCGCGCTTGCCCGACTCGGCTTTGAGGATCTCGGCGTCGTCGCGCCGGAGCAACCCCTCCAGCGCCAGGAGATTCTCCGGGCGATCGTCAACCAGGAGAAGCTTCGGCAAATCGCTCATTTCGGGCCCTGCCGGGAAGTCTGCCACGTCGGGAGCTGCTGCACCCAGTGGGAGATTCCCCTTGCGGATAGCACCTGCGCGTCCGGGCAAAGGGCGAGCGCCGCTGCCGGCATCGCGCCCTGTGCCGCATCGGCAGGGTCTTGGATGACCACCCAGCCGCCGGCCGCTTGGATGGCGCGCAGGCCGCGTGCGCCGTCCTGGTTCGCCCCCGAGACAAGCACCCCGGCGCAACGCCGACCCAAGACGTCGGCGGCAGACTTGAAGAGCACGTCGATGGACGGGCGCGAGAAGTTCACCGGCTCGTCAACCGACAGGGCAAACGACGGTCCAGGATCGATGAGCAGGTGATAGTCCGGCGGCGCCAGGTATACCGTGGCAGGCGCCAGCGGCTCCTTATCCAGCGGCCCACGCAGGGCAAGCCGGCACCTCCCGGACAGGGCCGCGCCAAGGGCGCTCGGCCTGTGCCTGGGCAGGTGAACAAGCACGACGATGGGAATCGCGAAGTCGGCCGGGAGTGTCTCCAGCAGGAGGGAGACAACCTCGATCGCTCCTGCGGAGCCCCCGATAAGGACAGCCTCCGGGGCTTGGCGCTCGGCCGGTGGGGTGACCTTGCCCGTCATTTTGACATCATCGCCTCTGGTAGATTCTCTCCTCACGTACGAATTCCGTGAACTCCGCGGTGAGGATCGAGAAAGACAGAGTCTCTTTCGCGCCCAGGCCGAGGAAGCCTTTGCGACAGAGCGAGTCTCGGAACAGTGCGACGGCGCGGTCTTGCAAGACCCGGTCGAAGTAGATGAGGACGTTGCGACAGGTGACGAGTTGAACCTCGGCGAAGACGCTGTCGGTGGCGAGGCTGTGGTCAGAAAAGAGCACACCCTCGCGCAGCGTCTTGTCGAATACCGCCGCGTTGTACCCGGCGGTGTAGTAGTTGGAGAGGGAGGCGTGGCCGCCGGCCTCGCAATAAGCCTTGCTGAAATCGGCAATCCGGTCGAGTTCATAGATGCCGGCTTCGGCCTTGCGCAGAGCCTCGGGGTTGATGTCGGTCGCGTAGATGAGCGTGTGGTCGAGCAGCCCTTCCTCGCGCAGCAGGATGGCGACCGAATAGACCTCCTCGCCGGTGCCGCAGCCCGGAATCCAGACCTTGAGCGATGGGTAGGTGCGCAGGTAGGGGACGACCTTCTCGCGCAGCGCCCGGTAAAAGCCTGGGTCGCGGAACATCTCGCTCACCTGCACTGTCAAATGGGCGAGCAGGCCGTGCATCACCTCAGGTTCGCGCAGCACGCGCTCTTGCAGCGCCGAGAGAGAGAGGCAATCGAAATCCTCCAACGCCTGTTCGAGGCGGCGTTTGAGCGAAGAGGTCGCGTAGCGTCGAAAGTCATAGCTGTACTTTTGGTGGATGGCCTCAAGCAGAAGGGGCAACTCGATGTCGAACTCGCCAGACAACGCCGCGCCTCTACTTGGGAATCCAAACCTTGATGAGCGAAAGTAGCTTGTCGACGTCGAGTGGCTTGGCGATGTAGTCGTCGGCGCCGGCGCGCAGGCACTCCTCGCGGTCGTTGGGCATCGCCTTGGCGGTCAGGGCGATGATTGGCAATCTCTTCCAGTCGGACTTCTTGCGGATTTCACGGGTGGCCGTGAGCCCGTCCATCTCGGGCATCATGATGTCCATCAGCACCAGATCTACGGCGACCCCACCGGGGGCCTCGGCAGTCTCCAGAGCGGCCAGTGCCTCTTTGCCGTTGCGGGCGAACCGCAGCTTGGCGCCCTTGCTTTCAAGGACGCTGGCCAGTGCGAACACGTTGCGTGCGTCGTCGTCGACGACCAGAATCTGTCTGCCTTCGAGTGCTGCCTCACGGTTGCGAACCTCGCGCAGAATGCGCTGCTGCTCGGCCGGGAGGCTGCCTTCCACTTGGTGCAGGAAGAGCGTCACCTCGTCGAGTAGGCGCTCCGGCGATTTGGCGCCTTTGATAATGATCGAGCTCGCATAGCGACGCAGCCGTTCTTCCTCCCCACGCTCGAGCGAGCGGCCGGTGTAGACAATGACTGGGGGAAACGAGAAGGCTTCGCCCGCCGCCATCTTGTCGAGTACATCGTAGCCCGACATGTCCGGTAACGTGAGGTCGAGCACCATGCAGTCGAAGGTGCTTTCCCTGAGGCTCTGGAGCGCCTCGGCGCCGGTCGCGACTGATACGATATTCACGTTCTTAGCTTGCAGAAGCTGAACGATGCCCTCGCGCTGAATGGCGACGTCCTCAACCACGAGCACGTTTCGGAGCTTTTGTACGAGCCGCTGCTCGAGCTTCTGAATCGCCTCAATGAGTTGCTCGCGCTTGACCGGTTTGATGGCGTAGCCCACCGCCCCCATCTCGAGGGCTTGCTGAGTGTACTCCAGGGCTGAGACGACATGGACCGGGATGTGGCGCGTTCCTGGGTCGCGTTTCAAGCGCTCGAGCACTGAGAGCCCGGAGTTGTCAGGCAGGTTGATGTCGAGCAGCACGGCGCTGGGGACGAATTGCTCCGCAAGACGCAGACCCTCGGCTGCGGTCGTCGCCACCAGAGCGCGGAATCGCTGCTCGTGCAACAGGTCCCGAAGGATGCGCGCAAACGCCTGGTCATCCTCGACGACCAAAATTGACCGTTCTTCGGGCTTCAAACCGTCGCGGTCGTCCTCCACGGCCGGCGGCGTTGGGGGCGGCTCTGAGCGCACCTTCCGGCCTTGCGCTGCCAGCGCTATGGTGGCCGGCCGCTCCACAGGTGAAGGAGCGGCCATTGCGCGCTTGCGCTGTTCCACCGTCCGGGAGTCTTCACCTGCCACAGCCTGGATCGCCCTCGGGATGGTGAGCGTGAAGGTGCTCCCTTTGCCTAGTGTGCTTTCGACTGAGATCTCGCCGCCCAGCCGCCTGGCCAGTTCGCGCGAAATGGTGAGGCCCAGGCCGGTGCCCCCGTAGCTGCGGTTGGTAGTGCCATTGGCCTGGCGGAAGGCTTCGAAGATTATCTGCTGCTGATCCGCAGCGATGCCGATGCCGCAGTCACTCACCGAGAATGACACGCATTCGTTGGGGGCGTCCGAAACCCGCAGGCACACCGACCCCACCTCGGTGAACTTGAACGCATTCGAAAGCAGGTTGCGCAGTATCTGCTGGATCCGCAGCCCATCGCTGGCAATCGACACGGGTGCCCCCGGGGCAATCTGCACCTCGAAGGACAATCTCTTCTGGACGGCCACGGGCAGGAAGGTGCGCTTGAGGGCATCGATTGTGCGCGGCACGTCCACCGCTTCGACCTGAAGCTCCATTCGCCCCGCCTCTATGCGCGAGAGGTCGAGGATGTCGTTGATGAGCACGAGCAAGTCGTTGCCCGCAGAGTAGATGGTGGCAGCGTACTTCACCTGCTCGGGCGTGAGGTTGCCATCCTTGTTGTCAGCGAGCAGCTTGGCCAGAATGAGGGCGCTGTTGAGCGGGGTCCGCAACTCGTGGCTCATGTTGGCGAGAAACTCGGACTTGTACTGGTTTGTTCGAGTCAGCTCGTCGGCCTTCTCGACCAGATCCACCTGCGCTCGGGACAGATCGTCGCGCTGGTGTTCGAGCGCCTGTGCTTGCTCCTCAAGCTGTACGTTGGTCTGCTCGAGCTCCACCTGCTGAGCCTCGAGGCGGGCCTGGGATTCGCGTAAAGCGCGGCTCTGTTCCTCCAGCTCCTCGTTGATGACTCGTAGCTCCTCCTGCTGGGTCTGCAGCTCTCTGGCCTGCCGCTGAGTTGCATCGAGCAGCGTCTGCCGCTGCGCCCGATACCGGGCCGAGCGCAGCGAGATGCCGGCCAGCTCGGAGATCGCTTCCATGCATTCGAGCGCCGCCGCGCCGGGTTCCTCAAGGAAGCCTAGCTCGATCACCCCAATGGTCCGGCCCTCGCCCGAAAGCGGTGCGACCACGAGGTGGCGCGGCCGCGACTCCCCCGTGGCTGTCACGATACGGACGTGCTCCTCGGGCACATCGGAGAGCGAGGCCAGCTTCCCATCGAGCGCGACCCGGCCCACCCATCCCGCGCCCGGCTGGATGGTTCCGGGTGGTGCGCCGTCGCCGCTGCTGGCGCAGGCGAAGGTCGCCGTACGCTCCGCTGTCCCCGACTCAACGATCGTGTAGAGCACGCCGACCTTGGCCCCCAGATAGTGTGCGACGAAGGACAGGATGTGCGAAGCGGTCGTCTCCTCGCTGAGCTCCCCGCGAACCTCAATGGCAAGATCGGCCTGCCCGCGAATGATCCACGCCTGCCGGCGCAGCGTCGCAGCCTTGTCGTTCGCTTCATCCAGAGACTTGCGCAAGGCCCCGCAGAAGATGGCCACGACCACGCCCGAGACCAGCGAGAGGCCGGTGGCGATCAGCGCCGAGCGGTGCAGTGTGAATTCGCCGAAGGGCCGGATGAAGAAGTAGTTACCCGTCGCGGCCGCGAGCAACGCAGCCAGCAGGCCCGGCCCGCGCCCTCCATATACGGACGCGATCGCGATGCCGGCGAAGAACAGAACGAAAGGCGCTAGGTCCTGCTGGGGCACGGTGAAGCGCTGGATCAGCGCCACAGCGGCTACGGCCAGGACGGCCGCCCCGTAGCGCACCGGCGCCAAGCGCCAGATCATACGTGGCACGTCCGGCGCCGCCGCCGGGCCGCCGTCCCGTATCGTTGGAACGTCCTGGTCAGGGAGTTCAGATCCCGGCATGAATGTCTCCTACAACGCGGGGATCGTGGCCATGGCCGTGGGGCTTGTCAACGGTCCTCGTGTTGACTGTAGAGAGCAGTCCAAGTGTCCTGAGCATAAATAGTCGTAGATGCACGAGCAGGCGAATTTCTTTCAAGAATTTCGCCAGGCGGGCGTGTTTGCGGCCCACAAGACACGCAACTGTCCTGGTTCGCAGCCGGGTTCTAAGCCACGTTGCTCGGGCCGAACACCGCTGGCGCGTCGGTCGAGCGCCGCCCATCGCTCACCTGCTCGCGCGGCTCCCTGCCGATCTTGAGGAACGCACGACATTTGGGCCCGGCGTGGACGATTGCGCCAGTGTGTGGGTTCCTGTTCGTCATTGTCGGCCCTGTCTTCGCCATCTTTGGCTACTCTTCCACCTGTGGGTCTCCGGTTCTCCGCTTCGCTTCCGCAAGCACCTGCTCGATTGATTCGATGCTGGGGGGCTTCGCAAGGTGGTAGTCGAAGCCCGCCTCCTGCGACCTGGCAAGGTCCTCTGGGGCGGCGTACCCAGTCAACGCCACCAGGGTGGTGGCGGACAGGCTGGCGTCGGCGCGAATGGCCCGTGCGACCGCATGCCCGTCCATCCCTGGCAGGCCGATGTCGCAGATAACCACGTCCGGCCGGTGCGCGCGAACTTTCTCCAGGCCCTCATCGCCGGAGTAGGCAACCATCGCCGAGTGATTGACGAGCTCCAGCACCTCTCGCAGGCTGTCGGCGGCGTCGCGATTGTCTTCGATGATGAGAACGCGCCGTGGTTGGGTTGGAGGTGGCTCAATCACCGGGCGAGACTCGGCGACCTCTGAAGCCGGTACCGTGGGCAGGACGACCTCGAACTCGGCGCCCTTGCCTGGCCCTCCACTTCGCGCAACCACAGAGCCGTCGTGCATTTCCACCAAGCCCTTGACCAGCGCCAGCCCCAGGCCGAGACCACCCTGGGAGCGGTCGAGTGTCCGGTCCGCCTGTGTGAAGGGCTCAAACAGGTGCGGAAGGATGTCTGCACCGATACCAGCCCCGGTGTCGCGGACCCGAATTGCCGCCCGGCCATTCTCACGGCTCTCTACCGAGACGGTGGTGGTGCCGCCCTTGGGCGTAAACTTCACCGCATTCTGCAATAAGTTGCCAACCACCTGGCTCAGGCGGGTTCTATCTGCCTGGACATACAACCTGGCGCCACCGGGCCTGAAAGCAAGCTCGACTCCGGTCTTCGCGAACAGGTCGCGGTGATCATCGACGGTACGGCCCACCACTTCGTCCAGGGCCAGTTGCTCCTTCTCAAGCCGGATCTTGCCGCGCGTGACCCGCGTGACGTCGAGGAGATCGTCGACCAAACTGGTCAGGTGCGCGACCTGGCGCCCGATCACCGCTTCAGCGTGCTGTACTTGCTCGCCATCACCGCGGACGTGTGCAAGGATGTAGAGGCTATTTCTGATCGGCGCGAGCGGGTTGCGCAGTTCATGGGAGAGCATCGCGAGGAACTCATTCTTGCGAGCATCCGCGTCGCGAAGTTCGCGCTCGCTCTCGCGCAGGGCACGTTCGGCGTTGCCTCGCAGGCGCTCGGCTTCGATCGCATCCAGCGCGTACGAAACATCGGCCGCCAGTGCCAGCAACAGCTCGACCTGCTCCGAATCAAAGGCGGCACGCTGCTTCGAATACAGAGTGAGTGCGCCCACGGGCTTTCCGTTCTTGTGCAGAGGGAAGGCTGCGGATGCCCTGATCCCGTGTCGCAACGCCGCCTCACGCCAGGGCGATAGTAAAGGGTTGCCCGCGAAGTCATCGTTCACCATGGCGCGATCCTCGCGGATGCAGGTACCAGTCGGGCCTTGGCCCAACTCGCCCTCCACTTCCACCCGGATGCCTTCCAGGTATGCGGCGGCGGTGCCGCTGGCGGCCACGGGCTTCACCCATCGGCCCTCGACCAGACCGACCCAGACCAATGGGCATGCCATCTGTTCCGCGACGATCCGGCACACTTTCTGGAAGATCTGAGTTTCGTCGCGCGTGCGGACGATCATCTCGTTCGCCTGGCTGAGGACCGCGTAGAGCTGCGTGAGCCGCTGAACGCGATGGACCTGGATCTCGCGCTCGGTCACGTCCCGGAACAAAATCGTCAGGGTGTCCGGACTCGGATAACCAAATACCTCTACCGTCCGGTCGGTGACCACTGAGGGTGCGCGGACGTGGATGGGGGCGCCGGTCTCCATCGCGCGGCGTAACTCGGTCTCGAAGACGCTGCCGCCGAAATTGGGGAAGAGTTCAAAGAGCGAGCGCCCAAGAACCTCTTCGCGCACCCGGTGGAAGTAGCTTAGAGCGGTGTCGTTGATGTGGGTTATGCGCCATTGCCGATCGAGGGCGTAGAATCCGTCGGCAATGCTGTCGACGATGGCCGCCAGCCGCTCCTTTGAGTCCTGCAGCGCCAGCTCGGCATGCTTGCGCTCGGTAATATCACGGCTCGACTGGAGGACTCGCTCGATCCCCTCTTCGCCGCGCACAACTTGCATGCGGGCAGAGACCGTGACCAACCGCCCTTGCTTGGAACGATGAGTCAGCTCCCCTTCCCAGTGGCCAACCCGGGCCAGGATCGCGTCCACCTCGGCCACGGAGGTCGAACCGACGGTCTGCAAGAGCTCATGAACATTCTTGCCCAGAACCTCTTGCTCAGTAAAGCCGTAGAGCGCTTCGGCACCATCGTTCCAGAATTCGATTCGTCCACCGAGGCGGCGCACGTGGATGGCGTCCTGGGATAGGCGCACCAGGCTCGCGTAGCGGCGGACCCGCTCCTCTGCCTGTTTGCGTTCGGTGATGTCCGCCACCGTGCCGACCAGGCTGGTCGCGTGGCGGGCATCGCCCTCGCCCTCGAAGATGGCCAGGCCGTGGGCCTCGACCCAGCGCATTTCGCCATCGAGACGGTTCACCCGGTACTCGGCCGAATAGGGCTTGGGGTCAGCCGGATCGAGCGCCGCCTCCACCGCTGCCCAGACGCGCGGAAGATCGTCCGGGTGCATGAGCTTCAAGATCTCATCGTTCGCTCGTTCGCAGCCGGAAACCCCGAAGATTTCAGTGTAGCGCTTGTCGTAGGTGGCGACTCGGGTGACCGGATCGTAGTGCCACCATCCCATGGCAGCGGCATCCAGGGCGAGCTGCCGCTGGCCGGCCAGACGAGCCTGATCGGCCTCTGCCCGCTTGCGCGCGCTGATGTCGGTCAAAAATGATCGGTAGTGAACGACCTTGCCCTTGCCATCAAGCACGGGCTGGACGAAAAGCTCGATGGGTACGCGCGAGCCATCCTTGCGGATGTATTCCTTCTCATAGCGCACGGTCTCTCCCGTGCGACTGGCCTTGCCCAGAATCTCCGTCTCGCGCTCGCGCCACTCTGGCGGAGTGAGATCGGTAGCCCAGGTCAGTCGTCGCCGCTCAAGCTCCTCGCGCGAGTAGCCGGTCAGCTCGGCGAAAGCGCGGTTGAAGAGGAGCAGGCTCCCATCGGGAGCGCCCACACCGAAAGGCGTGCTCGCGTTCTCGATCACTTCCGCTAGGAAGTGCTCCCGCTCTGTCGCCTGACGGATATCCTCCTCGGCGCGCTTCAGTTTAGTCATGTCGACGAAGGTGACGACTCATGGACACACCTCAAAATGGCCCGTCAACCAGCGAGCGCCTACGAGCCAACAAATCCACCTGGTTCACAATGGGTTGGAGCGGTCGCGTCTCGCCTGCGCGACAGGCATCTCTACCATGCGCCATTTTGGCCATCAGCTTGTTTCTGGCCGCCGGTTGGCTCAGCGCAAACGTGGCACAGCTCCACGCTGGAGACGATCATACGCTCCAGCGGTTTCTGGGTTGCGCTGGCTGGCGAAGATGCCGCCGCGCTCAGCAGGTTCGTAGACCCACGCTTGTCGAAGCTCACTTCCAGCTACGATGCAGGTCGTCGAAAAGACCCCCGTGCCGGCTACCATGGCTGTCCGTTGATAAGTCCATTGATTACGCGGGCCCCCGGTAGTCAGCATGCAGACCGCCGGGCACAGGTCCGATGACAATTGGCCTGATCGGGTCATGATAGTGAATGCCAGACGGTACGTGATGCTATGGACCTATCCTCAAGATTCGGCATGGCGGCAGTTCCCATAACTGACGAGCGGGCGAACGGGCTGCGTGCCTAGACGGTGGACGCCATCACGGTGCGATGACGGACGGAAAACCTGGCTAGAAGACCCAATGTTGGCCGAGTTTCCCGATGAGATCGCGCCAGTCGAAACGGGCGCATCCTCGCGCAATCCTTCGACAATTCCCGCTACGAGTTTCCGGACATCACGGGATCTATTCCCGGAACATCGGAAAATTTTCGCACGGCTGGGCCTGGCCACAGCCGAGCCAAGGTACATTCTATCGGCACGCCTATTGCCTGCTCCCCTTGGGTGGAGGTAACTGGCCATGAAAAATCAGAGCGTTTTGGTGTCCGCAGTCATCCTTCTTGCCTCGGGTTGCGCGTCCAGCGCCCCCTACAGACCGTCGGGTCCGCCTTTGTCGGTTCAAGGTCTGCAAATCGGCATCGCAGACGTTCGCTGCTCACTGGACGAAGGCGACCACCTGATCGAGCTAGCCGACCAACCCAAAGGAGTCTTCGATTTGAAGCTGGAGATCAAGAATGACTCAGCACGGGTCGCCAGGTTCTCAGAAAGGCGCATCCGGCTGGTGGACTTCTCGGCTCCTGCGGCGAGGCCGCTGACCCCAGACGATGCCCAGGTGGTCTCTGTGTTTCCCGGTGAGACCAAGGAGCTCCCGGTCACGTTCACGACGGCCGACAGCCTCGACTGCCGCCATGGTTTCAACTTGGTGCTGGTCGACGCAGTCCAGTTGGGCGAGCCGACGCCTGCCGCCCTCAGCTCAATCAGCATTCCAGCGGTGCGCTGACTTGTAGACCGGCGCCGCTCCGAGGTGTGGTTTGTAGACGACCCGTTGGAGAGAGGAACAGAGCGATGCTTCCTCGGCACGCCGATTGCCTGTTCCTGTGGGAGGGAGGTAAATGGACATGAAAAATCAGAGCATGTGGATACTGGGGGCTGCTGGAGTCCTTCTTGCCGCCGGGTGCGGGTTGAGTGCGCCTTATAAGACATCAGGCCCTTCTCTCTCTGACCAAGGCGTACAGGTCGGCATCGCAGGCGTTCGCTGCTACGTCAACCGCGAGGAAGACCCCTTCCCCGAGGTCATTGACCAGGATCAGGCCGACCTCGACCTGAGGCTCCAGGTCAAGAACGACTCGGGCCGAATCGCCGATATCTCGGAAGCGCGCATTCGGCTGGCCGAGTCCGACGTCCCGGCAGTGGGCACGGCACCGCCGGAGCAATCCGGGGTCATCTCGGTTCCTCCAGGCGCGACAAGGCAAGTTCCCCTTAAGTTCGAGCCGGCAGGGCTAGTCAGTTGCCACCACGGCTTTGAGCTGGAGCTGACTGACAGTGTCGACCTGGCTGGTTCACCAATCGCGCTCAACCCCATCCGTTTTTTGGCGACGCCCTGAACGGTTGAGCAAGGTGTCTGGCTGCTTCGGCCGATACCGAACCCCACGCAAAATGTTGCTGACCGATCGCGAGGCTACAACGATTTCGCGAACCTGGCACAGGTGATGCTTTCCTTGGAGATGAACTCTCAATGGAATCAAGAGGTGGCTGTCATGCGAACCGCAGTTCCCACAATTGCAGTCTTTGCGCTTTCCGCATGCGCGACGGTCCCTTCAGGAGGCGCAGGGGTCTTGTTGAAGCCGAGTGGCGTCGCCCGCGAGACCGAGGGGGAAGGCGTGCATTTCATCGGGCCATTCGAGCAGACCGAGGTGTATGATTTGCGCGCGCACGAACGGACCGAAGACCTGGCTGCCCTCTCCGCTGACGGCGGGATGATCGAGGCGCGTGCCTCGGTTATCACCTATCATCCGGTCCCGGAAGAGCTGGTGGCCCTCGCTCGCGAGGTGGGACCCAACTACTACGAAGTGCTCATCAAGCCAGTAGTTCGCTCTGCGTTGCGGCGAGTGATCGCAGGCTTTCGAGCCGTCGAGTTGGATACACCCGGAATCACCAGGGCTGAGAGAGAGGTCACGGCCATCACCGCGCAGCTCTTGCGCCCCTATCACATCGTGTTCGACGGCGTCAGCCTCCGCACGATCGAAATTTCGCGCTCGTCCGCGGCCTATCAAGCGATTGTCCGCACTGCAGCCGAAGAGCAAAGGGCGATCGAGGCTCGGCTCCTGCCCGAGCTGGCCCGACGAGATGCCGAAAGGCGCCGCGCCGAAGCCCGAGGGATTGCGAGTTCTGACGTCCTTATCGCGCCAACGATTACACCCGAGCTGCTGATGGACGTCGCAAACCGTGCGTGGTCCAGGCTGCTCACCGCACCTTCGACACATGTCGAGGTGCGACCGAGCGAACAACCCTATTTGCTGGAGGTGGAACCATGAATGCGTATCGAGTGGGTTCGATTGCTAGTATTCTGCTCTTGCTGGGCGCGACAGGGGGCTGTGCGACTGTGGGTCCCGGCCGTGCGGGCGTCCTGTGGTCGGCGTCCAGCGGTACCCAATCCACAACCTA
>Ga0181518_10003037_pt1 | contig 15763 bp, 15 predicted proteins | sample PEATcosm2014_Bin_28_FD_119751 | JGI IMG/M metagenome (GOLD analysis project Ga0181518, IMG submission 119751) | Peatland microbial communities from MTU Mesocosm Facility, Houghton, MI, USA - PEATcosm2014_Bin01_60_metaG | ecosystem: Environmental > Terrestrial > Soil > Wetlands > Peat | place... | reverse complement strand
GCGGATCAGTTTTTGGCTGCTAATTGTGCTTTTGATCGTCGGCGCTGTTTTCGGCGCCGGCGGCATGATCGCCAGTATCGCGATCAACCGTTACACTTCAACTGACGCCTTTTGCACGTCATGTCATACTATGGCTTTTCAAGCCAATGATCCATATTTCCAACACTCGGTGCACCGCAGCAACAATGAAGGGGTACGGCCGAGCTGCGGTGATTGCCACATCCCCAAGACCAACTGGTTCGTCGAGACCTATACCCATGTCTCCTCGGGCCTGCGCGATGTATACGCCGAATCCACCAAAAATTTCAGCGATCCCAAGCTCTGGGAGGCGCGCAGGATCGAACTCGCGCACGAAGTTCAGGCCGATATGCATTCCCAGGACAGCGTCACCTGCCGCAGTTGTCATGATGCCAACGCAATTCACCCGCCGAGCGAAGATGGCCAGAAAGCTCACGTTTTGCTGCGCCAAGGCGGCGTGGCCTGCGTCGATTGCCATACCAATCTCGTGCATCCCCCGGTGCCGCCTCCGGCTACCCAACCCACGGCATCGCCAACGACCGAGTCGAAGTGAGCGTACGCGAAGAGAACACGAGGCACATGTGTGCACCAAATGACGTAGGGTCGTAAACCGTCGGCTCATCATGACGGCCTACACGCAACGCCAACACCTGAAATACGCCGCACCGCAATTATTCGACCTCGTCGCCGACGTCGAACGCTATCCGGAATTTTTGCCCTGGGTGATCGCATCGCACATCCGTCGCCGCCATGATCACACCATCTTGGTTGATATGACGATAGCGGCCGGACCACTCCGCAAGCGATTTTCAACCGCGGGAGTGCTGCACCGGCCGCATCGGATCGATATCAGCGGCGCCGATGCGCTGTTCGAACGCTTTGAGCAGCGCTGGATCTTCGAGTCGGCGGCCGAGGGCGGCACAGACGTCGAATATCACGTCGATTTCCAATTTCGCTCACGCGTTTTGCAGATGCTGATGGGAGCAGCCTTCACCGACCGGGCGGCGGCAACGCTGGCGGCATTCGAGCGGCGGGCTCAACGACTGTACGGCGGTCATTCGTGACCGCGATCGAATCGGATTCAAGACCTTGATGGTATAGACGCGCGACGAAACCGCAAACCATTCACGCGTGTTTTGCGTGCGGATTGCTGACGCACACGGGTGACATGGCGCAGTTAGCGCATCGGCCGGACGGCATGGCTTCGGGGTTAAGTCGCGGCTCGGCACCGAGCCAATAAAGCGCATTCGCCATGACGCAATAGCCGGTCGCGGCAAACCATACCATCGCACCGCCAACGAAGATGGTGAACAGCGTCCACCAAAGGCTTAGTGCAAGAACCAGGATCGACGCGACTGAAATGTTGATGCCGACCGCGAGATAAATGCGCCGCTCCAAGTACCAGCGATCGATCTGCAAAAAATAGAGATTCCACCGCGTCGGCGTTGCCGATCCAAGCATCGGGGTGAATCCGAACAGGCGTAACATATTGCCAACGGGGCAGAACCCGGTCAGCGCGACGTTGATGGAGAAAAGCCCGGTTGCTGTAACTCCGAGGATCGATAGTGGGTTCCACAGCAAGGCCAGCGCAGTGCTCGCCACCAGCACCAGGCCAGCGATCAGCCAGACGGTTCGTTCGATGTACCAACGGTGGGTCGGGACAATGTAAGTGCCGGTTCGTATTGTCATGAGTAAGGATTATACCGCAAATAGAACGTGCGCAAGGTTCGTGAGATCACGTGTGATGACATCATGTGGCTTAGTCAAAACAGCAAGCCGACAGAGAGCAGCAGGCCGAACAACGTTTGAATTTGCACGGTTTGTATGAGTATCCGATTGAATCCGCGGCCGGGTGGTTCGCGGACGAAGCGGTTGATCAGCGCGCCCGCCAGCGGCAATGGGATGAACGCCAACCACACGTGACCACGCGAGATTGCGTGACCGATCGGAAGGACCAGCGCGAAGGGGAGTAGCATAAGAGCCGCATAAATCCAATTTGTCACAAATGGGCCCGCCATAATGGCTAGGGTCCTTCGTCCCACGCGAGCATCGGCCTCGGCGTCGCGGTGATTGTTGACCAATAACACCGCTCCTGTGAGGGAGCCCATCGCAAGACCGGCCTCGATCGCAGCCGGACCGAGCGTCGCCGTGCAAAGCCAGTATGTGCCGCATACGGCACCCACACCAAAAAACGCCACCACGAATAATTCTCCGAGCGGCGTGTAGGCGATTGGTAGAGGGCCGCCAGTGTAGGCCCAGCCCGACAGGATAGACAAAACGCCAATCAGAAAAATCGGCCAGCCGCCGATCCAAACTAGATATAAGCCCATGAGCGCCGCAACGGCGAAACATGCACATGCACCACGATTGACAACGGCTCCGTCCAGCAGGCCGGATGCGGTCACCCTCGGAGGTCCGACACGATCCTGCCCGTCGCCGCCACGTTTGGAATCGGTCGCGTCATTGTGCAAGTTGGTGCCGAGCTGGATGAATATGCTGCCAATGAGCGCCGCGACGACCGCTAGCCAACGGATTCGTTCTTCCGCCGCCCAGGCGAGTGCTGTCCCGACGATGACTGGCGTCATCGAAAGGCTGAGCGTGCGCGGACGCGCCGCCATAATCCAGGGTGAAAGGTTCATGTGGCAATTCAATGTACAATAAGAGCAAAATCGCTGCGTAGTCAAAATTTGCCAGATAGCATTTATTGCCGCTCGGAGTTAGCCAGATCGATTGTAACCTTTGCGCCCGGATCGGCCGACGAATTGTCTAGCAGCTCGATCACACAGGTTGGTCCTCGGCGACGAACTGACAATGGTAGGTGGCCTTGTGTGGATCGCGCCTGCCGGGCACGCTCTGGATTCTCGCCGGCGTCGTATTCGCCGGTGATGCGACTAAAGACCCAGCGCGCGCGATCTTTAGCAGCGTCTTGCCTCGTGGCGCTCTCTCGGCCGAAGTCGAGCAAAATGTCCGGTACCAGACATTGAGCTTGCCGCGACCGTTAAAAAGGCGCACGCTTGAGTGTCCGCCGGCTCCTGGGGAGGCGGCACGGGATCATGAAATTGCTGGCCGGAGAAGAGGCGAAGTTCAAGTCGGAACTGAGGCGCAGAGGCGACGCTCGCGCGGGACTATAATGAGTCTGCGGTGACCGAGAATCGGCTCGAGCACGGCGGCGAGGGGCAGCGAAGTGGTGGCTAGGTGCAAGGCTGCGGACGTGACTGCCAGCAGGAGTTCCTAGCCATGATGCTGGGCGTGCAGCGGACCGGAGTTGCGGTGGCGGCGGGCGCCCTGCAGCGGGCCGGTCTCATTCGCTACAAACGCGGCAACGTCACGATCATCGACCGCCACGGCATAATCCGCCGATCGTGCGAGTGCTACGGCGTTTCCAAGAAGGAGTTCGATCGTCTGCTCGGCGAGCGAGCACTACGAAAGGTCCCTTCGGGAAGAATGTAACTGCTGTTCGAGCGCATCCGCGCCGAAACGGACTTCATCGATTCTCAGTTCGATTCGAGGGACACCATAGAAATGAGGAGGTGTGGGATGGATGGCGCAAACAGAAGAACAGCATTGAAAGCTTCGGCTTTGTTGGGAGCCGGCGCATTCGCAAGCCGAGCGATGATGCCGACAGCATCGGTCGCCCAGCAGTCGCAGCCGCCAACCGGCGGCACGCCATCACCGGCGCCAGCCACGCATTATGGACCAGCTAGCGCAACAGGAAGCGTCGCGGAAGTCTATCAGAAGGCTCGGCAGGTTCTCTATCCAATATGCCGTGTCTGCCCTCAATGTGATGGAGTTGCATGCGCCGGGGAGTTTCCGGGCATTGGCGGACTGGATTCCGGCATGTCATTCCAAAACAACTTCAGCGGCCTGCAGCGCGTACGGCTCAAATTGCGTCCGTTGAGCGGGGACAAGAAGCCTGACAGCTCGACTGTCATCTTTGGGCAGAAGATTTCGTTTCCAGCAATGGCGGCACCGATTGGGGGGTTGGCAGTGAACTTCCCCGCGCTCCATGACATGTCGGAAGCCGAGTACTTCGACGCCATTATCGGCGGATGCGTTGATGCAGGCACGATGGGATCGGTTGGCGACATTCAATCGGACCCGTATGAAGTGACTAAGGCCAAGTATGACGTCGTCGCGCGATACCCCGGCAAAGTTATTGCCGGTATTAAACCGCGGCTGAATCCGAACCTGATTAGTATCATCCGCCTGGCCGAGGCGGGTAACGCACTCATGATCACCATTGATATAGACTCCGCCGGCCGGGGCTGGATGGATACTTCGGGCCCCTCCGCGGTCGAGCCCAAGACGGTCGCTCAACTGCGCGAACTGGTTAGCGCGACCAAAATCCCGATTGTAATCAAGGGCATCATGACGCCGGAAGATGCACTTCTGGCGGGCGAAGCCGGAGCGGCCGGAATCTGCGTCTCCAATCACGGCGGCCGGGTCCTCGACCACTCGGCCGCGACAGCCGAGGTCCTTCCTGCGATCGCCGACAAAGTGAAGGGCAAGATGGTGATCTTGGTCGATGGCTGCGTCCATTACGGCACCGATGTGCTCAGGTATTTAGCCTTGGGCGCGGATGCCGTCCTCGTGGGCCGGCACCTTTGGCGTGCCGCTCATGGAGGTGGCCGGAAAGGCGTGGCGCTCTTCATGCAGACAATGCACGACGAACTAACAGCCGCTATGGTTCTTACAGCGGTTCCCAACGTTGCCGCCATCAACCGTGACATTCTGGCCTAGGAGGCAACCTAGGGGGCACTTTATGGCTCGATTTCCGACGGGACTTCGACTGGCGCTGGGTTGCCTGTTGCTTTGCTTGTTGTGCCTGACCGCTGTTGGTCAACAGGTGAGTACATTCAATTACCGGGGTGGCGGACAAGGGACCGTCACTTTCGACCACGGCATGCACGCCTCGAAGGGCTACGTGTGTTTGGATTGCCACACGAAATTGCCGTCGACAGGCACGCAGCTATTTCAGACCCAGAAACAAGGACTGATTTCTTTCGCCGACCACAGCAGCGATAGAAAGTGTTTCGCCTGTCACAACGACAAAATCGCTTTTGTCACTTGCGACCGGTGCCACCGGTGAGATTGAGATGAGATAACACAATGAACACGCCCGAGCCGCCACGCCGAGATTTTGCAGCATGGTTGTGGCGGCGTCCGCAACGCTGGTTCCTGCTCGGAATACCGGCCGGTGGCTTGCTCGCATTCATAGTCGGCATTGGCTTCACCGGGGGCTTTTTCGGCGCCCTGCAGTACGCTTCAACTGACACGTTTTGCACTTCCTGCCATGAAATGAAAAAGCCGGCCGAGGAGCTATCGCATAGCCAGCATTACGCAAATGCATTCGGTGTTCGCGCCGGTTGCGCCGACTGCCATGTGCCCCCAGGTTTTCTCTCCGGCCTGATGAAGCACATTGCGTCCTCCGTGGAGATCTGGGGACACCTGACAGGAGAACTCGACACGCCGGCGAAGTATGAAAGTCACCGCTTGGGGTTCGCACAAAAGATCTGGAAGGAGCTGAAAGCAAACGATTCCGCGGAGTGCCGAAGCTGTCATACGATAGCGGCAATGGCGCCCGCCAAGCAATCTTCCGAGGTCGCCAAAGCGGATGCAATTTCACCGGCAACCATGCACCAATCACTGGCGGCCAGCTTTACCTGTATCGACTGCCATAAGGGCGTTGTGCATACGCTGCCGGCGGGCAATTGAACGAGTCTTTCCAGTTTCCTTAATAGGTAATGCGTGCAAGGATCGCTGGTGCGCGGGTACGATCAAGCCACGTTAAGCTATAAAGCTAACCGGAATAAAGACGCCATCGAATGGGTCGTTGCTGGCCTGGATTTTCGCCCCACCTTGGCAAACCATTCTCGGGGAACGTGCTACCAGGTGGCAATGAGCGAAGCGGCGATCATTTGAACATTGTAGTTCGGATTGTCGTAGGCAAGCCAGATCGAGCTTGGCAGGATCGGGCTGAACGGCGCGAGCGGATCGTTCTGCCAATTGTTGACGGCATTGCGCTCCCACGTGTAGCGCAACTTGGCTTTGATGTCGCCCCAAAAACCCCATCGGTTGACCCAGAACGGGTCGAACTTATACGTCGCCGTCAAGTCCAAACGCTGGAACAGCGTCGTGTCATTGGGAAATTGACCTTGGCAATTGCCGCATGCGGCGGCGGGAGCGGCGGTTGACAGCAGCTGTTCATCGACGCCGTATGAGACGCTGTAGCGCGCATCAAAGTTGAGCTTGTTCGGAATCGCCGCATAGTTCGCCACCACCGCCAGCGTATTCACGTGCTCCTTGTCGGAGGTCGTGATCAGGCAGTTTGCGTTTGGATTTGCTGCCGTGAACGGCGGCGTGCAGGTGCCGGGTTGGGCCTCAAAACCGCCGCCGGTGAAAGTATTGGTATAGTTGTACAGCAATTGATTGTAATCTTCCCAGTAATAGGAAACCGTGAACGATAGATCGGGATTGACGACGTAACCGACGTCGACGCCCCAGCTGGTCGAGCGACTGTTGCTGATGCCTTCCTGGTTCGCCGGATTGAGGCCGTAATAGTCATCCTGGTACTTGAAGGTCGGGCTGATGGTGACGCCGCGAAATGCCACGATATCGAAGGCGATGTCCGCCTTGGTTCGCTCGCGGTTGTCGAACATGAATTGCTGATAGGCCGGGGCATAGAACCAACCGCTGCTTGTCGTCGGCGCAAATCCAGGTATCCCGGGGAACTGAATCGAGCTCACGAAAAGGTTGTAGTCGTAAACGTCGTAGCGCCGATCGGCAACGTAGCCACTGGTACGCGCGGTGAACCAAACCGTCGGCTTCCAATCGACGGAGAGCTTTGCCGAATATTCGTTCGTGATGTTGACGTCGGTCTGGTCATAATTATAGCGTTCGTAACCAGCGCCGGCATTCACGTTCCATTCCTGAGACGGCCGCCAATTCAGCTCGGCGCCCGCATCCTGCTTGATGTAGCTGATCGACAAGCTTGAAATTGTTTTTTCCAAGCTGCTGCCGGTCTGATCATAGGATACCCACGCCGGGAAAATGATCCGCGGCGTCTCGTTGTCGAAGTCATAATAGCGGTAGCTCAATTTCGACGTCAGGTCGGGCGTGATCTGGCTGGTTAGCACGTTATTACTCAAAAGGGTGCCGATTTTGCCCTGGAGGTTGTTCGTTGGATCGGCCGGATTTCCGTTGACGAAGCCAAAATTGACTGCGTTCCACGGCATGCCCCCGAAAAACGCGACTGGTGAGGCGACCGCGCTGGGGTTGTCGGTCATTGGCTGGAAAGTCTGATCCTGCGTCATCACCGTATAGCTCACGGTGCCGACATAGCGGCTCTGCCACGGCAGATATGCCGCCACCGTTCCGCTGACGCCGTTGGCGGAGTTACTGGGCGGCGTCGAAATCTGGGCAAAGGGACTCAAGGTCGCACTGGAACAGCTGGCTGCGGTCGCGCCCGTGCAATACGGATTCTGCACCGTATAGGATGAGATATTGTCGGTGTATTGCGAGCCGTTGTAGGCCAACTTGACCGTGAATTTCTGGTTCCACGGCGAAATGCCGGCATACTCGCCATTGGCGCCGAAATTCTGTGTTGTGTCGTCAACCGGCGCCGGGACTTGGGTGGGGCTGGCGAAGACGCTTGAACCGGCTGGAGCAAAGCCGACGACGCCCGCGGGCTGGGTGCCGTTGCGATCCATATGCGAATAATCCGTCCTGACGTCCCAGGCTTCCGTGGGCGTCCAGCGATAGCTGGCCGACGCCGTGTCGCGCTCGATTCCGACATCGGTCTGATGCAGGAAGGGAGCGATGATACTGCTGCTTTTCGCGGTTTTGCTCAAAAGGCCGGGCGGCAACGTCAGCGTATTGGTTCCGACTCCGAGATACGGTGTCTGCGCGCTCGTGCTGTAAACATGCGGCGTCTGATCCCATCCAAACGAGAAGTATTGCTCGCCGATCTTCGAAAGATTGAGCAAATAGCTCTGATCGCTGTAGCCGATATTGTTGGCCCATAGATCGGCCTGGTAGACACCGTCGGTGCTGCCAGTGGAGACATGGCCGCCGCCGAATGCTCCGGGCTGGACCGTGCTGTACTCGTAGTATTTCCCCAAACTGTGCTGGCCGAGATAGACATAGCCGCCGCCTGGGGTATTGGCGAACAGCGAGCCGTCTCGCATTGGATCGTTGACAAAGCCGCGGACGCCGAACTCGATTTCGCCGTGGGTCCACCACGATGGAGCGGTCACGGGTGCGGCCTTGACTGGCAATGATTCAGCGTTGGCCGGCGCCGGATTGCCTGGTATTGGCGTGAAAAAGCTGCTCACGGGAGGTGGAGCTGTAGCCTCCGCAATATTGGCCGGCGTCTGATCGGTGGTGTTTCCGGTGGTCCAGGCATTCGCGCCCGTCGCCGAACCGCCTTCACAACATCCCTGTTGGGCAAACGCCGGATTGGAGATCAGCGCGACTCCAATCAGGCTTGCTCCGGCCATACAGGCTCGAACCAATTGCGCTCGATTTGACATTGCCCCTCAACTCCGATTCGAATCGACGCCTTCCCCGACGGTTGGTTCCTTCTCACCTCATCGCATGAAAACTGCGCCGGCGGGACTGTTGCTGCCATGAATGTTGGTGTGGCAGTTCAGGCACGCGCGGCCCATGGTGAATTGCGAGTTTGGTCCGGATTGCGTATGGCCGATCGTGTGGCACTCGTAGCACAGCCGCGGCACTGACATTTTCAGCGAGTGCTCGTTGATCGAGCCGTGCGGATCGTGGCAGTTCAGGCAATTCTCGCGCACCGGCGCGTGCTCGAACAGGAATGGTCCACGCTTCTCGGCGTGGCATTTGTAGCAATTGTCGTTGATCGAATCCTGCTGCAGCATGGCCTCGGTGGCGCTGCCATGCGGATTATGGCAATCCGTGCAAACTATCTTGCCCTCACGCATCGGCATGTGCGACGAGCGGAACATCTGCGCCCGTCGGTCCTTGTGGCACTGGAAGCAGGTGTCGGGCTCGAATGCCGTTTTCAGTTGATGCTGGGCCGATACGCTCTTCATGATGGTGTGGCAATCGGTGCAGGCAAGACCGCGCGTCTCGTGCACGCTGCCCTGCCATAAGGTTCTCTCGCCGCGCTCGTGGCAGGTAAGGCAGACGGCGTTATTCTGTTCCGCCGTTCGGCCGGGATCGTTCTTGCGATAGGAAATGATGCCACCCACGCTCAGTCCATCGCCCGGAGCTGCTGCGCGGACCAGAAGAGGCATCGGCCTGGCCGGAGCGTTCTTCGCGATTTCGGGTTGCCCGGGAGCCAGGCGCGCGTAGTAGCTCGCGATGTTATTGATGGTGCGGTCGTCGAGGCCGGCGACGAGGCCGTTGCGGACCAGCACCGGATCATGCTTCACGGCCGCGCCGCTGGTCGGGTGCGGTTGCCCGGGAGCGAGGCTCGCATAGTAGCTGGCAAGGTTGTTGATGGTCTGCTCGTCCAGCGACGCGACCAGTCCCTTCATGATCTCATCGCTGCGTGATCCGTCCTTGTAGTATCTGAGCGTGTCGGCGAAGTAGTGCGCGTCCTGGCCGGCGAGGCTTGGCCATGCCGGATTTGTGCTGACACCCTGTTCGCCGTGGCAGCCGGCGCAGGCGGTGCTGGCAGCCTTTCCCGCCGTGGCATCGCCGACCGGCGGCGTCTGTGCCCGGGCGGGAGCTTGCGCAGCGTAGTAATGGGCAATGCCATTGAGTTCGGTGTCGCTGACACCGGCGAGCAGCGCCTTCATGACGGCGTTCTTGCGCTGGCCGGTCACGTAAGCCTTCATCGCTGCGACCAGGTATTGCGCGTCGAGTCCGACCAGGCTTGGGATTCCGGGCTTCCGGCTGATCCCACCTTCGCCATGACAGCCGGCGCAGGCAATGGTCTTGTTGCGCGAGCCGTCCTTGTAGGCCCGCAATGCGTCGGCGAGGTACAGCGCGTCCTGGCCAGCGAGGCTTGGAAACGCCGGGCTCACGCTGATGCCGCGCTCACCGTGGCAGTCGGCGCACAGGCCGGTCGCGGCCCTTCCGGCCGCCGGATCGCCGACTGGCGGCGTCGCTGCCCGCGCCGGGGCTTGCCGTGCATAATAAAGGGCGATGTTGTTGATTTCCGCGTCACCCAGGCCAGACAGCAGCGTCCTCATCATGACGTGATTGCGCTGACCGGTCACATAAGCCTTCATCGCTGCGACGAGATATTCCGAACTCAGCCCGACAAGGCTCGGGAATCCGGGCCGGGTGGTGATACCGCCGTCGCCGTGGCACGCCGCGCAGCCGATCGAGCGCACATGCGCCGAGCCGGGACCGTGGCAGGTTTCGCACTGCAGCTTGCCCTGGCTTTGCAGCCGGCCCATCATGGTGTGGCTGAACGTGTCGGCCAGCACACTGTGACAGCCGAGACAAACTTTCGATCCCACCAAAGTCGCTTCAAAGACGGGGACGACGGGAACTTGCGGCCGAGGTGGCGGCGGGGGGGCATTCGGCTGCGCAGGCTGCGCGGAGCCGTTTTGCTTTCGCAGGAACTCGCGCAATGCGTCGAACGCGTTATCGGCTTCCGCCAACTTTACTGGGGCATTGGTCGATTGCGCGGAATCGTCCTGAATGCCCTGGACGAAGTCGCGCAGACCAGCGAAGGCGTCCGGCTCTACGCGGACCAAGCCCACCGATGCCGAATTGCTGTCTTCAGCCGCCGTCGCTTTAGACGGCGCCGCAGCGACCTGTTGGACATAAACGCGCAGTGCCGCGATCGGATCGTTAGGGGCAGCTCCATCCTCTGCGCGCGCCAGCACCGCAAGCGAAAGTAACGCACAGACCGCCCCAATCAGCGTGAGACTGGCAAACGTTCGGTGTCGCTTCTTGCGCGTCGGCCCTGTGCGACGCGACAAATGCATGGTCCGCCACCTCCAAGTTTAAATCCTCCCGCCGCCGGAACCGCAAAGCAAGAAAATAATGTCCGAAAGCGGACATTAGACCGGCAATGTGCTATCTTTGTCACTGCGCACCGGGCCTTCGTAGTTTGGTCGCCGAACTAGTAGTTTAGGCAATCGGTCTTGCGCGGCGAGCGGACAGCGACAGAGGTTCAAGTTACATTTCAGACCGACAGCCCCAGCAAAGGAGACGCTCATGGTTAGCCTGGAAAATCGTAGGACTTTCAAGCAATCCTCGGCAGCCGCGCTATGTCTGGCAGCCGCCATTGGCAGTGCTGCAATACTGATACTGATCGGGGCTGTGCTGATCATACCAGGCTCGGCGCGGGCAACGCCGGGATTCGCCGCGCAGACCGGTCAGCCGTGCTCGCAATGCCACACCAGTCCAACTGGCGGTAAAGACCTCACCGACTTCGGCAAGGCGTTCATGGCCAACGGCAATCAGATAAAGAAGTAGGCCTCGCTAGAGTGACATATGACGTTGTTGCTGATCTTGGTGACAATGACCGTGGCGGCCGCATTGGCGGTGATCTGGCCGCTGGCCCGCAATGTGGGGGACGTACGCTCAGGCAGCGACGTTGTGGTCTATCGCGATCAGCTGGATGAGATCGAACGCGACCTGGCGTCAGGACACATTGGCAAGTTCGAGGCTGAGCAGGCGCGTGTGGAAATCTCCCGACGCTTGCTTGCCGCCGACGACGCCGCTCGCACGGTGTCGATGGCTTTCGATGCCGCATCGGCGGCATGGCGGCGGCGTATCGCCGCCGGCGCAGCGCTCTTGGCGCTGCCCACGCTAGCCGGCGGCCTTTATCTTTGGCTCGGGTCGCCGGAACTGGCGTCCGCGCAGCAAATGGCGCCCAGCATTGCGACCGCGCAGGATTCCGTGGACAGCTTGGTTACCCAAGCGGAGGCCCATCTGCAGCGCAACCCGGAGGATGGCCGCGGCTGGGAAATTCTGGCGCCGGTCTATATGCGTCTCGGCCGCTATTCGGATTCGGTAACGGCATGGCGCAACGCCTTGCAGCTTCTCGGCGATGACGCAGACCGCGAAGCCAATCTCGGCGAGGCGCTGACCGCGGAAGCCAACGGCGTCGTCACCGCCGAAGCCAAGGCGGCATTTGTCCAGGCTGCAACCCTCGACCAGACGACGGTCAGCGCTCGCTACTATCTGGGATTGGCCGCCGAGCAAGACGGCCGGTACAAGGAAGCCGTCAAGATTTGGCGCGATCTTATTGCCGAGGCACCGGCAGGGGCGCCGTGGGTCGATACTGTGCGGAGCGCACTCGCGCGCGTCGAGGGCAACTCTGTTGCGTCGTTCGGTGCTCCTTTCACGCCAAGGCCGGACGTCGCCAACCAGCCGTCCGACCAGCAATCAGCTATGGTTCACGCTATGGTCGATAGCCTGGCGGCGCGGCTTAAGCAGAACGGCTCCGATGTCGACGGCTGGGTACGTCTGGTGCGCTCGTACAAAGTCCTCGGCGACGCCGAAAAGGCGCGCGCTGCAACCGCCGACGCTCAGCACGCTCTGGCCGGTGATCCAGACAAAATGTCAAAGCTGGATGCGGCGCTCAAGGCACTGGACACGGTCGCGACCACCGGCGTCTCTCCCGACAGAAGCGCTGCGGGGATGGCGACGTCGAACGCGCCCGCCGTTCACCAAGGCGGGACAATCGAAGACATGGTCGAGAGGCTAGCGCGGCGCTTGAAGGAGTCCGGATCCGACCCCGAGGGCTGGCTGATGCTGGTGCGGTCCTATGCGAGTCTCGGCGAGCACGACAAAGCCACCGCAGCCGTCGCCGACGCTCGCCGTGCGCTTGCTACCGATCCCTCCGGGCTCAAGCAATTCAACACGGCGCTGGCGAACATCAATTTCGGCGGCTAGCAGCGGCGCGAAAATATTGCGGCTGGCGACGCCCAAGCGGCCCTCTGCCGCGCTCAATTGTTCTTTGTTCTTGGCGCCATCGAAAATCCTGCCGCAAATTGCGTCGCAAAACGGCAGGCGCGGTAGCGAGCCGCCACCGCAGAGGGGGTGATCGAATGATCCTTTCGCAGTGCGTCAATTGACAGCCGCAAAGTGTCGCTCGGGGTCAAAAACGACCGATTCATGTCCGCGCCGTGTCCGCTTTACCCCCGTTCGCGACCGCAATAGCGACTTGCGGGGCGGTAGGTACGGGCCAGAAGGCGACATGAGCGAGCGCAGCAATCGCCGCTGGACGTGCCTGCGTGGTTCCGCTCTTCTTCCACCCGATCGGACCGCCCTGAGACGGCGCGAGCGAGAAGCCCAGCGCCGGTACGACCATTTCGAAACAGAGGAGATGTTTGATGAGAGCAAATCAATGCACCATGGCCCTTGTAGCCTGTATCTGCACTGTCATGGCGTCGACGGCCGTCTTCGCACAAGATCCGCCCTGGCGGCACGAAATCCGACGGCTAGATGTGCCGGGCGCGCCCGACAAGCAGATCGTTGTCGAACTGAACGAGTTCAAGCCGGGCGATGGGCTGGATCGTCATTCCCATCCGGGGATCGAGCAAGGATATGTCATTCAGGGCGCCATGGTGCAGCAGCCGGGTAAGGATCCGATCATGTTTCCGACCGGCACGCTGCTGTCGAACATGCCCGACGTCGTTCACGGTGGCTTCAAGGTTGTCGGGGACACGTCTTTGAAGGCATTCTCTGTCTACGTCGTCGATCGCAACAGGCCGCTTTACGACTGGGCGAAGTAGTTCCGACGCACGATAATTTCGGGTGCCTTGACGCTTGCTACGCGAACGCGCATCAAGCGGCATAGTTTGCGCGGATTTTTGCTAATGCTGATTTGCCCGCTCGGGTGGCCTCGGACATCGTTTCAAAAAACTCAGATTCTCGCACTGGCTTACTCTTGCCCGCCGCGTAAATCTCCCATCGCCAGGATTTGGGTGGACTCCCTTTGTTCTTAATGGCGAGGGTGAAATCAGAGGGGTTGAAAGTTGGGGTCTATTCCATTCGAGGACTATCGAGGATCTGATTGGCCAGCGACAAATCTGGAATAGGCACGGTGCAACAACAATTCGCACTCTTGCGCGCGCTCCCGTGCTATCTCAGAGCCCCAGCACAGCAGAATTTCACGCAAGTCCCGGATCGCGACATCTACTGCCGTCACCAAATCAATTTCATCGTCAGCGCCATCGTCGATGCGATAGTCACTAAGCTTAAGTATTTCAGCGCTCACTCGGCACTCCGCGAATCACTCTGCGGGCAGGATGGAGGCCATCGGTTAACGCGCCGTGACCGGCAGACTCCAGAATCGGCTACGGTTTGCCAGAGCCCGATTTATAAACGTAAGAGGAATGCGCGTTACCAATGGCAGTCTTTGCAGGAATGACCGGTATGACCAAGTTAGAGAATGGACCGCCTCCAGTGGTGGGAGCGTATTGGATCAACGAGGAAGATTACCCAGCGCTGCTGAAGCTTTTCGACGACGGACATAAAATGCCACGCACTTGGAAGGAATGGCTGAAAATTGCAGAGGAAATGGAACAGGGGCTTAAGGCCTACGGACACGTCGTCTTGCGCGTTAACATCGATCCGAACACATTTTCGGATTGGTGTGCTGCTCATGGCACGAGCCCGAGCCGTGAAGGACGCAAAAGGTTCCTCGCTGCAGCCGTTAACGAAAGGTACGGCGACCAAGATTGACCATTGCGCTTTGCAGAACTTATACCAATCCTCAGGGAGTCTGACTCGCTCGGGGATTCCCAAATCACTCGTAAAATGATTCAAGGTGGCAAACGGAGGGTCGTTTGCCATGGGGCGAGCTATTGCGGTGCGGTCGGACTATACGAACGGCGATGTTCGGCGGGTTGCGCAGCGGGTGAAGAATGCGGCGCAGGCGCGTCGACTGCTTGCGATCGCAGCGGTGCTGGACGGCAGCTCGCGAGAACAAGCAGCGAAGATCGGCGGCATGGACCGTCAGACGCTGCGGGATTGGGTCATCCGGTTCAACGAGCAGGGGCCGGACGGTCTCGTCAACAAGCCGTCGCCGGGCGCGCCAGGCAAGCTGACCGACGAGCATAAGGCGTTTCTCGCCCGCCTCGTGGAGGCAGGCCCGATCCCTGCGGTCGATGGCGTTGTGCGCTGGCGGGCCTGCGATCTGATCATGCGGCTGCACGAGGAGTTTGGCATCTCGGTCTCGGACGATACGGTGTACCGTGCCTTGAAGGACCTGAGCTTCTCGCATGTCAGCGCCAGGCCCAAGGCCTACAAGCAGGACGCCGATGCCATGGAGGCGTTCAAAAAAACTTTCCCGCCCGGGTGGCGGAAGTCCGGGCGAAGCTTGCGCCCGACACTGCGATAGAGGTGTGGTGCCAGGATGAGATGCGGGTCGGCCAGAAGAACAAACTCACCTATCGCTGGGCCAGGAAAGGCTCACGCCCTCGCGCCATCCACGATCAACGCACGCAGTCGACCTATCTGTTCGGTGCTGTCTGCCCCGAACGCGGGGCCGGCGCCGCCCTCGTGCTGCCGGCCTGCAACAGCGAAGCCATGCAGCTCCATCTCGACGAAATCGCAACCAAGGTCACCCCAGGTGCGCACGCGATCGTGCTGCTCGATCAAGCCGGCTGGCATGGCGCCAAGATTCTTAAGGTCCCGAGCAATATCTCGCTCATGCCGCTGCCGCCGCGCGCCCCCGAACTCAACGGCCAGGAAAACATCTGGCAATTCATGCGACAGAACTGGCTCTCGAACCGGGTCTTCAAATCCTTCGACGATATCGTCGATCACTGCTGCTACGCCTGGAACACGCTCATCGATC
>Ga0181518_10003035_pt1 | contig 15765 bp, 13 predicted proteins | sample PEATcosm2014_Bin_28_FD_119751 | JGI IMG/M metagenome (GOLD analysis project Ga0181518, IMG submission 119751) | Peatland microbial communities from MTU Mesocosm Facility, Houghton, MI, USA - PEATcosm2014_Bin01_60_metaG | ecosystem: Environmental > Terrestrial > Soil > Wetlands > Peat | place... | reverse complement strand
TTGCTCGCCCGCCGCGCCGAGGAGGGCGTCGCGCGCGTCTGCAGGAACTTCAGCGCCTGCACGTACAGCAGCGATGACGGGCGCGTGAGGATCTCGGCGTCGCGCAGCGACTGCAGGAACTCCTGCGGCCCGTCGAAGTCGCGCATCCGTATCCGCACCGAGCCGAGCCCCTGGGCCACGTGCGAGTCCGAGCCGGCGCCCGCCGGGATGCGGTACTTGGCGGCGAAGCGTACGGCCTCTTCGTTGAACGCGCTGATCGCCACGCGCGGGTTGAACACCTCGATCGCATCGACGTCGTCGAGGATCTCCAGCAGGTGCGCGTAGTCGGGCACCGAGTGCATGCGGTCGAACGGGTGCGGCACGTACACGAGCCCGCCCTGGCGGCGGATCTCATCGACGGTCTCGCGCATGCTCAGCCCGCGCGGGATCTTCTCCTGCAGGAACAGCCCGATCACCTCGCCTTCGCCGGCCGTCTTGACCTCCTCGCCGACGATCACCTTCAGATCCGATCCCCGCCCGCCCGGGGGGGCGAGCTCCGCCGCCTTGGCCTGCGCCTCCAGGGCGCCGGAGATCTCGTTGTGGTCGGTGACCGCGATCGCACCCAGTCCCGCCTCGCGCGCGCTCGCCAGCAGCACCTCGACGGGCGTCGCGCAGTCGTAGGAGTGGTCGGTATGCATGTGCAGGTCGACCTCGATCAGCGGGCGCGTGGACAGCCGCTGTGCGAGCGCCCGGTCTCCGTCGGTCGAGTGCCGTCGCGCCGCAAGTTCGCGATAGATCGCCTCGAGCTCGCCCGCGGCGCCGTCCTCGTCGCGCACCAGGCGGTAGTCGGCGGGGAAGTGATGGGCCATCAGCTCGGCGGTCGCCGGCAGGCTCGCCGTGCGCGTGTCGAGGCGGCCGAAGAAGCTCTCCACGAAGCGCCGCGCGAGGAGCGTCGAGAGCAGGCGCTCGGTGGAGGAGTGGAAGGAGCCGACGTTGAGCGCGCGCGAGTGGCGCAGCGCGGCGTTGGAGGTGCTCGGCGCGAACGGCTCGTGCACGTGCACGAAGTCCAGCGGCACCGTGCTCAGCAGTTCCTCGATGCTCCGCGCGACGTCGATCGGCAGCGCCGACTGGCGGCGGCTGCCGTTGGCGCCCGCGCGGGTTGGAATCTGAAAACCCAGATCGAGCACCTCGCCCACCGCGATCACCCGCGGGATGCCGCCGTCGGTTCCCTCCAGGAGGGAGCCAGGATCGCTTCTGGCAGCGCGCAGCGCCTTGCGCGAGGCGCGCACGCGCTCCTGCGAGCGCGACGGCGCCAGCACCAGCACGCGGTGCCCGCGCCGCGAGAGCTCCGCGGTGACGCGCTCGACGTGCGCGTTGACCTCGTTGTCCTCGGCCTCCCACGGGTACGGCGTCACGTGGGCTATCGAGAAGGAGTCGGCCATCTGCGCCTCGATTATCCCGCCTGCGGATCGTGCGGGCGGGATAACCGTCGCGGCGGGGCTACTTCGCGGCCGGCGCTTTGGCCGCGCGCGCCTTCGCGGCTGACGCCGGCGCTTTCCTCGCGGCCGGCGCCGCGGCCTTTCGCGCGGGCGCCCGTCTGCCCTGCGGGCGCGTGCCCGGACGGCCTGCGTACTTGGCGATGAACGCCTCCGTGTCCAGGCGCGCCTGCTCGTCGGGACGCTGGTTGTGGGGCGACTTCATCAGGTAGGACGACGGGCCGTCGAGCTGCCCGCTGACGCCGTGGTTGAGCGCGAGCTTGCAGCAGCGCACCGCGTCGATCACGATGCCCGCGGAGTTCGGGGAGTCCCACACCTCGAGCTTCAGCTCGAGGTTCAGCGGCACGTCGCCGAACGCCTGGCCCTCGACGCGGATGTGCGCCCACTTGCGGTCGGTCAGCCACGGCACATAGTCGGACGGCCCGACGTGGATGTCGCTGGCCGGCAGCTCGTGGTCCATGATCGACGTCACCGCGTTGGTCTTGGAGATCTTCTTGGACTCCAGACGCTCGCGCTCGAGCATGTTGTAGAAGTCCATGTTGCCGCCGACGTTCAGCTGCGAGGTGCGCTCGATCTCCACGCCGCGCTCGGCGAACAGCCGCGCGAGCGTGCGGTGCACGATCGTCGCGCCCACCTGCGACTTGATGTCGTCGCCGACGATCGGCAGCCCCGCCTGTTTGAAGCGCTTGTCCCAGTAGTCCTCGCGCGCGATGAACACCGGGATGCAGTTGACCATGCCGCAGCCCGCCTCGAGCACCTGCTCGACGTACCACTTGGTCGCCTGCTCGGAGCCGACCGGCAGGTAGGAGACGACGACGTCGGTGTGCGTGTCCTTGAGGATCTTCACGATGTCGGCGGTCTCGCCGGGGGCCTTCGTGATCTTCTCTTTGAGGTACTTGCCGAGGCCGTCGTGGGTCATGCCGCGGTAGACCGGCACACCCAGCTTCTTCGGGACCGCGTGCGTCCCCTTGGCGAACTTGATCGTGTTGTTCTGGCCGGCCCAGATCGCTTCGCCGAGATCCTTGCCGACCTTGTCGGCGTCGATGTCGAACGCGGCCGTGAACTCGACGTCGCGCACGTGGTAGCCGCCGAGGTCGACGTGCATCAGGCCGGGGACCCGCTGCGCGGGGTCGGCGTCGCGGTAGTAGTGGACGCCCTGCACGAACGACGAGGCGCAGTTGCCGACGCCGACGATCGCGACGCGCACCTTCTCGGACTGGTAGCGGGCCGCGCCGTTGCGAGCCGCGATCGCGGCTGCGGCGCCGTTGCCGTTGGTCTTGCTGCTCTTGGTGCTCACGGGATTTCCCTTTCTTGAAGTTCGAGCTAACTACTCCGCCGCGCTGGCGAGGTCACACGGACAGCTCGCGGCGCACGTGCCAGATGCGCTGCACGACGGTGATCACGCTGAGCGCCGCGAGCACGTACACGGCGGGCTGAAGCAGCTCGAAGTTGCCGAGCGAGGCGCCCCGCGCGAAGATCAGGCCGATCGCCAGGATCACGACGCGCACCGGGCGCGTGGCGATGCCGACCTTGCACTCCACGCCCAGCGCCTCGGCGCGCGCGCGGGTGTAGCTGACCATCAGCGACGCCAGCACCGCCACCACCACTGCGGCGGTCGCCACGCGGTTGCCGTGCAGCGCGAAGTAGCCGGCGACCGCCGTCAGCACGATGCCCTCCTCGATGCGGTCGAGCGTCGAGTCCAGGAACGCGCCGAACGGCGTGCCCTTGCCCGACATGCGCGAGTAGCGCCCGTCGAGCGTGTCCATGATCGAGCCGACGACGAACGCGATCCCGCCGAGGAAGAACAGCCGCTCCCACACGAGCGCCGCCGCCACCACGTTCAGCACGAAGCCCGTCAGCGAGATCGCGTTGGGCGTCAGGCGCGACTCGATCAGCCGGTTGCGCACCAGCTCGCGACGCTGCCCGGCGCCGATCGGCGCGCGTGCGCGCGGGCGCCCGGCGCGGTAGGAGCTGCGTCGCGCGCGGCGGGATGGGGTGTGTTGCCTGGGTGGCGTCATGCCGTCGGACGCCTACCCGCTCGCGCTCAGCTGCGCGGTGGGGACGGCCGAGAAGCGCCACGCTTGCGGTCGTGCGCGCGCCATCCAGGTCGCGGCGTATGCCGAGGCGCCGGCGGTGAGCGCGCCGAGGAACGCGTCGACGATGAAGTGGTTGGCGGTGACCACGATCACGAACGCGATCAGGAACGGATACAGCAGCCACATGACGCGCACGACCCGCCAGCGCACCAGGCGCGCGAGCGTCCAGCCGATCATCAGCGCGAACGCGACGTGCATCGAGGGGACCGCCGCGTACAGGTTGGTGAGCGCGTTCAGCGACGCGCTCGCGTGGTTGACGTGGACGCCGGTGACGTTTGCGACGGTGTCGATGAAGCCCCACTCGGGCATGAAGCGCGGCGGCGCCGTCGGGAATGCCGCGTAGCCGGCGAGCGCGATCGCCATCGCGACCATGAACATGTTGCGCACGAAGTAGAAGCTGCGGTTGTGGCGCAGGTACAGGTAGATCAGCGCCGCGACCGTCACGCTCGTCTGCGCGTTCACGTACATCCAGCTGGAGAAGACCATCAGGAAGTGGCTGCCCGAGGCCCACGCCTGGACGGATGGCTCGACGAACACGTGCAGCGTGCGCTCCAGCGAGATCAGGTCGCGCGCGTGGGCGAACGCGGCGTTGGCATCGCCCTCGACCAGGCCGCGCACCAGCCGGTACGCCAGGTACGCGGCGCCGAAGAGGGAAAGCTGTCGCAGCACGTCCAGCCATCCGTGCGGCAGGACGCGCGCCTGCAGGACACGAGCGCGGGCGAGCATCAACGGCAAAGCCTAGACCATGCTCAACGGCAGCGAGGCGCGTGGCTGAACACGCGTGCGAGCGAGAAGCCGATGATCACGTGGAAGCTGCCCGCGCTGTGCGCCTGCACCTCGGTCCAGTCCCCGGGCGCGCGCGCGACGCACCCGCTTCCGCTCGCAAGGGTCCAGTAGGAGGTGAAGCGCACACGCACGGTGTAGGAGCCCGGGCGCGGCGCGTACAGCGTCAGCGAGTCGCTGCTCGCGCCCGTCAGTCGCGCGGGTGGCTGCGCGAGCGGGGTGGCGCCCAGCACCGCGAACAGGCGCCAGCGCGCCGAGCGCCAGACTTCGCGCAGGTAAGGAATCCCACCCGCCCCGCCGCGGCGCAGCAGTCGCGCCTCGGCTCCACTGGAGTAGTCGAGCGGTGCGTCCGGCAGCGCGACATAGGAGATCGCGTTCCGGGCCAGCCACGCGCGGTAGCGCGCGGCGGTGAGCGGCTTGGATTCTTCGTAGAAGAGGCCGTTGCGGTACGTGTCCAGCTGGCGCTCCCAGCCGCGCGCGATCATCACGTGCGGCGCCACGTAGCGCGCCTCCCAGTGGTCGGCCGTGGCGACGACCTCGATGCGCGCCGGGCGAGCGCCGTAGCCGACGCCGAGCGCGCGCAGCTCGCCGAGCAGCGGCGCGTAGAAGGAGGCGTTCACCGACGGGTTGTTGAGCGTCGAGGCGTAGTCGGCGACGGGCGCGTTCGCCTGCCAGTAGAACAGGAACGGAGCGAGCACGATCAGCAGGCGGCGGCGCTCGCGCGAGACGCCCGCGAGCACGCACGCGGCGACCGGACCCGCCACCAGCGCTCCCAGCCGGTCGGCGTTGCCGCCGACCGCCGTCGGCAGCACGTAGGAGCCGGTGAGCGCCACCGCGTACAGCCCCGCGCCGATCCGCAGCACGCGCTGCTCGGACGGGATCAGCACGCCGACGACGAGCACGCCCACGAGCGCCGGGTAGAACGCGGAGGCGGCGAACGGCTGCGCGCCGCCTTCCGGAAACGCCAGCGTGAGCAGCGCGATCGGCGCGAGCGCGGCCAGCGTGAGCGCGCCCGGCCACACGCGTCTCGGCCCGGCGAGCGCCCACGCGAGGAACGCGAGCGCGAGGAACGCGCCGGCGACGGGGGATGCGAGCGCGGTCAGCACGCTCAGCGCGAACGCGGCCACCAAGCGCTCGCGCTGAGCCAGCAGCGCCGCGCCCAGGCCGACCGCCAGGCCGAGGTCGAACGGGACGCGGCTGGAGAGCAGCGCGACCGACGCGCCCAGCGCGAAGAAGTACGCGGCGATGCGCGCGGCGCTCGCTGGGAAGCGGCCGTCGATCAGCCGCGCGAACAGCGCCGTGGCGATCGTCATCGAGATCGCCGCCAGCAGCCGCGGGCCGATCAGCGCGCCCAGCGCCGGGGCGAGCACCGAGTACGCGAGCAGGTGGTGGCCGCTGTACCACGAGTTGTCCCACAGCGTGAAGCCCGCCGTCGAGAACAGGCTGCTGCGATAGCTCGCCGCCGCGAGGTCGGGACTCTGCGGCGCGAGGATCAGGTAGACGACGCCGAGCGCCGCCGTCAGCGCCCACGCCGGCGGGAGGCGAAGCGTCCCCGCGTCGGCCGGCGCGCGCGGCAGGTCAGCCCCCGGCCTCGACGCCGGCCGCGCTTCACCGGATGCGGAAGCGGCGCTGCTCACCCCGCGCCCAGGAACTCCACCACGCGGTCGATCGCGTCGGGCCGATCGAGCCACGGCCAGTGGCCGGCGTCGGCGAGCTCCACCAGCTCCGCGTGCGGCAGCGCCTGCGCGTACTCGCGCGCGAAGCGAGCGGGGATGTACGGGTCGCGCAGGCCCCACAGCACCAGCGCCGGCATCTGAAGCTCTCCCAGCCGCGCGCCCGCCGCCGCCAGCACGTCGGGCGGCGAGCTGCGGTACAGGCGCAGGATCGCGCGCTGCGTGCCCGCGTCGAAGTGCGCGAGCACGCTGTCGTGCCACGCTCCCGGCATCGGCCCCGGCGTCGCGTTGGACTCCCGCGAGATCAGCCCCAGCGTAAAGCGATCGGTCGTCCCCATCGCCAGCTCGCCGAGGCCCGGCGTGCGCCAGATGCGCGCCGTGCGGTGCCAGCGATAGCCCGGCAGCAGCGGCACCGTGTTGACGATCACGAGGCGCTCCACGCGCTCGGGCAGGCGCTGCGCGAACGCGAGGCCGACCGCGCCCCAGTCGTGCACCACCAGCTGCACGCGCTCCACCTCCAGCTCGTCCAGGAAGCGCTCGATGAAGCGGTCGTACTCGTCGATCGTGTAGCGCAGGTAGCCGGGCTTGCCCGAGCGTCCGAAGCCCGGCAGGTCCAGCGCCAGCCCGCCGCTGCGCTCGAGGAACCCCTCGCCGTAGGCCGGCGGCTCGACCCACTCGTCATCCGGGCGCCTGCCGCGCCACCAACGCTGCCACCCGGGGCGACTGCCGCGGTGCTCGAGCGGCGCCACCCAATCGTCCGAGCTCGTCGGCACGCCGTGCAGGTAGAGCGGCACCGCTTCTCCCGTGTGGCCGGGCGGCGGCGGCGCGCTGCGCCAGAACACGGGCAGCGCGCCATGGACCACCGTCCCCCTGGCGCCCGCGGCGGGCGGCAGCTCGATCTCGGCCGTGTGGTCGCTGACCTCGGACACCCGGCGAGGATATAGCGGCGCAGCGCGCCCGCGCCGACGTCGGCGGCCCGCATCCGGCTACCGTTCGCGCGTGCCCGCCAGCGCCTCGTCTCGCCCCGCGCGCCGCTCCTCGAAGGCGTCCGCCGCCGGCTGGACGCCGCCCACGCATGCGCGCGTCGTCAGGGTCCGCGAACGCCTGCGCGGGGTCTACGGGATCCCGCTGATGCGCCCGCACGGCGATCCGATCGCCGAGCTCGTGCTGACGGTGCTCTCGCAGTCGACCAACGACCGCAACCGCGACGTCGCCTACCTGCGGCTGCGCGAGCGGCTGCCGACATGGGAGCAGGTGGCCGACGCGCCGGTCGCCAAGGTCGAGGAGGCGATCCGCCCCGGCGGGATCTCGAAGGTGAAGTCCGCGCGCATCCAGGCGATCCTGCGCGCGATCGGCCACGGCGACGGCAACGACCCCGATGCGATCGGCGCCGACGGCGACCGCGGCAACGGCGATCCGCCGCCCGCTCTGTCCCTCAGCTGGCTACCCCGGGTATCCATAGATCGGGCTCGCGACTACCTCGTCTCGCTGCCGGGCGTCGGGCGCAAGACGGCCGCGTGCGTGCTGCTGTTCGCGTACGGCCTGCGCGACGTGCCCGTCGACACGCACGTCTCGCGGGTGGGCATGCGCCTGCGCCTGCTGCGCCCGGGCGCGCCGTTCGAGGAGCTGCACGATCAGATGCTCGCGCTGACGCCGCCCGGCCAGGAGCTCGAGCTGCACGTCAACCTGCTGCGCCACGGCCGGCGCACGTGCCACGCGCGCTCGCCCGCCTGCCGGGAGTGCGCGCTCGCGCGCATGTGCCCGAGCCGCCACGAGTTCGACTGAAGACCAGCTCGACTGAAGGTCCGCGTCACAAACCGCCGGCGTTCACGATGTAGTGGTTGTGGGCGTGGATCTCGAGGATGCCGACGAGGCGCTGCTCGTCGCGGGCAGGAGCGACGCGGAGGCGTTCGGGCTCTTCTACGGACGGCGCGTGGATGCCGTGCTCGCCTTCTTCCTGCGGCGCACCGGCGACCGCGAGCTCGCCGCCGACCTGACCGCGGAGACGTTCGCCGCGGCGCTGTCCGCGCTGCCGCGCTACAGCCCGCGGCGCAGCTCGGCGCTCGCGTGGCTGTTCACGATCGCGCACCACAAGCTGGCGGACTCGATCCGCCGCGGACAGGTGGAGGACCGGGCGCGCAGGCGCCTGGGCCTCGAGCCGCTCGTGTTCAGCGACGAGGACATCGAGCGCGTGGAGCAGCGCGCGGCGGCGGCGGACGGAGGCGCGGCGCTGCTCGAGCTCGAGCGGCTGTCGGCCGAGCAGCGCGGCGCGATCGAAGGACGGGTGCTCCAGGAAACCGAATACGACGAGCTCGCCCGACGCCTGAGGTGCTCGGAGTCGGTGGTCCGCAAGCGCGTGAGCCGCGGGCTCGCCGAGCTCCGTACGAGAATGAAGGAGGCCTGAGGATGGACGCGATGGACAGGTTCGGGCAGGAGCTGGTGCTGGCCGGGCGGTGCCGGCACGTCGGGCGGCGGCTGCCGTCGGCGATCCTCGGCACGCGCTTCGCGCTCACATCGCCGCGACGCCGCGTGTCCGCGCATGTGCGCGTCGCGCTCGTCGCGCTCGCGCTCGTGCTCGCGACCGCCGCGATCACGCTCGCGGCGACCGGAGTCATCCTCACCGGCTCGCCGGTCCGCACGGCGAGCACCCCGATCGCCACCGCCGGCGAGGGCATCCCGGTGGCGGGCGGCGCGCGGCTGCTCCCCCTGCGAGCGGCGGATCCCGCGGGCGGCCTGCCGTGGGGAATGCGGATCATCCACACCACGCGCGGGCTCATCTGCGTGCAGCTCGGCCGCGTCTACGACGGCCAGCTCGGGCAGCTCGGCGTCGACGGCGCGTTTCACGACGACGGCCGCTTCCACCCGCTGCCCACGGATGCGCTGCCGGGCGACCTCGCGGACGCAGCCGGATGGATGGGCGGAAACTGCTCGAGCCCGGGCGACATCTACTCGGGCGACAGCGTCGGACTCGAGCTCAACGCGGCCACCAGCCCTCCCCCGGGCGCCGGGGTGCCCGCCGACCGCCGCGAGATCTCCTTCGGGCTGCTCGGAGTGCACGCGCTCAGCATCACCTACCGCGAAGGCTCGCAGACACGCACGCAGCCGGTGCTCCCGGGCTTGGGCGCGTACCTGATCGTGCAGCGCTACACCAGCGGCAGGCCCTTGGGGAGCGTCAGCGAGACCGACGGCAGAGACGAACCGGGCAACTACAGCTCACCGGCCGGCCCCAACGGAGCGCTGACCGCGGTCACCTACAGCTACGCGGGACGGCTGTGCGTCGACCGCGGCAACCTGCGCCTGGCCTCGTGCGGACTCTCGGAAGTGCCGCCACCGCGCCCGGCCGCCCTGCCCGTCGTGCACGTGGCGCTGCACGCGCACCTGCACATCCACAACCACGTGATCACGAGCGCGCAGATCAGCTTCCACGCGCCCTACCCGGTCACGAACGCCGACGAGAGCTACTCGGTGAGCGCGCCGGTCTGCCACGGCGGCCTCGCCGGGAACAGCTCTCGCGCCGACCTCGCGCGCGGGGCGCTCGTGACCATACCCGTCGGCGGAGTGCTCTCCGGGGCATGCGCTCGCGCGGTGACGTTCAGGGTGGAATACGTCAACTTCGCCGGTGGCCTGCCACAGCCCACGCGCCTCGGCATCGTCACGATCCACGAGCCGCCCGGCACGCACCCCGTACCGCTGCCGAGGGACGTCGTCGAACAGGAACGACGGTCCCACCCGACGCGCAGCCTGCACGCGACGATCCACCTCACGCTCCTGCCCCAGCCCCGCGCAGCGTGCAACGCCGCGTTCCTGCTCCACCCGTGTTACAAGGGCGAAGTCGGATTCACGGCTCCGTACGCGGTCACCGCCCCGGCCGCCGGCTACTCCAGGGCCGCCGTCTACTCCATCGACGGGTTCGCCACATGCAAGGCCGGTGGCCGCCCCGAAACCAGCTGGGGCCTGTACCGCAACGTCAGGGCGCACGAAACAATCAGAACCACCTCGCTCGGGCTGTTCGTGCTGACGCCCTCCTGCGCATCCAGGGAGGGGTTTGAAGTCACCTACATCAACCAGCAGGGCCGCTCGGCCGGCGCACCCCACGAATCGGTCATCGTCGGCGCCGTCTCTCTGGCCAAGGCAACACTGCCCGACGGGCAGAAGCCGTCGCCGTCCACGAGATGACGGCCGGCGAGGCCGCGATCAGCCGCGCGGCAGCACCGCGAACGCGATCACCGCGTACTGCAGCGCGGCCGCGGCGAGCACCAGCGCGTGGAACACCTCGTGGTAGCCGAACACCTTCGGCCATGGGTTGGGCCTGCCGCTGGCGTACACGACCGCGCCGATCACGTACAGCAGGCCACCGGTGGCGAGTCCGGCGACGCCGAGCCAGCCGATCGCCGCGGGCAGCTCGCCGAACACCGCCGCGGTGACCAGCCCGAGCGCGACGTACACGCCCGCGAACAGCCACTTGGGCGCGTCGATCCACAGCAGCTTGAACACGACGCCGCCGAGCGCGCCCGCCCACATCACGATCAGGATCGTGGTCGCCAGCGAGCCCTTCAGCGCGAGCAGCGCGACCGGCGTGTACGTGCCCGCGATCAGCACGAAGATCATCGAGTGGTCCAGACGCCGCATCCAGCGCCGCGCCGTCGGGCCCCACGTGACGCGGTGATACAGCGCGCTCGTGCCGAGCAGGCCGGACAGGGCCACCGCGTAGATCGCCGCCGCGACGCGCGCCCTGCCGTCCGACGCGGCGAGGATCAGCGCCACACCGCATGCCAGCGACACGAAGAACCCGTACTCGTGCAGCACGCCGCGCAGCCGGGGCTTGATCGGCCCCGACGGGACCATGTTCATGGTTAGACGGTAGCGCGCTCCAGCTTCGCGCGGGCGCGCTCGGGTGTGACCGTGACGACGTCCCATGCCAGCCCGACGCGCGCGAGCGCGAGGATCAGCCAGCCGGACGGGTCGAGCTCGTACCAGCGCAGGCCGTGGAACGCGGACTGCGGGAATGCGTGGTGGTTGTGGTGCCAGGCCTCGCCGAGCGACGGCAGCGCGAGCCAGAAGACGTTGGTGGAGTGGTCGTCGGTGTCGAAGCGGCGGCTGCCGAAGAAGTGGCAGATCGAGTTGATGCTCCATGTGATGTGGTGCACGAGGAAGATCCGCACGAGGCCGGCCCACAGCAGCGCGGAGAGGCCGCCGTCGACGAGCGAGCCGCCGCTCAGCGCCAGGCCGAGCGCGAACGGCAGCGCGAGGCTGGCGAGCGCGATCAGCGGGAAGCTCCTGTTGATGCGGCGCATCGTCGCGTCTTCCACGAGGTCGGCTGCGAAGCGTTTCGAGGAGGCCTGCCCGTGCGTCTGGAACAGCCAGCCGACGTGCGCGTGCCACAGCCCGGCGACCATGCCGCGCAGGCCCGCGCCGTGACCGGCGTGGGGGCTGTGCGGGTCGCCCTCTTCGTCGGTGAACGTGTGGTGCTTGCGGTGGTCGGCCACCCAGTCGATCACGCCGCCCTGCAGCGACATCGAGCCGAGCACCGCCAGCGTGTAGCGCAGCCACGGGCGCGTCTGGAACGCCCGGTGCGTCAGCAGCCGGTGAAAGCCCACCGTGATCCCGAGCGCGCTCAGCAGGTACATGACCGCGAAGATCGCCAGGTCGCGCGGGCCGAGGAAGTGGCTCCACAGCACCACCGCCGCCGCGATCACCCCGAGGAACGGGATCACGACCGCGGCGATGTTGGCATTGCGCTCCAGGCGGGTCACTCAATCGGGTGATACCCGCACCCGCAGCTTCGGTTACCGCGTTTCTCCGGATTTGGAGAAAAGGAGGCCCGCGCGCCGTGTCGGCGGGGCGCCGCCGGGATCCGGGAGCGCTTGACGGCGGTCAGAAAATCTGCCATACTCGCGCTTAGATTTATAAAGCTTATCTAGTCGAGCCGGCGCGCAGCGCCGTCATCGGCGATTACTAGAAGAAGGAGCATTAGCAATATGGCCAAGACCATAGGCATCGACCTCGGCACGACGAACTCGTGCATGGCGGTGCTCGAGGGCGGCGAGCCGACCGTCATCGAGAACGCCGAGGGCGGCCGCACGACCCCGTCGGTCGTCGCTTTCACGGCCTCCGGCGAGCGCCTCGTCGGCACCGTCGCCAAGCGCCAGGCCGTCACCAACCCGCAGAACACGGTCTTCTCGATCAAGCGCTTCATGGGCCGCAAGGAGTCCGAAGTGAAGGAGGAGGAGTCGATCGTCCCGTACAAGGTCGTCTCCGGCCCCAACGGCGACGCGCGCGTGGAAGCCGGTGGCGAGCAGCACTCCCCGCCGGAGATCTCCGCGATGATCCTGCAGAAGCTGAAGACCGACGCGGAAGCGTATCTGGGCGAGTCGGTCGACGGCGCGGTCATCACCGTGCCCGCGTACTTCAACGACGACCAGCGTCAGGCGACCAAGGACGCCGGCAAGATCGCCGGCCTGGACGTCAAGCGCATCATCAACGAGCCGACCGCCGCTTCGCTGGCGTACGGCCTGGACAAGGAGTCCGACCAGACGATCCTCGTGTTCGACCTCGGCGGCGGCACCTTCGACGTGTCGGTGCTGGAGATCGGCGATGGCGTGTTCGAGGTCAAGTCGACCGCCGGCGACAACCATCTCGGCGGCGACAACTTCGACAAGGCGATCGTCGACTGGCTGGTGTCCGAGTTCAAGAAGTCCCAGGGCATCGACCTGAGCGCCGACCCGATGGCGCTGCAGCGCCTGTACGAGGCTGCGGAGAAGGCCAAGATCGAGCTGTCGACGACGCAGGAGACGCAGATCAACCTGCCGTTCATCACCGCCGACTCCTCGGGGCCGAAGCACCTCGACACGCGCCTCACCCGCGCGAAGCTCGCGGAGCTCACCTCCGTGCTGCTCGACCGCGTGGTCGCGCCCGTCCGTCAGGCGATGGACGACGCGAAAAACAAGGGCGTCAAGGAGATCGAGCACGTCGTGCTCGTCGGCGGCATGACCCGCTCGCCGGCCGTCCAGGAGAAGGTCAAAGAGCTGACCGGCAAAGAGCCGCACCGCGGGGTCAACCCCGACGAGGTGGTCGCGGTCGGCGCGGCGATCCAGGCGGGCGTGCTCGCCGGCGACGTCAAGGACGTGCTGCTGCTCGACGTCACCCCGCTGACGCTCGGCATCGAGACCAAGGGCGGCGTGATGACGAAGCTGATCGAGCGCAACACGACGATCCCGACCCGCAAGGGCGAGGTCTTCTCCACGGCCGAGGACAACCAGCCGTCGGTGGAGATCCACGTGCTGCAGGGCGAGCGCGAGATGGCCCAGTACAACAAGTCGCTCGGCAAGTTCCAGCTCACCGGCATCCCGCCGGCGCCGCGAGGCATCCCGCAGATCGAGGTCGCATTCGACATCGACGCCAACGGCATCCTCAACGTGTCCGCCAAGGATCTCGGCACCGGCAAGGAGCAGAAGATCGAGATCAAGGCCGGCTCCGGGCTCTCCGACGAGGAGATCAAGAACATGGTCGCCGACGCCGAGTCCCACGCCGAGGACGACCGCAGGGCGCGCGAGCTCGCAGAGGCGCGCAACACGGCCGAGAACGCCGCCTACCAGGCCGAGCGCCAGCTGGCGGACCTCGGCGACCAGGTCGACGCCGACTCCAAGTCGCGCATCGAAGAGGCCATCAAGGAGGTTCGCGAGGTGCTCGAGTCCGAGGACCCGGCGACGATCAACGCCAAGTCGGAGGCGCTGCAGACGGCCTTCCACGCGGTCTCCGAGGCGATGTACCAGCGCGCCCAGGAGCAGGCCGCCGCGGCCGGCAACGGCGCGTCGGCCGACGGCGGCGCCGACTCGTCCTCCGCGGACGAAGAGGACGTCGTCGATGCCGAGGTCGTCGAAGAGCCCCAGGCGTAGGCGCTCCCGATGACGGAGATCAAGATCACAGGCGGCGGGCACCCCGAGGAGATCGAGGAGTCCGTCTTCGCCGACGCGCCAGAGCAGGACGGCGCGTCGGCGGACGCCTCCGTTGACGCATCGTCCCCGGAGGGGGAGGCCAAAGCGATCGAGGGCGACCTCGACGAGCTGGTGAGGACGGCCAAGCAGCGCGACGACTACCTGGCACTCGCGCAGCGCACGCAGGCGGACTTCGAGAACTACCGCAAGCGGGTCGCGCGCGAGGCCGCGGCGGCCCGCGACCGCGGCGTCAGCTCGCTCGCGAAGGAGCTGCTGCCCGCGCTGGACAACCTCGACCGGGCGCTCGAGGCGGCGGCCGAGGACGACCCGCTGCTGCAGGGCGTGCGCCTCGTGCGCACGGAGCTGAAGGCGGCGCTTGCGCGCGTCGGCATCGAGTCCTTCTGCCCGCTCGGCGAGCAGTTCGACCCGTCGCTGCACGAGGCGGTCGCCACCGCGGCGCAGCCGCCCGGCGGCGCGCCGAGCGGCATCGTCGTCGAGGTCTACCAGGACGGCTACCGGCTCGGCGAGGGCATCCTGCGTCCCGCGCGCGTGGTCGTGGCCGCGTAGGGGACGGGCGAGCGATGGCAACGCGACCCGACTACTACAAGACGCTCGGGGTCGACAAGAAAGCGACCCCCGAGGAGATCAAGAAGGCCTACCGCAAGCTCGCGCGCAAGTACCACCCGGACCAGAACCCGGACGACAAGCAGGCGGAGGCGCGCTTCAAGGAGCTCTCCCAGGCGCACGACGTGCTCGGGGACCCGGAGAAGCGCAAGCAGTACGACAGCGGCTCCGGCCCGTTCGCTACCGGCGCGGGCCCGGGAGGCGGCTTCGGCGGCTTCGGCAACTTCGACTTCGACGCGTCCTCGATGGGGGACATCCTCTCCAACCTGTTCGGCGGCTCGACCAGCGGTCGGCGCGTGCGCACGAAACCGCGCGCGGAAAAGGGCTCGGACCTGGAGGCGCAGGTATCGATCACCTTCGACCAGGCGGTCTCCGGCGCGCAGGTGCCGCTGCAGGTGCCGATGCACGCGTCCTGCCCGACCTGCCACGGAACCGGCGCCAAGCCGGGCACCGCGCCGTCGGTGTGCCCGCGCTGCGAGGGCCGCGGGATCGAGACCCAGGGCCAGGGGATGTTCTCGATCTCCCAGCCGTGCTCGCTGTGCGGCGGCACGGGCACGGTGATCGAGGACCCCTGTCCGACGTGCAACGGCGCGGGCGCCGTGCGCACGGTCAAGAAACTGCGGGTGAACATCCCCGCGGGCGTGCGCGAGGGCAGTCGCATCCGCCTGGCGGGCAAGGGCGAGCCGGGACGCAACGGCGGACCCCACGGCGACCTCTACCTGATCACGCACGTGGAGCCCTCGCAGCTGTTCACCCGCAAGGGAGACAACCTCGAGGTCGAGGTGCCGTTGACGATTCCCGAGGCGCTGCGCGGCGCGGAGGTACAGGTGCCGACGCTCACCGGGACCAAGACGCTGCGCGTGAAGCCGGGGACCGCCCACGGGACCGTCCAGCGCCTGCGCGGCGAGGGCCCGCCGAAGCTCGGGGGGAAAGAGAAAGGCGACATCCACTACCGCTTCGTGATCGACGTGCCGCAGAATCTGAGCAAGGAGCAGGAGAGCGCGATCGAAGAGCTCTCCAAGACGCTCGACGGCGACCCGCGCGCGGGCCTGTTCGCGAAGAACGGCTCGGCCTCGCGCAAGGGCGCCGCGGACTCGGGCGCGGCCGCGAAGGGGGCCGGCGATGGCTCGTAGGGTGACGCGCGTGCAGGTCGAGACCAACCGCGGCGTGTTCATGATCT
>Ga0181518_10003033_pt1 | contig 15773 bp, 12 predicted proteins | sample PEATcosm2014_Bin_28_FD_119751 | JGI IMG/M metagenome (GOLD analysis project Ga0181518, IMG submission 119751) | Peatland microbial communities from MTU Mesocosm Facility, Houghton, MI, USA - PEATcosm2014_Bin01_60_metaG | ecosystem: Environmental > Terrestrial > Soil > Wetlands > Peat | place... | reverse complement strand
TCGCCTCGTCGTTGCCCCAGCCGATGTGCCAGTAGCCCGTGAAGCTCTGGGCGGAGGTGACCGACGAGTTCGAGCCGACCTCGGTCCCGTCGACCCACAGCTGCTGGCCGGCCGAGCCGATCTTGGCCACCACCATGTGCCATGCGCCGTTGTTGTAGGCCGACGAGGACGTGACCTCGTCGCGGGTGCCGGGGTTCACGCCCCACACGACTTTGCCGCTGTTGTCGACCCAGATCAATCGGTCCCAGTTGACCTGCGAGCCGTCCCCCTGGGCGTTGGCGAAGCCGATGATCGTCCCGCCCGAGCTGGTGCTGGTATTGAACCAGGCGACTACCGAGATCCCTTCGGGGTTGGCGTACGCGTTGGCGGTCTCGGCCCAGCCCGAGGAGCCGTCGAGCGAGATCGCGCCGGCGCCGAGGGTACCCGGGCCGTTCGCCCCGAGGGTCACCCCACCCTCGGCGGTGCCGGTGTTGGCGTTGCCGGAGGCGTCCACGAGGGTCGTCGCTTCCTGGAGAGGCCAGTAGGAGGTCGGCGAGAGCTGTCCGATGTCGAGGGCAAACGCACCGGTGCTGCCGGCGTTGTGGAGGGTGGAGATCTGCGTGGAGGAGAGCTGGCTCGGGATGATCGCGACCTGGCTCAGCGAGCCGGAGAGGAAGCTGCTCGTCGGTGCGTCGGACCAGTTGGCCTCGTCGTTGCCCCAGCCGATGTGCCAGTAACCCGTGAAGTTCTGGGCGGAGGTGACCGACGAGCTGGAAGCCACCTCGGTCCCGTCCACCCACAACTGCTGGCCGGACGAGCCGATCTCAGCCACCACCATGTGCCATGCGCCGTTGTTGTAGGCGGACGAGGACGTGACTTCGTCGAGGGTGCCGGGGTTCACGCCCCACACGACATTGCCGCTGTTGTCGACCCAGATCAAGCGGTCCCAATAGGTCTGCGAGCCGTCCCCCTGGGCGTTGGCGAAGCCTATGATCGTTCCGCCCGAGGTGGTGCTGGTATTGAACCAGGCGACCACCGAGATCCCTTCGGGGTTGGCGTAGGAGTTGGTGGTCTGCATCCAGCCCGTGGATCCGTCGAGCGTGATCGCGCGGCCGCTGAGCGGACCGTTCGCCCCGAGGGTCACGCCACCCTCGGTGGTGCCGGTATTGGCGTTCCCCGAGTCGTCGGCGAGGGTCGTCGACGGCGATGGTGCCGGGACCGAGCCCTCGTAAGAAACCGAGCCCGAGTCGTTGAGCGCCCAGTAGTTGACGGGGCTCAAGGCGTTCACTCCCGCGGTGTAGTTGGACAGCGTGGTATCGCCGTACAGCGTCGACACCTGAGTGGCGCTGAGCTGTGACGGTATCACCGCCAACTGAGCAAGGGAGCCGTTGAAGTAGGCGCTCGTCGCCCCGTCCGACCATCCGCTGGGCGCCCCGGTGTAGCCGATGCTCCACCATCCGCTGTAACTCTGCGCGCTCGTGTTGCTCGACGAACCTGCCAGCGCCCCATCGACGTACAGCAACTGACCGGAGCTGCCGACCGATGCGGCAACAAAGTGCCACGCCCCATTGGCGTACGTGGAGCTGCTCGTGCTCTCGTAAGTGGTGCCGTTGAACACGCCCCACACCAGGTGACCCGTCGAGTCGATCCACAGCATCCGGTCGCGGTCAGTGGCGGAGGTCGGCGCAGTCTCGTTGTTCTCGAACCCGATGATGCTGCCCTGGTCTGAAGAGGTCTTGAACCACGCCAAGACCGTGAAGCTTTCGGGGTTCGTGTACTCGACTGTGGTCTCGGCCCAGCCGGTCGAACCGTCGGTGGTGACCGCCTGAGTGCTGAGGGGGCCAGGGGCCTGGTAGGTGAGCCCATTGAGCGCCAGCGCGGTGTCCGGTCCCGTCCCGCTCCAGTCGGTAGTCGACTCCGCGTCAGAAAGCCGGGCCACCCCGCAAGAGGCCGACGCAACCGCCGCCGTGGAGGCATTGATCGTTCCCGGCGACGCAAGTGCTGCCGCAGCCGAAGAAGATGAGGTGGAGGAGAGAGATCCCGTCGGAACTGGGGACCCGGTCGCGCAGATCGACGAGTTGGCGCTCACCGTGCCGCCCGCGCCAGTGCCGGTGGAGTAGCAGCTGTTGGCGCCCGTCGTCCCTTTCAACTGCAGCGTTGCGGAGGAGAAGGAGTTCTGGCTCGGAATCAGGGCCGCACTGAACCCCGCGGCCCCAGCGACTGAGACGAAGACGAGGGACGACACACCCAGCGCTCCGAGCAAGCCGAGCCCTCGACGTGCCGCGCGACGAACAGCGAACCGAACCACAAGAGATCCTGCTCTCCGATTCATCCCCGGGCTGGTAGCACCCGACCCTGGGGCCCTGGGCACCGCCGTGGCCGGCGGGGCTACTGGCTGATGCTCCACGTGAACGGAACGGTGGCCGTTAGGCCCTGGTCAGCGTTCGTGGCGACCCCCGAATCGAGACCAGTCGTCACCACGTAGGTCGCCGAGGCGCCTGCCGCAAGGACGGACACCGGGACGGCATTGAACGTCTGGCTCGCCAAGGTCGACAGGTTGTAGGTGTTCGACAGCGCCGGGCACGCAGTCGCCTGGGTCGGGTACACGCACTTGTCCGTCGCCAAGGCCGTGGTGTTGGCAACCGTCACGTCGACCTTGTTACAGAAAGAGGTGTCCGAGCCGACATAGCCGTTGGCGTCCGAAGCTGTCGCCTGGGTGCAGGCGCCCGTCACCATCGACGCGACCGTGGCGTTGTGGTTGCCCACGTTGGTGAACGTCAGCGTGGTCGTCAGGGCCGTGCCACCTGGCACCTGGTCCAACGTTCCGACGAGAGCATCGATAGTGCAGGTGGTATTCGTGTTGGTCGCAGTGACCGAACCGCCCGAACCGGAACCGGTTGAGTAGCAGGTGGTCGTGCCGTTGCTCTCTTCGAGCTGTATCGTCGCAGAACTGAATGTGCTGCCGCTGTTCGTGATCGCGGCGCTGAACCCGCCGAGAGTGAATGTCGTCGTCGTCGCAAGGGCTGCTACTGCCACCAGAGCGGCGACAAGCCCTCGCCTATTGCTGCGAATGCGGCGCATAAGGGACAAGGTGGGACCTTTCATGGTGTGCCAGTTGTCAAATTGGATTGTCGACACAACTGGCCAGAACTTGAACGCAGCCACAGGGCGACTACCTGTAGATCTGCAAAGGGAGCCGGGGCGCGCAGGCGCCCATCACCGAGGCAGGATGAACGCAGGACCTTTCGCGGTGTGCCAGTTGTCAAATTGGATTGTCAACACAACTGGCCAGAACTTGAGCGCAGCCACAGGGCGACTACCTGTATATCTGCAAAGGGAGGTGAGGCGCGCGGGCGCCCATCCCATTCGATCCCGCCGTGCCGCCGCAAGTCTCGTGTTGCGGCGTCGCCCTGCTCTCGGTTCCGTGCAATGGGGCTGGAACGAAGCAGAGCCGACCGGCTTTCAACGCTCACTCCCAAGGGCCGCGGATCGGAGCAGCTGCGTCGCTGGCCGGTTCGCTGGCCTGCTGCGTCCTGAAGGTCACCTGGGAGGCGCACGTGTCGCGCCAGCTACCGAATCCTGGGAAGTTTCCCTAGCGCGGCGGGCTCAACCAGCCATCGCAACAAGCTCGGCGAGCTTCGCTGATGGTTTCATGAATCCGAGTGTCTCGCCTCAAGCAGTGGCACCGGAGTGACCATTCCCGAAACGAGCTGTTTGTAGCACGACGTGCCACGCTCGCAGTGTGGCAAGAGAAACCTCCCAGCGAGAACTGCGCAACGAGAGCGACGAGATCGTGCGTCGCCTAGACAAGGGTGAGACGTTTGCCGTGAAGCGAAACGGAACCCCGGTAGGAGAGCTCGCACCCTTGAGGAGGCATCGACTTGTGACTTCGGAGGCAGCACGCGCCATGTTCCAGGGTGCACCTGCGGTCGACCTCGCCAAGCTTCGAGCCGATCTTGATGGAGACGCTTCGCAGAGCGCTAGCCCCCGTGCTTGACGAGCGCCCTCCCCGCGGTCTCCTCGACACCTCGGTCGTCATGGAACTCGAGCAGATTGAAGTGACCTCGCTCCCGATCGAAGTTGCCATCAGCGCCGTCACGATGGCCGAACTGGCCGCCGGAACCCACGCCACCTCCGACGCCGAGGAGCGCGGCGGCAAGATCGGCTTCAGCGAGCCGAAGCGGCATTCCACCGCCTCCCCTTCGACAGTGAGGCGGCCCGCGCGCACGGGCGGATCTATGCGGCCGTCGTCGCCAAAGGACGCAGGGCCCGCGGTGCTCGTGCCGTAGACCTCCTGATCGCGGCAAGGGCCTGCGCCACCGAGTTGCCTCTGTACACAAGGAACCCCGATGACTTTCTGGGTCTCGAGAAACTCGTCGCCGTCGTCACCGTGTAGATCTCGCGGGCGAACGCCTGGCACAGACCACTCTCTGGCTGGCAGCCCCAACGGGACGGCTTTGACGGAGGGTGCTGTGGCTTGCTGACCAGGACTACCACGGACGTCCGGAGATTCCGACGGCCGCGCACGCCTCCGTGACGGCGCCGTCCGCAGTACCCGTGTCGCGGGTCAGGGGCCAACAGGACGGCTGTCAAACCCTCGGGAACTGATCAGCTGCGACGGGACGCGGTGCCAGCCGCGCTCTACAGGCCGCGTCGTCTCAGGCTTCGTAGCGCGCCGAGGGTTGCTTCAGCTGCAAGCCGGCGAAGGGGGCAGATCGGGGTCGTCGGGACACCTGGTCCAGTCCTTCGCGTTCTCGTCCTTTCGGAACGCCAGCATCGCCTTGCCGTAGCTGCAGCACACCGACGGGATCAGGGAGACACTCTCATGGCAGTCGTGTTGCTGCTCGGCGCTCATGGGGGAGCTACAAGCCATAATTCGGCTGGAAGCAGTACATTCTTGGCACCTGACGAGAGGAAGGGGCACGCGTGTCCACACACACTCGACACACCCGGGTCGCGGTTGTCGCCGCATCGTTGATCGGGCTCGTATCTGCCGTGATACTGCAGCCGTGGACGGCGCCGCTGGCCGAATCGCAAGCCGATCGACCGGGTACCGCGACCTACTCCTACGACGTGACCGCCCTGGCCTCGTCGCCGAACGGGTCGGTCGCCTTCGCCGCCACGGTTGCCCGCGAGCAGGCCTCTCCTTACACGACGACGTACGGCATGATGAGGTGGACAGGCTCGAAGTGGGTCAACAAGACGCTTCCGACCTTTTCTGGTGGTGGCTACCTCGGTGGTCTCGCAGTCAGCTCGAGTGCTGACGCCTGGGGCCTCGCCTACGTCGGTGCTGCCCAGAGGCTCGAGCTGTTGCACTGGAACGGGACGGCCTGGTCGCAGATTGCCCTTCCCACCGCGGATGCTCACGCCGAGAGCGGCGTGATCGCCTCGAGCGGATCCACCGTGTTCGTCGGCGGCGGGTTGCCCGCCGAGGGTCCCGAAATCCCGTTCCTCCTCAAGTACACCGGGACGTGGAAGACCGAGACGCTGCCGACCTTGCCTAAGTACTCGATGATCCAATCCATGTACGCGAAGAGCCCGACCAGCGTCTCCATGATTGCGGAGGCGTGCCCATCGACCACCTGTGCGAGCAACGTGCTGCTGCCGAGCGGCTCGACGTGGAAGGACAGCTCGCTCGGCGGAGCTGACGCGGAGCTGACCACCATCTCGGGAGAGGGCACCGAGCTGATGACGGGAGGCGCCGTTCGGACCTCCAAGTCCGAGGCGCCGTTGCTCGAGGTGTACAAGAACTCGAAGTGGTCCTCGGTGAAGGTGTTGAAGTCCCTCAACAACGCGGCTCTCCAAGCTCTGAGCGTGAACTCCGCCACCTCCGCCTGGATCGGAGGCTATCAGGACACCATCTCGTCGAGCACTGACAATTGGCAGTTGCTCGTCGACCGCTTGGACGGAACGAAGTGGGTCTCTGACGCGCCGAAGATCCCCGGCAAGAACGCGCTCTTCGGCTCCATCGCGAGCGGAGGTTCGCACGCCTGGCTCTTTGGAACCTCCTGGGCCGGCACGCCGTGCTCGTCCACCGCGACGTTCGTCGGGTACTACTGGGCCGGCAAGTCCTGGGCCTCGGTCACGCTTCCCTCTGGATTCGGTGGGTTGGTGATGCGTTCTGGCGCGCCGGCTTCGGAATTGGTTCCGCATTGCTGAGCAGGCTGTCGAGCGCCTTAAGCCTGCGCGTCGTCGACCAGCATCCGCATTCAACCGTAACCCTCGACCCGCCATGAGTTAGCCCGAGAGCGGTCGGGCCGGCGCCCACGATGATTACGTCAGCCTCCATCACTGGCCACCCCCTCGGAGACATTCGGCGTCACCGGTGACCATTGCCGAAGCATCGGTCAGTTCCATGCTGTCTCCTGGATTGCGAACACATGGCGTGCGCCGTGGACGTCTCGCGTGGTCTCCGGCTGAGACCTTCAGCCAACTGAAACCTTTAGCCAATCGAGTGAAGCTGCGATCCTGGTTTGAAGCAATCCACCGTCGCGCCGTACGAAACGGCGGGGAGATCACGCGACGTCGCGGTGCCCCTGTCGCCGGATAAGTAGGACCCTCGCGGTCACCGCCGACCGCATTTTGAATCTCATGGTCGGACGTTTCGGCACTCGGAAGACCAGCGTGAGCACGGCAGGGTTCGGAGCAGGCTCCCTAGGAATCCAAACGGGACGTCATTGCAACCCGCCTTCAACCAGGGCGAAGGTAATCGCATGCGGTCCACCCAAGGGGGTCAAGTGCAGTCAGCAGCCCCAACGGGATTCGAACCCTTGTCTCCACCTTGAGAGGGTGGCCGGATCACCGCTGAGTACAGGAGACCACAAGTACGGGCACGTGTTCGGGGTCAGCCAGGTGAGTGAAACACCCCGCTACTGGCATGGTTGGCGTGGTCCGTCCAGGTCCACGTTGAAGAGCACTCCGTTGATTCCCGCCGCGTCGTCGGCAGGGCAGAAGCTGCTGAGCGGGATGCTGTACTCCGCATCGAAAACTGCCTTGATGCCCTCGTATTCATTGAGGTACTGGCACGTACCGTGCTGGTTGCACTGTTCGGTGAGCACAGCGTCAGCCAGCGGGAACATGGCATCGGCGTAAGACGCGTTGCCAGTGTCATCTGGGTTCTTGATGATCCACGAGAGTCCGAGACTGTGCATGTAGTCAGCGAGGGTTGTCATGTACGCCTCCTCGTTGGCCTCGGTGATGGTGAACCCGGTCGTGCCCTCGTTGCTGTTGAATGTCTCGTCGAGGTCTGTCTCCACCGCATCGAAGCCCTTGGCGGCGCACTGCTGGCGAATCATCGCCTCCACGATGGAGACCGTCGCTGAAGAGTTGATGTTGAGGAACTGCTCGGGGTAACTAGAGAGCGCGTCGCCGAGCACTCCAGCCGCCTGGAACTGGGCATAGTATGTGGTGGAAATCCCCTCTTCTGCCGCGCTGTAGTAGTTCCCGGCCGTGCCCACCTCGACGTAGCAGATGACGTGGTCGCCGAGCGCGTGCAGTGCTGAGACCGTCGAGGCCGGGTTCTCGATGCCGTCGATGTCGTAGATGACCGGATCATCGCCCGGCGGCGTGTCTCGGTTATAGGCGGTGATGCCGGTGCCCATGTCGGTCGCGCTGCTCAGATCGAGAGGGTGATCTAGTTCCCACTGCCAGGGCTGGTCGCCCACTGGAGGAATCCAGCGAGGGGAATTTGTCGACTGAGTCGTCGTAGTCGGCGCCTGCGTGGTTGTGGTTGTGGTCGTCGTGGTCGGCTTCTTCGCACCCACGGAGCCGACACCCAACCCCAGCAGCGACACGCCCATTATCATCAAGCTCGCTGCACAGGCCGTGAGCACTGTCCGTGTTCGAAAAATTCTCACAGCTGACATCTCCCCCGGCGAGTGAACCTCCTTTGGGATGGCACCCTATACCTCCCCTACAGAACCTGCTCGGGAGCGCGCCACAATCCAGGTCGCGAGGTCGGGGAGGCTAGCGAATCGAAAACGACCGCTACCTGCTCGGATGCCGTCTCCTCTGGCTAGCCCATTCGGCCACTCTCACGGCCAGCCCCTCGGGCTTCTCTTGGCCGCCAACCTGCGCGTCGTCTCTGGCCCGTTCGGTCCTAGTCGGAGATCCGGGAGTCACGACAGGCTGGTCGCCTTTGGTGCGCAGAGTTCTCGTGTTAGTGGGAGCCAAGCGTGCGAGCCCCGGCCACACGCAGCGCCAGACCGCCGATCATGATCCCAACGCCGACCCAACCTGAGGAATTGGGCAGCCGACCACGCCGCCACAGCGCCTGGAGCGGTTCCGCGACCAGCGCCAAGTCGAAGGACGCGCCTACTGCGGACGTCGTCCCATTGCCTCCTCTCCAGCGTCGAGGGTGCGGGCGGCGGCGCCTTGTCGAAGGCGTCCCTCGATGCCCATGAAAACAGCCAACACACAAGATCCTGCCAGACCGCAACCGCGACGACCCATGATCGAACCGCATCGGACGACGCCATATCCTGACTGCACTCTCACAAGACGTGTGGGACGCTGGGCCGCACAGAACGGCGCTGCCGAAACGGCGTGAGCAATAAACGCAGGTCGACGGTTCCGGTGCGCGGGTGTGACCCGTACCCGCGCCTTGCAGACACAGCGCTACCGCCGCCGAAGCTCCCTCAGCGCCCGCTCATGACTGAGGCCGCTCCGCGTAAGAGGGCGCGCTACCGGGCATGTATGTACTGGAGCAAGGCGTCCTTGTCCTCTTCCAGCTCTTCGATGCGGCTCTTCACGACGTCACCGATGCTTACGATTCCTGCGAGGACTCCATCCTCGAGCACGGGGACGTGACGGACGCGGTACTCGGTCATCATGACGGCGAGGGACTCGATGCTCTCATCAGGAGAGGCAGTTCGTACCTCGCTCGACATGATCAGCCGGATCGGCTTGTCGAGAAGCGCGCCTCCAAAGCTTTCAAGCGCGCGTGTGACATCGCGTTCGGAGACGATTCCCTCAACTGTCCGCCCGTCGCTCGAAACGACCAAGGCACCGACGTTATCTCGTGCCATCTCTGCCACCGCCGCCGCTACCGTCGCGTCTGGGCCGATCGTTGCCACTGACGAGCCCTTGCTCTTTAGTACTGCGGAGATCTGCTTCATCGTCCACCCCCCGTCCGATGACAAGACTTCAATCCACGAAGCCTACTTGCCAGGCTGGGCCGAGGTCTCGGCGCCGCTAGCTCCTTTGTCTCGCTGGAGCGGTCCCCTCGTTCGAGCCGCTGCAGGATTGCCACGGTTCTGGCGACCTGTGCCAGGACTTTCGCGCCGCCGTAACTCTCTGAGCGCCCGCACGAGCTGACCGAGGGCCGCGAGCGGCGCGTGCACGGATAACGAAACCTCTTGTGCCGATCGGGTGACGACAGTACGCTGCCACGAAAATCACAACACGAGAGGATCAGTCAATGCTCTTAGGGGGGACCTACAAGTTCCGGACAGGTGTTGACCAGCGCGTCGGGCTGAAGAGATTTCAGGCTTGGACGCCTCCGGCTGGCTTCACGTTTCATGGCCACTGGGCGAGGGCCGATGGCATGGGCGGAATGTTCATCGCCGAGGCGGACAGCGCCGCGGCTGCTTTTGAGGCCACGGGGGCCTTCGGCGACCTGATCGAGTTCCACCTCGTGCCCGTGCTGGACATCATGGAGTCGGTGCCGATCAGCGCACGAGTGTTCGGCTGGATCGACTCGATCGGTTGATCACCCTCTCATGCCGCAATTGGCCCTTGGCCGCGCACGGGAGGAGCTACATGACGCCTCGTCCGCGCTGGCATCTTGCGCTCGTTGAGTAGGCACGGCCAATGCAGATCAGACTATGAGCGCGGTAAGCCTCAGCGCAGAGCACCGATCACGAGCGGAATCGCCTCGATGACTGGCCGAGGGCTGGAGCGCGATATGGATCGGCCGGCTTGCAGGAGAGCTACACCTACTTCCAGATCGATCGTGAGCAGGTGTGGGCGACTGCGAATCGCTATGGAGAGTGGATCGAGAGCCTCGGCCCGCCGATGTTCCTCAGCCCAGCGGACACTGCTGCGTGGGTGGCGGACGGCAGCCCCACCATACCGACCGGAACCTCGGCCTCCAAGCTCGGACCCGATCCCCTCTACTCGGTCATCCCCACGCTGCCGACCGACCCGGTGGCGCTCGGCAAGCGGATCTCAAGCCGCAGCATCGAAAGCGGGCCTCCAGGCCCTGCGGAGGACTTCGCCCAGGTCCGTGACCTACTGCGAGAGTCGGACGCCCCGCCGGCTGTCCGGGCGGCGCGATCGATGGTACTCAAGGATAGCGAACTGACAATTGAAAATGGCCATTTGAACTGCGCTGATGAGCAAGAATCCTGAGCAGCCCCAACGGGATTCGAACCCGTGTCTCCACCTTGAGAGAGTGGCTTGATTACCGCTGAGAGCCGCTGAACTGGGCCTTCGCTGCGCTCTCAGGCAGTTCTGCGATTACTGCAGGGACCTGCGGCCTAAAGTCGGTTGGCGAAATGTTGGCGGAGTCGTCAAGGTTAGGTACCCGCAGACTCCGATACGTATGTTACATCAATGTATGCTACGTCCATGCCTACAAGTGAGTTCTTCGGTCGGGAGCGAGAGCTAGCCGCACTTGACACCGAACTCCGAAGTGCCACCAAATCAGGCACAGGACGCCTGCTGGCCATTCGCGGACGTCGCCAGGTCGGCAAGTCACGACTGGTCGAGCACTTCGCCGAGCGAAGTGGCGTCGCGTACGGCGTCGTTGCCGGCATGAAGGGCACGCCGGTCGACGTGCAAGTGCACCGAGCCGCTGAGACCCTCCGCTCCTCCACCCGGTCGCTGCCGGCGCTCGAAGCCGTCACTGCCCTCCCCCCAGGGAATTGGTATGACCTGCTGTCGCGGCTGCAACTCGCGCTGAACGATGATCCCGCGATCCTCGTCATCGACGAGTTCCCCTGGGCGAATGAGTCGAGCGCCGGTCTCGATGGGCTCCTCCAGTCGCTGTGGGACCTCACGTTCGCGAGGCGACCGGTCCTAGTCCTGCTCATTGGCTCGGACGAGGCAATGATGGACCGGTTGTTCGAGCACGACCGACCGCTATTCGGCCGCCTCGATGGCAATTTCGTCGTCGAGCCGTTCAACCCGGCGGAAACGGCGCAGGCTCTCGGAGGCTCGCGATCTCCTGTCGAGGTCTTCGACACGCAGCTCATCACAGGAGGATTCCCGGAGCTCGTGGCCCACGCGCGGAGGTTCAGATCTGTTGGGGCCCTCGTCGAGGACGCTCTTTCTCGTCCCCACACGCTGCTCGCCGACGTCGCCCAAATCAACCTCGCCGGCGAGCTCGCGGATGGCACCAACACTCGCCTCGTCCTCGAAGCGGTGGGAGCCGACGAAATCGGCGTAGTCAACTTCTCGCGCATCGCCTCGGACCTTGGCGGTGGGATCGCGGCTAAGACGGCGGTGAGTCGGGCAACTGACATCCTCACCGGCACCAAGCGCATGCTCGCCGTCGACATCCCAGCAGGCGAGAAGGGCAGCCGGCTCAAGCGCTACCGAGTGGCCGATCCGTACCTGCGCTTCTGGTTCCGCTTTGTCGAACCTCAGCTCCGCAATATCGAGGTCGGTCGCTCAGATCTGGCGCTCACGGCCTTTTCAAACGGCTGGAGCACTTGGAGAGGCAAGGCTATTGAGCCAGTCGTCCGCGATGGCGTGCTACGCCTCGCCCCACACCTTGACCCGCCGTTTGATTCAATCGAATCGGTCGGTGGCTGGTGGGACCGGCGCGGTGAACATGAGTACGACATCGTGGGGTCTGCACGGGGCAGCATTCCGGTGGCGATCGGTTCAATCAAGTGGAGGGATAAGGCAACTTTCGGCGCGAACGACCTCGCCAGTCTCGCGGAAGGACGCGCAGTGATACCAAAAGCGGGCGCGGCTGCTCTTCTCGCCGTCGCAGCGCGCGGTGCCGCCTCAGGTGTCGGAGCCGACCTTGTCCTCGATGCCGCGGACCTGCTCAGTGCCTGGCAGTTGTGAGTTCGTGTTCCGAGCAGGCACGGCCAGCAGTGGCACGCGGTCGCTCTGCCGTTTTGACGGTGAAGCGGAGCGATTTCCCCAGCAGGTCGTGGTGCCCTCCTGCAGCAGCGGTGACACAGGTCGAGCGCTCAGCATCGAGGAGGGCCTTTCTGAAGGGCTTATGACCGCGGTTCGCGCAACTATGTCGGCGAAGTTGTTGGCGGAGCGGAAACGCCTAGTTGTGAAGGCCACGAAGTACCGCTTGACCTGCTGTTCGTGGCAGCCCCAACGGGATTCGAACCCGTGTCTCCACCTTGAGAGAGTGGCTTGATTACCGCTGAGCGGGGCTGAGCTGGGCGTTCGCTGCGCCGCAAAGCCCAGCCGCGGCACCTGCGGCAGCTTGCAGCGCAAAGTCGGTTGGCGAAATGTTGGCGACGCCGTTCGTTCTGAAGAGCCGTCCGACGCGACTGTTCAGTGATGTGACGGCGATACGAGATTCTCCGGCGGCTAGCGCTTCAGTCGGTCTGCCTGTGGGCGCCTTGGAACTCGCCGAACGGGTTGGCTCGTTCGAGTGTCCCCGGTCGGACTGGCAAGCTGTCGCTCGAGGGCTGTGAACGCCTCGATGATTTCTGGTGCCTCGAAAGCCCGGTTGCGACGACCGACTGTGACTTGCTTGAGGACGCCGGCTTCAACAAGGCGAGTGATGGCTTCGTTGGTGTGGACAAAACTTCGGCCAATCAGGTTCGTCGCACTGTTGACGGTCAAGACTGGCGCGCCAATAAGCAGGCGCAGGAGAAAATCAGCGGCTGAGCGGGCGCGGACTTTTCCGAGGCGTTCGCGCCACTCAGCCTCGATGACGAGCGCCTGCTCTTCGAAGGAGTTCGCGTCGTCCACAGCTCGGCTGCAGGCAGCGGCAAACCGCCCGACCCACAAGTTGATCCCGTGGTTCGCTGCTTTCGAGGTTGCGGGTCCTCGGTACCGAGTGGCGGCGAGTCCACCTGTGTAGTCCTGCGCCCACGTGGCGAGGATGAGGGAGACGGGCGGCAGGACGCGCAGGGCAATGCCTCGGCGCCGAAGGATTAGATGAATGAGGGCCCGGCCCGTGCGTCCGTTGCCATCGACGAAAGGATGAATGGTCTCGAACTGAGCGTGGGCGATAGCTGCTTGCGCAACGGCAGGAAGTGAGTCCTCGTTGGAGAAGGCAACTAGGTCCGCGACAAGGTCCGCGACAAACTCAGGAGGGGGTGGGATGAAGATCGCAGCGCATGGGTTGTGCGAATTTCCTCCGATCCAGTTCTGCTGTTCGCGGAACTTCCCGCCGTACTCCTGAAGTCTCGTCCTCGCGAGCAGGAACTTATGAATCTCTAGTAGGAGGTCCGCGGTGATCTCGTCGTCCGGGCCGATGCTTTCGATCCCAAAGACCATGGCGTCGACGTTTCCGAGCACCTCGACCGCGGTGACGTCGGACGGGTCGTCGCCGAGACCTCTTGCCACCTCTGCTCGCAGGAGTCGACGAGCGCCAATCTCCAGCCCCTCGATCCGGGACGAGGCGACAGACTCGGCGCGGAGCAGGATTCGGGCAAGTCCTTCGGTATCAACCAGGCTGTTCGCTTCGAGGTTAAGGCGGCCGATGGCAGCCTCGGCGTCGGCGATGTCAGCAGCGACCTCGCCGTCGAACGCGAAGCTACGCCCCACAAGGTGATCAGGAACATATGCTTCGTACTCGCACCCGCGGTTGTCTTTGCGGGAAGGACCCGCATGTTTGCTGATCCAGCGGCGGCGCATAACCGTAGACATGGCTTCCCCTTACTTACGGATATTCTACAACCGTAAATAAGACTCGCGGACAGATACATTTGGGTCGCCGTCACCAGCGGGCTCGACCCGTGGGTCCGGCACCATCAACAGCTTGAGGATGTCTGGACCCGTCCGAATATCTGACGTGGGGGCCTGCGGCCTGGAGAACCACGTCGAGCCTGTTGGCAATGTGGGGAATTATCCACTTTGGATAATGTGGGAGAATCTCCACTTGGTGTAATGTGGGGATATTCCCACAGAGAGGTGCGTGCCATGCCGACTTTGAACGCGCGAAAACTACAGGACGTGGCAGCCGTGATCAGAGCGGCCCGCGAGGACGCGGGTCTTCGCCAGGAGGAGCTGGCCGAGCGGCTCGCCTTCTCTCGCGACTACATGATCGAGCTCGAGTCCGGTAAGGGGAACCTCTACACGACGCGACTCTTCCGAACACTCCATGAGTTGGGCATCAAGATGACCTTGACGTACGGCGATCACAATGCCGAGTCTTGACCTATTCCTCCACGACCGGCTTGTCGGCGTAGTCGAGCCTGACGGGCGCAACAAGACCCGAGTCAGGCTCAACGTGGACAAGGCGTACCGCGAGGAGATTTTGCTGAGCGAGTCGTTCTCGACTCTCCCTGGTCGACACCCACCGATCGAAGCGGTGTCGAACTTCCTCGGTGGCTACGTCCCCGAGGGCAAGCATCGTGAGGCAATGGCGGCCAAGCGCCGGGTTGACAAGGATGACCTCTTCGCTCTGCTCCGGGAGTTCGGCGGGTCAATTGCGGGCGCCGTCACGCTTCGCGAGCCGGGCGAACTGAAGACGTACCGACCCGACTATGAGCCGCTTGATGGTCGTACGTTGGCAAAGCGGCTTAAGCAGGCGCTTGAGGATAGTGATCAGGCCATTGCGGACGACAGTCGCTCCACGCTGCCCGGTTATCAACCGAAAGTGCTTGTGGCACGCATCGACGGACAGTGGGGATATCCCCACGGCCGGGCACACTCGACGTACATCCTCAAGCCTCAAGTCCCCGCAAGGCCGAATCGGATTTTTGACGAGCACTACAGCCACCTGCTTACGCAGCGCATCGGCCTATCGAGCTACAGAAGTGAGATTCACAGAACAGGCCGCATGACCTACCTTGCCATCGAGCGGTTCGACCGAACGGTGGTCGACAGCAACGTTCTCCTGCACCACCAGGAAGATCTCGCGCAGGCGCTTAGTCTCGACTGGCGAGACACGGACGTGAAGTTCCAGGAACCCGAATGGCCCAGCGACCCAAAGCGCGCCTCGGTGCGACGCATTGCTGAGGCGCTTGGATCGATTCCTGGCGGCGATTCGACGGTAGCGCAGTGGCTACGCCAACTGACCTTCCACGTCGCAATCGGCAACAATGACGCGCACGCAAAGAACGTCGCCCTCATGCACCTTTCGACTGGCACCGAACTCGCGCAGGTGTATGACGCGTTACCGAATCTGTTCCAGGCCGGTCGCGTGAAGTGGGACCTCGCCTTGGCCGTAAACGGAATCTTCGATCATCGGAGAATATCCGCAGAGATGATCCTCGCGGAAGTGCAAACTTGGGGGGTGGTCGCCCCGACGCGAGCGTCCGCTCTCATCTCGGAGACGCTAGACGTCCTCGACGATGCGATCACGGAGATCGCTCCGCCCAAAGGAGTCTCGGACGGCATGATTGAGCATCTGCACTGGAATGTGCGCCGACTTCTCGCTGGCCAAGAGATCAGCGAACCTCGGGCGTGATTGTGGCGGTTAACCTCAAAAATCCGTGCGACCCCGGGAAACTGACGGCGAACGGTCGAGCCGTGACGATGGGGTGACAGTGAGGGCGCTTGGCCGTGGCAGGGCGCGTCAGGTCAGAGCTTCGTGCTCTTGTCAGATGTCACGCCCTCGGGAGACTCACCGTTGTCGGGTCGGGCGCCGGGACCCGGGTTGTTATGGGAACGCGGTCCGCAGCCTGAGAAATGCTCGCCTGAGC
>Ga0181518_10003023_pt1 | contig 15806 bp, 20 predicted proteins | sample PEATcosm2014_Bin_28_FD_119751 | JGI IMG/M metagenome (GOLD analysis project Ga0181518, IMG submission 119751) | Peatland microbial communities from MTU Mesocosm Facility, Houghton, MI, USA - PEATcosm2014_Bin01_60_metaG | ecosystem: Environmental > Terrestrial > Soil > Wetlands > Peat | place... | reverse complement strand
TTGGCGCCGCAAACTAGGTGCGGCCGACTCTGGGGAAAGAGCCGGCCGCGGAAGATGCTAACCCGGTCGGGTACCTGTCGGGGGACACGGGGATCGGGTTAGCTACTTTTTCCTATAAGCTCTGCGTGACAAGCTGTCTGTAGACCGCGCGGCAGCTCACGATTATTTGCTTAATTTGCCCGGCTGCTCGTGCTCGGCCCGGGCCAGACGGGAGCCGACGCGCCTGGCCTCATCCGCTCCACCGCGCAACCGTAAAAGGCCTGGGTGATCCGCATCACCTGCACCCACCTGGCCGCCATCTCGCGCTACCACTTCCGCGTCAAGACCGACAAAATCGTCGAGACGGTGTGAGCGCGGCGAGTGTTTCGCGACCATCGCAGCGGCATTGAACGGGAGTCGCGACGGCGGCAAAACGGCGCCGCTCTGAACCCAATAAGCCCTTCAATATATGGATAAACTGGCGGGAGCGACGGGACTCGAACCCGCGACCTTCGGCGTGACAGGCCGACGCTCTAACCAACTGAGCTACGCCCCCGCGGGCGCGGTCGGCAGTTAAGGCCCGCCTTCGCCCAAGTCAAGGTTTTGGGCCGAAAATCGGCCTTTTCCGCCGGTCTTATTGCGGTCACAGAGCGCCCGCAGATAGCCCTGGAAGCGCGAAAACAGCGGTGAAACCTGCAAAACAAGCGTGGTCAGCCGCAGCCGAATCGTCTAACTGCTTCGCAGTGAGCGGCGCTTTTCGCGCGCTACCGTTCATCGAGGAGGACCTAATGGCAGCCAAGACAACATCCACGACCGTGACATTGAAGCACCTGGCGGCGAGCCTTGCGGAGGATAACGAGCTGTCGAAAAAGCAGGCTGAAGCCATTCTCGGCGGCCTGGTCGGCAATATCGTCAAGCACCTCAAGAAGGGCGAGCGCATCCGCATCGGCGGGCTCGGCATCCTGCAAGTGCGCAAGCGCGCCGCGCGCATGGGCCGCAATCCGGCCACCGGCGAAGCGATTCAGATCAAGGCCAGCAAGAAGGTCGCCTTCCGCGCCTCCAAGGAACTCAAGGAAGCGATCTGACAAACGGATTCGATCGGTAGCGGACCCGGCAACGGGTCCCGCAGCATTCGCCGCCCGCTTGCACGCTGCCATGCCACAGCGCGCAGGCGGGCGGTGTTATGTTTGCAGCCTGTGCTTGCCAGCCTTCGCTGCGGCGCCGCCGCAGTGGACTTGCGCGCTGCCGCACCGAGGCGATAAATCGCGCCATGGTGGGGGCGGTTAGCTCAGTTGGTAGAGCGTCTGCTTTACACGCAGGATGTCGGCGGTTCGAGTCCGTCACCGCCCACCAGCAAAATCAAAGGCTTAACGTCTTATTTTGCTGGTTCGCTTCCCAAAAAATCGACTTGGGAAGCAGTTGGGAAGCACGCTGGTGCGCTATTCGGCCGCCCGGTCCTGGGACCGTCGCGGCACTGAATCGCGCATGGGCGAGGCCGGCAGGCGGCAAAGCGGGCCAGGGGAATTAAGATGAATCCGATTTACGTGCCACTTTTCTCCGCGCTCGCCGGCGCGGTCATCGGTTCGCTTTCCTCAATCGCAACAATTTTTATACAGGCCAAAATAGGCGAGCGGCGCGAGAGAATCCGACAAGCCGCGATGCTGGCGTTGGAAGAATTTAAAACTCATATTGCACAAAGACCGCCGGGCGGCACGGTGCCTCCGATCTCAATCTATGTGCATCATCAACTAGCAATCCTAAATGCAATTGAGAAAAACGATCTAACGCCTGAGCGTCTTCGCCAAATCGCAGCTAACGATGAAGCGTTGATTGCAGCCACCTTAGAACTAGACCGCCAATATCAAAGTAGACGACGGGCGGAAACTTAGCGGCGTGGGGGAGGAGTCGCCCATGAACCGGCAAGCAGCAGCCATCATCCTTCGCAGGCTGCTGCGTGCGAGCATTAGTTGGCGGGCAAGTTGCCTCCCAATCCGGAAGTTTGATCCCACCGCATATTGCAATGGTGCCGGTCCAGCGGTTCAGAAGCAGGCCGCCGTTTTCGCCTTGCAGTTGCCAGTGGTTTGTCAGCGCAATGGCGGCTGCAATTAAAGCACCCGCAATAACGCGCTGCCGTTCAGCTTCGCGGTGCCGCCGCATTGACCGGCGCGCCGTTGCCGTTCGGCCGGCGCCGCGTGGCCGGCACCGGGATGTCGAGCACGGCACCGATCAAATGGTCGCTGGCGACGACGGCCACCAAATCCCGCACCATCCGCTCAAGTGGCTGTCCCCGCGAGCGTGCGGCCAACCGCAACGCCCGTTCCGTCTCGGGCGATAGCGAAACCCGCAACACGGTGGCGTCCTTTGCCCGGCGGAGCGCGATGCCGCGCGCCGCGGCTTTGTGCCTGATAGCGGCGCCGTCAAACGCGGTGCCGAACGCGCGGTTGAGCATTGCAGCGATGGCGCTCGCGCTGTGGCCGTTCGCCGCCAGCTTCGTCAGCATCGCCGTCATCTCCGGGGTGTATGTCCTCTTGCTCATCTGTGTCTCACGGTGCGGATGCGCCGTTGCGGCGCTCCGGGTGTGTCGCCGTCAAGCGGTCAGCAAGCGCCCGGGTCGCTGCACGTTCGTCCCGCCGCCGCGGCGCGTCGTCGACCACCGCGCCGGCAATATCGTCGGCGGCGACCAGGCGCATGAGCAAGCCGCAGAACCGCGCCACCGTCATGCCGCGCCGAAATGCCTCCCGGTCGACATACACCCAGGTGTGCTCGTCCACAGCGAAGCGGAGCTCCCGCTTGGCCTTGCGCGGCCTCAGACTGACACCCAAGGCGACGCATTTCACCCGCACCGCTTGCGGCGTCAGCGTGCTGCCGAACCTTTCATTGAGCACGCGCGCAATGTTGATGCCGTTGTGGCCGGCATGCGCCAGCGCGCGGAGCTGCGTCACCATTTCCTCGCTGACGAAGGCGTGCGCCGCCATCGTCTCACGTCGACGCCGCTTGGATGCGAAAACCTTGGCAGACGGCGACGACTATCGGCGGCAGGCCGGGCGGGATGCGGATGGCGTTGGTCGACGTCAACACGATGCCGGTGCTGGTGCTGTTGATTGACAACAGCATCCCGATGTCCGCGCTGACCATGATGTGCGTCGTGCCGGCCTGCGGAAACGGCCCCGTGCTCGCGCTACTCAACGAGTATCGCGCGATCGCCGGCCGCACCATGCCTTGGCGGTACAGATCCCCCGCACCAAAATGTTCACTTACATACAACGTCATTGCAGCCCTCATCGTCAGGCAGGCAGCGGCGACGGTCGACGAAACCGCCGCCGCGCCACGCTGCGGCCCGGACCTGGAGGAACAGACCGCGCGGACCTATGCCGCCTTCGCGTGCCTCGCCGCTCGCCACAGGTCGGCGCCGGCCTTCGTGCGCAGAACGGCATCAATCGAATCCGACATTGATTGCCCGGTCGTGCTGGCGTGCTGTCTCGCCAGGCGTGTGAACTGCTCCATCGCCGCGGTGCCGCCGCCCGCGTCGTCCTCCTTCGCAATGAGGCCGCGCGCTTCCTTGTCCTTCGCCAGCATCTCAGCGCCGTATTGCGTATCGCAGAGTTTTGAGAACGCGATCTCCGGCGTCAGCTTCGCCATCTTCGCCAGATGCGCGGCGTCGGCCTCGAGCTGGAGCAACGCCGGGCTCTTGGTCACTGTCGCCGCCGGCGCCGCCTTGGCGAACGAGGAAGCATTGGGCCTGAAGCCCTCAACTCTGCGCTTGGCGAGATGTGCCGCCAGCAGCTCCTGGCCGAAAACATTCTCGGTCGTGAAGCGGTCAAACGCTTGCTCGCGCTTCTCGTTCGGGCGCCGCTGTTGCTGCGCGAGCTTGTCGATAAGTGCGAAGCTGTCATCCGACCGCATACCCTTGGCGACTTCGATGGCTTTGCCCTCTTCGCCCTCGTCCGCGAGAAACTGTGCTTTTTGGATGTCCGTCAGGCCAAGGTCGTTCATGTTCATCGTCGTCGCTCCTTTGGTAAAGCGGCGGGCCAGGTGGCCGCCGCAGTGTGGACAGCAGGCCATTACGCGGCCCTGGTTTCGATCATTCGGGCGGCCAACAACGCGGAAAAGTTTCGAGCTTTCATCACCTCGCAGACTGGGCCGATAAGCTGGTTGCGGTTGAACACCTGGCCAGCGACTCTGACCTGTGTGCACGCAAACACCAGACCGCCGCTTGTGGGTTGTTGCTGCTCGCCGGCCTGCATGGCCGCTCGCCGCTGCATCTTGTTCATGTCGTCACCCCGTTGCCTGTTCGTCGTCGTCGATGATCCTGATGTCGTCTGACGAGAAAAGCGCGGGATGCCGGAGCAAAAGGCGCTCGGTCACAAGTGCGTTCAGTGTCTCGATGTCCGACTCATTCCAGGTCATCGTTGCATCGCTCAAAACGCCGACCGCGTAGGCCACCTCCTCATCGACGGCGGCGACCTGGCGCGCCCGGCGTCTCATCTCGCGTTTGGCCTGGATCATGTCGACCACGTCGCCCATTGCCGTCCTCAATCCGAAATGAACGGAGCGTCAGCGCCGGGCCCGTACGGGATGGCATGCGCCGGATTACGCGTGCTGCCCGACACCGCGCCCGGGAACGTGTTGCCGCGCGAGTAGTAGATCGGCGTCGCGATAACAACGCTCGACGTCATGCCGTCGCGAACAAGGTGCACCGCGCCCGCGGCAGCATTGGCCCAATCGTCATGCCCGTTCGGTTCGTGATCGACCCGCGCGCCGCGCATGACGAGGCAAAGCAACTGCTCCTGCAGCACCGGGATGTCGGGCAGCTCCACCTCGCCCGCGTTCAACGCGGGTTCGAGTGCTTCGTACAGGTCGCTCTTGGCGCGCCCGGCCGATCGATACGCGATCGAGTGCGCCTCGAAATCGGCCTTAAAGGTTTGGCCGGCATATTGGTCGCCGGTCACGCTCGCGATGCCGTATTCTTTCAGCGTGGCAGCGAAGCGCTCAACCGCCATCCGCGGATTGAACGGCACGCCGCCCGCCTGCTTCATCACAAGGTCGACCACCGCGACCTTGCCCGCGGCGTGAGCGATGGAGAGGCAAGCGTCGTCGCTCGACCCGCCGCTCATGTCCACGAACGCGCGATAAGCGCGGCCTTGCTCGGGCGCCAGCGAACGCCGGCCGGCGACGATCGCCGCGAGCACCTTGGCTTGATCGAAGAAAGCGCCCTCAGGCGCGCCGGGCATGTTCAAATGCAGCCGGCGAAACTTGTGCGTCGGCAAGCGTCGCCTTTGCTGCTCGATGTACCCCGGGCCGTCCACCCACGATGCCATGCTCGGGTTCGCGCGCTGCTCGGGCGGCAGCTCGACGAAGGCCGGATCAGTGCAAAGGTCGCCGCCGCTGTACCACGAGAACAGCATCCGCGGGTCAGTGCCCGCCTTCCCCATCAGCTTCAAATCGTACAGCGGCACGCCGGGCACGTTGTAGATCGTGTCGTAGCTCGTGATCCACGTCAGCGCGTCGGTGCGCGTCGGATCAGGCGCCAGCGCTTCGAGCAGCGACCAATCGCGCGCCGTGTGCAGCTCGTCGATGCCGAGAAAGCCGTACGTCTTGCCATGCGCGCCGGCCACGTCCTTCGCCGGGATCACTTTGAGCGAACCGCTGCCGTCGCGAAGCCGCAACTCTTTCGCCAATGGCTCGACCTCGGCGGCGAGATCAGGATTGCGCTCGATCAGCTTGCGCGCCAGCGCGAGATCGTCGCCGGCCTGCCCTTCGTCAGATGCGGCAATGATGCCCTCGTTCCCGAGCGGCGAGCGCCGGATCACAAGGCAATAGAGCCCGGCCAGGACGAGATCGGCGCTTTTCCAGTTCTTCTTGCCGCGGCCGGCCAGCATCAGATTGATCCGCGGCCGGCCGTCGTCGCCGTAGGCGTCGAGCGCCGCGGCGAAGATCGCGCGACGGTACGGCTCGATCGTGTCGAGCAGCGGCGTGTTGTCGAGCCAACGCAAGCGCGAGAAAAATTCCAGCGACGTGACCGCGGGCCGCGTCATCCGCGTTGCTCCGCAGCGATGCGCTCACGCAGCGGCACATGCACCGGCGCGCGCTTGCGATCGAGGCCAAGCGAGCGCTCGGCGCGATCGGCATAGCCTTGCGCCTTCGCCAGCGCGTTCGGATCAACGGGCTCGCCTCGCAGCTGCGCGGCGCGGAGATCGTCGGCGATAACGGCAAGCTCGGCGGCCGTCTGACGGGCAGCCATCTCGACAGCATCGGCGGCGGGACCGAGCCGTGCATCGTAGCCGGCGAGCCGCGCCTTCACCGCAAGAGCGGCGCGCGATCGCCCGTCGACGCGCGCAATTCGGCGTCGCACTGGCGCGCTATCTGCCGGCGATCGGGATGCCATTTCAGCGGCCGAATTGCTCATGCTTGTTTCCCAACTGCTTCCCAACCCGCGCCCTTGCACAATCGCGATGCCAATGCAGGCGAGCAGAAACGCTGCAAACATTGCGTTCTGTCAAATATGACATTGCCTGATAGCTCCTGCGTGCACGTCAGAGAGGCCGGCCGAACGGCACTCGGAATCATCCGCGCGCGTCTCACTTTTTTTGCTGCCGATCGTGACCGCGCGCGGGCCGGTTGGCTCCGGTAAAGCCGCGTCCGGTTTTGGCACCGGGCTTTCGGAATAGCAGGCTGCAATTCCGAATTGGGTCGCACGATGCGATTCAATTCGGCGCGGGGACAATTTCAAACGTTGCCCCGTAACGTTTGAACAAGAGGCTGTCCGCTGCAGGGAGGTGTCCGCTCGTATCACGGCCCTTCCTGAGAGGTGCGGTTGTTTGGTGGCCGGTGCGGCTTGTGTGCGAGGCCCTCTGGCGCCAGCGCGCCAGGGGCCGTGCCGGACGCGCTATCGGCCTTCGGCCGCGCGCCGGCAGCGGTCCCGCGTGCCGCGTCCGTCCGTATACTGAAGAGTATATGAGCGGACACGTCTGACGGAACCGCGGGGACGTTGCAGAAAGCCAATGTTTATGCGGGTCGCCACTTGTGCGGATGCGAAAGTGTTATCGGTAGCAATGTTATCGGTGTCATTTTTTGTCCGCTCACGTGAGCCGGCGTCACGCCGGGATCGGAATAGCAGGCTGCGATTTCGATCTGTGGTCGTCGGCGGCCTGCCGCCGCACCATGCGGGTCGGCATGCCGTGCGTGCCCGGCCGCACCTCCGCCTCCGCCATGCCGAGCGCGACCAGCTTGGCGATCTCGCGGGTGACGGCGACGTGGAGCGTCCCCTTGCCAAGGCCGAGCTGCGGCGCCACGCGCCGCTCGATCGCGCTCATGGCTTCCCAGGTCTTGCCCAGGGCGCGCCTGACCAGTTCGGTCCGTTGCGGTAGCTTCTCCATCTGTGCCTCCTTTGCTCGGTCGTCTCGCTTGCGTTTGCGGTCGCGGTCGCGTCTGTGCTCGCGCCAGAATGCCTGCAGCACCCATGCGTCGACGTCAAACGGCGCCACGTGGCGGACGCTGTAGCCGCGGCGGGCAAGCTCGCGCAATTCCTCGAAGGTGAATTCGATCGCGTTGCCGACGCGGTCGGGGTCGAGCGCACGCCGGTCGGCGGCGACCAGGTCGGTGTCGCGCCACCATGGCGCGATCGTGTGCATGTCCTCGTGTGCGAATTTCAGGGCGACCAGGGTGCGCAGGAAGCGCCGGCCCTCATCGGTGGCGGGCAGTTGCCGGGTGCCGAACCGCAGGGCGGCGATCGCCAGCACGTCACCGCGGCGCCAGGCGTTGACCTGCACGTGGTCGGTGCGGCCGTGGCGCCCGTTTTTCCCGTTGCCGCGAGCGCGCACCGCTGGATCTCATTTTCTGGTGTGTGAGGCATCGAGCTGGTCGACCACGGCATCAGCGACCGTGCTCGACGCAACGACTGCGATCTCGCGGCGACCGACGATGATGCGCCATCGGCCATCTGCGCACTGCTCGATGAAGGCGGCCGGCGCGCCCCTGGGGCGGAACCTGCAGTACCAATTCCGCGGTCGGCCGCGCTCGCGCTTTGCCGTCACCGCGTCCGCGTTGCTTGCCATGCGCGGTTGTCAGCGACGCGGACTCCGAGACGGCGCGCCGACAGCTCGATCACCTTGGGCCCTTTACCGGCCGCGATGATGCGTCGGCCGGTGCAGACAGAAAAACTGTTCAACCGGGCCCACTCGGCAATGGTCATGACGCGATCGTCGTCGATCGTCTGGTGCGCTTCTTGCGACATTGTGGTGCCATCTCCTGCGATGATTTTACGTCGCAAGAAAGAGCACGAGTAACGCTCGTGTTGAAAATGATTCCCGTCCTGAAAAGTCTTACTTATCTGGATTGGTCGCGTTCTTTGCCGCACGGCGGCGGCCATTGAGGCCGCTCACCTTGTTCGCCTCGTATGCTTCGGTCCGCGATATTCCGTAATGCTCAATGGCGTCTGCAATGGCCGCCTTCGGGCTTCCCGGATGGGCCCGCAAAAACTTGACAACAAGTTCAAAGCGGACGGCCTTCTGCTTCGATTTGGGCCTGTTCGCAGGCCGCTCGATCTTGCCCGCCACCAGATCGGCGAGATAATCGCGCTCGGCTCGCGACAACTCCGCGTCTCCTCTTAAACGCCGCTCCAAGCGCCTGTCATCACCGTCGCGGGCTTCAAGAACGCTCGCGGCTTCGTCGACAAGTCGCTCAAACAGCGCGCCGCGTTTTATCGTTGTCACGCGGCGCCCTCTGCCGCACGGCCCGGGAACGGCACAACCTTGGCCTCTCCGCCGAGCAGTGCGCGCATGTGGTCATCCCACAACAACATCGCCGCGCGCACTTCGCGTGAATATGGGCTTCGGTTGTAAGTGCCGGCGACGCCGCGCTTGTGGCCGCTGACATGGTTCAGCGCGGCCTCGATCACGTGCGGTTGCACGCCAAGATGACCGGCGCCAGTGGCGAACGCTCGCCGCAGATCGTGCACGACCCACGGCGGCATCGGCTTTGCGCCCGCCTTCTTGCGGGCCTCCCCGATGCGCGCGTCCAGGGCATCCTTAGGCTTACCCCAACCGCTAAAGCCATTTGGACCGCGGCCGAACAGACGATCGCGCTCGGCAACCCGGGGCACCGCCTTGATGATCGCGAGCGCGAGCGGCGCGAGCGGCACCTCGTGCGGCACGCCGTTTTTCACGCGCTCCGCCGGCAACCGCCACACGGCCTCATCCAGATCAAGCTCGCTCCACCGCAGGCCGCCAATCTCGCCGCGCCTCTGGCCGGTCAGCATGAGCAGCTTCACGATCCGGCCATGATCGTCGTCGGGCAGCGCGCGCCAGATTTCGCCAAGCTCGGCATCCGACAGCACCCGGTCGCGCGGCTTCGTGGCGGGCGCGTTGCTGCCGATCACCGGATTCTCGTCGGCAAGGCCCTCACCGATCGCCCACGCGTATAGGGCCGACAGGACCAAGCGAGCGTGCCCCGCGGCGCTCGGTCCGCTTTTCACCGTGAGCTCGGCGACGCGCGTTGCCACGTCGAGGCGCGTGATCTTGTGCAGCGGAACGTCGTGCAGCGGCTTCCAGAGCGTCCGCAAATAGCGTTTCGATTCGGAAAAGGTCTTTGGCTTTAGCCGCGCCTGTTGGGCTGCCAGATACAAGTCCGCGACGGCGGCGAGCGTGTGCTTCGCCCGGGCTTTTTCCTCGGCTTTCTTGGCCTGCGGATCGCCGCCGAGCGTGACCGCCGCGAGTCGCGCCTTCGCTTCCGCGCGCGCCTTGTCGGCGTCGAGCACCGCAACGCTGCCGAGCGTCAGGCGCTTTTGCAGCGCACCGATTCGATATTGCACGATCCAGGCCCGCTTGCCGCCGGCCCGCAACCGGACACCGAAGCCGGCGAGCTTGTCGTCGAACCATATTTGATCGGTCTTGCCGGGATCGAGGCAAAGGCCCGCAACAAATTCCTTCGTGAGCTTCGGCATGGTCATCCCCCCGTTCCTGGGAAACACGATGTCTGGGAAGCGCATGGGAAGCACGCTCGTGCTTCCCAGTGATGTTTTGTGCTTCCCAAACGCAGGATGTATAGCCGAAAAACCGAGCAATGGAAGCGCTTTTGATGCCTCCCGATAGCTTATGCACTTATGTCGGCTCTCGTTTACACGCAGAATGTCGGCGGTTCGAGTCCGTCACCGCCCACCAGCCTTCGCAAGCGAAGCGCGCGAAGGCTGCCACGCCGAAGCCTGTTTTTGGGCGAAGGCGGGCACCCGCCGCTTGCTACGGCTTGGCAAGCCATCTTCGTTTTCTGCACGGCAGCAAGGGGCTGCGGACGCGCATTCCACACGCTTCACATGCATGTAGCAAATCCGCCTCAGTGGTCCAAAAAAGATTTCTCGCCACTACCCGCGCACTGACGCCGGTCGAAAAAATGTGAGATAGTTTTGTGACCATAAGCACGGGCCGGATGCCCTCAGGGGGTAGCATGCTACGCATTTCGGTTGTGACGATCGCTCTTCTGCTTGTCGCCGGGCCGGCAGCGCTTGCGCAATTGCCGCCGCAGCCGCCGCCGGTGAAGAATTCGATCTCGCAAGGCAGCGATCAGGAACGGGCCGCGTGCCATCCGGACGTGATGCGCTATTGCAAAACGCTGGTCCGCGACGACGGCCAGGATGACGTGTTCGCCATTCTCGGCTGCCTGCAGACCAATCGCACCAGGATCAGCAATTCCTGCCAGCAAGTGCTGGCCAGTCACGGTCAGTGACCGCACCGGCCGTCGCCTGATCGGCTGCGGCGATCCGAGCTAAGCGACGATCTCTTCGCTCGTCTCGAGAGCTGTCGCGCGTGATTCTGCGCGCGCGACATGTTCGGCCAAACGCACCCAGGACTGCGCCAAGGTCAGCCACAGCGCCTTGTCGCTTTCGGCATCGGCCAACCGCGCCATCGCCACGCACTCTTCCGCGCACTTGCGGTGATCTGTTGTCCCCATAGTTGTTGACCCCACTGACACCCGACCTGACTGACGCAACACTGCGCCGATTATGACGCGGCGACTGCGGCACGGGCGGGATGGTCGGATGGCCGAAACTTGACGCACGGAACCTGCGCCGAGCCGCATGGCGAGTTCCTCGGTCATCGGCATTGAAAAAGGCCGCACGGAACGGCGCCTTAGGCAGCATTGCGCCTTCGACATGACGAGAATCACGCGGCTTCGGGAAAACCGACCGAAATCGACCATAGCCGAGCTGATTCTTGAGAAATTATTGCCAGATACATGCAAAATCCACCTAGCTGCACTGCACCAATTATATTTTGCAGCGCAACAAACGCCACCTATATCTAACTGCGATTCAACGACAAATGAGGAAAGGATCCCAAAATGCTTTTGTCGGCAATCCACTTCCTCCACGCCTGGAAGCGCTATGGCGCTGGGGTGCGGGAACTTTCGAGCCTCAACGACCGCGAACTGGCCGATATCGGCATCACCCGTTCGGACATCCCGCGGCTCGCCTGGGAGCATGCGAAAGCCTGAACTTCCGGACTTAAGACCCCCAAACCAGCGCCCGCCTCGTGCGGGCGCTGGCTTTTTGGGGCCCTCACGAAGCGGGCTCCATGCCCTTGGCCTTGATGATCGGCCCGGCGTGCGGGCCCGCCAGGAACTTCACCACGGCGCTCGCGGCAGCGGCGTCCTTGGCCGCGCTGCCGACGCCGGCGGAATAGACCGTGAAATTCTGGATCTCGGCCGGCAGCGGGCCGACCAGAACGGCGCCCTTCACCGCCAAAATTTCGCTGATCTGGTGGATGCCGATCTCGGCTTCGCCGTCGACAACATGGCTGGCGACCTCGCCGCCCTGGATCAGCTTCGCCTTGGCATTGACCTCCTTGGCGATGCCGAGCCGCTCGAGCAATTTGCCGACATAGATGCCGCTCGAACCGCCTGCCGCCGGATCGATATAGGCCACCGATTTTGCCGCCAGCAGCGTGCGCTTGAAGGCCTCGACGGAACTGATGTCGGGCATCGGCGCGCCGGCTTTGACCACGACGCCGACGCCGGTCTTGGCCAGATCGGCGCGGCTGCCGGCGACCACCTTGCCGTCCTTGATCAGGCCGTCGATGGCCTCGGGCGTCAGCACGGCGACGTCGAATTGCTCCCCCCCGCTCTTGATCAGTTTGAGGTGCTGGCCGACGGTCTGATAGGTCAGGTCGAGCTTGGTACCGCTCTCTTTCTCGTACTGCGCAGCGAGCGCGTTGAGCACCTGCTTGAAGGCGCCGCCGCTGATCACCTTGATGTCGGCCGCTGCAGCGAGCTGGGTCATGGCATCCGTGACGATGAGCGTGAGCGCTGTGGCAAGAATTGTCGGCAAAAGTCGCATGGCGTTGCTCCCGAACATAGCCGCGCTTGCCACCGTGCGAAAGGTGGCAGCGCGGTGTCAAGCGTGCTAACCCGCCCGCCATGGCGGTTCTTCCACTCATGGAGGCTGCCGCGCTGTTGCCGGCGCGCGGCGCGCTGATCGGTCTCGATCTTGGCACAAAAACCATCGGCGTCGCCTCGAGCGATCCAGACCGGCGCCTGGCGACGCCGGTCGAGACCGTCGCCAGAAAACGCTTCGGCCTCGATGCGCAACGCCTGCTCGATCTTGCCGCCGAACGGCGCGCCGCGGGCTTCGTGCTCGGGCTGCCGATCAACATGGACGGCAGCGAGGGCGCGCGCGCCCAATCGACCCGCGCCTTTGCCCGCAATCTTGCCAAACTCACCGCGCTGCCGATCGCGTTGTGGGACGAACGGCTGTCGACCGCGGCGGTGGAACGGGCGCTGATCGACGCCGACGTGAGCCGCGCCAAGCGCAAGGCGGTGATCGACCAGCACGCCGCCACTTACATCCTGCAAGGCGCGCTCGACCGGCTGGCGCATGCAGCGCTTGGTTAGTGCGGACGAGAGTCGGCCCGCGCGCGGGCGGATTCCAGTGCACACCGGTGCCGCGGGCCTATTCGAGGCTTGCCGGACCGCTCGGATTGGGCCTATAGCACCGCTTTGATGAGCAAAACCCAGCCGCTGACGCGCCATCTCATTTCGATCAATGACCTCACCAATGCGGAGATCGAGACGATCTTCGAGGTCGCGAACGGGTTTTTGAAGGAACTGGCCGACGCCAAAATCCATTACCGGATCGGGCGCAGCACCGATTTGGCGGCCAAATCCATCCTGGCGACCCTGTTCTACGAGCCGTCGACACGGACCCGCCTGTCGTTCGAAAGCGCCATGCTGCGGCTCGGCGGCGCCAATATTACCAGCGCCGATCCGGCGGTCAGTTCTGCGGCCAAGGGCGAAAGCCTGGCCGACACAATTCGCGTCATTTCCAACTATGCCGACATCGTCGTCATCCGCCATCCGCGCAACGGCGCCGCGCGGCTGGCCGCCGAATATTCGCAAATTCCCGTGATCAACGGCGGCGATGGCAGCCACGAGCATCCGACTCAGACGCTGTGCGACCTGTTCACGCTGCGCTCGAAGAAGAAGAGTCTTAAGAACATGAAGATCGCGATTTCCGGCGATCTCAAGGGCAGCCGCACCATCCATTCCTTTGTCTATGCGCTGGCCCGGTTCGGCGCGACCATCGATCCTTTGCCCGCGCCCGGCATGGAGCTGCCGGCCCACGTCGATCGCCGGCTGCGCGAGGAATTCCACTGCCGTATGGTGTCCAAGGATCCCGGACAAGTCGGCTCGATCGACGCGCTCTATGTCACCGCCGATCAACCGCACCAATTGTCGCTCATTCCCGATCCGGAAATCGATTACGGGCTTCTGGTGCAGAAGAAGATCGACGCGGTCTATGTGACGCGCTTCCAGAAGGAACGTTGGAGCGAAAAGGAGCGCGACTATCCCAAGGTCGACGCCAAATTCTTGAACGAGGCGAAATATTCCGACGCCAGCGTCATGCACCCGTTGCCGCGGGTCAACGAGCTCGACGCTTCGCTCGACAGCGACCGCCGCGCCATCTATTTCCAGCAGGCCGCCTATGGCGTTCCAGTGCGCATGGCGCTGATCTCGCTGATGCTGCACCTGCACAAGAACAAGTCGCTGCATCGGTTCCACGGCGGCTTCGCGGAGCCGGATTATCCGGTCTATGCGCAGCCGATCGGCACCGGCCTGCAATGCGACAATGCCAATTGCATCACCGGCGATCCTTCCGAGCGGCAATACGCCGCCAACAAGTTCTACGTCGTCGAGGAGGACAGCCCGCGGCGCTGCCAGCTGCGCTGCGTCTATTGCGAGAAGGACGTCGAGGACAAGGCGGGCGAATTCGTCGTCGCCGACACCACGCGCAAGACTTTCGCCCCCGATCTGGCGGCGCTGACCCGCGCCACGGGCGACAAGCTAAAGCACCTCGTCATCTACCGCAGCGCCTCGGACGCGCTCGCCGCGGGCTTTGCGCCGCGCGAGGGCGGCAGGAAAGCGCGCGCGGTCTAACCGACATCCCGCCGCGCCGCCATGCCGATCGACTGGTCGCTCATGTCCGAATATGCCGAGGCCTTGGTGTTCGGCTATCTGTGCGGCTCGATTCCGTTCGGCATTTTGTTGACGCGGCTTGCCGGCGCGCCGGACCTGCGCTCGGTCGGCTCCGGCAATATCGGCGCCACCAATGTTTTGCGCACCGGCCGCAAGGGCCTCGCCGCGGCGACCTTGCTCGGCGACATGCTCAAGGGCACCATTACGGTTCTGATCGTCGCGCGTGTTTTCGGCCGCGATGCCGCGATCGTCGCCGCGCTCGGCGCCTTTCTCGGCCACCTGTTTCCAATCTGGCTCAAGTTCAAAGGCGGCAAAGGCGTCGCGACTTTTATCGGCTTGTTGTTCGGCTTCAAGGTTTGGCCTGCGCTCGTTGGCTTTTGCGCGATCTGGCTGGCGGTCGCTGCACTGGCCCGCTACTCGTCGCTGGCCGCGCTGGCGGCAAGTGCTGCCACACCCGTCATCCTATGGTGGACCGGCGATATCCGCCTCGCGCAGCTATTCCTGCTGCTTACGGTGCTGCTCTGGATCATGCACCGCGCCAATATCGCGCGGCTGATCCGCGGCACGGAAAGCAAGATCGGCGCGTCGCGCTGAATAAGCCGTGTTTCCCGGGCGCAGCGCAGCACCAAAAGCGCGTTCACGCGCGTCTTTGACGCGCTATGGCGCAGCGAAGTGATGCGCTGCAGACCCGGGATCGTTACAAACGCCGCGCCCGGAGCGATCCCGGATCAGCGGTGCACCACTTCGTGCTGCACCGCATCCGGGAAACGCGGTCGTGTCAGCCGACCGCCGCAGGCGCGCGTGCCGGGGCGCCGTGGGTGTGCGGGATCTTGTCGGCGAACATTTCGACGAAATGATCGGTCTCGCCGGCGGCCGTATGCGGCCGCAATGCCTCGTCGAAATGGGTGCGCGAGGCCGGGTCGGCTTTGACGCGCGCCATGATACGGCGATAGCGCCACACCAGCCGCAGCCATTGCGACGAAGTTTTCAGGAAATCGACGACCCGCCACGGATAGAACACGAGCGGATTGAGCACCGGCATGCCATAGCGGCGCTGGGTTCGGACTTTGCGCCGCAAGAAACCAAATTGCAGCGGATGCACGCCCTCGATGCGTGACGCGCCGGAGAAGATGGTCAGCGAGTCGAGAATTTTTGTGCGGTTGATGCCGGACACAACGGCGCGGCGCATGATGGTTTCGACGTGTTCGTCGGTGTAGTAGCGCGTCCAGGCGTCGGCGTAGACCTTCATCCACGTTTCCTTCGACATCAAAGGATGCGCGGTGCAGGCGTGCTCGAGATCGTATTTGTTCATGTCGGGGTCCATCGCCACCCCGCGCATGAAGAGATTCTTGTGATCTTCCGAGCCC
>Ga0181518_10003022_pt1 | contig 15809 bp, 11 predicted proteins | sample PEATcosm2014_Bin_28_FD_119751 | JGI IMG/M metagenome (GOLD analysis project Ga0181518, IMG submission 119751) | Peatland microbial communities from MTU Mesocosm Facility, Houghton, MI, USA - PEATcosm2014_Bin01_60_metaG | ecosystem: Environmental > Terrestrial > Soil > Wetlands > Peat | place... | reverse complement strand
GGGCAGGAGTGGGGGGGGGGGGGGGACGGGGGTACAAAAAACTAAAAGCCACCCCAACCGTTTTTGCTGAGAACTGAGAACCGGGAACTGAGAACTACTCAAACAAGAGGTTTTGCCTCTACCGCGAGCTGACAGGCTCACAGCAAAGCGAAATCTACCGGCACAACGCACGCACCTCGCACCCTGCCTGCTCCAACTCCTGACGGATGCGACGGGCGAAGCCGCCAGCGCCCGGTGTGTCGGAATGCAGGCAGATGGTCTTGGCCGTCAACTGAATTTCCGAGCCGTCGAAGGCGCGCACGCGATGGTCCAGAGCAATCGAAAGCGCCTGGCGCACAGCATCGTCTTCGCTGGCCAGCAGAGCGCCGGGCAAAGTCCGCTTTCGCAGCGTGCCATCGGCTTCGTAGACTCGATCGGCGAACGCTTCCGCCGCCGCGGTCAGGCCCATCCCACGCCAAATCTCGAGACACGCCGACCGCGCCTTCCCAACCAGAATCAGCGATCGGTCGCAGGCCAGCGTGGCGCGCCCGATTGCCTTCGCGACTTCGGGATCGCGGTTACCCGCATGGTAAAGCGCGCCGTGTGGCTTGACGTGTGCCAAAGATATGCCGACCTCTTGGGCGATGCTCTGCAACCCGCGTATCTGGGCAACCAGTGAACGCTCCAGGTCTTCGCTGGGCAAGCGCATCTCTACGCGGCCGAAGTTCTCGCGGTCGGGAAAACTGGGATGCGCTCCGGCCGAAACCTGGTTGTCCTTTGCGAGTCGCAGCGTCGTGCGCATAGTGCGCTCATCGCCAGCATGGCCTCCGCAGGCAATGTTCGCCGAGCTGATGTAGCGCATCAGTTCGCCATCGGTTCCGTCCGCCACGGAGTTTGGCGATTCGCCGAGATCGGCGTTCAGGTCGATAACAAGACGCTTCATGCCAGTTCTCGTCCCCGCGTTTCGGGCAGCAGAAACACCAGCGCCGCGCCGGCCACATACAGTACGGAGGTCGTCGCCAGAGCTAAACCGATCCCGTGGCGATCAGCCATGTATCCCACGGTTGCCGGAGCAGCGGCACTGATGGCGCGTCCCGCATTGTAACAAAGCCCTTGGGCCATGGCGCGCACCGGAGACGGGAACAACTCCGCCAGCAGCGCGCCGAAAATCGTGAAGTAGCCGTGCCCGAAGAATCCCAGCAGCGGCCCCATCGCCAGCAAAACCAGCGGCGAACGTGAGGCCGAGCCGTACACTGGCACAAGCAGCGCCGAAGCCAGCACAAAGACGACGAACGCTGGACGGCGTCCGAAGCGATCGGCGAAGAACCCGAAAAGGATGTAGCCGAAGAACGCGCCAATCTGCATGGGAATGATCCACGATGTGGACTGCACAATCTTCAGCCCCGCGCCGCCGCTCGCAATGGGCGACGAGAGATACGCGGGTATCCAGGTGAACAGCCCCCAATAAGCGAACATGAGGCAACTGCTCAAAAGCGTGGCCCGGATCACGGTGCGGCGATATGGTTTTCGCAAAAGCTGCAACGGCGAAGAGTTTCTGGCTTGCAGTTGTGCGCGGACCGCTAGCGGCGGTTCGGGGATGAACTTCCAAATCCAGACGGTGAACAACGCCGGCGTGACGCCCGCGACAAACAAGGCGCGCCATCCGTAAGTCGGAAGCAGCCGCGCCGCGAGCAAAGCCGCCGCAATGTAGCCAAGCGCCCAACCCGATTGCACGATGCCGACCGCTTTGGCGCGGTCCTCCGCTGGCCAACTCTCGGCAACTAACACCGAACCTGCAGCCCACTCTCCGCCGAGTCCGAGGCCGAGCAGCGTCCGCCACAGGATAAGTTCGGCCAGCGAGTGAGAGGTCGCGGTGAGCGCGGTGAAAACGGAATACGCAAGGATGGAAAAGACGAGCGCGCGTATGCGTCCGACGCGGTCGGCAAGATATCCGAAAAGCAGTCCACCGACAGCGGAGGCTACCAGCGTCAGCGAAGCCAACGCGCCCGCCGCAGCCGACGACAGAGCGAACTCGTGGCGGATGGACGTGAGGCCAAAGGCATAGAGCATCACGTCCATGCCGTCGAGGCTCCAGCCCAACATGGCAGCCGCAAGAATGGCCCATTGGGCCGGCGTTTTGTTAGCAGCCCAACCCATCGCTCCCGTCAATGTTCGGCCTCCCGCGCGACCTCCCGCACGGCCTCCTGCAAAAGGCCTTCGAGATTCCGCCGCGCATCCCAAGCTTGCGCCATGGAGACCTGGACAAACGAGACTTCCGACTCCGGCAACAACTGTCCCACGCGGTGCAGGTCCGCCGAGATCACCGATCCCACGATTGGGTATCCGCCCGTGGTCTGCTGGTCGACGAATAGGATAACTGGCTGCCCATTTCCCGGCACCTGAATGGCGCCAAGTGGCACGCCTTCGGTCAGAAGATGCTCGTTCGATGGCAACGCAAGCGGCTCGCCGCGCAGTCGCAGGCCAGCGCGGTTCGACTGGTGGGTTACAACGTACTTGGAACTAAAGAACTGCCTTTCCACCTGCGGCGCGAACCATTCTCGATGCGGACCAAGCGTGACGCGCAAGGGTCCGTCCGCGTAGAGCCGCGAAATCACCTCTCGCTCGGCGACATATTCGGCAACCCGATCGGGCGACTGCCAGGTCAGAACGTCTCCCGCCGCAAGCTGCCGGGCAAAGAAGGGGCCAACCTTGGCGCCGAGATCGGTCGAGAAGCTGCCCAGCACGGGCTCCGCCTGAGGCGTCCCGGCGACGGCTAGATAAGAGCGGGCATGCTCGACCGTATTGCCCAACCGCAACACGCTGCCGGAAGGTACCTCGATCGGCTGCCATGCCGGAAAGCTCTGCCCATCGAGTGAACATTCAATCGAAGATCCGGTGACCGAGACAAGCGCATTTCCGGAAAACTCCAGCGTGGGGCCAAGCAAGGTTATTTCCAGCACGGGAGCGCCGTCCGGGTTCCCCACTAGCCGATTTGCGATGCGGGTTGCGACCCGATCGCCGGCACCGCACGGGGAAAATCCTAAGTGCGCATAGCCCAGCCGTCCCAGATCCTGCACCGTAGTCAGCAGGCCCGGCGCTCGCACCCGAATTTGAAGCGAATGGCTAGCCATGTTGCTCACCGGGCGTCCGGTCAACCAGTGCAGCGTCAAACTGTTGGCGATGCAAACGAGTAAACCGGACACGATCACCGGGCCGTAGTAAAGTCGGGTGAAGATTGTTCTCAGGGAAGAACAGCGCCAGGGGTGTGCGGCCAATGATCCGCCACCCGCCGGGAGAATCCAGCGGGTACACGCCCGTCTGTGCGCCACCGATGGCTACGCTGCCCGCCGGCACAACTTTTCGCGGAGAGGAAAGGCGTGGAACGGCCAACTCCGGCGCCAGCCCTCCGAGATAGGCAAAGCCCGGCGAGAATCCGAGAAAGTACACCACGTACTCCGGCGCAGTGTGGGCCGCAATCAGTTGCTCGGCTGTCAGTCCCGTGAGGCTGCAAACCTCCATGAGATCGGGAGCAAGCTCAAGGTCGTAGCAGACTGGAATTTCATGCACAGGAGGCGGAGCCTCACGCTCCGGCTCTCCGCTTTCAAGTCCTTCGATCAGAGTTCCAATCTCGGTGTGGTCAAGGGCCAGCGGATCGAAATCGATGAGCAGCGACGCGTACGCTGGATGAAGATTGGTCACACGCGGATCGCGGCGATCGGCGAGCGCCCGAAAAAGCGCCAGCGTGCGCTGGTGGGTCGCCGGGTCGATCGTGCGGCCAAGTCTGACGAGCAAGGATGCGTCGCTGCTCGGAATGAGTTCCATTTCGCTTTCTTGTCCGGAACAGTCCGAATCCGGCCTTTCGCCAAGCCATTATCTTTGCAGGCGTGCGCCGTTTTGGCGAGGCGAAACTCCATTGCGAGTTTGTCACCTTCCTGTAAGCAGACAGATTACCCGCTCAGCCACCGCGGCGGGCGGTCACAGAAGATCCCGATAGCTTTCCAATGCTACCCGAACCAGCTGACTGCGAGTGCGCACTTCGGTCTTCGAGAACAGTTGCTGCATCGTGTTCTTGACTGCACTCTCTGAGACGTTTAAACGCGAGGCTATTTCCTTATTGGCCAATCCCTGTACCAGCAACCGGAGCACGTCCGATTCGCGATTGTTCAACGAGGTCCTCTCCTGGTGATCGGAGACAGCAGAGGAATTGGATTCTCCGGCGCCACCCCGCTCTTCGGTGACGTCGGCAATGATGGCGGCCAGTTTGGGTGTCGGCCCTTCTTTGTAACTGGAAAACCACACGTCCGCCAAAAACGACTCTCCGTTGCCGCGATGGCCCCGGCATTGCATTGAGGTCCTGAACTGCGGGCCCTCTTCCCAGCGCAGGGCGTGATGGAGTTCGGGCAGGAATGCCGCGACGGGTTGCCCAAGCAGCTCTCCGCCTCGCGGGGCCAGGAGTTCAGCCGACGCATGGTTGGCGAGTTCGATGAAGCCATGCTCATCGACTGTGACAATGGCGGCTGGACTGGTTTCCACCAGAACGCGCAATCGTTCCTGGGCCGCCAATCTCAAGCGCCGGTTGCGCAGGACTTCAGAGATGAACAGTCCGGAGCCGACCAGCGCCAATGCTTCAAAACTGGTACGGATGGGAGCGTCGGCTGGGTCGAGGTTGCTGAAACGCTCGCTCAGCAGCGCACATCCCATGCCTATGAGAACGATCGCCCACCGTGGCAGAAACCCAGCCGCCAGCATGATGGGGAAGAAATAGAGAAAGCCCAGCGAAACGTAGGGCTTCGTCCACCAGTCCACGGCAGCGATTGCCAAGACAATGCCCGCGCTGGTGAGTAGGACAGTCGTTCTGTTCTGTGGTTCCCAGATCCATTCCAAGTTCGACATAGATCCAGATTCAATCAGTGACTATCCATTACTCATTGTGCTTCTAGAGCTAACCAAACGACTACCCGCAAACTCAGGAATTTCGGCCATCATGGGATAATCCTCGGCTCGGCGGAATCGCAGGTGGTTCTGATCGTTCATCGCGCCCAATCAAGCGATTGGCCAAAAGAACATGCTTTCGGAATCGGAATACTCCACATCATACCGTTTGAGTGTCCCCCGCGAGCCGAATTCTAGGATACACAAGATTTAGAACCAGTGCGAAGGATACAGTCGGGATGTGTACCTCTAAAGGGTATGCTGGTACGGGTAGGAAGCGTTCGAGAAACCTGAGCGCTGTCCGCTGATGGCAAAATATGAAAAGGTCGCGATATTCTTAAGTTGTAGGTCTGGGTGCGAGAACGGAGTTATGGATGCAAAAGTTGCAATGGTGCTGCGCGCTGGTGTTGTGCAGCATATGCGCCTCGGCGCAGCAGACGCTCACCTGGGAACAGGTGCGGCTGCGTTTTGAACAAAACAACCCCACCCTGCTGGCGGGGAAACTGACGATTGACGAATCGAAGGCCGGGGAAATCACCGCTTTCCTGCGTCCAAACCCGGCTTTGGCGCTGGATGTCGATCAGATTAATCCCTTCAACGGAGGCCCGCCTCACAGTACGTTCGGGTCGCTGCTGACGACGGCTTCGGCCAGCTATCTGCACGAGCGCCAGCACAAGCGCGAGTTGCGCCTGGAGAGCGCGAAAGAGGGGACGGCCATCGCTTCCTCCAGCCAGGATGACCTGGAAAGAAATCTGCTGTTCAACTTGCGCGGCGCATTCGTCCAGACCCTGCAAGCCAAGGCCGTGCTGAATGTGGCGAAAGAAAACCTGGCTTACTACGATCATGTGCTCGACATCAGCCGCGAGCGGTTCAAGGCCGGCGACATTGCGCAAATCGATTTGGACCGTCTGGAGTTGCAGCGCGTGCAATTCGAATCTGATCTGCAAACCGCCGAGGTCAACCTCCGGACGGCGAAGATTCAGTTATTAATGCTCCTAAACGACCGGACTCCCGTCGAACAATTCGATGTGACCGGGACGTTCGACTTCAGCGACCAGATTGCGCCGCTCGACGACTTCCGCAAGATCGCCGTGGACACGCGGCCCGATCTGAAGGCGGCGGCACAGGCGGTTGAAAAGGCCAAGACCGACCACAAGCTTGCCGTCGCCAATGGCTCGACCGATCCGACTTTCGGCTTCGACGTGGGCCGCAATCCTCCCATCGACCAATACATCGGCTTCAATGTGAGCATTCCGCTGCGTATCTTCGACAGAAATCAAGGCGAGAAACTGCGCACGCAATTGGACATCGACCGCAACCAGCGCCTGCTCGACGCCGCCCAAGCGCAAGTATTTAGCGACGTCGATTCCGCCTACGCGACGCTCAACAGCAATGTGATTCTGCTGCGGCCTTATAAAGCGAAATATCTGCAACAGGCGGTGCGCGTCCGCGAAACCGTCACTTTCGCCTATCAGAACGGAGGCGCATCTTTGTTGGACTTCCTGAGCGCGGAGAACGACTACCGCAGCGTGCAACTCAACTACGTGAACCTGGTCGGCTCCTATCTCTCCGCCGCCAGCCAACTGAATCTAGCGGTGGGCCGCGAGGTGATCCCGTGACATTTCGATTGAGATACTTTTTATTTTCAAGGTCCGCCCAATGCGGCGTAATCGCGGCCGGCTTGTTGTGCCTGGCCGCACTCGCGGGTTGCAGCGGAAATAAAACCGACCCGAAGGCCGAGGCGCCGCCTCCGGCGACTGTCGAGCCTGATCTTGATGCCAACAATTTCAAAGTGGATCACCCCGAGCAGTTTTCCCTGGTGACGGCGGTTGAGCATAAGGCAGCGCCCGAACTGAATGTCACCGGCGTGGTGCAGCCCGATATCGCCCGCGCCGTGCCCGTGATCTCGTTGGCCGCGGGACGAGTCGTCGAAATCAAGGCCCGGCTGGGCGACACCGTGAAAAAGGGCCAGTTGTTGCTGAGAGTTCAGAGCAACGATGTCTCCGGGGCCTACCAGACATATCGCAAAGCCGAGAACGACGAGCGGTTGGCGCGGCAGCAACTCGAACGAGCGCAGATCCTTTACGACAAGGGCGCTATCGCCAAGAGCACGCTCGAACAAGCGGAAGACGCCGAACAAGACGCCAAGGCCGATCTGGATGCCTCCACCGAACAGTTGCGGCTTCTCGGCATCGACAAGGACCATCCATCGGGGATCGTCGACATCACCGCTCCAATCTCGGGCGTGATCACCGACCAGCAAGTAACCAACGCGTCGGGCGTCCAAGGACTGGGCTCCCCGAATCCCTTTACCATTTCCGATCTTTCCTATGTCTGGATCGTCTGCGACGTTTACGAAAACGATCTCGACGCCGTGCATGTGGGCGAGTACGCGGATATGCACCTGAACGCCTATCCCAACAAGGTCCTGAAAGGGCGCATTGATAACATCCTGCCGGTCCTCGATCCGAGCCTTCGCACGGCAAAAGTTCGCCTCGAAGTCGCAAACCCCGGAATGATGCGGGTGGGAATGTTCGCCACCGCGACCTTCTACGGCAAGCAGCCGGAAACCCGAGCCGCGGTTCCCGCCACCGCCATTCTGCACCTGCACGATCGCGAGTGGGTCTACACGCCGGTTCCGAAGAGTGCCGGACATTTCAAGCGCGTGGAAGTAGTCGCCGGGAAAACACTCCCCGGCAACTTGCAGGAAATTGTTTCCGGTATCAAACCCGGAGATAGAGTGGTTTTGAATGCTCTGGTGCTGCAAAACACGTTGGAGCAATAAGCGGGAGCAATCGATGGGAACGATACAAGGGAGCAATGAATGATTCGTCGAGTCGTCGATTTTGCTCTTAACAACCGCCTGCTGGTGTTGGGTTTTGCTCTGCTGCTTTTCGCCGGAGGAATCGTTGCCTTCCACGACCTTCCCATCGAGGCCTATCCCGATGTTGCCGACAACTACGTTGAGATCATCACGCAATGGCCGGGAATTTCGGCGGAACAGATCGAGCAGCAAGTCACGATCCCGCTCGAAATCGTGATGAACGGCATCCCGCATGTGGTGCATCTCCGTTCGTTCTCGCTCTTCGGACTCTCCGATATAAAACTGATCTTCGACGACGAATCGGACAACGACTGGAACCGCGAGCGTGTTCTGGAGCGCCTGAGCCAAGTCACACTGCCGCCCAACGTAGTTCCGCAAATGGGCACGGACTGGAGCCCCGTCGGCCAGATCTATTTCTTCACCCTTCACAGCAGCAATGCCGCTTATGACCCGATGGAGTTGAAATCCATTGAAGACTGGGTCGTCGAAAAAAGTTTCAAATCTGTGCCGAATGTAGTTGACGTTTCAAGCTTTGGCGGCCCTACGCGCGAATATCAGGTCCGCGTTGACCCCGACAAACTGATTGCCTACGGTCTGAGCCTGGCCCAGGTTGAGCAGCAACTCACCAACAACAACGTCAACGCCGGCGGCAGCTTCATCCAGGAAGGATTGCAGCAGATCAACGTGCGTTCCGTTGGGTTGGTTGACCGCGCCCAGGACATCGAACGCACCGTTATCACGACTAAGAATGGCACGCCTCTGCGGGTGAACGACATTGCGGTGGTTTCGCAAGGCCCAAAGATCCGGCTCGGCCAGTTTGCCCGGGCGTGCACTGCTTGTCCCTACGGTCCCGGCGGTGCAATCGAGCGCGATGACGGAAAGATCGTCGATAACGACGACGTCGTATCAGGCATCGTGCTCTTGCGGAAAGGCGCAACGGCTGAAAAGGCGCTCGAGGGCATTCACAAAGAAGTAGAAGAGCTCAACCAGCACATTTTGCCTCCGGGCGTGAAGATTGTCCCCTTTATCGATCGCACCGATCTAGTTCACTTCACCAGTCACACCGTACTTCACAACCTTGCGGAAGGAATGATCCTGGTATCGATCGTTCTGCTTCTGTTTCTGGGCAATGTTCGAGGCGCCATCATCGTCGCTGCAACGATTCCATTCGCTCTGCTGTTTGCGGCCATTTGTCTGAACTTGATGCACATTCCCGCCAACCTGCTGTCCATTGGCGCATTGGACTTCGGCGTGATCGTAGAAGGCGCCATTGTTCTGATCGAAAACATTGTGCGCCATCTAAGCCATGGAAATGGGATCGAGGCCCCCAGGGAACGAATCGGTTTTGCCTCGCATGAAGTGCAGCGCCCGGTGTTCTATGCCATCGTCATCACCATTACCGCTTTCTTGCCCATCTTTACGCTGCAGCGGGTCGAGGGCCGCCTTTTTCATCCCATGGCTTGGACCGTAGCCTTTGCGCTGCTCGGGGCGTTGCTCTTCTCGATCCTGGTCGCACCCGTGCTGGCCAGTTTCGCCTTCCAGAAAGGAGCGCGCGAATGGCGTAATCCCGTCATGACCTTCGTGACTGAGCGATATGGCGTCGCGCTACGCTGGGCGATTCGACGGCGCTTGATTACGGTCGGCGTGTGCGTACTTCTGGTGGCCTTTGGATGCTACCTCGCATTCAGCGGCACCATCGGTTCCGAATTCCTGCCCCACCTCGATGAAGGCGCGCTCTGGGTGCGGGGCACGCTCGCGCCCAGCACCGGTCCGGACGAGGGCATCCGCATCGCGAACCAGGCGCGAATCGTGCTTTGCTCGTTTCCTGAAGTCCCGCAATGCACCAGCCAAGTGGGGCGTCCCGACGACGGCACGGACAACACGGGCTTCTTTAACACCGAATACTTCGTCGACCTGAAGCCGAAAGAACAGTGGCGGCCCATCTTCCACGAAGACAAAGACGAAGTAATCGCCGCCATGCAACGCGAACTCGACAAGATCCCCGGCGTCGTCTGGGGATTCTCCCAGCCCATCGAAGACAATATGGAGGAAGCCGTGAGCGGCGTGAAAGGCGCGTTGGCTACGAAAATCTACGGCGACGACTTGAAAACCCTCGAAGCGACGAGCGATGAGGTCGTCGGCATCATGCGAAAAATCAATGGCATTGAGGATCTCGGGGTTTTCCGCGTCCTCGGCCAGCCCAATCTGAATGTGACGGTGGACCGCGAGGCGGCCGCCCGTTACCAGATCAACGTCGCCGATGTGCAGGATGCGGTCCAGACCGCGGTGGGCGGAACCGCGCTCACCCAGGTCCTCAAGGGCGAGGCGCGCTACGACCTTACCCTGCGCTATCTCCCGAAATTCCGCGATACCAAGGAGGCCATCGAGAATATTCGCCTGCTATCGCCCTCCGGCGAACGCGTGTCGCTTGCGCAGCTCTGCAAGATCGAAGAAAGGGATGGTGGTTCCGAAATCTATCGCGAGGGCAATCGCCGTTATGTGGCTATCAAGTACAGCGTCCGCGGCCGCGACCTGGGCAGCACGGTGGAAGAGGCCATCCAGAAAGTGAACGACCAGGTCAAATTGCCCACCGGTTACAGCATTGATTGGGAAGGCGAATACGAGAGCCAGAAGCGGGCCAACGCGCGGCTGCTGATCGTGCTCCCCATCACCATTCTCCTGATCTTTGTCATCCTTTACACCATGTTCAAGTCCTTCAAATGGGCGCTGCTGATAATGGCGACCGTTGCCGTCGCGCCCATTGGCGGTCTGCTGGCTCTCTGGTTGACCGGCACGAATTTCAGTGTTTCCTCGGGCGTGGGTTTTCTGGCGCTGTTCGGCGTCTCGGTGCAAGCCGGAGTCATCATGCTGGAATACATCAATCAGCTTCGAGCCCGGCGCTACACCATCGAGGATGCCGCGGTCGAGGGAGCGGTATTGAGGCTGCGGCCCATTATGATGACCATGCTGGTGGCGACTCTAGGACTGTTGCCCGCCGCTCTCTCGCACGCCATTGGTTCCGATTCACAGCGCCCGTTTGCGATCGTCATCGTCGGAGGTCTCATCGCAGCCCTGGTGATGAGCGTCTTCCTGCTGCCAACTCTATACGTCTGGATGGCTGGCGAGCGCGATGTGCTGCCAACCGCGGAGGGGAAGTTTGAAGAGGGAGAGCATGTCGATTGACGCGAGGTGAAGGAATTTCTGCATTCCCAAGGTGTTCGACCCGGGGCAAGATTCCAGGGAAGAGCTTCTGTCAACCGGCAAGCCTGCATCTTGCGCGCCGCACCCGATCCCCGGTGCAATGAAAAAGCCCTGCGTTGGATTGCTCCGCACGGACCTTGCTGCTGTCGTTGCATTTATGTTGGGCGAATTCCAGGGCGTTGCCATTGGAGTTGAGCCGAGAATTCCGCTCAGATGATCCCCTTGCGGACTTTCACCAGGAAATCCTCGGCATCAGCACGAGCTTTCTCCATCACCTGAAATCGGCTGCCGTGTTCGACTTCTATTTCGTGAAGCACCAACTCCACCGCAACCTTCGGCGTGTATCCTCGCTTGATGAACACCCGAGCACGTTCTGCGAATGGGATGCCAGTATCCAGTTTTGTTTCCGGTTGGACTTCAGAAGGGCTGATTTCGCCCTCGCACTCGTGCTCCTTAAACTTGATCGCCGCCAGGCGGTCGTAAGCGCCTTTAGCGTCTTCTCCGCTGAGAAACGTGGGAACGGGGAACCGCCACTGGCAATTCGAGCAGGCCCAGCCTTTGTTATCGCCTTCGGTCCAGATCAAGAATCGCAACATATCGCCAACGTCAACATACTACCGCAATACACAGCGGCACCAGAGGATTGAATTAACCAGGCGAATTCGCGAACTGAGACCTGCTGGTGAAGTTGCATTCTGGCCGTCCGGTGGCCCCCGTTGGCGGCGAACGGCTACCAATAATACGCGGCGACCACTTTCGGCGAGGCCGGAGCGTTGGCAATGACCTGCATGCGCAACACCAGCTGCAGGTTCTTGCGCTGCCACCCCGCGGGAGCTTCGCGCAGCGCGGCGGCCAGAAGTTCAGGATTGGTAATCAGGTCGGCTGCTCCCTCGGTCCCATATTGCGTGCAGCCGCTGATCAGGACCAGCATCGAGCGGGTCTGCGGAAGAAACGCGCGCGAAATCACCGCGTAGTCTTCATCGGTGTGAAAATCGCGAGTCACGTTGTGCGGATACCATTCCGTCGGCTTGCCGTTATCGCGAATCATGCCCCGATCGTTGTCATCCACATAGAATCGGAAATCCTGTGTAACATCCTTCCACTGCGTGCTGGAATATCCGATCAACACCGTCGGTGAGCTGCGCAAATCCTGAAACGAAATTGCATTGCCCACCCTGACCTCGGACGGTTGCCCCATGCGGCCGAGCATTCCGGCAACGCGCGCCGCCGCCACCAGGTCTCCCCCTCCCACATATTGATCGGGCATCGGCGTCAACTCGCCCCGATCGCCGGGGACCTGCGCATCATGGGCGTACACGGGCACATAGGCGGCGGCGATCAGCACCGGGCCTGATCCGCGAAGCATCGGTTCCCAGAATTCATTGAGCGCCGAAGATGTGTGCTGTGAATGCCACCAGTAAACCGACAGCGAGATGGCCGCAATGATCGCGGCGGCAAGCAGCGCGCTTCCGATCCGCAGCTTTCGCGCCCGATGTTCAAAGGCGCCGGCTTGCGCCACTTGATTCCCGGAGATTGCTGCCACGCTTGCTGGGCCGTCTGCCACGCTCCCGTTGGCTGAAGATTCACGCGCCGTAAAGTTCGGCACATAGCTGCCCACCGGCATCTCGATGACCACCTTTGCCGTCTTGCCGCTCCCGGCGTAATAGAGGCTCAGGCGCTTGCGAACTTCACTGGCCTTGATGCGCACAACTCCGTCAAGATTGGTTTCGTAGTCGGCGGCGCGGCCAAAGGCTTCCACGCCAATGGTCCGTTCTTTCAACACGCCGGCGTGGCCAGCCAGCGATTGTTCCACCACGAAGCGGAGAAACTCCTGGCAGCGCTGGCTCGAGCGGAATTCAGGGCTGGCTAAAATCTGCGCTAATTGGGAGCGGATGGCCTTTTCGTCAAGGCTGGGGACTGGTCGAGCGCCCGGCGGGGCGGCATTGGAATCCGGCGAATCCGTGACCATTAGGGCCGTCTGTTTGAAATTCTAGCACCTGCGGAGCGCGGCCCGCGGCACTTTGTGACCGCTCGAATCGGGATTGAATCCGACGCGCAACGGTTAGCAACCTTACAAGCAATGCCGTATGACGGTAGGGTGGAGCATCGCAGACCGCAAATCATTGCGAATCTGCGCCGATTCTCTGGAGGAGTCCTATGTCAGCCACGCAACTGCTCACCGCGCCCGCGCCGTCCCCGGGAGGCGATCACGCGAACCCATACTCTGGACGGCTGATGTGCCTCGACGTTTTTCGCGGGCTCATGGTGGCCGGCATGATCCTGGTGGATAACGGCGACGAACATGCCTACTGGCCCATCCAGCATGCGGATTGGAATGGGTGGACGCCGGCGGATTTCATCTTCCCATCGTTCTTGTTCCTGGTGGGCGTTTCCATGGTGTTTTCCTATGCGGCGCGGTTGCGGCGGGGCGAATCGCGCGGGCAGATTTTGTGGCACGCGTTCAAGAGAAGCCTGATGCTGGTCGCCATTGGGCTGCTGGTGAATGCCTCCCCGTTTATTGGGAACGACTGGCACGGTTACCGTTTCGAGGGAGTGACGCAGCGCATTGCGCTGTGCTATTTCGCCACAGCCATTCTTGTATTGTGGTCGAACCGGCGCGGGCAAATCATTGCCATCGGCGCTTGTCTGTTGGGATATTGGGCAATACTGCGCTTTCTGCCGGTGCCGGGTTTTGGCATGCCCGGCCGCGATATACCCTTTATGGACCAGAATGCAAACATCACCGCCTGGCTCGATCGCAAGCTCTTCATGGGACATCTCTACAACGGCAATCGCGATCCAGAAGGGATCATCCACACCATCCCAGCCATCGCAACGACCTTAATCGGAGTGCTGACCGGGGGCTGGCTGCGCTCCGGGCGGGCCCGCGCCACCATCGCCCTGCGCATGTTGCTCTTCGGAATTCTCGGCTTGGTTGCCGGCGAAGTATGGAACGTGTGGTTCCCTATCAACAAAAACCTTTGGACCAGTTCGTTCACGCTCTTCGCTACTGGCTTCTCGCTGGTGTTCCTATCCTTTTTGTATTGGATACTGGAGATCAAGCAGTGGCGCGGCGCCTGGACCATGCCGATTCTGGTCTTTGGGATGAACGCCATTGCCGGGTTTGTGGCCGACTCGTTTGTGTACGGCCCCGCCTACACCTGGACCGTCAAAGGAGCGAATGGGGCCGCCATTCTGTGGAACGACGCCGCCCATGCGTGGCTGGTAGCGCTGGGCGCGAGCCCCGCCAACGCTGCCCTGATTTTCTCCGTGGCCTCGGTTCTATTTTGCTGGGGCCTGCTCTGGCTGCTCTGGCGCAAGAAAATTTTCCTCAAGGTTTAAGGTTAGTTTTTCAGTTTTGTCATAGACGCGAATCTGCAAGGAGGATTTATGTCAAGAACCATATGCGGCGCAATCAGGCCACACGCAGCACTTTTCCATCGAATCGTTCTTATTGCCATCTTGTCCCTAGCGCCGATGTCGGGCGCGGTCAATCCACCCTCGCTCGAACTACAGCGAGGATGGCGAGTGCAGTCCGCAGCCAAGATCAAAGCCGAAGGCCCGGTCATCTCCTTGCCTGGTTTCCACACCGACGGCTGGTATGACGCAACCGTTCCCTCGACCGTGCTTGCCGTGCAGGTGGCGAACGGCGAGTTTCCCGACCCGGATTTCGGCATGAACCTGCGCCAGTTTCCCGGCATGACCTATCCCATCGGGCTGAACACGTTCAACAACTACCCCATGTCGCAAGACAGCCCCTACGCGGTTCCCTGGTGGTACCGCACCGAATTCCAACTGCCGCCTGCTTACAAGGGGAAGAGTGTCTGGCTCCATCTTCAGGGAATCAACAACCGGGCCAACCTCTGGCTGAATGGCCACAAGCTCGCCGACGCGAAAGAAATTGCAGGCGCCTACAGAGTTTACGAATTCAATGTCACGGCCTACGCCGAGCCCGGAAAAGCCAACGTGCTTGCCGCCGAGGTCTTCGCTCCCACCCCCAACGACTTGGCCGTCAACTGGGTGGACTGGAACCCCACTCCTCCCGACAAGAACATGGGCGTGTGGGGCGACGTATCTGTGGGCGCCAGCGGCCCGGTCAGCGTGCGCTACCCGGCCGTCATGACCCATTTCCCCGATGATTCTCTTCAACAGGCCGACCTGACCGTCAGGGCCGAGTTGCAGAATGCCACGGCCCAAGCGGTCGATGGCGTTTTGGAAGCGTCATTCGGTAATGTCCGTCTTCAGCAGAGAATCCAACTGGCGCCCAACCAGAAGCTTTCCGTCACGTTGATTCCCGAGCAATACCCGCAACTGCGCATCAAGAACCCAGAACTCTGGTGGCCCGCCGAGATGGGAACGCCACATCTCGACCGGCTCACGGTGCGCTTCCTGGTGAACGGCCAGCTTTCCGACGAACAGGAGACTCGCTTCGGCATTCGCGAAGTGACCTCCGAGATGACGCCACAAAACTACCGGCTTTACCGGATCAACGGCAAACCGCTCCTGATCCGAGGAGGAGCTTGGGACCACGACATGCTGCTGCGCCCCATGACCCACGAGCAATACGATGCGCATTTTCAGTATGTCCGCGAGATGCACCTGAACACGATTCGACAGGAAGGCCAACTCGAAAGCGACGAATTCTACGACCTCGCCGACCAGTACGGCATTCTGGTCATGGCTGGCTGGTGTTGTTGCGACGTTTGGGAACAGTGGGACAAATGGCTGCCCGGAACGCTCGAGATCGCCACCGATTCGCTGCGCACCGAGATGCTTAAGATGCGTTCGCACCCCAGCCTGTTGACTTGGCTGAATGGCAGCGACGGGCCGCCCCCGCCTAATGTGGAGCAGGCCTATCTGGACGTCGAAAAGC